>Ga0208549_100005_pt1 | contig 161951 bp, 162 predicted proteins | sample BED_host_MetaG_FD_187135 | JGI IMG/M metagenome (GOLD analysis project Ga0208549, IMG submission 187135) | Hot spring microbial mat communities from Yellowstone National Park, Wyoming, USA - BED_host_MetaG (SPAdes) (version 2) | ecosystem: Environmental > Aquatic > Thermal springs > Hot... | reverse complement strand
ATAAAGAAACCATGCACAACATCCTTAGATTGCATTTCTAACTTGTATAATTGATTAACTTTTATATGCAAAACAGTAGATTGAGTACCATTTGGATATATAAATGTCCAGAAGAATTGTTGCGCTACGACTTTAATTGTTATATAATTATCATTGCTATCTCCCTGTGCAGCTACCTGTGGAGTATTTAGTTGATATGTTAAAATTCCTGAGATTGTTCCTAGATATATGAATATTGCGATTGCTCCAATGATTGTTACCCATTCAAGCTTTTTAACGCGGCTCATTTTATCTACCCTTTCCTCTATCCCAGAATTTAATTACAAAATAAACTATTGCTCCTTCAAAAAGACTAAAGATGACGCCTGCTAATATATATGTGACTTTGTATAAATTTCCAATATCTTCGGATATTGGCGATACGGGATTCAAGTAATTTCCAAAATTTCCAACCCACATAAAAATTACAAATATTACCGCTACAATTGCAAAATAATAAAGAAGATCTTTTAGCGTCATTCTTGGATATGTTAAATGTTCCTCCTTGATTTCCTCAGAAGTTTCTACACGAATAATATTCATTCTTAAACATACAAAATTTTGTAGAATATTTAAGCTTTGCTATATATCTTTATTTTAATATATAAATTTAGAATTTAATTTAATAGATTTCAATACATTTATTGATTTTCTCGAAATTCTTAATTTTAACGCAAAAATATTTAAAAGTATATTTTTATATATTAATATGAAATAAATTGAAACAATAAAAGATATTAATATCGAAGCAATTAAAAATTAAATGCAAAAAATTAAAGTAGCAATCATAGGAGTTGGAAACTGTGCATCGGCATTAGTTCAAGGAGTCTATTATTATAAAGATGCTGATGAATCCAAAATAATACCTGGATTGATGCACGTAAGATTAGGAGGTTATCATATCAGCGATATAGAGTTTGTTGCAGCATTCGATATTGCAAAAAATAAGGTTGGAAAAGATTTATCTGAAGCAATATTTGAAAAGCCTAATTGCACTTTAAAATTTGCAGAAGTGCCTAAGCTTGGTGTAGAAGTAATGAGAGGAATGACACATGATAGTATAGGAAAATATTTACAAAATGTAATTGAAAAACATCCTTCACCTACAGTGGACGTTGCAGATGTATTAAAAAGCGCCGGAGCAGATGTTGTTATAAACTATCTCCCTGTAGGAAGCGAATCTGCAACTAAATGGTATGTCGAGCAAGCGCTTGAAGCAAGAACAGGGTTCATCAATGCAATGCCAGTTTTCATAGCAAGAGAAAAAAGATGGCAAGAAATTTTTGAAAAAAGACAAGTCCCATTAATAGGAGATGATGTTAAGTCTCAATTGGGTGCTACTATTCTTCATAGAAGTTTAGCTAAACTTTTCGTAGATAGAGGAATTATTATAGACAGAATGTATCAACTTAATGTTGGTGGTGATACAGATTTTTTGAATATGCTAGAAAGAGAAAGATTAGCGTCTAAAAAGGTATCAAAAACGCAAGCTGTTACATCAATAATACCTTATCAAATTGACCCGAATAACATACACATAGGTCCTAGCGACTATATACCATGGTTGGAAGGAAAAAAATGGGCTTATATAAGGATTGAAGGAAGAGGATTCGGGAATGCTCCAATAAACGTAGAGGTTAAACTTGAAGTATGGGATGCGCCCAATTCGGCAGGTGTTGTAATCGATGCAATAAGATGCATTAAGATAGCAAAGGATAGAAATGTTTATGGTGTATTAACAAGTCCATCTGCATATTTTATGAAGTCTCCTCCCATCCAATATCCCGATGATGTAGCAAGACAGATGGTTGAGGAATTCATAGAAGGTAAAAGAGAAAGATAAAACATTAATAAACAACAATTATATCTATTATTTAGGGGCCGTCGTTCAGCTTGGACTAGGATGCCGGCCTGGGGAGATTCTTACCCGGATCGCTGGTGACCCGGGGTTCAAATCCCCGCGGCCCCAATAATTTAAATAATTCAAGAATAAGTTAATTATTGTTTCCACAAATATTTCTGTATGGTTGAAAATTTTGGACCATATTATGAAGATTTAAAGGCAGGTGAAGTTTTAAAAAGCAAAATAGGAAGAACATTAACAGAATTCGATAATATCTGGTTTACACTACTAACAAATAATTCAAACCAAATTCATTTCAACATTGATTACACTAAGAAATATTATCAAGATGAAAATTTTAAGGGTAGGCTCGTTATTAACGGTTTGCTGACACTTTCTGTAGCAATAGGACAAACTGTAGGTGAAATCAGTTCTAGAGGGTTTATGCTTAGCATTGAAAATGTTAAATTCATTAAGCCTGTCTTTCCTGGAGATACAATTTATTCGGAGACACAAATTGTTGAAAAAAGAGAATCAAAAAGCATGCCTAGGTTTGGAATAGTAAAGGTTCATACTAAAGCGATAAACCAAGATGGTGTGGTTGTTCTCGAACTTGATAGAACAATAATGGTTCCAAAAAGAGAATATGACAGTTAAAGAAACAAGGAGAACTCAAATTTATGTGCCAGGCAACAATGAAAAGATGATAAAAAAAGCAGTCACGTTTAATGTAGATTCCATTATTTTAGACTTAGAAGATTCTGTTCCTTTGGATTATAAGGAAGAAGCAAGAAATACAATTTCCAAATTGCTCAAAGAAATTGATTTTGGAAATAAGGAAATATGTGTAAGGATAAATTCAATAGGAAATATAGAAGGATTGAAAGATTTGGTTTTTCTATATAAAGAAGACAAAATAGATTGTATCGTTGTACCTAAATCTGAAGGAGAATTGGACAAGGTACATTTTGCAACAAATAAAGCAATAATTGCTCTTGTAGAAACTGCTAAGGGATTATTGAACATCGAGAATATGTTAAATGCTGAAGGAGTTGTAGCAGTAACTTGGGGGTCTGCAGATCTTTCTTTTTCTGTAGGAGGTAAAGAGGAAAGATATGCTAAGAATGAATTTGTAAGAACTAAAATCGTGTTAGCTGCGAAACATTTTGGCATAGATGCAATTGATAAAGTTTATTTTAACCTTTCAGATTTAGAAGGTTTTAAAAATGAATGTCTTGAAGCAAAATCTTTAGGATTCAATGGTAAGCAATTAATCCATCCATCGCAAATAGAGATTGCTAATCAAATATTTACACCGAGTAAAGAAGAGATTGAATGGGCTAAGAAAATTATAAATGAGATAGAAAAGGCTAAAACTGAGAAACGTGGAGCTATTAGAGTTAATGACAAGTTAGTTGACATGGTGCATGTGAGAATTGCGAAGAAAATTCTTTCATTGAGCGATTCAACAAATAAGACAGATTAAATTAAAAAATATAAATGTTTAGATTAACCGAATAGTTATGCAAAGTCTAAAGGATTTAAAGCATCTTGTTCAGAATTATTTGAATATACAATCTAAATGCTATGGTCATTGCGATACGGTAGCTTCATTAAACTTTTTAAAAACAAGGAATAGATTAGTTGCAACGTTTAGTTGTGAAAACGGTTATGTTTCTAGAATCATAGGATATGATAATAAAGAAGATGTTTCATGGTTCAAAAATTATCTTAGAAGAAAATTGGGTGATAGAATTCAAATCGATGATAAAGATATTAGAGTAGCTACAAGGCATCCATGGGATTTGGGTATTGAAAATAAATTCAGCGAGGATTTTTTCATAAAAGAGGTTTATTGGACTCAAAATTATAGGAAATTAAGTGTAAATCCTAATGCTCTAGCTGTATTTCAATGTTTAAAATGTAAAAACTTATTTATACAAGAACTAAGTTCAAAAAATAGTTTATGTGAAAGTTGTAAATAACTATTTGTTCTTTAATGATTTAACAAGTTCACTGTTTAGCAAATTATTCACTGCTTTCCTTGTTAATTCAACACCTTCAGAATATCCTGTTAGCACATGTTTGAATGTTCCATCTTCAAATTCGAAAAATACCTGAGGGATTATATAATCATCAGACCAATCTCCATATTTCTTAACAAGTTCATCTGCTTTGCTTACAAGATCAGTGTCAATATCGTACAAATAGCAAGGTACACCTAATTCTAAAGCGAGCTTTTTCATTGGTTCAACAGTAGTTGGCATACAGTGAGGACACCAATTTGCATATACAACATGTATAGCTTTCAATTTTTTATTTTGCATGTTTGAAAATGAAACTAAGAGAAATAAAAACTTTAATTAAATCTCTTTATTTGATTGGTCATTATTATATATTGTGAATACACCACAATACCGAATTGAAAGAGATTTCTTGGGAGAACTTGAAGTACCGGCTGATGCGTATTTTGGTATCGATACATATAGAGCATATAAAAATTTTCAAATTTCGAGTTATAGATTCCCAAGAATTTTCATAAAAGCACTGGGAATAATAAAGCTTTCTGCTGCAAGGGCCAATTTTAAGCTAGGGCTTTTGGAAGAGAAGATCTTTAAAGCAATTGAAAAAGCATCTCAAGAAGTAATAGAAGGTAAATTCGATGATCAATTTATAGTCGATGTGTTTCAAACAGGTTCTGGTACTTCTACGAATATGAATGCAAATGAAGTTATTGCGAGTAGAGCTAACGAGATTTTAGGAGGTAAAAGAGGAGATAAAAAGCCTGTACATCCTAATGATCATGTAAATAAATCACAATCGAGCAACGACGTTATTCCTTCTACAATATATTTATCAGCTACAATGCTAACCATGGAGAAATTGATTCCTTCAGTTGATCAATTGTACAAGACACTTATCCAAAAATCAGAAGAATTTAAAGATATAGTAAGAGCAGGTAGAACGCATCTACAAGATGCATTACCAGTCACATTGGGACAAAACTTTTCAGCTTATGCTACTATGATTCTTCATGCAAAAGAAGAAATAGAAAAATCATTGGAAAGATTAAAAGAATTACCTTTAGGAGGTACTGCTGTTGGAACAGGCTTAAATGCTCATCCTGAGTTTGAAAAATTGGCGATAGATGAGATACGGAAAATCACTGGAATAGACTTCAAAGAAGCAAAAAACAAATTTGAAATAATGCAGACATTGAATGGTACATTAGCTTTACATTCAGCAATTAAATCTCTTGCTGCATCATTGATGAAAATATCAAATGATTTAAGATTGCTTAATTCAGGTCCAAAAACTGGCCTTGCAGAATTAGATTTACCAGCACTTCAACCTGGGTCAAGTATCATGCCAGGTAAAGTTAATCCTGTTATACCTGAGGCGGTTAATATGGTATCTGCAAGAATATTTGGCAACGATGTAACAATAACTATTTCTGTTCAAGCACCCCTGCTCGAACTTAGCACGATGATGCCAATAATAGGTTATACTTTACTTGAAAGTATTGAAATAGCATCGAATTCTTGTAAAAACTTGGCAGATAAGTGCATAACAGGAATTAAGCCAAATGTGAAAAGAATGAAAGAATATGCTGAAAGTACGACTATGGTAATAACAGCCATTGCTCCAAAGATAGGATATGATAATGCAGCATTGATCGCAAAGAAGGCTTTAGAAACAGGAAAAACAATAAGAGAACTCTTAATTGAAGAAAAGATAGTAAGCGAAAAAGATGTGGATAAAGTGTTGGATATTAAAAAAATGACACAAGGTGGTATTATTTCTTAAGCCGTTAAATTTATAGAAATAATTTTTGGTTCTGTTAAATTGTAAATCGTATTTCTAACACCTTCTCTACCACCTAAACCACTCAATTTAACACCGCCAAAAGGCAATGCGTCCCATCTTAATCTTGTACTATCGTTAATCATAATTCCACCAGCTTTAATTCTCTTTGCTAGATTAAGTGCTAGTTTTAAATCTTTAGTGAATATTGCGGCTTGTAAACCATATTCAACAGAATTTGCATATTCAACTGCTTCATCTATTTTTTCAAAGCTTACTACTGGTGCAACAGGACCAAATACTTCTTCTTTTAACGCCCTAGATTCTAACGGAACATCGTATAAGATAGTTGGATCTAAGAAATATCCTTTAAGGTTGACTTCTTTTCTTGCTGAAAAATCTTTAGCCCCTTTATTTCTTGCATCATCAATTATTTCCTTAAGATTTCTTAATGCTTCAATACTTATTACAGGCCCCATATCAGTTTTTTCATCTAAAGGATTGCCAACTACCATTCTTTTTGTATGCTCTTTAAATATTTCTATGAAGGGTTCATATATCTTATCCTGAACGAATATTCTTTTTCCTGCATTACAATTTTGGCCTGCATATTCAAATCTAGCTCTGACAACAATCGGCACAACCTTGCTCAAGTCTGCATCTTCAAAAATTATTATTGGGTCGGAACCTCCTAATTCCATCATAATTCTTTTTCCTAATTTTGTTGCCTTAGATGCAATGTTTGTTCCTGTGTTTGTGGATCCAGTGAATGTAATTCCTGCTATTTTGATGTTGGAAACAATTTCTTCGCCTAACTCATCACTCTTACCAGGTAGAACACTTAAAGCTCCTGCAGGCAAGCCAGCATCATAGAATGCTTTCGCCAATTTAATTGCGCTTATTGGAGTAGCGATTGAAGGTTTGACAACTACAGTATTTCCTGCCATCAAAACAGGTGCAACCTTATGTGCCATACTATTCAATGGAAAATTAAAAGGAAGAATTGCACCCACGACACCGATAGGTTCTCTTATTTCCATAACTATCCTATTTTCATTATTGGGAGGATATTCGTATGCATCCACTCTATGAACTTTACCTTCTAAAACGAACCTTGCCTCTTCAGCAGCAATTCTGATAAGATTAATGCACCTTAGAACTTCAACTCTAGAATCTTTTATAGGTTTTCCTGATTCCAAAGACAAAGTTTCTGCAAATTCTTCTTTATTCTCTTCTACAATATTAGCAGCTTTAATCAATATTTTTGATTTTTCTTTTAAAGGTAATTCAGAAAACTTCTTGAATGTTTCATCTGCTAAATCGATTGCTTTCTTTGTATCTTCTCTAGTAACTAAAAAAACATCCGTAAAGGGCTCTCCTGTTGCAGGATTTATTACTTTATGTATTCGATCAGTTTTTATTAATTCGCCTCCAATAATGGGAAGATACATCATCCAATCGCCTCTAAGAATATCTTTTCAACATCTTTTTTAGTAACGTTTTTAGGTGACAATGATAGTAATCTTTGTTGAGCCATTGTTCCATTAACCAATGCTTCTAAATTTTCCTTGCTGAAACCTAATTCTTTTAAAGTTGTTGGAATTCTAAGATTTTCAAGAAGATTTAAATAGCTTTCTTTAATTACCTCTGGAACTTCTCCAAAATTAACATTGGAATCGAATAAGCTTGTAACATTATAGAATCTTTCTTCATCGTATAAAGCTAAGAAATTAAAAGCATATGCTGCAGGTATAGCTGTTGCAATGCCGTGAGGGGCTATAGGATAACCAAATTCATAATCTTCAGGATACCACCTTTCAACCATACCTGCAATTGGATAAGCCATCGCATGAGGCAAATGAGTTCCAGCATGCCCAAAACCTATTCCTGCTATACTAGAAGCTAGCATTAAATAGTATCTAGCTTCTAAATCATAAGGATTAGCTACAGCCCTTTTCAAGTATCTTAAAACATATTCAATTGCCGCAATTCCGAAAATCTCGCTTAAAGGAGTTGAACCAGCATAAACAGGTCTTTCTTCTGGATTATTTACCATAGGTTTAGCAGTATAAGGTTTAGCAGTATAGGATTCGATAGCATGATTTAAAACATCCAACCCTGTTGAAGCTGTTACCATTGGGGGTACTGTAACAGTAGTTAAAGGATCAATTAAAGCAACTGTAGGTCTTATGTAAGGATTGCTTATACCGGTTTTGATCTTCAATTTTTTAATATCAAGCACTAAAACGCTCGTTGTTTCACTACCTGTTCCTCCTGTAGTAGGAATTGCTATCATAGGCTTTAAATCTCCAGGAGGATGCAAACTTTTACCAACTGGTTTGTTTACATAATCCATCAAATCACTAGGATAAGTATATAGAAGATTTAAGGCTTTGGTAGTATCAATAGTTGAACCTCCTCCTAAAGCTACAAAACCATCGATTCTAAGATTTTTTATTTCTCTGTAAGAATTTAATATTTCTTCATCTTCAGGTTCAATTCTTACCCTGTTTAAAACATGAACCTTTATATCTTTATTTTCCAAAGAATACTTTACATCCTCGAATAACTTAGAATTATACAATCTTTCACCAACAACAAGTAGAACTTCCTTTAAGCCAAGCTTTTTAGCTTCAAATCCCACTTCTTTAGATGCACCAAAACCAAATTTTATATTCTTTGGAAGATTTATGCTGAAAATTGTTTCATTTATTCCAGTATTTAAAAGATATATACTTTGCATTTAATTTTAAATCTCTTATGACAATATAAGTTTGAAGAATGGTTTTTGAAAAAATAGAATTTATAGATGATATAAATAAAATTCAAGATTATCTTTCAGATGAATCACTTTTGATAAAAGGTAAAGCTGAAAAAGTTTTCATCCCAAAAAATGAAGAAGAAGTAATAGAAATTCTTAAATACTGCTACGATGAAAATGTAAGAGTAACCATTTCTGGAGCTGGTACAGGAATAACAGGTTCCAGGGTTCCAATTGGCGGATACGTTATATCTACTGAAAATTTAACAGAAGTAGAAGAAAGAGATGACGAAAATTTATTCAAAATTTCAACAATATATAACAGCAAAAAATACTCAATCTATTTAGGAAGAGAAAGTAATGAGTATTTTGCCATTTGTCCACCAGGAATACCTTTGAAAGTTCTCAATTCAATATTAACCAATCAGGGCCTTTTTTATGCTCCTGACCCAACAGAAGATAACGCATTTCTTGGAGGCACAGTAGCAACTAATGCATCAGGCCCTAGAACATTCCTTTATGGAACTACAAGAGAAAATGTTAGAAGAATTAAACTAATATTACCTAATGGTGAAAGGCTAGAGGTAAAGAGAAATGGACAAAAATTCAATGGTTATGACATATTCATAACTACTAATAAAAGAAAAATATGGCTTGAAATTCCTAAGATTAAATATCCTAATTTAAAGAAGAACGCAGCTGGTTATTTTATAAAAGAAAACATGGAGCTTATCGATCTAATAATAGGCTCAGAAGGCACCTTAGGATTTATCTCAGAAATAGAGATAAAGCTACATAAGAAGCCAAAAAACATCTATCCAATTTATCTATTGTTTAAAGAAGAAATAGAAGCATATAATTTTGTAAAGATTTTGAAAAGGAACAAAGAAAATTTAGGACTTATTGCCATTGAATTTTTCGATAGTAATTCAACTTCTTTGGTCAAATCGAAATACAATAATTTAATAGAAGAAAAATTCAATTCAATTGTGTTTATTGAAGTTAAAGAAGAAAGTTCTAAAGAACTCGAAATTTTGGAAGCAATTTTAAACAAATATCTGCAAATAAAAAGCTTTGTATTTACTGAACAAGAAATTAATAAGGCAAAGGAGATTAGACATGAAATACCATCAACAATAAACTACTATATAAGAAAAAAAGGTTTAAAAAAGGTTGCAACAGATATAGCAGTTCCTGAAAAAGAAATTGACAATATGTATAATTTTTACATAAGAAAAGGAAAAGAAAGCAATATAGATTATTTTTTGTTTGGTCACATCGGAGATAATCACTTACATTTTAATTTTGTTCCTAAGAACGAAACTGAATTAAAAAAAGCATGGAAAATTGTTTACGAATTCTTAGAGAAAGCGGTAGAGTTAAATGGTACCGTTACTGCTGAACATGGGCTTGGTAAAAAGTCTATTCCTTATAATAATAAAGAAAAATATCTAATAGAATTTCTCTATTCAGAGGAAGATATTAGGAAGTTACTTAAAGTAAAAAAGACATTTGATGAAAAACTAATTCTAAATGTTGGAAATATAATACCCTTAAAATATTACGATTGAAGATTAGCTTCGTAAATAATAAATTCTTCTTGCACCTTCAAGCCAAAATTTAAGAGCAATTTCATCGTATAATTGCATTTATGAGAAAATAATGCAAAATAATTCATTTTTTCCTTAAAACTGGCAACTTTTTTAGCTAAAAATGAAAATACTTTATCAGGTTTTTCGTCATGACAGTCTAAATAACATGTTTGCATTGAATTAGTAAAGCGACTCATTTTATCAACGACAATAAAGTTGCTTGTATCGAAATAAACCAATTTTTCATCACATACTTTCTTTAACCATTCTTTTTCTAGGTCGAACCAAACATAGCTATCAAAATAGAGTTTCCCGGATTCCTCAAAGCAACTTAATTTGTTCAAATGTTCGTAAATTTCATTATGATCAAACTCTTCCTCATTTTCATAATTTGAAATAGAAAAGAGATTATTGTCATATTTCCATTCAATCCATCTTGTCAATTGTCTAAAAGGTGTTTTGGCTAATTGCTTTTGTGCTATAATGTTTGAAGCTGATGTTACTAATCTCGCTTTACTAATACCATTTTCCTTACAGAACTTTATTCCTTCTAGATTGAGTAGAGTTCCAATGCCTTTTCCTTTTAAATTTTGTTTAACTCTAGCAGCCTCAAACCATGCTACTTTATTATTTTGAAAATAAACATGACTTAGACCAACTAATTCATTATTCGATAACGCTAAGAAAATCTTTCCATTCTTATTCAATAACCATTCTTTAAGAATTGACTGTATGTAATCATTTGGATAATTTTTATCCAAAAAATTTTTTATTAAATCATAATCATCTATGCTTGCATATCTGATTTTTATTTCAACCATATTCTTATTAGCTTATTCCTTTAGTTTTATAATTTTTTCTTTAAAAATATTTAGAACTTTCTTTGATTTGTTTAAATAGAAATTTAATAAATCGACAAGCTCATCTAAATTATTAAAGTTTACAAGTAATTTGCCTTTAACTTTAATTGGAAAATCAATCCTAAAGCTTGAGTTAAGTTCAAGAACGAACCTATCATTGTTAATAGCTAGGATACCACTGTGCTTAAAGCCTATACTTCTTGCTATCTTTAGCAATTTATATGCACTATTTAAATCTTTGCACGCTATATGAATAATAGGTGCTTGTACAGATGCCCAAAAATTTTCACCGTTAGATTTTTCCAATGCTTTTAATATATCTTCTTTTTTTATACTTTCATGAAACTTGCCAAAGTTTTTTAGGCTTTTTCTATTACTGAATGAAGGCCCCTCAATTAATTGAATTCTACCACTGCAAGAGCTTAAAGTATAATAATTTTCGAAAGAGTTAATCAAATTTAGCAAATCTATTATATCGGAATCAACTCTACCTATTTTAACATCATTTTCTAACCTTTTTAAGAAATGTTCTTTTCTTTCTTTCCAAGCTTTTTCATTCATTCCATTAAAATAAGAAAACTAAACAATGATTTATTTTTAATATATCACAATATAATTATATGGATTTAAGTAGAGAAATTGCTACAAATAAATATTTTGAACCATCTATAGAATTAGCTTCAAAAGAAGAAATAAAGAATGTGCAAAAAAAGAGATTAAAATATATATTAAGCTATGTTTATGAAAGGAGTCCATTTTATAAAAGATTGTTTAAAGAGAATAATATATCTCCTTATGACTTTAACGAATTGGATGATATTAGAAAGTTCCCTTTTACAACAAAGGAAGATTTAATTAAGTATGCATATCCATATGGTGGAGATTTCTTATGTGTTAATAGAGAAGACCTTGTTGGATGGCATATGACAAGTGGAACAACAGGAAGACCTATTGCAGGTCCTTATACTAGTAATGATTATTGGACATGGATGAAGTTAATGGCTCGTTGCCTTGTAACAGCAGGTGTAAGAAAAGGGGATATTCTTCTTAATTTATATGGTTATGGACTTTTTACCGGTGGATTGGGATTCCATCAAAGTTCACATTTAGTCGGAGCCGCTGTTATTCCATGGGGTGTAGGAAGAACTGAAGCATTAATTCAGACAATATTGGATTTTTCGCCAACAGTAATGACAGGAACCCCTTCTTATCAATTATATGTTCTAGAAACTTTGATTAAGAAGGGAATAGATACTAAGAAATTGCCCATAAGAATTACCATACCGGGTGCTGAAATGTGGACTGAAGAAATAAGAAGAAGGTTAGAAGAAGGTTTTGGACTTAAAGAAAAAAATGGTGGTTCAAGGAATGTATATGGAGCAACTGAATTATTAGGCCCAGGAAGCGGTATAGAATGTGAGTATGAGAATGGTTTTCATTTTTGGATTGATCATTTTTACTTAGAAATTATAGACCCTGAAACGTTGGAACCTGTTCAACCTGGGGAAAGTGGTGAAATGGTTGTTACGACGTTAACTAAAGAAGCATTACCTTTGATAAGATATAGAATGAGAGATGTAACAGTTTTGGATGATGACCCTTGTAATTGTGGAAGAAAAGCATTTCCACGTTGCAAATGGATTTTAGGAAGAATTGATGATGTAATCCATTACAGGGGTGCAAAAATTTGGCCAAAAGTAATACAAGAAACATTATTAAAATTCCCCAACGTTCTGGAATATCAAGTTGAGGTGGACAGATTTGGAACATCAGGTTTTACGATTAAAGTTGAACTTGAAAGTAAAGGTTCAAATGAAGAAATTAAAAGAGCTATAACATCAGAAGTGAGAAAGAGCCTTAGTTTTATAAATCCAAAAATAATATTCGTACCTGAGGGAACATTACCAAGATACGAGGGTAAGTCTAAACGCATAATTTTCTTAAGCTAAAAAAATATACATAAATTAGAATAAATATAGAAAATTTTATTATAATTTATTTTTATTTATGTGAATGTCTAATGACATCGGTTATTTTAGAAAATTTAAAGCATTATATAAATGGAAAATTTGTAGAATCAAGCAATAAAGAACAATTCGCATTCTTAAACCCTGCTAACAATGAAGTCTTAGGATACATTCCTTCTGGTACAAAAGAAGATGTAGAAAAGGCTGTCATAGCTGCAAACAGAGCTTTTAAATATGCATGGAGCGAGATACCAGTAAGTAAAAGATCTGATATATTGTATGACATACATAGATTAATTCTTAAAAAGATGAATGACCTTGCCTATATTGAAACATTAAATACAGGAATACCAATATCTCAGACAAGAAACCAAATAGAAAGGGCTGCCGAAAACTTTAAATTCTTTGCTGAAATGGCAAATAAGGCATTAGGAGAAGCATATCCATTGGATGACAAATTCATAAATTATGCCATAAGAAGTCCAATTGGTGTTGCTGCATTGATAACACCTTGGAATACACCTTTAATGCTAGAGACTTGGAAAATTGCTCCTTGCTTAGCAGCAGGTAATACTTGCATATTAAAGCCTGCTGAATGGACTCCAATGAGTGCAAATAAGCTTGTGTTAATAATGGAAGAAGCAGGTTTACCAGATGGCGTATTTAATATAGTTCATGGAATAGGTGAAATCAGCGGTGCAGCTCTAGTTGCCCATCCTGGAGTTAGATTGGTATCTTTTACGGGAGAGACAACAACTGGAATGGAAATAATGAGAAATGGAGCCTCGACACTTAAAAGATATTCAATGGAATTAGGTGGTAAAAATCCAGCTATTGTATTCTCTGATGCAGATCTTAAGAAAGCTTTGGATGCGGTGATTTTCATGGCTTATTCTTTAAACGGTGAAAGGTGCACATCAAACTCAAGAGTTTTAATAGAGGAAAAAATTTATGACCAATTCGTAGAAATGCTCTTTGAAAGGGTTAGAAAAATCAAAATAGGAGATCCTTTCAATGAACAAACAGAGCTTGGACCATTGGTGAGACCGGAGCATTGGGAAAGAGTTAAAAAATACATAGATATAGGAATAAAAGAAGGAGCTAAGCTTATCTATGGTGGTGATAGACCTAACAATTTTAAACAAGGGAATTATTTAATGCCTACACTCTTTAAAGATGGTGAAACTGGAATGACAATCTGTAAAGAAGAAATATTTGGTCCTGTGCTTGTAACTATGAAATTCAGAAATGAAGAAGAAGCGATTAACATATCAAATGATGTAATATATGGCCTAACAGCATATATTTGGACGAAAGATATTGAAAAGGCAAATAGAGTCGCTAGGAAGTTGGAGTGTGGAATGATTTGGATAAATTCTCACAATGTTAGAGATTTAAGAACACCTTTTGGAGGAGCAAAGTATAGCGGAATTGGAAGAGAAGGTGGTACTTTTAGCTTTGACTTTTATACAGAATGGAAAACAATTCATGTTTCATTGGGAAAACACAAAATACCTACTTTTGGCTTAGGTGAGTAAAATGGGAGCTAGAACAGGTAAGCAATATTTAGAAGAAATCGATAAAACTCCAAGGGAAGTTTGGTATGGTGGAGAGAAAATTACATACGGAATAACAAAGCATCCGGCCTTTAAAGGTATAGCTCAAACTATGGCTGAACTTTATGATTTGCAACATGATCCTGAGTTAATAGATATCATGACATACATTTCATCCAAAACTGGTGAAAGAGTTGGAACAAGCTTCTTGATGCCTAAAAAAAGAGAAGATCTGGTTAAGAGAACAACAATGATGAAAATATGGGCAGATTATTCAGGTGGAATGCTAGGAAGAACACCTGATTATTTAAACAGTGCTTTAATGGCGATGGCTTCAGCAGCAAACTTCTTTGGTAAAAATGAAAGAATAAACTTTGCTGAGAATATCATAAATTATTATGAATATGTAAGAGAGAATGATTTACTCCTTACACATACTTTAATAAATCCTCAAGTAAATAGGTCAGTTGGACCTAGTAAGCAAGTTGATCCTTTCATTGCTGCAAGAATTGTTGAAAAAAATTCTGAAGGAGTTATAATAAGAGGTGCTAGAATGCTGGCTACATTCCCTCTCGCTGATGAAATACTTGTATTTCCCTCAACTGTTTTAAGATCCGGACAGGATGATGTGCCTTATGCAATGGCTTTTGCATTAAGTGTTAGTACACCAGGTTTAAAGTTTATTTGTAGAGAAAGTTTTTCCCATGAGTCTAAATTCGACCATCCTTTAGCTTCTAGATTCGATGAACAGGATGCGGTTGTTGTTTTTGATGATGTTCTAGTTCCTTGGGAAAGAATATTCATACTCGAGGATCCTGAAAAATGTAATCTGTACAGCGATGTCACTAACGCAGTCGTTTTTATGGCCCACCAATCCCTTGTTAGAGAAATTGCAAAATGTGAATTTGTATTAGGTTTGGCAACTTTAATGGCAGAAACGATTGGAATCGATCAATTCCATCATGTACAGGAAAAAATCGCTGAGATTATAATGATCACTGAAACAATGAAAGCTTTCTTAGTTGCGAGTGAAGCAAATGCTAAAATGAGTGAATGGGGTATTTTGACACCTGATAAAACATTTTTAAATGCTGCAAGAAACTTATGGCCAAGAGTTTCTCATCGTTTAAATGAAATAATTCGACAATTAGGTGCTAGTGGACTCATGACAATTCCTCCTGAAAGTATAATGGTTTCTGAAGCAAGAAAATATGTAGATAAATACCTTCAAGCTAAGCTTGCCAATGCAGAAGAAAGATTGAAATTATTCAAACTAGCTTGGGACTTTGTAGGAAGTTCATTCGGAAGTAGACAAGATTTATATGAATACTTCTTTTTTGGCGATCCGGTGAGAATGGCTAGTAATCTTTATAATTGGTATAACAAAGAGCTGTTGAAAGAAAGAATTAAAAAGTTTTTGCAAAAGGTGGAAAAATGAACTTCCAAATAATTAAAGCAGCCCATGCAGAAATATTGGTAACAGACTTGAATGAAGCCTATAAATTTTATGTTGAAACTCTCGGATTCTATCCAACTTATTTGGAAGAAAATCGTATTTATCTAAGAGGGTACGAAGAAAGATATCATCATAGTTTAATACTTACGAAATCTGAAAAACCTGGAATCAAACATTTAGCATATAAGGTTAGCAATATTGATGACCTAAAAGCACTAGAGAAATTGTTCATCGAAAATAATCTAGAATATGTGTGGTTAGAAAAAAATGAAGAATTAGGACAGGGTAAAGCAATTAGAGTTCAGGACCCTATAGGATTTCCTATAGAATTCTTTTATGAGATGGAAAAAGTTGACTGGTTACTTCAAAAATACCATTTGTATAAAGGAGCTAAAATACTTAGAATTGACCACTTTAACGTTCAAGTGCCAAATGTTGAATATGCGTATAACTGGTATGCTAATAAATTGATGTTTAAATGCATAGAAACTACTGAAACTGAAGATGAGCCTCCTAAGTTATGGGCTGCTTGGCTTAGAAGAAAGCATACAACGCATGATATAGCTTTAATGACAGGTATTGGGCCTCGTGTTCATCATATTGCCTTTGCGGTTCCTGATAGAAATGCAATCATGGACTGTGCGGATATACTTGCATCAAAAGATTACATAAAAAACATGGAGAGAGGACCAGGAAGACATGGAATAACAAACGCATTCTTCTTGTATTTGAGAGATAAAGATGGCAATAGAATTGAACTTTATACAGGAGACTATTTGACAGCAGATCCTGATTGGGAACCTATAAAATGGAAATTGAATGATCCTAAAAGACAAACTTTTTGGGGTGCTCCGGCTCCAGAAAGCTGGTTTAATGATGCAATGTTAGTAAAACACATTAAGAAGGATTTTTTCATAGAAACAAAGAAGCCTATTATTCAGGATAGACCGAGTTCAGTCACAGCACTACACTAATTACCACCATAATAGATCTTCGTAAATATAGGCCTTCTCGGGAGTTATTATTGTTGTGTATTGTTGTGTGTAGAATACCAATGGACTTTTGTCATTCAATTTCTTAGCGTTTATTACTTCCCCTAATATTATTGAATGATCACCACCATCGTAGACCTTATATTTTTTACATTCAATAAAAGCTCTTACACCACTTATAATAGGTGTATCGGTTAAATAGGTTGTATAATTTATGCCTTGAAATTTATCCTGTAATTGCATTCTACCTGCAAATCTATCTGCAATAGTCTTTTGGTCATCAGCTAAAAAATTTACAGAAAAGAAATCTGAGTTGGTGAACGCTTCATGAGTATGTGAAAATTTTGAAATAGAGATCATTATTAAAGGCGGATCCAAAGATATGCTTGTAAAAGCGCTAACAGTTAATCCATAGTACTTATTTTTATATTTGGTCGTAACAACTGTTACGCCTTGTGGAAAAACTCTCATAACTTCTTTTAATGACTCTCTAATATCCATTATCAAGAAACTATTCTTTAATCGTAAAAAACTTATTCTAAAATTTTAAACATAAATAAAAGAAAACTTTTAAAATTTTTCTTCTACAACCTTATTCTTTAATATGCCAATGTCTTGAACGCTAATTTCCACAATATCTCCGATTTTTAAAGGGGATATACCTTTAGGAGTACCCGTCAATATTACATCTCCTTCATTTAATGTCATGAAATCGCTTAAATATTCAATAATTTCAGGGATTTTATGTATGAGCATTTTAGTATTGCTCTTCTGCTTAATTTCACCATTAACTTTCGTTTCAATCTCTAGCTCAGGATTTACTCCAATTTCATCAGCTGTTACAATCCATGGTCCAATAGGACAAAATGTGTCAAAACCCTTTGCTTTAACCGGAGGCCTGAAGAAATTTGTTATAAAATCTCTTGCTGTAACATCATTGGCTATTGTATAACCTAATATGTAGTTTATTGCTTCATTGGATTTTACTTTTCTGCACTTCTTACCGATTACTACAGCGAGCTCTCCTTCATAGTGCAAATATTTGACATTCTTAGGATAAACAATATCTTGTAAATGTGCTGTTAATGAGTTATTAGGCTTTATAAAAATAACAGGTTCTTCAGTTGTTTTCATTCCCAATTCTTCTGCATGTTCAGCATAATTTAAAACAATTCCAATTATTTTACTTGGATTACAAGGTGGCAAAAAAACTAAACTTCCTAGATTTATTTCTTTTCCTTTATATAATACATAATCATTTTTGATAACGCCTTCGATTACTTTTCCATCCAGCAAAAATCTGCCTATTCTCATTATACACTTATCTTTTGTAAATTCAAATAATTCGATAAAGTTTTTAAAAGAATTTCTTTTTTATCTTTAGACAAATTTGTTAATGGAGGTCTTAATATAGGCTTTATAAAGCCCATTAAAGATAGTGCCTCTTTTACAGGAATAGGATTTGTTTCTATGAATAGAACTTCATTGATGGGTAGTAATTTATAATGTAATTTTTTTGCATCTTCCCATCTATTTTCTTTAACAAGATTATACATTTGAGCTAATTCTTTGGGTAATACGTTAGCCGTAGCACTAAAATATCCAGCACCACCTATTGCTAAAAGAGGAAAGCATAATGATTCTATTCCTGAATAAACGTTGAAATCTTCACCGCATTCAAGTATATCCTTACTCATTTGATCGAAGTTTGGGTTTGCTTCCTTAATTCCTGTTATATTGGAAAATTTTTCCTTCAAGGATTTTAAGGTTTTTGGTTCGATACTTGTTCCAGTTCTTGAAGGAATATTGTAAATAATTATTGGTATTGATACTGAACTTGCTATTTCTTTAAAATATTCATATATACCTTGCTGATTGGGTCTTGAATAATAAGGAACTAAAACTAAAGCTGCATCGCAACCTATTTTTTCCGCAAATTTAGTTAATTCCAAAGTTTCCTTTAAATTACCTGCTCCAGTTCCAGGTACTAAAGGAACTCTTTTTGAAATATACTCGAATGTATTCTTAATCAAATCCTTCTTTTCATCCATACTAAGAAGAACGTTTTCTCCCGTACTACCTGCGATTGAAATACCATGTGAACCATTGGATATTTGCCAATCTATTAGCTTATATAAAGATTTATAATCAATCGAGAAATCTTCATTGAAAGGTGTTACTAAAGGCACAATGGAGCCCTTTATCATGAATTATTATTATTTTTAAAATTAATTAATCTGAAATCTTGAAATATGCTAGGCAATGGAAATAAATAAAGAATTGAAGGAAATTGTTGATTTAACTTCAAAACTAATTCAATATCCTACTGTGAATCCACCAGCTACAAATATGCAAGATGCTGCTACATTTATGTATGAAATGCTGAGCAGACATGGCATAGATGCAAAATTGAAAGAATACGCAAAGGGTTGGCCTGTTGTTTATGCTGAAGCTGGTAATAAAAGAAGCAAAAAGTCTTTGTTATTGACAGGACATTTTGATGTAGTTCCACCAGGTGATGAAAAATCTTGGAAATACGGACCCTATGAGGGTAAATTAGAGGGTAACAAAATTTACGGCAGAGGTGCATCAGATATGAAAGCTGGAATTGCTATAATGCTATATTTAATGAAGGAATTAGCTGAAAAAGTAGATTATAAATTAATTTTCGCAGCAGTTTCTGACGAAGAAACAGGTGGAAAAAATTGCTCGAAACATTTAGCAGAGGAAATTATGCCTGATTTCGTTTTAATAGGAGAACCGAGTGGCCCAAATTCACTGATAATAGGAGAAAAAGGATTAATGCAGGTTAAACTAATATGTAAGGGAAGACCTGCACATGGAAGCTTACCATCTTTTGGTATAAATGCAATAGAGAAACTTATTGAAGACTTATTATCTTTATCTAAAATAAACGATTTAAAAATTGAAATCCCTTATGATTTAAAAGATGTAATAAAAAATACTGAAGAAGAACTTTTAAAAGAACACGGTGAAAAAATAAAAAACTTCAAGGATGTTGAAAGGATTTCATTTAATATCGGAATTATTAAAGGTGGTATAAAAGTTAATGTTGTTGCTGATTATTGTGAAGCAGAAGTTGATATGAGAGTTCCGCCAGGAATAAAAATTGAAGATGCAATAGATTACGCAAAGAAACTTGTAAAGAATTCAGAATTTAATATTCTTCAATCTTCGCAACCTAATTATACAAGCCCCAACAATGTTTATATAAAGAAATTTGTTGATTCTGTTAAAAGAATTGCTGGTCAGGCTAATACACTTCTAATACCTGGAGCTACAGATGGTAGATATTTTAGGAGTAAGAATATTCCTGTATTAATATATGGTCCAGGAAAACTGAATACGCCACATACATACAATGAATATGTAGAAATCGAAGATATAGAAAAATGCTACAATGTTCTAAAATATTATCTGATGAACGTGTTTAATAAGCTTGATGAGAAAAACTAAAATTATTGCAACCTTAGGTCCTCGTTCTATTGATAAAGTTAAGCATCTTTCAAATTATGTAGATATTTTTAGATTAAATTTTGCCCATGGTGATGAAAAAACACATAAGCTCTATTTTGATTTAATAAAAGATACTAAAAAGGAAATTCCAATATTAGTAGATTTACCTGGCCCCAAGATTAGAATTGGCGATTTAAAAGAAAGTATACTTCTTAAACAAGGTGATAGGGTTATATTTTCACAAAAAGAAGGATTGCCTGTTGAAGATCCAAAGTTCTTTCAGTTGGTAAAAGAAAATACAGATATTTTGATAGCTGATGGAAATATAAAAATTAAAATCACAAAAGTAGGTAACGATTTCGCAGAAGGCTATGTAATTGAAGGAGGCATATTAACTTCAAGAAAGGGGATAAATATACCAAAAATAAACTTAGATTCAGGTATCACCAAGACTGATTTATTATTGCTAGATGAAGCTTTAAAATTAGGAGCGGATTACATAGGAATATCATTTGTTTTAAGCGAAAAAGATGTATTAGAAATTAAAAAAATTACAAAGGAAAAGGCTTGGGTAATTTCTAAAATCGAAAAAGTCCAAGCAATAAGAAATCTAAGAAAAATTATATACGAAAGCGATGGGGTAATGATTGCAAGAGGAGATTTAGGATTAGAGATTGGATTAGAAAAAGTCCCTTTTATTCAAAAAAGGATAATTAAAATATCAAAGCTTTTAGGTAAGCCTATAATTCTTGCAACACAAGTATTAGAATCGATGGTAAACAATCCAATGCCAACAAGAGCTGAAGTTACAGATATTACAAATGCTTTAATAGAGGGTGTAGACGCAATATTACTAACAGACGAAACAGCGGAAGGAAACTACCCTATTGAAGCTTCAAAATTCCTATCAAATATTATCAATTATTCCGAAAAAAGAATAAAGCATTCGAGTTCATTACCAACTAAGGATCCTGATGATGCGATTGCTTTCGCAACGATTAATGTAGCTGATATATCCAAAGTTAAAATAATTATTGTTCATAGTAGAAGTGGAAATTCTATTTTAAGAGTATCAAGATTGCGACCTAGCGTACCAATAATAGGCATATGCCCTTCAAAGGAATTGGCCAGAAAATTGAAGATCTGTTATGGAGTTATTCCCTTCTATTCAAAAAGAAAAATGAAAAATATAAATGAAATAATATTGTATTCAGAAAGATTTGTCAGAAAAAAATTCAGATACAAAGGTAGGATCGTAATAACTGGAGGCGATCCAGTTCTTAAAGAAGGTAGAACAGACTTCATTAAGCTTCATGAAATTATTTAATGATTAAATTCAGTATTGCTTTAGAAGGAGATAAGAATATAGAATTCTATCTTAAAATTTTAAAAGAATTGGAAAAAAGTCATTTTTATTCTCTTCAAATTTATGAGCATGTGCCTTTTAAACCCGCGATTCCAATTGTTTCAATTTTATCACGATTTTCTAAAAAATTAAAAGTTGGAGCTGTAACAGTACCTTTCTTTCTATACCATCCATTCACATTAGCAAGGTATTCATCTTTTCTTCAAGAAATCTCCAGCGAAAAATCCATATTGGGAATTTCTAGAGGTGCCTACTCAAGATATTTAGGAAAGAATGTAGACAGAAGATTGGTTAGGTTTCTAGAATTCTTGGATTGTTTAAATAGTATATTCAACTCAAAAAGTTTCAAAGGAGAATATTATGAATACAATTTAGATGAAAAAATGAATATTTCTTTTAATAAACTTCCTGAAATTTACGTAGGCACTTCAGGACCAAAACTTTGTGAAGAAGCAGTAAAATACCCATTTGTTAAGGGAATAATTGTTGATAATTTATGGAATTCTGAATATGCAAGAAAAATGAGAAACATCATAGATTATAAAATAGAAACTATTAAAAGGGATGAAAATTTTGAATTAATAGCAAGACCGTTTACTTATGTTGATGAAAACTTGGAAATGGCTATTAAAAATGCAGAGAGAATATTAGAATATTATATTGATGACCTTGTGGGTAATTCTCCAATGCTAAAAGATATAAATAGAAACAAACTTTTCGTTGAGAACTTTTGCTGTGTAGGCAATGTTAGCAAAATTGAAAAGGAAATTGAAGATATGATCAAAGCAGGAGTAAATCATATATGCTTCGGTCTTCCGCTAGGAAAAAACCCGATTAAGGTTATAAAAGTTCTAGAAGAAAGAATTGTTAAGAATTTTTATTCGTAATTTTATTTAGAACATATTTCAGTATCCCTCCACTTTTTATATACTCCACTTCAACATTAGTTTCTACTCTAAGAACTCCTTTTGTTTTTATTATTTTTTCATTTCCTATGAATTCTATTTCAACTTCCTTCTTAGGATGAATATTATCCAATCCACGAATATTAACAATTTCATTACCTTTCAATCCTAGTTCTTTCCAGCTTTTAATTTGTATAGGAAGGACGCCCATAGCAACGAGGTTACTTCTATGAATTCTCTCAAAACTTTCAGCTAATACAGCCTTAACACCTAACAACCTTGTAACTTTTGCAGCCCAATCTCTCGAACTACCAGAACCATATTGTTTTCCAGCAACAATTACTAGAGGTGTCTTTTCTTTTTTATACAATTCTGCAGCTTCGTAAACTGTCATAATACTTTCATCAGGGAAATGTTTTGTGTATCCACCTTCAATGTTAACTAAGTAATTCTTCAACTTATTATTGGCAAAACCACCACGTAGCATAACTTCGTGATTTCCTCGCCTACTGCCATATGTATTTAAATCTTTTACGTTCAAAGAAAGCAAATATTTTCCAGCAGGAGAATCTGGTAATATTGGCCCCGCGGGAGAAATATGGTCGGTTGTAATTTTATCGCCTAATAGCAATAATATTCTTGCATTTGTTATATCAGAAATTGGCTCATCTTCTAATTTAAACCAAGGTGGTTCTCTTATATAAGTTGAATTTTCATCCCATAAGTATATTTTACTTCCTTTAACTTCAAGCAAATTCCAGTTCTCATCCCCTTCAAATATCTTTTCATATCTAATTTTGTACAATTCAGGTTCAAAAGCGTATTTAGTAAGCTCCTTAATTTCCTTTAATTTAGGCCATATATCTTTAAGATATACTGGATTATTATTGGGATCATAATCAATGGGTTCATTGTACAAATCAATATCCAATCTACCAGCGATTGCATATGCTACAACTAACATTGGTGAAGTTAAAAAGGTTCCTTTTAAATAAGGATTGATCCTTCCTTCAAAGTTTCTATTACCACTTATGACTCCAAATACACTAATCTTATTTTCTAGCACATCAGCTTCAACTTGCTTTGGTAAAGGTCCAGAATTTCCTATGCATGTAGTACAACCATAACCTACTATATGAAAACCAAGAGCTTCAAGATATGGCATTAAATTTGCTGTCTTCAAATATTCAGCTACAACGGGTGAACCTGGTGCCATACTAGTTTTTACATAAGGTTTAACCCTTAAACCCATCTCAGTAGCTCTCTTAGCTAAAAGACCAGCTCCTAGCATTACAGTAGGATTTGAAGTGTTTGTACAACTTGTTATTGAAGCGATTGCAACAGCTCCATCTTCAACAAACTTACCTTTCCTTTTATTTCGAATTAGCTTGTTTATTTCATCCTTCATCTTACTTAGTGGAATTCTTTCATCAGGATTGCGAGGTCCTGCTAAAGATGGTTCTATTTCACTCAAATCAACTTCAACGACATCAGTATAATTTGGTTCATAACTATAGAATAAGTCTTGTAATACAGAATATTTTTCTACTAATGATGGGTCTCGTGCTGTATTTTTTAAATATTCTAATGTTTCATTATCGATAGGGAAAAATGCAGCTGTAGCTCCATATTCTGGAGCCATATTTGCAATTGTTGCCCTATCAGGCACAGATAAAAGTTTAACAGAAGACCCAAAGAATTCTACAAACTTTCCGACAACGCCTTTTTTCCTAAGAACTTCTGTTATAAAAAGCACAACGTCTGTCGGTGTTGTTCCTTCCCTTACTTCACCTATTAGCTTTACACCTATAACTTCTGGTACAGTCATATAATACGGTTCTCCTAACATTACAGCTTCAGCTTCAAGTCCACCTACCCCCCAAGAAAGAACACTTAAACCATTTGCCATTGTTGTATGAGAATCTGTGCCTATTATTATTTCAGGAAATGCTGTTGGATGACCATCATGTTCTCTAACATTAATTACCTTGCTTAGATATTCAAGATTGACTTGATGAATAATACCATTCCCAGGAGGTACTATTCTTAGATTTTTAAAACTATTTTTTGCCCATTTGAGTAATTGATACCTTTCTTTATTTCTTTCATATTCCGTTTTTAAATTTAAATAGAATGCATAATTAGTTCCAAAATAATCTACCTGAATAGAATGATCTATGATAAGATCTGAAGGAATTATAGGATTTATAAGCTCTGGATCAAGTCCTTTCCTTTTAAATTCGCTTCGCATAGCAGCTAAATCCACAATCAAGGGAACTCCTGTATAATCTTGCATCAACACCCTAGTAGGCATAAAAGCAAATTCATTACCTATTTCCCAATTTAAAATAGATTTCAAGTCATCTTCTGTTATTTTTTTACCGTCATAATTTCTTGCAACATTCTCGATCAAAATTTTTATTGAGTATGGATATTTACTCAATTTGTAACCTTGTTCTTCAAAGTATCTCAAAGGATAATATTTATAAGAATTCCCTGAATGTTGGAAAAATTCTACTTTTATGTTCATATATAATTATAATCTCACATTTAGAAGATTTAAAAATGTTTGATTAAACACAAATTATTATTCAATTGTTAAAGATTAATATGTTGAATGAATGAGAAAATTGAGATTGCAAAGAACTATCATGAATTAACTAAACACTCTTACTATAGTGTTAGAACTACAAGATATTATTTAGATTGGGAAAATAAGCCATATCCTTTTAAAGTTTACATAAATCTTCCCAAATATTCTCTTCCAAATAAGATTGAAAAGCCTGATCTTCAAACGCATTTGAGTTTTGAATATCCAAATGAAACATCTAACAAAATAACATTGAATGATATTGCAGAAATTCTATTTTTTTCTTATGGAATAACAAGAAAATTAAGATTTGGTGATGAAATTTTTTATTTCAGGGCAGCAGCTGCTACAGGTGCTTTATATCCAATTGAAATTTACCTAGTTGCAGAAGGATTAAAGGATCTTGATAATGGCGTTTACCATTTTGATCCAGGTGAATTTATACTATCTACACTAAGGAAGGGGAATTACATGTATTATCTATATGAATACACCGGTAAAAACAATACATTGAAAAATTCTAATGTAGCATTTATTCTAACGTCATTAGCATGGAGGAATGCATGGAAATACAGAGAAAGATCTTATAGACATTGGTTTTGGGATGCAGGAACAGTAATTGCGAATATGATTTCTACATTGAATTCTAAAAATTTTAACAATGAATTAATATTAGGATTCGTTGATGATAGAATAAATCACTTATTAGGTATCGATGGGATAGAAGAAGCCTCAGTTGCAATAATTGCATTAAATGGAAATAGAAACCTTGAAGAAGCAAATTTGGAAATCCCATACAAAAATCCTTCATATGTAAATGTCTCTAAAAAGAAGAAAATTTATGAAGAGATTATAAAGATAAATATAGCATCTAGTTTTCAAACACCTGAAGAAGTTGTAAACTGGCTAAACAAATGCTATTTTGGAAATGATTCAAACAATATTGATGCATTAAGAATTAAGTTAATGCTATATGATAATATTGAAACTTTAAAGCTTGGAGATACAATACTTAGGAGGGGTTCTGCGAGAAAATTTAGCCTTGAACCTATAAGATATGAAGAATTATCAGTTATATTGAAGTATTCTTTTAAGCCAATTAAAGCTGACTTTTTGCCTATGCATGATCAAAGCTTAGTTGATGCATATTTGATTGTAAACAGTGTAGATGGATTGGACAATGGTTCTTATTACTATGATAGAAATAAAGAAGAATTAGTTGCGTTAAAAAAAGGTAAATTTAGAAAAATTGCAGAATACTTGTGTTTAGAGCAAGAATTAGCTTATCAAGCAAGCGTAATATTCTTTTTAATGACAAGATTAAATGAAATATTAAATCAATTAGGCAATAGAGGCTATAGAGCTGCACAACTGGAAGGAGGAATAAGAGCTGGAAGAATATATTTAATTTCTTACTCACTGGGATTGGGAGCAACAGGATTAACATTCTATGATGACGATATAACTGAATTTTTTTCGCCTCATGCTGAAGATAAGAACAATATAATCGTGGTTGCTGTAGGAAAACCTGCATATAAAGCGAAAAGTGGTAAAATATATTTAAACGCAGTTGATCATGAAGAATACTTGAAGAAATTCAATTTAAATTAATATTTTGCTTATATTATAACTTCTTTAAGTTGATAAAAATAAGAGCTGTAACTGAAATGTGCGGAGATGATAAGGGCTTTGTTGCTATTTTGAATCCTGCAAATGCAGAATCAAGCTTAAAAATAGCTAGAAATAAACTTGAGAAAATAATCATAGATACTAGAATATTTACACGTGGAATATACAAAGGGAAGCTCGTAAGTCTTTATAAGAATGGTAAAATAACAATAAAGGAAGTAGAAAATAAAGAAATAGCAACGAAATTATTCTATGAATTAGTGGAAGAAAAATGAGCAATTGTTAAGAAAATTTACTTAAATATGCATTATATAATAATTTAATGACAAAAACAAGATTATATTTTGTAACCGATATACATGGTTCAGATAAACTATTCTTAAAATTTGTGAACGCTGCTAAGATTTATAATTGCCAAGTTGTAATCATCGGTGGAGACATAGCAGGTAAAGGAATTATACCTATATTTAAATTAGGTAACCACTATGAAACAGAATTTAAAGGGAACAGATATAAAATCGAAAACGAAAAAGAATTAAATGAAATTAAAAAGGAAATCAGATTTCAAGGCGATTATCCATTAGTTGTTGAAAAAGAAGAGTGGAATGATCTGATTAAAGATGAAAGTAAAATAAATAATATATTTAATCAGCTAATAGGTGAAAGTATAGAAAATTGGTGCAAAATTGCCGAAGAAAGATTAAAGAATTCAAAAATAAAAGTTATAATAAACATTGGTAATGACGACCCGCCTATAGTAGAGGAAGTCCTTAAAAAATCTGAATTCGTTGTATATCCAAATGAAAAGATTGTATGGATTGATGATAATCATGAAATGTTAAGCTTAGGTTATTCCAATCCTAATCCATGGAATCTTCCAGGAGACTTGCCTGAAGAGATTTTAGAAGAAAAGATCAATAAATTGGTTGATTCTACAAAGGAAGTAAGAAAGAGCATATTAAATATACATGTGCCACCTTTCAATACCCATTTAGATATTGCCCCAAAATTAGATAAGGATTTAAAACCTGTTCTAACTCCTGGTGGTGAACCTGAAATGGTCCATGTTGGAAGTATTGCTGTAAGAAATGCGATAGAAAAATATCAGCCACTAGCAGGATTACATGGTCATATTCATGAATCCAAAGGTTATACAAAAATAAAAAATACTCATTGTTTTAATCCAGGTAGTGAATATTCCATTGGAATATTAAAAGGTGTAATTATAAATATTTCAGAAAACAGAGTAGATAATTATTTATTCGTAGAAGGATAAAAAAATAATTTATGTAGGTGGCAATTCCTTTGCTACAAGATCTACAGGTATACCTCTTGCTTTCTGTACAAAATATGAAATGGCATAAATTAACAAGGCTATAACATAAACTATTAGAATGCTTGCTATATATACTGCATTAATAGGTGCGCCAAAGAATGAAGGCAGAATCGTTGAATAAGAAACCCAAATTGATAATACGCCAGCAACAACACCTGCAATAGAAATAACTGGAACATTACCTATCTTCTTTTTAACTATACCTGGCGAACTATTAAACAGATCTTTTTTAATGAATGGAAATGCAGCTCCTGCAAACATTACGATTGCTACAGATAACCACCATCCAAAGTTTGCATAGGCTAAATAAGTAAAGTAAGTTGTATATACTGTTATATATAATGAAATATAAGCAATTATTCCATATACAATTACCGTTAACCAAGGTACGCCATGCCTATTAACCTGTGCTAAACTAGGGGGTAAAATTCTATCGAATGCATATGCAAATATATTTCTAGTTGGAACAAAGAAGTATATTAATGCGAACCCGAAGAATGTTAAGACTAGACCAAAGGGAACTGCTGCTACGAATATCGGATTATTTGAAATGATTGATACTAAAAAAGCAGGTGATGGAACTGCTGGAAGATTCCAGGCCGAATTCCCATTTATTGATAATGAAGAAGCTGCAACCAAGAAATCATGACCGAAGGTGTAATAAATAGCTGCATATAGTATGTAAATAATAATCGCAAATATTATAGGTGCAGAGAATATAGCTAAACCTTGTGCGCTTTTAGGATCACCTTTAACTTCACCAGCAAAATAAGCACTATTAGCATATCCTATATAACTTAACATCGTATATACTATACCTATGAGAGTTCCTGCTGCAGTTATTGTCCAATCCACTCCTGAATTTGATGCAGCACTTAATATGGCTTGATAAGCATTAGAACCCACTTTTTGATTGAATGCACTAATAAATGCATCATGAGGCGTCATTGCCAATGCTATTATAAACCAAACATAAATCAAAGCTTGAATCACAAACATTCCTACAACGACTTTAAATAACCATTTAACAGGAAGAAACATCATTGCTATAACCAAGGTTACTATAATAAAGCCTACAATAAATTGTGCATAAGGCTGTGTTAACCATGTAGCTACATTGAGATAATAACTATTGTTCGTTACCATATACAGATTTGCAAACATCATTTGTAATGCTTGTGAAGCTATCAATTGTGGAAACAAGCCTGCCCAAGTAATCATTAAAACAACAAACATCAAATTGGTCATGAATCCTAATGCTGGATGGAAAATTCTGCTTACATAAATATAATCACCGCCTGTTCTTGGCATCGCTGTCGAAAGCATCCAATAAACATAAGCTACTAAATGTTTATAAAAAAAGAAACTATTCATTGGTGTGGAAATAAAAATTTTTAGATTGAATAATATAGAAGGCGAAAAATTAACTGAAGGCATTCAAAGAAAAGCAGTATTCAGTGAGAAAGCTACTTTTGCTCAGTTCAATATAAAAAAAGGTACGCATGTTCCTACACATAATCATGTATCCGAACAAATTACCTATGTAATTAAAGGAAAGATGAGATTTAAAATCTACGATAAAATATACAATTTATCAGATAACGATTTAATTGTAATTCCAAGTAACGCACCACATGAAGCATGGTTTGACGAAGATACTTTAGAGATAGATTTCTTCACACCTCCAAGAGAAGACTGGTTAGAGAAAAAAGATGACTATTTAAGGAAAAGCCAAACAGAAAAATCTTGAAATTTTGAAACATGTATCTAAACAAAATTAAAGGATCACCAGCTTTACAATTAGTAAACTTAGTTATTGAGAAAACATCGAGAGGTGAAAAAATTATATCTTTAGCTATAGGTGAACCTACTTTTGAAACGCCCAAAGAGATAATAGATGAGGCCTACAACAGTTTAAAAAAAGGTGATACAAAATACACATCTTCCTACGGTATGGAAGATGTGAGAAAAGCTATAGTAGAAAAAGTCAACAAAAAGAATAAAATTAAAGCAGAAATCACCAATGTTATTTTTTCACCCGCAAAATTTGCAGTTTTTGCGTCGTTAATGGCTGTAACAAACTCAAAAGGCGAAATACTAACACCAGACCCTGGTTATTTTTATATAGAACCTATCATACTTGCTGGTGCAAAACCAGTTTATTACAAATTAAATGAAGATTTTTCATTAAATTTAGACGAAATAAAGAAAAAAATAAAGAAAAAAACTTTAGCTATTATTATAAATACGCCTGCTAATCCTACAGGTAAGGTTTATGATGAAAAAGAACTTGAAGAACTTTATGAATTCTGTAAAGACAATAATGTATACATAATCAGTGATGAAGCTTATGAAGATCTTGTATATGATAAAAAACATTTTTCCATAGGTTCATTAGAAGATAAACCTGATAAAGTTATTAGCGTCTTTAGTTTATCAAAAAGCTATTCAATGACTGGATGGAGAGCTGGATATATAACCGCAAGCGAGAATATAATATCAAATATAAATAAGTTAATAGAAAACACCATTACATGCTTTCCAGGCTTTATACAGAAGGCTTCTGCTTTTGCCCTTAAAAATGGTGATATTTATATAGAAAAATTTAGAGAAGAATTCCGAAAAAGAAGAGATCTAACGTTTAAACGTTTAAAAGAAATGAAGAATATAGATATACGAAGTATAGAAGGAGCATTCTATGCATTCCCTAGGTATAATGCAAAATTGAAATCGATTGAAATCAGTAAAAAATTGTTGAATGATTATAATGTTGCATTAATGCCAGGTATTTCATTCGGCCCTTCAGGAGAATATCACTTAAGAATATCTTTTGCAGGTTCTATAGAAACGATCAGCGAAGGTCTAGACAGACTTGAAGAATTCTTTTCTTCATTAAATTAAGCAGGATAAGCTCCACATACTTTACAATACTTTGTATTAAATTTAACACCAGCTCCACAATATAAACATGGTCTCTCATCTTTTTTTGGTTCAGGTATTTTACCAATAACTTCTTTGTAAATTTTATAGTAGAAAGCATGTTCTTTATCTCTAATTTTAACTTCTTTTAAAATTTCAAGAAATTCTTTTTCTTGTATTAAATTAGAGAGCAGATTACTTAATGCAATACTTCCACTTCCAACCTCTATTGGATCTTTTTCTCTCCAAACTATTTCTTTAGGTAATAATTCTTCAAAGGCTTTTCTTACAATCCACTTTCCATAAAGCTTACCATTTTCTTCTTTAACTTTGAATTTAGGATGAATCGATAAAGCGAAATTAACAAAATCATTATCAAGATAAGGTTGAATTACTTCAACATTTAAGTATTCTCCAAGATATTTTGCAGAAAAAAACCAATTTTGAGATAAATAACGAATATAATTATCCATTTCTTCATAGGTCATCTTATGCATATAAGAATATCCAGCGAAAAGTTCATCTCCTCCATCGCCTGTTACAATTTTTTTAAATCCATTATTTTTACATTCCTTCAAAATAAAATATATCACAACACTATTTCTTAGCTCCATAGAATCAAATGTTTTTAAGATCCTAATCACATCATAAAGTGATTCTACGACAGCGTTTAAATCAAAAAAGACAAGATGATGATTGAAATTAAAATATTTTGATATAAGCTTTGAATACATAAAATCTCTTCCAGGATTTTCCTTAAATATTGCAGTAAAAGCATCTCTAATTTTTTCTTTTAAATAATAAGCAAGTACACTTGTATCTAAGCCACCTGACAATAAGATTGAATCGCAATCGTATTTAAAAATAGCATGTTTAATTCTTTTCCTTAATTCTTGTTTCAGAATTTCTAATTCTTCAATCATGAATAACTAACTATTATCTAGGAATTATCATTATTCTCCCATCTCTCTCACTAGAAAATATATTCTTAATCGCAGTTGCTATTTCATCAAGTTTATAATTCTTCCAAATTCTTACTTTTAATTTATGTGCTATTTGAATCAAATCATAAAATTCCTTTAATGTTCCTCCCGTAGTTCCCATAATATAAGCATGTTTATTATAAATATTAGATAAATTAATTTTGGCTTCCGAACCAGTTAAAGAACCAAATAAGACTAATTTACCCCCAGGTTTTAACAATTCGTAACTTAAATCAAAGAATTTATTACCTATTGAATTAATAACAACATCAACCATTTTATTGTTTGTAACATCTTTCACTTTTTGAATCGCATCTTCATATGCAAATATATAATCAGCTCCGAATTCTTTAAGCCAGTATTTTCTACTAATTGCAATTACATTCGCTCCCATCATTTTTGCTATTTGTACAGCGAACATTCCTGTATTACCTGAAGCCCCGAAAATAGCAACATAGTCTCCAATTTTTACCTGGGCTTCCTTTAAAGCATGGTAAGAAGTTAAGGCAGAAACAGGTAAGCTTGCTGCTATATCCCAATCCAATTCAATTTTAAATACATTCTTAGCCTTTACGTTTACATATTCAGCAAACCCTCCATTCGTATCTGTTCCTATTCTTCCTCCTCTTCTACATAACATCTCTTTTTTATCTAAACACATATCGCAAGTTCCATCGAATATTCTAGTATATACAGCTACCTTATCTCCCTCAACAACATTCTTAACATTTTTTCCCACTTTCTCAACTATTCCAGCAAATTCTCTACCAGGTATATGAGGTAAGGGATTTACAGGTAGTACGGTGACGGTCATATAATCTACTGGGTTTACGCCTGCTTTTACTACTCTTATTAAAACTTCATCGTCGTTTATTTTAGGTTCATCAACTTCTACAATTCTTAAATCTTCCAAACTTCTTTTTTCAAATAATGCAGCTCTCATTATATTAGAATAACATATAGTAAAATTTATTTTCAAATATAACTTCTACATACCGTTAAGATTGATTTTTTATTAAATTCATCCGATCTAAAATAATGCAAATCCAATTTAAGTGAATAACAAGTTTTTACCTATTAGCTTTCAAGTATTTGAAGTTAAAATATTAAATATGAATTATAGCTGGTAATATAAATATAGAGAAAATCAAATTAAACAATACGATAACTGTAATTATAACATATAATTTATCTTTTTCCATAGCGAAACTAGCTATACCAAGAATTATTCTAGCTATTGGTGTTGCGATTAATGTTAACAAACCCAATATAATAAAGTTTAAACCATTAAATGAGAAATTAAGAAGCATTTGATTAACATTAATTGAACTACTATTTACAGTCGAATTAATCATAGACAATTTATCTAATGAGATACCATTACTTTGACCTTGTATAAATAAAATTACAACACCTACGACTATAAGTAAAATGCTAATTATAACACCAAATCTAAGTGTTTGCCCAATGATTAACTCCATATCTATTTTATGTCTCATTTTTTATCCTCACTCTAATATAAACACCTATGATAAAAATTGCAGTTATGATAGAGGGGATAAGATATTCATAAAATAAAGGTAATAAAATACCTATTGCAACAATGCCTTTTATTATCATCTCTATTCCCAAAAATATTATAATGCTTGAAAATATCCAACGTATAGTTCTGTTGGTTATTTTAATTAAAATTTTAGTTCCAATAAAAGCTCCTATTAATACTCCTATTGCAGTACCAGCAGCTAAAAAAGGCTGAATATAACCTAAATACCAATATATACTACTACCAGTAGCTGCAGTAACACCTATCATGAAATTGCTTGTGGTCGTTGAAACTCGCATTGGTAAATTCATCCCCCAATCCATCGCTAAGACCTTTAAAGCTCCACTTCCTATTCCCAATAGACCGCTTATTATTCCTGCAAAAAACATAATAATCTCAGCTAACCACCATCTGATCCCCCAATATTGAACCTCCTGTCTTAAAACAGGATCGAAGTATTTACCGTTTAATCTGAATATTTTTGTTGTTTTATCGGGTCTTTTAGGTAAAGGTAATTCATATCTACCCCTACTTAAAGTTGATGGGATGCTTGATATAAGGATAATTCCAAAAGATATATAAATGATGTAGAATAAACTATGGGAATATATATACGATGCAATCAATGAGCCAATAATAGCTCCAAGCGTGGTGGCAATCTCTAGACCCATACCAATTCTTACGTTTGTTATTTTATCTTTTATGTAAGCGCTTGCAGAACCACTTGAAGTTGCAATAGTTGAAATTAAAGATGCACCAGTTGCATATGCAATAGGTACTTTAAGAAAGAGAGTTAATAATGGTGTAAGAACAACACCACCTCCTAAACCTACTAGAGATCCAATTATCCCAGCAAATATTCCAATAATTACAATTAATAACAGTTCGATCAAAGCACTGGTTAATGCTGGATCCATTTTTAATTAACAATGGTGATTCTTTTATTAAAACTAATATAATAATACTTATTTACTTCGATCGAATTGATTATGTATAGAAATAAAGAAAATTATTGATCTTAGTGTTGAAATAAGTACATACATGCCCATATGGCCTACAGCTCAACTTCCAAACATAGTTCCTATAGGAATTGCAAGTAGAGACGGATATAATGTTGAACTATACACATCAACAACTCACACTGGTACGCATGTTGATGCACCCTATCATTTTGTTGAAAATGGTAAAACAGTAGATAGGATTGAGTTAAACACGCTTGTATCCGAAGGATATTGCTTAAAACTAAAGCCTAAATCAACTGAGATAACAAAAGAAGAAATTTCTTCTAAATGGAAAAATGAATATGATGGAAAAACAATATTGATCAATACAGGATGGAGCAAGAAGAGAAGCTTTACAAAAGAATTTTTATATGAATTTCCTGGTTTATCTATGGAGGCTGCAAGTTTCCTATTGGAGAAGAAAGTTAAAGTTATAGGAATAGATACACTTGGCATTGAACCATATTCTCATTTAGATTTTCCTGTCCATAAATTACTTTTTAAAAATGATGTAGTAGTAATTGAAGACCTTAATAATTTAGAAGAATTAGCTGAAGGTAAAAAATACTTGATTGTCGCACTTCCTCTAAGAATAAAAGGTGCAAGTGGTTCAATGGCAAGAGTTATTGCCTTGGATGTTTTCTGATTAAAAAAGAAAAAATCGAAATAATTGTGCCGGGTCCTAGAAGAATAAAAAAATAATATATTTTTAATGAAACCAAACTAAACATTATTATTGAATATATTAAAGAATTAATTAGCAATAAAATAATTATTATCTTAATGGTATTTTTCTTATTATCTGAAGATGAGTATCTAAGCATAAGAGCTGAAAAAATTGAAAAAAACAAAGTTGCAACAGTTGAATAGTATAAATTTGTATTAAATTCATAAGAACCGAATATTAAAGCTAAAACAACTATTCCTATCCAGATGATATTTAAATAACCACCAATCATAATCACTGTTATATCTAGAGGGTTTTTAAGTTTCATTTATTTATAAAATATTAACTAAAATTTATATATCGCTTTGAAAAAGACTGAAATATGCTAAGTTCTAACGTTATAGAAGTGAGTGAAGCAGAATTCGATGAAAAAGTTTTGAAGAGTAATTTGCCCGTTCTTGTTGATTTTTGGGCTGAATGGTGTTGGCCATGCAAAATATTAGAGCCTACATTTTATGAGCTCGCAAAAGAATTTAATGGTAGAATGCTTTTTGCAAGAGTGAATGTAGATGAAAATCCAGGGATTGCTCAGAAATTTAATATCATGGCAATACCTACATTGGTTCTAATAAAGAATGGGGAGGAGGTTGATAGAATTATAGGAGCTGTTCCTAAAAGAGACATTCTTGAAGTAATTAAGAAAAATATTTGATTTTCTAATTTATTTTAAATCAATCCAAATTAGATAAGATGTTTGCTGCAATTTTTATAGCCTTATTTAAATCTTCTAATGTTACATTGTATTCAGGTGGAAATTTAAATTCAGCTTTAATTTTAAGGTCATACAGTTCAAGCAATTCATCATACTTAAATTTTTCCAAGCTTTTTTGGACAAAAAATGAATGTATTTCATTAATGTCTCTCTGATCCAACAATTTCTTATATTCCTGGTTTATTTTTTCATCCTCTAAAAGTTTTCTCATCAACTTTTGAAATATTCCCATGTAACATACTATTATTCCCAATCTCATCCATGCTGATTCATGTGGTGTTGTGGCAACAGCTTTTCCTCCTTCTTTAAAGCCTAGATATATATCTTCAGCTATCAAAATAAAATCTGAGGGATTTGTATCATCAATATTCATTTTCCAACTTTATTACAATCTTGGATCGTAATTCTTCAGGCAATAAACTTTTCATAATCATATCCAATTTTCTCCATAAATAGAAGTAAGAATATTCATCATAATTCTTACAAACAATTTTTATAATAACAGCTCTGAATTTTTTAGAAAAGAAATCTTCAAAAAAATCTAACTTTATATCATATTTTATTCTACAGTCATTCAAATAATTTTGTAAATTTTCCAAACAAATTTCGATATGATTAAAAAGGTTATTGTCTTTTATGAAAGATAAAGCGATATTATTTAAGTTGCTGTAATACCTTTCGTATTTCATCATAGTTTGGTTCATTTCTAGGATCTTCAGCAACCCATTTGTATCTTATTATTCCATTTTTATCTACTATGAATACTGCTCTTTTTCCAATTTCCTTAAATCCAAACATTTCATTGTGTACTACATCATAGTTCTTTATAGCTTCTTTATTGAAATCACTCAACAATGGATACTTTATGTTGTATTTTTCAGCAAATGCCTTGTTTGCAAAGGGGCTATCTACACTAATTCCAAGAACTGTAGCATCCAGCTTTTCAAATTCCTTAAGTCCTTGATCAAATGTACACATTTCATTCGTGCATACTGGAGAAAACGCTAAAAAATAAAAAGCAAGTACTGTGTTTTTCTTTCCAAAGAATTGAGAGAGCTTTACTGGTTTCCTATCATAATCAAAAATAGTAGCATCAGGTGCACGTTCACCAACGTTGAGCATAGAATATCAATAAATTAAGCAAATATTAAAATTTACCTATAAAATACAATCTTATATGTTTACATCCTATTCATAACAACAAATAAAAATTCCTATTCGCTCATTATAAAAATTTAGCTAAGCTCTTATTTCTACTATATCACCATCCATAGGTATATGATCAGGACCTACTTTTTCGCCTTGAAATTTAACACTTTTACCCCAAATTCTTGCATATTTAAAGTTCTTTGCTAAATCTCTATGTATTTTTTCTGCTATTTCTATAATCTTAGTATTTTTATCAACGACTAAAGGCTTCTTAGAAGGTATATCTTCGTTTGGTTCCTTAGTATAAATCCTTATTTTTTCTGAAGAAGAAAATATAATTTCAGGAATTCTTTCTATCCCAATGTTCTCTTTAACGGATATTTCCAACACAGGTAAGCCTTTAAAATCGAAATCTAAGTTTACTTTATTTTCATCTATTTTATTTATTACTACAATAGCTGGCTTATGAACTACATTGCTGTTTAAATAAGCTTCTACCTCATTCAAAGTCGCTTTACCATTAAACTCAATTATTATGTTTCTATATCCATATTCGATTAACATCCTTCTTATGTAGTTCGCTGTTGCACCTTCTATTTCACCGTTCATTATAAAAACAGGTTCTTTAACAACAGATTTGATAAATCTAAGAGAGAAGTTCTTTTTACCTATTATAATACCATTATCTAGTAAGAATTTATAGATAAGATTAAAGTCATTTTGTATACTTTTTGTAGCATCTAGAACTATTAAGATTCCATCGGCACTCCTTATTAAAGAAATTATGTTTTTATTCCAATCATCATTGTTTTCCATTATTGAAGGAGAATCAACTAGTTGGATAATTACTCCTCCATAGTTTACTGCGCCAGCTGCAGGCCTTGTGGTGGTATATGGTCTTAAACTTATTTCAGATTTTGCATTTGTTAAAGCTGATAACAAACTGCTTTTACCGCTTTTAGTAAATCCAACTATTATGTACTGAAGATCACCCTCTTTCTTTATATTAAAACCAGGTGCGGAACCAATTTTTTTCTTTAACTCGCTTTCCTTTTCTATTTCTTTTCTAAGCTTAGCTATTTGATGCCTAACTTGTGCTACAAGATTTTCAGTTCCTTTATGCTTAGGTATTGCAGATAAATATTCTTGAAGAGCTTTTAATTTTTCTTCCTTGGTTTTTGCCTCTAAAACCTTCTGATATTTAAGTAGAGCTTCTTTCGGAAGATTTGCAGGCATTAAGCCTTTTTACATAAAAAAATTTAGTCGCACTTAGTATAACCACACTCAGGATTAACACAAGTATAGCAACCCCCTTCTACCTTTAAAGTTCTTAAGTTACATTTTGGACAAATTTGAAATAAAGATAAATCTTCTTTTGACTCATCCTTCTCCTCAATCATTAATTTTATTCCAGCTTCACCTGACTTTTCTGAAGCTGTTTCCGTTTTCATAATTCCCATTTCCTTGAAGAACTCTTCTATAACCTCTGCGATTTCACCGTACAATGAATGTATGAATCGATTGTTTTTCCAGTAACCTATTCTATTAGGATCATATATACTCCTTAATTCTTCTAAAATAAATACAGGATCTTCAAATCTTCTGAATATAGCTGATAGAAGCCTTGTCAACATTGTAAACTCTGCTGCTCTAGAAAGATCTTTACTATTTATGAAAATCTCAAATGGTCTAATTTTGTCATCGTATTTTATGTATCCAATTGTAATGAATATTGAATGTTCTACAAACCTGCTTTTTAACTTATAGACTTTGGCATCTATTACATAAGGTCTTTCCAAAGGTGCTTTACCTACCTTTTCTTCCTTAGTTTCTAATTCAGATTGCTTGCTTAGATCTTTTACTTCTCTTATTTTAATTTCATATGAATTTAGCTTTATCATCCTCCCACCTCTATTTTATTCAATAAATGATAGGTTGTCGTTAATGTTCCATCCGGCATTTCTATAATTTCATTACCTCTTACTTGATATTTATTCATTCCATCATCTATTTCAAAGACTTTATCTTTGAATTCATCGAACTTACTTTTTTCTTTTAATCTTTTTAATATTGGGAATCTGCTGCCTTCTCTGTATATAGTTACGCTTTTCAATCCTGCTTTCCATGCATAGAAATACAATTTGGATAGTAATTCTGGATGTATTTCTTCAGGAAGATTTATGGTAGATGATATGCTATGATCTATGTATCTTTGAGCTATTGCTTGTATTTCTATTCTCTTAAATGGATCGATTACATGTGCGGTTCTGAAAAAGAATGAAGGTAAATGATTCCTAAGTTCCTTTAAATCATTGGCCCCTTGAACTCCTTTACTAATACCATTCATATCTATATAAGCTTGAATTGTACTATGGAAGACTTTATATTGAACATTTCTATTGAAAGATTCTGTTCTTCTTAAATAGAACATTTCGAAAACAGGTTCTATACCACCACTTACACCAATATAGTTTTTTCCGTTGTATTCAAAGGATTTAACGATATTAGATATCGTTCCTGTTGGTGCAATCGATAATATTGCAATGTTTCTTATTCCATACTTTCTTATCATCTCTTTTACTCTAGGATGTATAGATTCTTTGATGAACGGATTTTCTAGATATTTCTCATAATCAATGCTCAATTTACCTTTTTCCTTAGCTAACATTGAAGATGTTAGATAAGCAAAATTTGCTATATTTCTCATAACCTTCTCCAAAGTTCTCATTGCTTCTGGACTATCATAGTCGATTCTTAATTGATAGAACATATCAGCTATTCCCATCACACCCAGTCCTATTCTTCTAGTTCTTCTACTTGCTTCTCTTTGTTTTTCTAATGGATGTAAGAATATATTCCAATAAATGACATTGTCCATAAATCTGATTGCATACTTAACAACCTTCTTTAGCTTTTTCCAATTTATTTTTGCGAAACTTGTAAATGGATCATTAACTATCCTTGATAAATTTACAGAACCTAAATTGCATGCTCCTCCATCTTCTAAAGGTACTTCAGCGCATGGATTTGTTGTTACAATTGGTATTCCAACGGAATTTGAAGGAGAATAATTTGTCATTCTATCCCAAAACATAACACCTGGCTCAGCTGTTTTATAATTAGATTCGATAAACATATTCCATATTTCCCTAGCTTTCACCAATCTTCTAATTTCACCAGTTTTGTCGGATGAAAAATAAAGCAAGAAATCGCCTGAATATTTAATTGCTAAATCATAATCTTTGTTAGGTAGTTCAACGATATAATCGCCGTATACGTCTCTTTTGAAAGCGTCTTTCAAATCTTCTTCCTTTAAAATTATTTTATATTCTTTATATTCTAAAGATAAGAATTCATTTAATTCTTCAATTTTTTCAAATATTTTTATCAATTCATAATCATTTAAATTTTTAGATGGTATTCCATAAGAATAGTGTACATCTTTTATATTATCTATTCTCTTTATAACGCCCTTCCTTTTCTTTTTATAAACTAATATTTTATTAGGACCAAAATTCATCTGTTCTTCTACAGCTCTCATAAATTCATTGCTCATCTTTACACTTATGTTAGCAAACCTCACTTGGGTGTTCTCCATTACTTGCTTTTCTATTTCCTTCAATTGCGCCTCATTGAACATACCTGTAAATTTCAACTGTTCAACAATTTGGGATGTAACCCAATTTGGAATTTGCTTGCATTTTATAAACTCAAAAACATCAGGATGCTTAACATCAATCGTTAGCATTAAAGCGCCCCTTCTTCCTTCCTGTCCAATCAATCCTGTAGTTAATGAATAAAGTTCAAGGAAGCTAACACTTCCTGTTGACGTTATTGCAGCATTGTGTATTCTTGAACCCTTTGGTCTTAATACTGAGACATCTATTCCAATACCGCCACCATAAGAGTATGTTCTTGCTGCTTCATAAGCTGCCTTATAAATTGCTTCAATGCTATCATCTTCAATCATTGAAACAAAACAGTTAGCCAAAGTTTTTGCTCTGTAAAGATCGCCAGCGCCTGCCAACACTCTACCTGCAGGCATAAAATATCCTTCAAATATTATATGATAAAAAAGCTTAGCTAATTTTAAAGCTTTTTCAAAATCCTCTTCAGCTGTAGCGATGAAAGAAGAAACTCTCAAAAATAAGTGTTCTGGCCTTGTTTCTATTAAGTTCCCATCTAAATCTTTCAAGAAATATTTCTTTTCATATATACTCTTAGCTAATGTATTATCACCAAGATAGTTTGGATGGATTGGTAGTGTACCATTTTCCATTAGGCTAAGCATAGATTCATAAACTTTTCTAAATAACTCAATTCGATTTGAACCTAAAATTTGAACTATCTTTGGTTCAGGATTATTAAACATTTTTTCTACTTTTTGCCTTAAAAGTTGTAATTCTTTCTGAATTTCAACACTAACTTCTTTTCCCATTACAATTAATATTAAATGGTTCTATAATTTAAAAATATTATGTTTGATTAAAATTGAATAAAATAGAATTAATAAACTAATAATCATCAAAATTTGAAAAATTTTTGTATTTATAATTAAATGGATAAATAAAATTTAATGAAAAAAAAGGAAAAGATTAGACTGATTTTAGGTTCAGCTTTACTTAGTATGTTAATTGAAGTAAGTACTTTCCCAAAACCATTAAATGTTGATAGGTTCACGGCTTTAAAAAACGTAAAATTTGAAAATTTTTTGGCTACAACGTCTTATGTTTCTATTTCTTATCTGGATGCAATTTTGGATGGATTAAAGAATAGACAAAATATAGGTAAAAGAATTTATGAAGCAACAAGTGCAATGCTTAAATTTCAATCAGGAAAAAATACCAGTCTCGGAACAATAATGCTTTTAATTCCGTTAATTACAGCAACTGCAAAAAGCCTTCAATATAAAGATGAAGTAATTGTGGAAGATGTTAAAGAAAATGTTAAATCGATACTCAATTCAACAACGTATATAGATTCGATTTGGATTTGTAAAGCAATTCTAGAAAATAGGCCAAGTTGGCTTATTAAAGTTGATAAGTATGATATACTGAAGGAAGATTGGGAGGATGAAATTAAGAAAGATAATGCAAATGTTAAAATGTTAATGCGAAATTCACAAAACTTTGATTGGATAGCATATGAATATTGCAACGACTATAGTTTAACTTTTAACGAAAATTATCCCTTTTTTAAAAAAGCCCTTGAGAACTATAATAATTTAAATTCTTCTGCTTTGAAAACATTCATTTGGATGCTAAGTAGAAGAATAGATTCTCATATTTATAGGAAATTTGGCTATAATATTGCAGAAACGGTAAGAAAAAATGCAGAACATTATTACAAAAGAATAGAGAAAGGAGAAGATGTGATAACAGTAGCTGCTGAATTTAAGGAAACATATTTGCAGTCTAATATAAATGCTGGTACAACAGCAGATTTATTAGCAGCTGTGCTTTTTTTAAGTTTTGTTACATTCTTGAAAATTTAACACTATATAAGGTATAGAAGATTATATTCTTATGATTATAGTAAATATAGAGCGAGCCAATTTTAAAGAGTTTAATGAAAGGGGAGCATTTAAAGTTAAGAGAAAAGAGCTCATAGATAGTTCTCATGGCTCTCATAGGTTTTATTTAAGATATTATGAAGTACAACCAGGAGGAATGACACCTTATGATGTACATAATTATGAACATATCATAATTGTTACAAAAGGTGAAGGCTCTATACTAACAATACAAAATAATATGCCTAAAATGGAAAAAATTAAAGAAAAGGATGTTATTTTTATTAAAGCGAATGAGCCACATCAAATAATAAATACATCTAACAACGTTCTTGAGTTTTTATGCTTTAGAGGTGTCGATGTTTTATATGAGAAAGAGGTAAGCGATATTATAAAGAAATATTTTAATTTATCGCAGGAACAATATGTATGATTTAAATGCTTTATAATTAAAATTAGATGTAATGAATATTCAAGAAGACTTTTTAACAACTTCAAATTGGATAAAAATTGAAATATATTCTTCTAGCTTTGAAAATTTAAGCTATTATAAAGAAGAGCATTCATACGACAATGAAACAATAAGCATTCTTGAAAGTCTATTTGATGTCTCTAAGAGATATAATTTAATAGATGAATTCGGCCAATCCTTGGCATATTTATATCAATTCAATAAATGCAAGGCAATATTAAGAAAAAAAGTCATCGAGGATGTAAATTTTGATGAGGCTGTAAAAATCTGCGAATTAGGTTTAATTAAAAAGGAAATGAAATTGATAAGCTCAATTGATTCATTCGCTATGAAAAATAAAATAACTGCATTGGGTTCTGTAGGTATTGAACTTGGCACCTCAGCTTGTAAAGATTTCAGCACGTCAAAAATATTCTTGACACTAAAAATTTATTTAGAGAATATTTACAAAGCCTTATTTGAATTCATTTCGAATTATTCAACATATGATGAAGCAAGAAACTTAGGTACTTTGTTAAAAGAATATCAAATAAATGATACCATTAATTTGATATATCTACAAAATTACATTAAAAATCATCAAATAAAAGATCAAGAAATCCTAGAATCAGTTATGGGTTCAGAATTACTTATTTTATCCTCTGCAATATCTGAAAGAAACTTAAAAGAATCGTTGTATGCTTTAATATCTTTGATTAAAACAAAGGATTTAGAAATAGTAGAAAAAGGACTTTTCAATTTTTATAAGATGATAGATACTATGATCGAAAATACACTAAACAAAATCGGTTTTGATTTAAATAATTCTAAAGAATTAGTAAGCAGAATTAAATTTGCTAGTAGAAAACTATGTTAATGTCTTTAATTTCTCCTGACCAACTTCTGAAGAAAATTCAAAATAAAGAAGAAATAATCATAGTTGATGTTAGACCATTCAGCAAGTACATAAGAGAACATATTCCAAATTCCATTTGGTTTTATGTCTGGGATCTTACTAGGCATGAAGAAAATCTGCCTTCTTTTCTAAAAAATGAAGAGGAATTAGCTAAAGTTTTATCTAAAAATGGAATAGATTCAAGTATAGAAACTATAATCTACTGTGATTTATACTCAATTACGAATGCAAGCTACTTATATTTCGTTTTAAAATATCTTGGGCATAAAAAAGTTGAAATTCTCGAAGGAGGTATTGAAAAATGGATTCAGCTCAATTATCCTGTCGAAAAAGGAATAGTTCAGCCTAAAAAGGCAAATTTTGAAATAAACTTAAACAGAGAAATTAAAGCTGATTTCGAGTTTGTAAAATCTGTATTAAAGCAGAATAAATATATAATAATAGATGCAAGAAGAGAAGAAGAATTCAAAGGTTTAGAAACAACTTTACCTAAGAAAGGAAGAATACCTGGCAGTGTAAATGTTCCTTTTCTGGAATTTGTTGAAGAAAGACCCTATGAATTTAATGAAGAAAAAATTAAGTCAAAACTGGAGAGGCTTTTAGAAAAAGATAAAGAAATAATTGTTTATTGCAGTTCTGGACCAATGGCTACGTATCTTTATTATTTATTGGAAAATTTGTATCCTAACCTTAAAACAAAAGTTTACTTAGAATCATTTTTAGATTGGATAAATAGTGGCGGTGAGATTGAACTATAAGAAGTTTAATTTAATATCTTTTATTTGTTCGACTTCTAATTTAAAATAGTTCAATAAATCATCGATATTAAATTTAACATCCAATTGTTTACAAATATAGTTCGAACTCTCGATGCTATTTAAAATTGAAGCGCTGGCACCCGGAGAAGGAGTTATAGCAAACATAATGTTATTAAAAGCAAATTGCTTCTCTCCTAATACCAATTTAGCTTGAGAATTATCTACTAGTTGAGGTCTGATACCACCTTTGTTAAATTCCAAATAATCAACATTTAATTTAGGAACTATCTTCTTTGCTTCAATTGCAAATAACCATTTTCCTACTTTAGGAAATCGATACAAGACATTCTTAAAAATAAATTTTCTTATATCTGAATCTTTAAATATATTAATGATAGAATATATCGTATCTTTATCTTTAATTAAATAATTATAAATATAATTTAGATCAAAATCTTTTGCATATTCATTTGATAAAATTATTTCAGCAGTAGGTCCGAATTCTACGGATTTATTCTTTAAAAAAGGGTTTGGATCAGCATGTATTTGAACAAAAGGAATCTTCTCAATTTGAACCCTATAAACTTTGCTATTTATTACAGGCGGATAGGAATAATAATTTCCTCTTATATTTAGAAGAGAGAAATTCTCCAAGAAACCCATTTTTTTAGCGAAATAAAAGCTATTCGCTGAAGATGAAACATAAACAAATTTGCTATAAAATAAATTGCCGTTTGTCTTTAATTCGAAATAATCATCTCTATCTTTTATCTCATTTATTTCTTGATTTTTAAGAATTTTTATATCTTTATCTTTGATTAAAGAATCCTGTGCTAACGTCTTAGCTATGTTTCCGAAATTTAGCGCAAGCCCATTTTCTTTAAATATAGCTTCTATCCTTTCATTTTTATTCCTTCCTTTAACAATATTTGGTTCTAAATTAAATATCTCTTTTCTATTCAATAATTTAACTTCTGGAAAAAGATTTTTAATTTGCTCGTATTTAGTTTCAAGAAGATCAATTTCTTCATTTATAGCTAAAACAAAGAAAGGAACTTCACTAAAGACTTCTTCTTTTCTAATTAATCCTTCTTTTATCACTTTAGATCTCCTTAAATATCCCCTAAATAAAATACCAGCTATTTTCATTCTCTTCATTTTTTCTAAGGAATAATTTGTCTCTGCAAAACCTTCATGTAATGTTTTGCTATTATTTCGATAATTTGAATTTCCTTGACCTAATTCTTTATTTTTTTCGAATAAGGCAATTCTTTTTACACCTGTAAAATTAGCTAAAGTAAATAATAAAGAAGTGCCTACTATTCCTCCTCCAATGATAGCTACATCTAATAATTCTTCTTTTTTATTGTTAGATTTCAATAAAAATTAATGATATTTTTCTCTTAAAATAGATGCAGCTTTGCTTATACTTTTTAATTTTAAGAAAGATACTTTTGGTGTATTTACTGGAGATTCAGCAAAGGTTCCAAATCCACAATCAGGGTTGAGAAAGATTCTTTCAGGTTTAAAATAATTTAATGCCTTTTCTACAAAGTTAATAATATCTTCTGGTTTTTCAACTTCATCTGTTTTAGGATTGACAACGCCTAAACCTATCTCTTTTTCAGTGGGATAATCTTTAAATACATCTATGGATCCAGCTCTTTTTGTTGCAAATTCAAGAACATATTGATTTACTTTCATGTCAAGTAGGAAAGGAAGCAAAGGATAATAATCTCCTTTTAATTGTGCATCTTCTGACTTGCTCCAATTTCCTCTACAAATATGTACACCCAACCTAACACCTGATATTCCTTCAACTGTTTTGTTTAGTATATCTAATGCAAATCTTAATTCATCTCTAGGATTTTCTTTAGCTGTCAGAGCTGCGCACATAAATGTCTGAACACTTAACTCAGGACCATAAAGTACTTCCATAAGAACAGGTTCATCAAGTTGTACGAAATCAACTCCATTATCTCTTAAAAGCTTTATTTCTTCTCTTAATATTTTTGAAAATTCTTCAGCTAAATCTTCCTTTCTTTTATAATATTTGTCTGATATTCCTTTAATCCAAGAAGATCGAGTTAAAAGGTATGGTCCAGGAAGAGCTACTTTTATCTTCTTATTTGTATGCTCCTTTAGAAATTTTGCTTCATTCAAAGCTATAGGAGTCTTCTTCTTAATAAAATTAGTAACAATAGGTGTTCTTATTGAGAATGCTGGTACATCTAACTTCCTTAATAATTCTTCGAAAGCAGCCTTATCTTCAGCAAAATCAATAAACTCTGCTACAGTTTTAAGTTCGACCCCTTCTATTTTATCAGCAACGAATGAATAGAAATTATCCCTTCTTTGTTCACCATCAGATATTATATCAACTCCAGCATCCTCTTGATATTTAATTGCTATTAGAACAGCTTCATCTGCAATAGCTTGAAATTCTTCATCGCTGATCTTTCCTTCCCTTTTTCTTCTTAACGCATCAAGTAACCATTTAGGTCTAGGCCAACTTCCAACAACAGTAACAGGAAATATTTTATCCATGATTAAACTTCTTGTGTAATAAATTTAAAGTTTAGATTCATTTGATTAAGCTAATTTGTGGAACAATTTCCACATTTCGAGCTAATGTATTTCCAACAGGAGAAGTCCTTACCGTTTCTTCCCAAATTTCTTTTACTAATTTTTCGTCACAATCGGCTTCAACATAAGCCTTTGCAATTATCTTTCTATAACCAGGATGACCTTCATTTGATAATCCTAGGAAAACAAGAATATTATCTATTTCGCCTTCAATCGCTACTTCTAAATTCTTAATGCTAATACCTCTTTTAGTAGCATTTAATATAAATCCTGTGGAATAGCATGCGCCCAATGCAGAAATTACATATTCAACTGCATTAGGACCCTTATCTGGACCTCCTAATTCTGAAGGTTCTGATATCGTAAATGAGTGATTTCTTACATATGAATTAAATGTGAATCCTGAACCAGCCCATCTTACTCTTGCATACCATTTATTTATTTTTTGGACAAATTCTTGATTTTTCTTTGCTTCTTCTATTAGAGATTTTAGTGATTCAACATCTAGACCATTAATTACTTTTCCCATTAAAAATCAAGTTGACCTATCAATTAATAAATACCATTAATTTTTTATTCTTATTTAAGCTTAGAATATTTTAATTTTGTGGTTAATTTGAGCCCCCCTTGTTAATGTATTAAAGACCGGGGAAGATTTCATAGCTTCAATGAACAAATCTTCAATAACTTTTTGTTCAGCTTCCGTTCTTATATATGCAAGTATTTCAATGCTTTTAAATCCTGGATTGCCTTCCTTTTCTAATCCTAAAAAAACAAGAACATTATCAAGTTGACCCTCTATTGCTAATTCAAGATTTTCAATCTTTATGCCTTTACTTGTTGCAAATAAAATAAACGTTGTAGCAATACATGCTCCTAAAGATGCAAGTAAAGTTTCAACTGCATTCTGTGCAGTATCTATGCCTGCAAGGTCGGCCGGTTCATCGATATCGATTGAATGTCTTCTCATATAAGCTCTTGTCTTGAAACCTCCTAACCATCTTAACCTTACTCTCCACAAACTTAATTCTTTAGCTTTATCTTTTTCCTTCGAAATTTCATTTAAGATTTGATTTAAGCCATTTAAATCAACACCGTTTATCTTTTGGGACATATTCATCCTTATAGCATTTCAGGAAATAAATTTTTAATGATAAACAAGAGAAAAATAGGAATATCAATTATCCCAACAAAAAACATTAACCTAGATTTTGAACTAGTTCTAAAATTTTTAAAAAATGGAATAAATAAGTTTACATTTAGCGATTTCCATCGAGGATATGATTTTATACCACTATTTGAAAAAGTTTCTCAGATAAAGGAAAAAGATTTGATGCTAGGAACTGCTGTAACAAACTTTATAACGCATAAACCTTTAGAAATTGCAGAATTTTACCTTAATATATACAAAATTTTTGACAATATTTTCTTAGGCTTGGGTACAGGAGATTGGGAATTGTTGGAAAAAAATAGAATTTCAATTAAAGATGCGATAAAAAAATTGCTACTAGGTATGAATATCATTAAAGAGAAATTCAACTCAACGAATGCAAGAATACCAATATTTATCGGGGCTCAAGGAGCAAGAATGATAAAAATTGCTAAAGAAAATTCAGATGGAATTATTTTTAACATCTCATTTCCAGATCACATAAACAAAGCTATCAACATTTTAGGCAATACGAAGCAAAATTTTAAGAAATTTGTTATATCACAAGCTTATATTTTAGATGAAGAAGAAAAAGCAATTAAAAATGCAAGGAAAAGTGCAGCGATAATTTATTCAGGTATCTCAGATTCAGCCATAAAAATGTACGATTTGGATTTAGAAAAAAGAAATCGTATTAGAAATTTAATTATCGAAGGAAAAATCGATGAGGCCAGAAATATGCTCGATGCGGATGAGGTAAAAAAGCTTGTTATATGTGGAGATATCGAAAATTCTAAAAGGAGAATTGAAGAAATTCTCAGTTTAAACATAGACCTTTTGATATTGGGATTACCAATGGGTGTAGAAAGGAATGAAACTTCAAAAAATATACTTAGAATTCTGGAGCAAATAACTTAAGAAATTTATAGACTTGTTATTAAAATTGAACATTAATGCTTAACATTCAATTAATAAAAGAAGCTTTGATAGATGCGAAAAAAACATTTGATAAGGTTAAAAGTGATAAAAATTTTTCAAAAAGATTATCGATAGGTTTCGGACAAGATGTAACAATTTATTTTGATAAAGAAGTAGAAAATACGATTTTAAATAGACTTAAAGATCATGTAAATTGTGTTCTTACTGAGGAATCAGGCTTAATTGAATTTAACAAAGGTAATTTGAACGCGATAATAGATCCTGTTGATGGAAGTATAAACGCATTAAGAGGAATACCTTTCTTTGCTTCATCCATAGCTATATTTAACGGTGAAAAGTTTAAAGATGCGATAGCTGCAGGCATAATTAATTTAGCAAATGGAGATTTGTTTTTAACAGATTGCAATAAAGTTTATTTTAACAATGTTGAAGTTCAAAGAAAATATAAGTTAGATTACAGCGAAATTGTTGCTGGTACAGATTTAAAAGTAATCGATGTCAATGATCCAAAAATCGATATTATTTTAAAATTGTTTAAAAATTTTAGATACCTAAGATTTTTAGGCTCTTTAGCACTTGAATTAGCGTATGTTGCAGTTGGCATAACTGATGCATTCATTGTACCCTTTAAAAGAATTAGATTTCTCGATATTGCTGCTGGACTTTTATTGATTAAATTTGCTGGCGGATACGTTGAATTACTAGATGAAGATTTGGAAAATCTGAATATATTTACAAACAAAAGATTAGCTTTTTTAGTCTCAAAAAATTTAGAACTAGGAAATTATATAAAGAAAGTAATTATGTAGTGATAAAGATGCAAGATTTCAAGGTTACACCATGGGAAGTTGAGGGTAAAGTAGACTATGAAAAATTAGTAAGAGAATTTGGTCTTAAATTTGTAGATGATAATATAATAAATCGAATTAAAAATCATACTAAAGAATTGAATGTAATGTTAAGAAGAAAATTTTTCTATGCACATAGAGATTTAGATTTGGTTCTTGATGATTTTGAAAAAGGGAAAGGATTTTTCTTATATACTGGGAGAGGGCCTAGCGGTCCAATGCATATTGGTCATTTAATTCCTTTTTATTTTACGAAATGGCTTCAAGAAAAATTCAATGTAAATCTATACATTCAAATTACTGATGATGAAAAATATCTTGAAAGAGAATTAAGTTTTGAAGAAGTTCAAAAATGGTCTTATGAAAATATCTTAGATATAATAGCTGTGGGATTTGATCCTAATAAGACCTTTATTTTTAAAGATACAGAATTTATGGGAAACATTTATAGCTTAGCAGTAAAAATATCAAGAAAAATAAATTTCTCTGTTGTTAAGGCTGTATTTGGATTCAAAGAAAGTAGTAATATAGGAATTCTATTCTATCCTGCAATTCAAATAGTGCCTACTTTTTTTGAAAATAAGCGATGCCTAATTCCTGCCGCAATTGATCAAGATCCTTATTGGAGAATCCAGAGAGATATAGCAGAATATTTCGGATATTATAAAGCTGCGGAAATTTCGAGTAAATTTTTGCCTCCATTAACTGGAATGCAAGGTAAAATGAGTGCATCAAATCCAAGAAGTGCGATTTATTTAACAGATGATGAAAAGACAGTAAAAGAAAAAGTGATGAAATATGCTTTCTCTGGTGGACAGGCTACGATTGAATTGCACAGAAAACTTGGAGGTAATCCTTACATAGATGTAAGTTTTCAGTGGTTATATAGCTTTTTTGAAGATGATGATGACAGGATTAAAAAAATAGAAGAAGATTATAAATCTGGTAAGCTTTTATCAGGCGAATTAAAGGAAATATTGATCGAGAAATTATTATCTTTTTTAGAGAAACATAAAGAAAAAAGGGAAGAAGCTAAAGAAATTATACATTTATTCATGAGGGATGGAGAACTGGCTAAGGAAATGCGGAAAAATAGATTTTGAAAATGAAGTGGTTCATAACAGGACAACCGGGTTCTGGTAAGACAACACTTGTAACTTTAATCGTAGAAAAATTAAGGTTTGAAGGTATTAATATTGATGGTATAATTACGAAGGAAATTAAAGAAGGCGGTGCTAGGACAGGTTTTCAAATTTTAGATATAAAAACAAAAAATAAGGGTATATTGGCTTCCAAGAAATTAAAAGTTCAAGGTCCTAGAGTAGGAAGCTATACAGTAAACTTAGAAGATATTGAAATAATTGCTGTTCAGGCACTTGAACGAGCTTACAATAATGCGGACTTAATAGTTATCGATGAAATAGGTACTATGGAATTGTTTAGCCAAAGTTTTAGAAACATTGTAGGAAAAATCCTGAAATCCAATAAAAATTGCTTATCAACAATACATAGGAATCACTTAAACATGCTAGAGTTAGTACAATCCAATGAAAAAAAATTATACACTGTAACAAAAGAAAATTGGCCACAAGTCTTTAACGAAATTTCCAATGACGTACTAAATTTTTTCAAAAGTGCATACGCAAAAACTTAAAAATTGAGATTTTTAGCTAAATATTTTATATTCTAATTAATGCTAGATCTTAACAAATGTATCAACTTAATTAATGCAAGTCTTACTGATTATAATAAAAAGCTGCAAGAAGAAAATAAACAATTGAAAGAATTCATAAAAATTGTAAATAATCTAGATTTAGATTTGTGTAAGAATTTTAATCCGGATAAATTTGGTCAGAATCTTGAAATATTGCAGCCTTTTGAAAATTCTTTAATAAATAGCATAGATGATTTGGTTCAAGGTCCAGTAGATGATATTAAGGAAAATAAATGGGCTTATGAAAAATTAAAATCTTTTAAAACTATTGCAATCGATACTAGTGAAATGTTTACCACGCATTATTTTCCAGTTTTTATTTTAATGAATATCGGATTATTTTATTATGATTACAAGAACAATGATTACATTGAATATTCAATACCAAAATTCTTTACAAAATATCATTTCGATGAAATAGATGATGATAGAAGTATTCCTTTAAAAATAAGTATTTTGAGGCTTGAAAATGAACTTTTAGTGCTAGAACAAATTGATAATGAAAAATCTTTAGAAGAAAGTTATATAATGTTTGATGAAAGCTTTTCCTCAAATTACCTAAAATCATCGAACAAAGATATCATAAGAGCTATTATGGAAAAAATTAAGCATAACATAGGCTATTTAATAAAAAAGAACGCAAAACCTATAGGGATTATTTATTCTTTGAGCAGGGGATTCGTAAATTTCTTAAAATTTTTCTACAATATGGAACAAATACAACTTAATGATAAGCAAATTTTTAATGAAATACTATTACCTGGGGAAAGAAGCTGCATTTTTAAAGTTCATAATTTAACTACTAAAATAGCTGATTTAAACATGTACGCTTTTTATCTAAAAATTTCTGATAATAATGTTTTAAGGATAGAATTTGAAGAAAGATTGAAAGATAAGGTAAATGAAATACAACATGTGGTATTTCTTCAAAGTATTATGGGTGGAGGTTATCCAATATGCATGCAGAGAGCACACGAACTAGCTTATATTAATGAAAAAGAGAGGGAATTTATATTTGAGCTAATAGAGGAAAAGCTGATTAAAGAAGGGATAAAGCTTAGTCAATTTGGATTCACTAAAAAGCAAGAAAGAAAATTAATTAAAATAATATGAAAAATTGGATTGAAGAAATAAAAAAGGATAATAGTAAGCTAATAGGTGAAATAATAGCTTCATCTAGCTCCGATTTTACTATAAGAGCTTATGAATTGGAGAAGGCTCCAGAATATGCTACGATATTATGTTCAAATTCAGGTGAGACGATTATTTTTGGATTAGTAAGTTACGTAAGCATGGAGCCTGAGTCATCTTTAGCTGGAAGTATGCCAAAACCTTTGAAAAGATCGAGGGAAGAATTAAATTTGCATTACAAAGAGCTTAAAGATAAGCTTGTAATATTAGCAAAATTAATTACAATTGGATATTATTATAAAGGGAAATTTTATCAAGAAAGACCTAGGAGGATTCCATGGATTCATGACTTAGTTTACTTACCCGATAATGAATTAATAAGAGAATTTCATTTTATTGAAAACAAAATAAGCTTAGAATACATACCCCTCATTTACACTTATTTCCCAGAAAACGAAAAGAACATATTCAACTTATATTTAAAAGCCTATTTGCAGTATTTGTCGAATTTCTTTAAAGAGGATGAAATATACGAATTATTCGGATCAATCCACGAAAGCTTAACTGCAACAAAACTTGAAAAATTAATCGATGTGGATATGATCAACAGTATTTTTGAAGAAATATTAACTAAGAAGACTATATCTTGATTTGTAAAAATTAAGCGATGGTAAAGAAAGAAATCGCAAGTGTAATTTCTGCAGAATATAATGAAGGTGTAGCTGGACAAATAAATGATTATAATTTAACAGAAGATATTTGCGTAAATTCTTTAGTAATTATTAAAGGAAATAGAAGAGATTACTTAGGTCTTATCGCTGACCTTAAGTTATCCTCGGGATCATCAGAATCGATTTCTGCTTTAAAATACTACACAAGGTCACAAAATGAAGAAATAAAACAGAAATTGATGACGAAAACTAAAGATAACTTAGCAAGGCTAGGTAGAATGCAAACAAATGCTTTGATAATTCCATTGGCTCAATCAAATAACGGAGAAGTGGAAGATGTGGATACAATACCTTCTTATCTATCATCAATTTTAACACCAGCCAGTGATGAGATAAAGCATTTTTACGGTATACCGGATAATTTAAAACTTTGGGGAATAGGTTATCCCAAAAGTCCATTAAAAAATGAGACAATAGATACAGTGGTACCTATTAATGTTGACATATTACTTAGAGGCTCTTTTGGAATTTTTGGAAAAACTGGAACAGGAAAAACAATACTGGGAAATATATTAAGTAGTTTTATCGTGCTTTCTAATAAGCTTCGAACTTCTGATAAACAAACGAAATTAATTATCTTTGATATGCATAGTGAATATGGACTTCGAGTTAAGGATATGACAGGAGAAGATTTTGCAGATGGAGTAGGGCTTGCTTTTAAGAACGAATTCATTAGATATTCTGCAGACAAAATATTAGCAAAAGAACATATACTTGAAGAACTTAAGGTAAGTATTACAGACCTCGATGAACAAGATTTGATATCATTAAAAGAGGAATTAGATCTATCTGAAAGCTTTATTGCTTATCTTTATGAATTTAAGAGAATCATTAATCAAGTCATTGAAAAGCACATTGAGAAAATGAATCATTTCCCTGAATTAAAGGATAAAAAGCATAAAGCTTGGATATTGTATCTTTCTGGATATTTTGATACCCATGATAACATAGTAAAAAATATTGAAGATGAAATAAAAGATAAGATTTCAAAGGAATTAGGTATAGGTGCTTTAAGCGCTTTAAAAGCTGGAAAAGCCAAAATTACGAGTGTTGTTACTTATGATTTCATTGAATACTTGCCTGAGAAAGATTCAATTAGAGAAATCGTTCACGAAATACTCGATGGTAACAGAAGCGTTATAATAAGTTTTGGAAGGTTTGGTGATGACTCTAAAGCAAATATAATCATTGCAAACTTAGTATCTAAAAGATTATGGAGAGCGATTATTGATAGGATAATGAATAGAATTGAATTGAAATATAAAATACTCATTATGATTGAGGAAGCTCATAAGTTTCTTTCACCGGTTCTTTATTATAAAACTCCATTTGGCAACATTACAAGAGAACTAAGAAAAAGAGGTGTTTTTCTATGCATAGTTGATCAAACTCCATCCCAATTATCTAAAGATGTAATATCAATGCTATGGAACAATTTCGTACTAACTCTGACAGATGATAAAGATATAGCAAGTGTAACTTTAGGTCTTAAAAAAGCTGATTTATTTAAGCCTGTGATATCTTACTTAAAAAGGCAAGAAGTATTAATATTTGGCGAAGCAGTAAAAATTCCTGTTGTCGTTAGAGTAATTGAATATAAAAAATTTATCGAAGAAATGAAAAAAATTTACAATTCAACAATAGAAAAAACAGAATTACCAGGTTTTTAATCTTTATCATAAATAGGCTTTATTTTATAGCTATATTTCATACCAACACCGCCTTCTATTTTAATTTCTTCTATATGGACTCGATCATCATCGATCTCTATGAGATTATACGAATTTCCAAAATGACCTCTGGTTCTTCTTGAAGAAACAGTACCTGCGTATGCAAGAATTGTATTATTTATTCTTAATGAATAATGAATATGCCTATGCCCCATTAATACCATATTTACATTGTTTTTCAATATCATATGTAGCACATCACCTGCATCTTCTAGCACATTCACTTCTCTCCCTGAATATGGTACTGGTATTAAATGGTGGTGAAAAACAACTATTTTAAAATACTTATCTCCTATTTCCAAAAATCTAGATTGCAAATAGGACTGCCTTCTCCTCCCTAACCTGCCTTCATCTCTATCTGGAATTGAGCTACTTAGAATAAAGATTTTAAATTTACCTACCTCATATTCAATTTCACTATTTCCAAAGAATTCATTAAACAATGTACCGCCATAATTTCTTTCATCGTGGTTGCCTGTTGTCAACAGTTTCTTATAATTGAGCTGATTTATAAGATCTTTTGCTAATGTATACTCACTCAGCGTTCCATTATCAACGACATCACCTGTATGTATGACTAAATCTGGCTTGTAACTTAATTTATCTATACTTTCTAGAAACTTATAATACATTTTTTCGTTAAATTGACCAAAATCACTTATGTGCGTATCTGATACATGCAAAATTCTAAATACCATATGATTCAATATTTTTTTAATAAATTATCCTTAACTAAACCGTAGGAACAAGTACAGAAAAAGTTACCAATTTAGTTATTCCATTCTTAGGCTTCAAAAAATATCCTATATTTAAATATCTGTTTCCTCCCTCATATTCAGACCAAAGGTAAAATTCTTCTATCGTTTCATTCTTAGATTCTTCTTCTACAAATTTTGTGAGAGCTGATTCAACACTTTGATATTCATGCTTATAGATATATTCTAAAGTATTTTTTCTATAAACTACATTTGCTGTGCATAATGCTACTTCTGTTACTTTAACCCCTATTTTTTCCAATATCATTTTTACATCATTTTTTGCCTTCGAAAGTGAAATCATTGCAAATTCCATTATCTTTATGATATGTTATTTTTAACTTATAAGTTTCTTTATTAATATCTCTGAAAAATCTTAGCCAAATTTTTTATTCTATAATGAATTGTTGAAAAAGAAATTAGATAAATTTTTAATAATTTTAATAGAGAAAATTGTTCCATCCACTCGAATGCATAGAGAAAATAAAGCATGAATTAGTAGAAATTAATTATAGCATTTTAACAAATAATACAATAAGAAGAATCGTCTCATGCGATGAACAGTTGGCTCTTAAAGTAATTAGACAGGAATGTATATTACAAAAAGAAAAAGTAAATAATTTGGAAAAATTGATTATATCTGATAATTCATTCAATAGAACAATTGTACTTGAAAAAAATAAGTTGGAAATTGTGAATAAGATAAATCAAGAACATAATGCAGAAATAAAAAAAGAGACTAAAGATTTAATTGAAGCAATTAAAAGTATTTTCAATTCCAAAGATATTCTTTTAATTTCTATTTTAATTTTAATAAACTTTCCATTGCATTCGGAAAATATTAGCAAAATAATGTACAAATTCAATCAAAAAAATGTAATTTTTTAGAAAAAAGAATTATCCTTTGATATAATGAACATATTGAATAAATTTTATAGAAAAAATATTGAGAATATTATATTAATTATGAAAAATATACAAGTGATTGAACTAAAATTTTGGGACTCTTTTCAATAAATAACTTATTTTAATAAAGCATGTTAAATTATCATATGAACAAATTGGTCGAGGAAATTTTAAAAAAATACAAACGAATATGGGCCTTAAAATATGCTTCAGGTTTACTAGGTTGGGATATTGAAACTTATATGCCTCCTAAAGGTGCAAATGCAAGAGGAGAAGTTTTTGCACATCTAGATTTAATTCAAAAGCAAGAAATCCTTAGTTTAGCAAGTTTCGTAGAAGAAGCTGAAAAGATAGAGAATTTAGATGATTTGGAAAAGGGGATAATAAGAGTTTTAAACAGAGAAATAAGATTCTATAAAAAAGTCCCTGAGGAAATAATAGTAAAATTAAATAAAGTAACTTCTGAAGGTACTATTTATTGGAGGATTGATAGGAAAAAAGACGAATTTAATAGCTTTAAACCGTATCTACAAAGGATCATAGAAATTAATAAAATTATCGCAGAAAAATTGGGTTATGAAAAGCATCCTTATAATGCGTTATTGGACCTATATGAAGAGGGTTTGAATGTTGAAGATATGAATTCTATATTTAATGTAATAACACATAAATTGCCTATTTTACTTGAGAAGGACTTACCTTCCTCTCATGAATTGGAACATCTTAAATACAACGAAGATGAAATGAAAAAAGTAAACGAAGAAGTTCTGAAGCTATTGAACATGCCATTTGATAGATTCAGAATGGATATATCAACACATCCTTTTACTATTGGAATATCAGTAGATGACGTAAGAATAACTACAAGATATGAAGGAATAGATTTTAAACGTTCTTTATATTCAACTATTCATGAATGTGGTCATGCAATATATAATTTAAATATTGATAAAAATTTAGAAGGTACACCTGTTGGTATTGGTGCTTCTTCAGGCATTCACGAATCGCAGTCAAGATTTTGGGAGAATATAATAGGTAGAAGCAAAGAATTTGTTGAATTAATATATCATATTCTTAAAAATTTGAGATTTGAAAAAAATTATACTATAAGCGATTTCTACATTTATTTTAATTTGGTAAAGCCAAGTCTAATAAGAGTGGATGCGGATGAATTAACTTATAATTTTCATATTGCTTTAAGATTTGAAATAGAGAAAAGAATTATTAATGATGAGATTGAAATGGATGAAATACCTTCGCTATGGAACGAATTAATGGAAAAATACTTGAAAATAAGGCCTAAAGGATATGCTGATGGATTTCTACAAGATATGCATTGGTCAAAGGGATGGTTTGGTTATTTCCCTACTTATACATTAGGAAATGTTATAGCTGGAATCATATGGAAATCTTTTAAAAACTTAAAAAACAAAGTACAAAGCGGAGATTTAGAATCGATAAAAGAATTTTTAAAAGATAAGATACATAAATATGGCGCAATCTACGCACCTAAAGATTTACTAAAAAGAAGCTTTAATGAAACATACAATGCTGAATACTTAGTTGAATATCTATTTGAAAAATATAATCTAATTTGAATTAAGCTTAAATTTAGTAACAAAACTTAAAGAATAAATGATTAAATTAATTCATACAGCTGATTTGCATCTTGGAATTGGTTTAAGCGACTTGTATGAAACTCCACAAATCGTTCAACAAAGATTTAATGATTTCGTTGAAAATCTTAAAAGCATTAAAGATTTTGCCATAAGTTCAAATGCAGATTTTCTGATATTAGCTGGAGATATATTTCATCATCCAAGACCTTCTTCACAAGCTTTTAATGCATTTTCTCAAATAATTGGAGAAATACTAAAAGAAGAAATACCAATCATTGCAGTATTAGGAAATCATGATACAACAAAAACAAGCGAAATGTTGAGCTATCTAAGAGGATTTGTCAACGTAAATTTAAAGAATTTCTACCTATTCGATGTGGCATCTAAAATTTTGCTTAGAGCAAAGAATTCAAATGAAAAGGTTAAGTTTATAGGAATTCCTTATCCGCATTTTCAATCTACATTAAGTTACTCAGATTATGTTTTCAAGGTTGAAAATAAAATAAACGAGTTACTACAAAATGATGAAGCCGATTACAATGTTATTGTTGGACATATATACGTTGAAGGTGGAAAAATAGGTTCTGAACAAAGAATTGCTTCTTTAAGGGATTATCCTCTTCCTAAATCTGTGTTTGAAAGAGAAAATGTGCATATTACATGTCTTGGACACCTTCATACACCACAAAAAGTTGGAAACAAAATTTTTTACTCAGGTTCTATTGAAAGGATAGATTTTGGGGAAGAAGGTGAAGAAAAGTCATTCTTAGAAATTGTATTAGGAGATAAAATTCACGTTACGAATGTAAAATTAAAACTTAGACCTATGAAAACTATCTACATAAAAAAAGAAGAACTAGTTAATAATCTAAACATAAATGCAACACTTCAAAATATTCTAGAAAAATATAACGTAGAAGAAGGAAGCTTGCTAAGAATCAGAATCAAAGGATCAGATATAATAAGAAACATTTCTATGAATCAAATCGAAAAGTACCTATACGATAAAAAAAAGGTATTAGCTTTTAAGTTGGAGGAAATAAAAGAGGAGGAAAGCCTCGAAGAAATTAATATAAATACGAAGTGGAATTTTAAGGAAGCTTTGGATGAGTATCTGAAATTAAGGTATAGGAATGAAAACCCGGAAGTTATTAATAAAGTTAAATTCTATGTTGAAAAAATAATGGAAGAAGTAAAACTCAATGAAAATTAATAAAATATTATTGGAGAATTTTGCAAGCTATAAAAAAGAAATTTTAGATTTGGATAAAATAGGTCAAGTGATAAATATATTCGGCTCTACAGGAAGTGGTAAAACCACCTTGATCGTTGATTCCATAACTTTTTGCCTCTTTGGTAATGCCTATGGAATAGATAGACAAGGAACTACAAAGCTTGTAATCAATCCTAAATTCAATGAAGCTAAATGTGAAATTGAATTAACATTAGGAAATAAAAAATATAAAATAACGAGAATAGCTTATAAAGATAAGTCTGCACAGGCTATTCTTTATGAGGAAAAAAATGGTGAATTTATAAAAAAAGCAGTAAACGTATCTGAAATTGATAAATTCATTAAAGAGCTATTGAAATTTGATTACGAAACATTTCTTAATTCTATAATGATAAGACAAGGTGATGTTGTTCATTTTTTAGAGGCTGATGCAAAGAAGAGAAGAGAAATTTTACTCAAGGCTTTTAACTTAGATTTCAAAAACTTTCTAGAAATATCAAAGGAGTTACGAAATAAAAAAGAAAATGAAATTAGGAAACTAACTGAAAAGATAGACGAATTAAATAAGATAGTTTCAAATGAGAATCAATTAAAGTTGGAATTGAACAATAACATTATTAAATTAAATGAGTTAACACAAAAAATAAAGAGAATAGAAGAAGAAAGAGAAGAAATCGAAAAAGAAATTAATAACATATCAAAAAACAAATCTGAATTGCAATCAAAACTTTCTTACTTAATACAAAAAGAAAATGAAATGAATAAAAAATATTCATACTTAAATGAATTATTAAATAACAAAAATATAATAGAAGAAAAGCTTATTAAAGAAAATGATATAAAACAAAAATTAAATAAATTAAAGATTGACAAAAGCAAATTAGATGATATCGAAAAGATAATAAACAATATAAATAATAATAAAAAAGAAATCGAAACTTTAAATAAAATTATATCAAAAATCAAAAACAGGTTGAATGATATAGAACAATATAAATCTAGATTAGCAAATATTGAGAATAAACAAAAGGAGATCGCTGGTTTTTATAGCAAGCAATTTGATCTAGAACAAGAAATTGAATCTTTGAAAACTAAAATAAATACGCTTGAGGCTGAAAAGGCTAATTATTTAAGAGTATTAGATTTGATTGAGAATCAAAAAAGCAATGTTTGTCCTGTTTGTAAAAGGGAACTTGATAAGGAACATCGAGATGGGTTAATTTCAGATCATAGAAATAGAATATCTAAAATAGAAAATGAATTGTCTGAATTAAATAGAAGACTTGCGTGGTTAAAAGAAAAAAAAGAAAGATATGATGAAATAATAAAGGGTATAGAAAAAGAAGCAAATGAGACTGTTATAAATCTTTTAAAGAAAGAAATATCTGAAGAAGAAAATCTTAGGAAAGAATTAGAAACTGAAATAATCAAGCTAAACGGTTTGCAAAATGAAAATAAAAAGTTATTAGAAAATCTATCTCTTTCATTATACAAGAACGAAGATTTAGGAAAAATTAAAAAAGAAATTGAAGAAGAAATTGGAGCGCTTAACAAAGAACTAGGCTCCATTGATGCTTTAAAAAATCAACTGCCTAATCTTGAAATGCAGATTAAAAATCTAAACGATGAAATTCAAAAAATAAAGTCTGAAATTCAAGATAAGGATGAAATAAAAAGAAAAATTGATGAAATTAAACAGTACGAAGACGAATTAAAGGCGATAAAGGAAATATTAGATAAGGAATATAAAGACACAAACCAGAATCTTGGAATTATAAAGAATTCTATAGATAATTTGAGAGAGAAATTAAAAGAAATTGAAGATGCCAAAAATGAACTTGAAATAAATAAGAAAGAATTAAGCAAACAAGATATTGAGTATAAAGCTCTTAAAATAATTTGTGACGATATATTCAATGATAGAGGATTTCCATTAAAGCTTCTTAAGGATTATCTGAATAGATTGAATGAATATATTAATTATTATTTTCTTCCAAAAGTTAAACCTGATATATCTGTTGATATAAAAGTGACAGAAGAAAAAATAGAAATAAACATATCGCAAAACTCATACACACGAGAACTTGCAACTTATTCAGGAGGCGAAAAAACTATCATCGGACTAGCTTTTAGATTGGGTATTGCAAAAATCCTCTCTACTTATAGAGTTGGTGTGGCTCCTAAAATGTTAGTTATAGATGAAGGTTTCGGTCCATTGAGTAAAGAATTTAGAGAAGCCGTATTGAAAACAATACTCGAACTTAAACATGATTATGAAAAAATATTCATCATTTCTCACGTAGAAGATATTCAAGAAAATCCGATGTTCGATTCAATTATAAAAGTTTGGAAAGACAGAGATGGGTTCAGTCATTTTGAAATCATTAAATAATCATAATTTATCTCTATCAAACTTATTTCCATACTTTTCAATAAACACCAATTCATCAATCGGCTTTCTATTTTTTCTACCCTTTATCTTTCTCTTAGGATAACCAAATCCTACTACTATTGCAGGGTATAGATCATTTGGTATATTAAAGTCTTTTCTTAATAATTCTTCTTTTATACCAGTAAAAACACAAGAAGCTACACCCTCTTCCCAAGCTACAAGTTGCATATTCTGAGCAACTCTTCCTGCATCTATTAAATGGAAATTGTATTTTGGATTGGTTAAAACCATCACAGCAAAATTAGAATTTGCTACCCACTTTCCTGTTGTGCTATCCTCTGCTAGCTTTTTTAATCCTTCTTTGCTTTGAACCAATATAAATCTCCAATGTTGACTATTTATTCCACTACTGGATAATCTAGCTGCTTCAAGTACTCTTAACTTAATATCTTTTGGAACTTCTTTATCTGAAAATTCTCGTATATCTAACTTAGTTGCAACAGAATCAAAGATTTTCATATAAATAACTAACTCAAATTTAATTTTTATTTCTATTCAGAGTCAATAAATACATTCTTTCTTAAAACATTTTGTAAAAATTACTTGGTTATTGGATAAATAAACAAATTTATTATGAAGTATTGGGTATTTCTAAGTATGATGTTGTAAAATATTTAAAAAATTTGGTAAAAGATTCAAATAATAGACTAATTAAATAACGCTATATGCAATCTCAAAAAGAATTATTCATTTCACATGAATTATTTAGTAAAGATCCTTTTGAAATAGTTAGTAATCCTATATTTCAAAGAATTTACGAAATCTATGATAAAGTAAGCCAATACATTAGAGAATTTTTGAATAAGAACGGTTTTCTAGAGTTCAAATCTATTTTATTAGGACCAGTTACAGACCCTGGTATAAGAGGTGCAAAGCAAATTACTGTAGATTACTATGGAAAAGAATACAAAATAATGAGTAGTGCTATATTATACAAGCAATTTTTAGCAGCTGCTAGAAAGAAGAGCGGAAAGGAAGGTAAAATATATTTCTTTGCAGATAACCTTAGATTAGAACCTTTAGAAACAGCATCGATGGATAGACATTTAGTCGAATTTATTCAGGTCGATTTAGAAATTGCTGACGCTGATCATTTTGACGCTATGAAAATTGCAGAAGAATTACTATTTTATGTAATATCTAGAGTTAAGGAAAATGAAAAGGAACTAAAAATGATCTGGGAATTTTTTCAACCTTATTGGGAATCGAGAGGACTTAAACAAAGGACAGAGTTAAAGCTACCTAAATTACCTTTAAAAAGATATACACATAAAGAAGCAGTTGACATCTTAAAGAACACAATTCAAGAAAATCCAAACTACTTTGAACAAATCAAAAGATTGTTCAAAATTGAACCTAAAAAAATTAGTTATACCACGGAAATACATTGGGAATATGAATGGTTAATATCTAGTATTAATGAAGAACCTTTCTTTATTTATGATTATCCAAGAGGTGCAAGAGGATTTTACGATAGAGAATATCCGGATAAGCCAGGAATATTGATGGATTTTGACCTTATTTATCCAGAAGGATATGGCGAGGCTGCATCGGGAGCAGCGCGTGAATATGAAATAAACAAAGTTATACAAAGAATGAAGGAAACAGGAGAAAGATTAGAAAAATATAAATGGTATTTAGAATTCTTGAAAAATCATGGTATTCCTACAGCAGGATTTGGTATAGGTCTTGAAAGATTAGTTCGATATATTTGTGCTTTACCTAGTATATATTTAACTCTACCTTATCCAAAAATACCCGGAATTTACAATCTTTAACAATGAATGTAGACTATCCAATAAAAGAAATTATTCAAAGGGCAAGATTGGGTAGGAAGTCAATTTATCCTTTTAAAAACGAGAAATTTAAATTTTCCATATTTGGGGCTACGATATATCAAGAGAATAAAAGATTCTTTACATTAGATGATATAATCATAACACCGCCACAATTTACTCCTTTAAGACTGAAAAAAGCTATAGAATTGGTTAATAGAGAACCAATATATCATGACGTAGAGACAAAATCTGAAATTGGAGGGTTTAAAACTTCAATTCCCTTTATTCAATCTTCAATGGGAAGCCAGGATGATTGGAATATTGTATCTGTTTATTCTGCAAAAGCATGTGCAAAGAAAGGAGTTATATATGGAATTGGAGAAAACGTCGCTTCAACTTGGGGCTATGATAAAAGAATAAATGATAATCAACCATGTTTCATAGAAAGAATTTTGTCCTATTTAGATAATTGTAAAGAAGATTTAGGCGGTGTTGTTATACAACAAAACGAAGAAGATGCTTTTGATGAATTATGGAATAAAATATACAGCGATAAAAGATTAGATCAATACATTCAAGAAGGCAAAATTGCATTCGAAATAAAGGCTGGACAGGGAGCAAAAGCTGGATTGGGTGGAGAGAAAATAGTAGATAGAATGACAGCAAAAAGGTTAAAAGATAAGTACATAATCTATCCTGATCCTGATTCGGTAGACGCAGAATATTATGAAAGGCATTCTTCTCCAGATATATTTACTGAAGAAATTTTGTATAATAGAATAAGGAAGATAAAAAATGATTATCCTAGAGTAAAAGTCTGGTTAAAGACAGGCCCTTATAGGGATTTAGACTGCGTAATTGATATAGCAAGTAAGGCAGGTGCTGATTGCGTTGTTATAGATGGTAAAGAAGGAGGTACTGGTATGAGTCCTACTATTGCATTACAAGACCTTGGTTTACCTGCTCTTGCATGTTTGAAGAAAATTTACGATGCAAGAAAAAGAGGAATTACTACATCACTTGTATTATCTGGCAGACTATATAATGGTTCACATTTAGTAAAGGCTGTTGGATTAGGAGCTTCGGGAATAGCTGCAGGAAGAGCATTTTTGATTTCAAGTTATGCTTATCCTTTATCTGAAAAAGTAATTTCCTCTAATTTATATAGCAATCCTATTATTCGTGCAATCCAAAAAATATTAAGAATTCCCAATGAAAAATCAATTCAATTTATTAGCAACTATATAGAAACTGTTGAGATTGAGACTAAAATGCTTGTTTCTGCGGTAGGAAAATATAATATTAAAGATTTAAAAAATGAAGATTTTGCTTCGTTCTATAAGGAAATAGCACAAATGTTCCAAATAAAATACATTTATGAAAGCGAGATGATTGAAAAGCATTTCGAAAAGCAGCTTTTCGATGATTTTAAAAACATCTATCCCAATAAATCATAAAATATACTATTCTTATCTATCTCAGGAGGAATATTTTTTGTTGCTACCTGAAAATTCCTTTTATCCTTTGTGATTAAATCAATTATTATATAACCTTTCTTAAAGTAATTCAAATAGACTTCAACTGTGAGTTCTCTCCATCTTTTTGCTTCTTCAATGTCTTTCTTTTTTATCAAATTAATATCATAAGGTATTTCAATTAACAAACTGTCTTCATTAGAATTCAAATCAATGTCTTCAACAATTCTATATTCATTTTTTTCTCTTGTTTTTACAACATTGATTAAATTATCATAAGATTCAAAAACATTGTTTAACCTTTTTAAAACATGTGAAGATTTTATATACCATTCTGCAATTACTCTATCTGATGCTATACCTTTATTCAAAGAATCTGTCATGATACCATAGTGATTTCTATGATAAACTCTTACTATCACACCAAGTTTATGAAGATTAAATTTTGAATTCAAACCTTGAAGTGGATCAAAAGTCCAAGCTATCAAGTCTATACCATTATCAATTGCCCATTCTCTTTGCTTTAATTTCAATTTATAACCAACACTCGTATTCCTATACTCTGGAATTACGCCTGTTTGATGTGAATACAAGTAGTATTTACCATTATGATAAGCTCTGAATGCAAATGAAAAGCCAATGACGCTATTTCCATGATAAGCTACTAAAGTAAGACCTCCATTATGGGATATTGCAACTAGCAAATCTTTTAAAAATGTAGCAAAATCATCGCTTCCCCATGCTTTTGATATAACGGATACTCCCTGCTTCAATATTTCAGGTTCTTTAGTATGAATTATCTTTACATCCATAATTATATACTTTATTAAATGAATTTTCATGCAATAAATTTATATTAATAGTCAATTCTTTTCAAATCGTGAATAAAAATTACTTATTATTGCCATATTTAATAATATTAATAGTTTCATATTCATTACTCTCAATATTATCAGAAATTAGATACTTTTTAGTTACCTTTTACTTAGTCGTTATATTCTGGATAGTATTTACCATAGCTATCTTCCAATTCTCTCTAAGAGATGCAATTAAAATCATATTTAAAAGCAAAAAGAGAAAGATTGCAATTTTAATTTTCATTGTGTATATATCTATTCATTATTTCGTGTATAGCATAGCTCTTGAAGATTTACTGATTTTCTTATTTCCAACGAATTTTGGTTTTACAACATTTCAAGCAACAATAACATTTAGCCCCTTCACATATCCCAATGTTATTACAGCATTCTTAAGTTTAATTTATAATCCATTAATTACAGTTATAATACCTCCCTACTTTACTGTAGTACTATCATTGTATAGCATTGCGTTTGGCCTTATCATAGCAGTATTGGTTTCTTCTAATTTGACTAAAGCATTAGAGATTTTTGGTCTAGGTAAAAGTTTCAAATATTTAGCAATTATACCTTTGTTTGGAGTAATAAGTGGAGCAGCATGCTGCATATCAATTCCCTATTTAATCGCATTTTTTATACCAGCAATTGGTTTAGTTTTATTATCAAGCCCTTTAGGATATTGGACATTATTAGCTTTATATGTATTGCTGCCACCGGTTACAGCTATTGCTTTAAGAATAAATCTAAATACATTGAACAAGATTAATTATCCTAAACTTTTTATCAAGTAACTTTTTACAACAACATAAATAATATATGCAATAACCACATTCATCAAAATTAACATAGCTATACCTACTATAGGCAATTGGTAGGGAGAATAATTTGAAAACGGAAAAACTTCATTAGTGTAATATTTTATTCCAAAAATGAAAAGAATTGAAAGAATTGTATCACCTATCATCCACAAGGATAACGCGATAATTTTTATTCTAAAACTTATACTGTCTAACGAGCTACCTAGAAACACTCCTCCAATAAACAAGGTTAATTCTGATAAAACTCTGAAATTGAAAAATGAAGCACCCAAAAGAAAAGGTAAAGGGAAGTGCCATATAACAGCAGGTAAAATTCCTATTATGAACAGTAAATTATTGCCTTTTAGAAATCTATTCCCTAACAATATACCAGCTGTATACAACGAATAATGTTCAAGCATGTACCACAATGGGTCATAATACATTATATTTTCAACATATGGATTTATGAAACCAATTATTAAAATAAGAACAAAGATTAATTCGGAAAATTTTATGTAAGCACTCTTTTTTAACTGAATTATCATTATGTATATGACGTCGATAAAATTTAAAATATTAAATATAAAAAAATATACATTGAATATATTTAGCATACATTTCTAGAGATAACAATTTATTAATTGTTCACATTCTGATACTATGTAGAATGAATTTTGAACTCATAGCTATTGCAATATTCATGGCTATCATACTTGCTTATAGCATAAAGTGGTTCGATGAAGTTCAAAGAGCATTACATTATTCGATCATAATATTTATTTTAGCCATGATGGCTTCAATGTTTGTTGGTGCAGTAATATATTTCTTATCTCCAAGCTTCCAAACTTTATGGATTGCTGTTGGTTTTAATCAATTGATTATGTGGATAGCTGCTATACCTATAATTTCTAGCTTAATAGGAGAAGAGCCAAACAAAAAAGTTAATCAAAAAAACTATCCTCTTCTTATCTTTCTTGTTCTTATCAATGAGTTTTTCATGGGATGGACATTCAATTTAATTACACAACCCATTTCAGCAAATTTAGAGCTAATGCTAAGCTCTCCCATCACATTGTTTTCGAATGTGATTAATTCTTACTGGTTTATATTTGTCATGGGTGGAGAAATGCTTTTTACTATTTATCTTTTAAGAAAGAATACGGATAAGTTTTTCATAATTTTGATTGCATTTCAATCAGTTATAATGTTTTTGACACCTACAGCTGTTAATGGTTCAAATTGGGTCTACTTCAGTTCTATTTTAGGTTCAATAGTTATGTCTATTCTTTTTGTAATTATCTTCAATTACATCTTTAAGAATAGAGAAATAAACGAAAAAATATCATCGTATCTCCTTATTCTTCTTTCGATTTATGCGATAATGATGGGAGGATTATTTGGTTGGGTGATTAATGGAAATGGATTGATTGTTGCGATAACAATCATTGCTGAAATGTCCCTTTACTTCTACTATCTATTGAAAAGAAATGAAATTAATGTAGCCAAAAAATTCTCATGGATTGTTAAACCAAACTGGGTTTTTTATATTATTTTGCTAACATATATTTCTGGATTTTTCATGGGCGGATTGATGGATTTAGTTATATATGGACAAGATTTTTTAAATAGTATAAATTTTGCACCAATTTCAGGACAATTTCATATAATAGTTGTAAATTCATTATACAATTTTATTAGATTTTTCATAGCTATAATCGATTCAGCTTGGTATTTCTTTATGATGGGCATTCAAATGGGAGCTTTGGTTATTTTAAGAATTAAACATGTAAGAGAACTAGAGACAAAAATCAGACTTGCATTGATAGTATTAGCTTATTTTGTATTTTGGGTTTACTTTTCTAATTTCTTTTTTAATGAAGATACATTACCATATGTACCTTTTATAGGTTATCTTCATGGAGTAGGTACAGCTGGTCCTGTAGCGCCTAGCTTTTTAATTGCATTGGCCTTAACTTATTTATTAGCTGGTATATTATCGTTGCTATTCGGTGCAAGATGGTTATGTTCTGTAACATGTCACATTGCATTAATGTATCAAGGTGTTTTCTTCGATAATTTAAAGCAATTTAATCGTACATCAAAAATTGGAAGAAAGTTTTTAATGAGTAGGATAAACAATGTATATAAAGTTATAGCAAATATAACTTGGATCTCAATAATTACCGCATCAATAATTTCATATTTAAACTCAATAGGCTACATTAATGTAAGTTTATATGGAGAAGATATTGTGAATTTTGCAACCGAATTTTATTTTCACTTTCTCTGGCAATTCTTATTCTTGCTAATACCTTTTGTTGGAACATATTCATGCGTAACTACAGGTTCATGTCATTATGGCTTATTTGCTCAATATTTAAGTAAATTAGGCTTCTGGAAGTTGAAGGTTAAAGATCCAGAGATATGCTTAAAATGTCCTACAAAAGATTGTGCTAAAGCTTGCCCTGTAGGATTAACAGACTTGCCAGCAAGCTTTATTGCAAGTGGTGAATTTAAATCCCATAAATGTATAGGTGTTGGCAACTGCGTATCAGCATGTCCTTACAAAAATGAATATTTTTATGATGTAAGGACTTGGATAAGAGATAAAATTAAGCTAAGATAAATATATTTATATACTTAGTACTACGAAACATTTATAACAATGTTATATTTAAACTCAATTATGACGATAAAATTGATGCATATAATTTATTACAAAACAGATCAAAGCATTACTGATCATATTCTTATTTCCTCAATCAGAAGTCCTATAAATTATGATTAACTACATAGATATTTTAATATTAGGCGCCATTGCAGGTTTTACTATATTTTTAGGATTGCCATTGATAATTTTTTCAGTAAGTGACAAAACAAAGGGTTTACTCAATGCACTAGCAGCAGGAATTTTATTGTTTCTATTAGTAGAAGTACTAGCAGATTCCTGGGAAGCTACGATGGAAGATGTAAGGCTATTCTTGCAAGGACAAACATCATCAATTATTGCGATAAGCGATATGCTATTTTTATTTTTTGGCTTAGCACTTGGATTATTAGGACTATCAACATATGAAAATAGGTTTATGAAATCTAACAAAGGCGATGCTAATATAAGAAGTAAAATCGCTACAATGATCGCTTTAGGAATAGGAGCACATAATTTAAGTGAAGGATTAGCAATAGGGCAATCTTATGCAGCAGGTGCAGTAAGTTTAGCATTACTTTTAATCATAGGATTTGGTGCACATAACACAACAGAGGGATTTGGCATATTGGCTCCTATTGTAGGATTAGAAAAAAGGCCTAAATTGAGCTTTGTTTTAAAGATACTTTTTATTGGAGGCGCTCCAACTTTCTTTGGAACAATACTAGGAAGTATGTTCTTCTCAACAATCGCATATATATTCTTTCTATCATTAGCGGGTGGAGCTTTAATTTATGTTATAATGATTATGTATAATATTGGAAGAAGACAAGTAAATAACAATTTATTTATGCTAGGTCTTTTTGTAGGTTTGATGTTAGGATTTTTAACTGATATGATCATTTCTTTAAGTGGAATTTAGTTAAATAGAATTTGAGATTGGCAAATTAATTATATTTGATTTAACCAATATCTAATATATTTCAATGATAATAACTACAATAATTTACGCTCTTGCCTTATCTTGGCTAAGATTAGCCATTGGAATGGTTATTTCAATAATTATTTCAATTTTCGTAGGAATTTTAGCTGGCATGAATAAAACAGCAGAAAAGATCATAATTCCAATTGTAGATATTTTACAATCTATTCCTATTTTAGGCTTCTTTCCTGTTGCTGTGTTTTTCTTCGTAAATTTTGTTCCTTTAATCGGTGTTGAAATGGCTGCCGTTTTCTTAATAATAACAAGTGAATTGTGGAATTTTATATTCGCTGTTTATGAGTCGGTTAGGTCGATACCTTCTTACATTCTTGAACAAGCTCAATTATCTAACATGTCATTGATGGATAAAATAGCTAAAATATACATTCCTAGTGCATGGCCCAGAATAATAGATAACATACCCATATCTTGGGCTATAGGCTTATTCTTTCTTTCTTCCTCAGAAATCATTAGTTTAGGGACAACTACATATCAACTATTGGGAATTGGTTCTATCACTTTTCAATTATTTAATTTAGGTGACTTTCAAGATTTATACATAGCCTTTATATCACTTTTCTTAGCATTAGTAGGAACACATGCATTATTTTTTAGGCCACTAAATGAATGGAGTCAAAAATTTAAGTATGAATTTACATCCTCTGTAACATCAACAAAAATTCCTTGGTTTATAAGTACGTTCATTCGTTCTTCAAGACCTTTCAGAAATATTACAAAGCATATTGTAATTCCTAGAAGACCTATTTCACCTTTTATTAAAAGTAGAAATCTTGAACCTTCCTATTTACCTCCTTCGATAGAAGGAAATGTCTTATCCTATAAAAATAAGATTGCAATTTTTAATATTGCAAAAATTTTGAGATATATTACTTATATTGCTTTAATTTTAATCACAGGAATTTTCATATATTTCATTACTGGTCCTATAATAAATTCTATTTACATTCTTGAAAACCTTAATAACTTTATTTATATTCTTACTTCAGTAGCTTATTCAGGTATTAGAATATTGATCGCATCAGCCATAATGTTTCCTATTATAATGCTTGCATTACTAGTTGCAACAAACAATTTAGCAAAAAGAGTACTTTTACCTTTAATCCTGATCATTGCTTCTTTCCCTGCACCGCTATTTATACCCTTAATAATTCTGTGGTTCGGTCCAAAAGTAGAAATAATTGCAATTCTCGTAATAATATCCGGTTCAATATGGTATATATTTTATAACGCATATTCTTCAATTCAATTAATACCTGAAGATATCAAAGAATGTATATTGTTATCAAATTTATCAAAAATACAAAAATTTAAAAAGCTTTATTTTCCTGCGATGCTGCCAGGTTTAGTAACAGGCTTTATAACCGCCATAGGTGGAGCATGGAATGCTTTAATAGTAGCAGAATGGATATCAATTGGCAATGAAGTATACTCTGTAAAATATGGTATAGGTAAATTAATAGATTCTGCAGCAAGTTCTGGTGACCTAAATCTTATGTATGCATCATTAATCATGATGATATTAGTGGTCGTTGCACTTGATAGAACATTATGGAAAAAGTTATATGATTATGCAACTAGCAAGTTCAGATATGAAATCTAGCATGATTGTATGACAGAAATAAAAAAACCTGTACTTATTTTAAAAAATGTTAGCTTTTCTATAACTAGTAAGAGTTCCAAATTTGAAATCATACATGATTTAAGTTTCGAAGTTTATGAAAAAGAATTTTTAGCTATAACCGGTCCGAGTGGTTGCGGAAAAAGCACGTTACTAAGATTAATTGCTGGGCTTTTGAAACCTACGACAGGTACTATATTTCTAAACGAAAAACCAATTACAGGACCGACTAACAAAATAACAATGGTATTTCAGCAATTTGCTCTATTACCTTGGTTAACTGCATTAGAGAATGTAGAACTTCCTGCTTTAAAACTTATTCCTGACAAGGAAAAAAGAAGAGAGAAAGCTGTTAAATTATTAGAATTAGTAGGTTTATCCGGATTCGAAAATTCCTATCCAAAAGAATTAAGTGGTGGAATGAGACAACGAATAGCAATAGCTAGAGCATTGATGTCTGATCCTGAAATTTTGCTCATGGATGAACCTTTTTCAAATTTAGATCAATTAACAGCTAGTAACCTTCGATCAGAAATATTGAGCACGCTATTCAATCCTTCACTTTCCTTAAAATCAGTAATTCTAGTAAGTCATAATATTGAAGAAATTGTTGAATTAGCTGATAGAGTTATAATACTTTCAAAAAGACCTGCTCAATTAGTCAAAGAGATAATTATTGACTTGCCAAGGCCAAGAAGCATTAGATTACCCAAATTTACCAGCTATCTTGATACAATATATGAATATTTAAGCTAAACTTTTATGTGCTTTTTATTAAGCTTAAATACCTGATTTTCGCTTGAATATATTAATATTCCTGCATAGACACCCCATTCTATCAATGTTTGGCTTAATTTTTCATCAAATCCAAATTCATTAACTTCACTATAGCCCATATTTTCCAATTCCTTTGCAACATCTTCAACTTTTAGTTCACTAGATTTGCTTAATATTGAAATAGCTGTTTTAAAAGGTTCAAAATTTTTTAATTTATCCCTTAATATTTGTCTTTTAACGCTTGAAGATGATTTTAAAAATTTTTCTCCTTGTGGTGTTATAATAACATCACCGCCTTGAATTAAAGCAAATTCTAATAATTCAATTACATCTAATACCGGTAGCAAGTCATCAGCTTCAAGGTCAAAATAATTAGCTAAAGCAAAAATATCTGCATGCTTGTTGAAAACATCATTTAGAGCTTTTAGCAAACCGAGCACGCTCTCTATTTTAATACCCAGTGGGAATAACTTATTTATCTTGTTACTTGATGAATCAACGTTACTCATAATATGTTATGAATAAGCCTCTTCAATTAATTAAAGAGCTAATTGCTTATTAAGTTTTCTAAGTTTAGTCTCATCATTGAATCAGAGCTTTGGACCTATATCATTAATATCAATTATTAAATACATATTCAACAAAAAATAAAAGTTTTAAACAAAGATTATATAATAATGAAAATTCTAGCTTTAACTGATATTCACGGTGAAACTGAGAAATTGAAAAAAGTTTTACTTAAAGATTTCTCATTGAGTTGTGATCTTATATTGGTTGCTGGAGATTTGACAAACTTTGGCGATAAAAATCAGATTTCTGCAGTAATTAATTTGCTCAATAATTCAAATAAGCCATATTTTTATGTTCCAGGAAATTGTGATTATGTAAATAGATTTGACCAAGAACAACTAAAATATAACTTGCATGGTAAGCACGTAGTTTATTCAAGAATAGGAATAATTGGAATCGGAGGTTCTTTAAAAACCCCTTTCAACACTCCATTTGAGATAACTGAAGAGGAAATTGATAGATTATTGGAATCCGCTTACCAAGAGCTAATTAAATTTAAAAATTTCGATAAATGGATTTTAGTATCGCATAATCCTCCTTATAATACAAGTTTAGACTACACAAGAACAGGTTTGCATGTAGGTAGTAAAATTGTAAGAAAATTCATAGAAGATAATAAGCCAATTCTTGTGATAACAGGCCATGTTCATGAAGCTAGATCAAAAGATAAACTGGGTGAAACATTAGTTGTTAACCCAGGTCCTTTAAAGGATAACTATTATGCAGAAATAGAAATTAAAAATGATGTACAAGTAGAATTAAAGTCTTTATAGCGTTATGGTTTTTATTCATATCTAATTTTGTTTGAATCAAATTCAGATGAATATATAATTATAATAATGCATGATCCCCAATTCCATAGACATATCTAAAATAATCATTTCAAAATCAATGTTAAAAATAAATTTTAATGAGTAATTATTAAAACATATGAAAATTTTTTTAGATAATAAGACTTATGAAGCAAAGGAAAATGAAACAATTCTTAACTTCCTTTTAAGAAACAATATTCATATTCCTTTTATTTGTTATCAACAAGGTCTAGGCCCTTTAGAATCATGTGATACATGTGTTGTTGAAGTTGATGGTCATTTGGTAAGAGCATGCTCTACAAAATTATATGAAGGAATGAAAATCCTGATTACCTCAAAAAAAGTTGAAGAAGCAAGGAAGAAAGCATTTGATAGAATTTTAACTGATCATTATTTATATTGTACATTATGTGATAAAAGTTCTTATTGCTTCTTAAGATATTGGGTTTTAGAACTTGGAATTGAGCATCAAAATTATAGGCCTAAAGGTTATCCCATAGATGATAGCAATCCTTTCTATGTTTATGACCCAAACCAATGCATTCTATGTGGTAGATGTGTTGAAGCGTGCCAAGATTTAGTTGTTAATGAAGTTATACATATCGATTGGAATTTAAGTCCCCCAAGGGTTGTTTGGGATCACGGAACAGAGATAAACAAATCATCTTGTGTTTCATGTGGAACTTGCGTAACTGTATGTCCAGTTAATGCGTTAATGGAAAAGAAAGTTTTGGGAGAAATGGGATACTTTACTGGATTAAAACCAAATTTAAAGCAAAAATTAATACAAATAACCAAGGAAGTTGAGAAAAGTATAGGAGGATTTCAACCTATTTTAGAATTAAGCGAACTTGATTCTAAACTGAGAACAACTATCTTCAAGAGGACAAAAACAGTTTGCATGTTCTGTGGTGTGGGATGTAGTTTCGAAGTTTGGACTAAAGGTAATAAAATAGTTAAAGTTCAACCTTCACCAAATTCTCCTGCCAATGGTCTTGCAACGTGCATAAAAGGAAAATTTGGATGGGATTTTATAAATGATCCCTCTAGATTAACAAAGCCCTTAATTAGAGAAGGAGACCACTTTAGAGAGGCAACATGGGAAGAGGCAATAAATTTGATAGCTAATAAGATAAAGGAAATTAAAGAAAAATATGGTCCTGATGCAATCGGTATAATTGCAAATTGTACAGGTTCAAACGAAGAAGCTTATTTAGCTCAAAAATTGGCTAGGCAAGTTATAGGAACGAATAATGTTGATAATTGCGCAAGATACTGTCAAGCTCCTGCTACAACTGGATTATTTAGGACAGTGGGTATTGGGGCTGATGCTGGAACGATGGAAGATATTTACAACGCTGACTTAGTCATAACGATGGGTTCTAATACAGCTGAATCCCATCCTGTGTTAGCTGGCAAAATAAAAAGGGCAAAAAAACTAAGAGGCCAAAAATTAATCGTAATTGATGTAAGGAAACATGAAATGGCAGAAAGAGCTGATATATTCGTTAAAGTTAAGCCAGGTACAGACCTAGTTTTGCTCAATGCTATATCAAAATATATAATAGACCAAGGATGGGAAGATAAAAAATTTATCCAAGAAAGAACTGTAAATTTTGAAGAATATAAAAAATATCTTGAAAAGTTTACTTTAGATTATGCAGAAAAAATAACCGGTGTTTCTAAAGATACAATCATTAAAGTAGCTGAAATGATTCATAACTCTAGAAACGTATGTGTTTGTTATGCAATGGGAATAACGCAACATCAATCAGGTAGTGAAACTTCAACAGCTATATCTAATTTGTTATTGCTAACAGGAAATTATGGTAGACCTGCTTGCGGAGCTTATCCTTTAAGAGGACATGCAAATGTTCAAGGAGCAAGCGACTTTGGAGCTTTACCAGCTTATATGCCAGGATATGAAAGAGTAGATAGCCCTGAAGTTAGGGAGAGATATGAAAAGGAATGGAAAGTTAAACTGCCTGAAAAACCGGGTTTAACAAGCACAGAAATGATCGATGCTATATACGAAGGAAAATTGAAGTTAATGCTAATATTTGGAGAAGATAAAGTTTTAGCAGATTCTAATAGACAAAAGACTGAAAAAGCTCTTGAAATGCTAGATTTTCTAGTTGTTACAGAGCTATTTATGACACAAACTACTAAGCTTGCAGATGTAATTTTACCTGCAGCTGCAAGTGTAGAAAAAGATGGAACATACGTTAATACAGAAAGAAGAATACAAAGATTTTACAAAGCGTTGGAACCTCCAGGCGAATGTAGACCTGAATGGCAGATATTACAGGATATAGCTAATTCTTTGGGAGCAAAATGGAATTATAAACATCCTTCAGAAATAATGGATGAAGCGGCAAAGTTGTGCCCTGTATTTGCAGGAGTAAACTATCAAAGATTAGAAGGATATAAAAGCTTACTTTGGCCTGTTTCAGCTGATGGTAGGGATACCCCATATTTATACAAGGATAAGTTTAATTTCCCAGACGGGAAGGCAAGATTTTATCCACCAAAATACATAGAACCTCTTGAAACAAGCGAATCATATGATTTATACTTAAACAATGGAAGAATGTTGGAACATTTCCATTGGGGTAATATAAGCTATAGAACTGCGGGAATAAAAGAAAAAGTGCCTAACGTTTTTATCGAAGTTTCGCCTGAACTTGCAAAGGAGAGAGGATTAAACGAGGGAGATTTAGTAAGAATTGTTTCACCTGTAGGATCTATAAAGGCAAGAGTTGTGATTACTTCAAGAGTTGAAGGAAAAAATCTATTTTTAGCAATACATAACAACATGGAAGAAACGGTAAACACGCTAACAACAGACTTTAGGGATCCAACATCTAAAACTCCAGCATATAAAGAGCTTCCTGTAAGAATAGAAAAGATAGAAGAAGGAAAAGGTATAGAACCTTTACCCTTAATTAACCCTAGATATTATAAAGGAGTATCACAAATAGGAATTAAGGTTGAGGAAAAATGGAAAAGACCTGAATATGCTCCAATAGCTGAGAGGATTGAAAAATAAGATGCAAGCCGAAGAAGAAATAAATGAAGAAGTACTAAAGCAATTAGTTGATTTAATAAACAATCTCGAAAAGAAAAATGTGTTAAAGCTGTTAAATTCAATAGTTGAAAAATCTGATGAATTAATAGAATCTTTAACTACATGGTTATTAAAACCTGATAATATAAATGCAATTAAAAATTTACTCCTCATTGTTGGTTTCTCAAAAAATGTGGAATTTGATAAACTACAGAAATTAACATTTGCATTATCAAAAGGAATTAATAAAGGTGTTGAAGAAATGAAAAAAGAAAAAAAGTTAGGATTAATAAGCATCATTAGAATGATAAATGACCCTGATATAAATAGAAGTATAAGGGTAATTTTAGCCATTTTAAAAGGAATGGGTGAAGCTTTAAAATAAAAAATCTATTGAATATTAAATACTTGATGGATTCTGTTCCAATTTCAGGAGTATATAAGAAGGAGAATTTAGATCTGAAAGAATTGTTAGTAAAGTTCATTGAATTTTGTAGCGAAGGTAGCAGTGGTTCTGCTTTATTCTTTTTAGGAATAGCTAGGAAAAAAGGTAAAGGAAATAAAGAGGTTGCATTTGTTGAAATGGAAAGTTACGAAGAACATGCAAATAAAGCTATAAGAAGAATTTGTGAAGAAGTTAAAAGTAAATATTCTGTTAGCAATGTATTCATTTGGCATTTAATAGGTAAGTTTAAAGTAGGAGAACCTATTGTATTGGTTGCAATATCTTCTGAACATAGAGATAAAGGATTCCAAGCTTTAATCGAAGCTGTAGAGAGATATAAAAAAGAACCTGCATTGTTTAAAAAAGAAGTATATTTAGATAACACTAGCTTATGGATAGAAGGTGCATAAAATAATTTACGCTTTAATATTTATTCTTAATCATAATAAGATTGTATGAAAATTCGTGTTCGTTACTTTGCTTCTATTAGAGAATCATTGGGAAAATCTGAGGATGAAATAGAAATAAAAGACGGTTTAAAATTATCGAACTTTATTGAATATCTATCTAAAATCGATAAAGTAAGCAACATTTTATTTAATAACAAAAGATTGAAAGATGGAATCATTGTATCATACAACGCTACAACAGTAAATAGAAATGAATTTGATAAGATAATTTTAAAAGATGGCGATGAAATAGCATTCTTACCTTTCATAGCTGGTGGTTGAGAATAATTAACTGATTTAAGAATAATTATTTTATGAGACATTATTCATTTGTATGTTTGATGTTAGTTGGAAATATGATACATTAAGAGAAGCTAGTGCTCAGGCTAGAATTTTAGTTTCTACTAGCAGTATTGAAGCGATAAAAAGAGGTTCAACACCAAAGGGTGATGTTTTTTCAACTGCTAGAACAGCTGGAATAATAGCTGCTAAAAGAACTGGAGAAATAATACCACTTTGTCATAATATACCTGTAGATTATGTATCTATTGATTTCGATATGAAGGAAAATGAAATACTTATCAAATCGATAGTGAAAACAATTTGGAAAACAGGAGTTGAAATGGAAGCTTTGACTTCTGTTGCTATAGCTGCATTAACAATATATGATATGCTTAAGCCTATAGATGATAACATTACAATTACAGAGATTAAGCTGCTATATAAGAAAGGAGGTAAGAGCGACTTTTTGCAAGAAATTGAAAAAGAAATAAGGGCAGGTATAATCGTTATTAGCGATTCAGCTGCTGCAGGAAGTAGAGAAGATAAATCTGGAAAGATAATTGAACAGGAACTTAAGAAGTGGAATATAAAGATCGAATCATATAAAATTTTGCCCGATGAAAAAGATTTAATTATTAATGAACTATTGAGATTAACTGATCAATTAAAATTAGACCTAGTATTAACGACCGGCGGCACTGGTTTAGGGCCTCGTGACATTACACCAGAAGCTACCAAAGAAATCATAGAAAAAGAAATTGAAGGAATAATCGAGGCAGCAAGAGCATACGGACAAAGAAGAATTCCTTTAGCAATGCTATCAAGAGCAATTGCAGGTGTTAGAGGTAAAACATTAATAATAAATATGCCAGGAAGCCCTAGGGCCGCTAAAGAATACATGGATGTTCTCTTTCCTGCAGTATTACATTCCTTCAAAATGATAGAAGGTGGAGGACATTGACACATTTTGCAATGTACATGCAAATTTAATAAAAAATATTTTAATGGATAGCTTTTGTTGCAGCTTTAATTTTCTGAAAACTTAAAATAATGTCAAGTTAAATTTTAAAAATATTCATTTACTCTCCATAGGATCTAGGCAAATCTAATATGTTTGTTGCAATGAAATTTAGTATCATATGCGATGAAATTTGACCTGGGCCTGCAAATAATTCAGCCGCTCTCCAAAATCTTTCTATATCTAACTCAATTTAATAACCATATCCACCGTGGGTCCACATGGAATATCTACTAGCTAATGAGCAAGCTTCTCCAGAAAGATATTTTGCCATATTTGCGTAATATCCAACATCTTTTAAATCTCCATTCATTTCTAGTAATTCCAATGCCTTCCATTTCATTTGATCTGCCGCTTCCAATCTTATCCAAGCATCTGCTAATGGATATTGAATTCCTTGATATTTTCCAATAGGATCTGGCGGAAAGACTACCCTTTTCTTTGAATATTCAACTGCCCTCTTTATTACATATTTTCCTGCAGCTATAGTTTGTCCAGCAATTAAGACTCTTTCTACATTTGATTCTTCCATAATATGATAAAATCCTCTCTACCTTTTTTGATTGATACAAGCCTTAAAGTATAGCCATTGCTCACCAATCTTATTATCTTAGATTTACCTTCAATATCTATTATTTCGTATTTTATATTCGATTTTATTCTTGTAACGAACAGTATGCATTTTTCATCAAGAGTTTTAAACCTTTCTGAATCATAATAACCCAAATCAAATACAAGAATGCTACCCTTTAGTATATTTCCATCAATGTTTTTTATTATTTCATCAAACATTGATGAATCACTGATGTTCGCAGGTGTAATTATCGATTCCAATGGTATTGTTAATGGGAAGAACAATGCAGTGTGCATCTTTATACCATTCTCTCTATTACCATTCCTTGAATAAATGCCAGATCCTCTTATTTTTGTTTTTATGAATGTTGAATCTATTGATATTATACTTAGAAACTTGTTATATAATCGAAAATTATGACCCATAATGTATGGATAGAGCAACATATAAAACAATTCAACAAATATCTGATATGACCTTTGCAAATCTAGTTTTGATAATTGTGATTTGCTTACATTATAATGCAAAGCAGTATCTATAAGATCCTTATTTTTAATGATTGAATCAATTAACATTGAAATCAAAATGAAAATATTTATAAAAATAGGATGATAGGTTATCAATGAATGAACTTAGATTCTTTTTTTATAAGCTTCTATTATTTTTTGCAAAGTTATCACACCAATTAATTTACCTTTATCACAAACTGCAACCCATCTTGATTTATTATTTGACATGATCTCTAATGCTTCTTCTAAACTCGATTCGGGACTAATCGAAGGCGCACCTTTAACTACAAATTCAACAATTTTACCTTTTTTATTCATAATATCTTTCATATAGACTATTCCAATAAAATTGTTCTCTTGATCGACGACAGGTAAAGATAATATATCGTATTTGTTCATCAATTGAATTGCAACATCTATTTCAGAATCTAAATTAATCTTAATATTTTCATATGTGCAACTTCTAACTTTGATCCTTTGTAATAAAGGTATTTCGAATTCCATGGTATGTGCAGGTGAATCTTTCCTTGTTGGAACTTGTGAACTATAAATGCTATAATTACCTGATACAAAGTAAGATATTGCTACTGCTATCATAGCACCAGGAAGCAATTGTAAACTTCCTGTCATTTCTATAACCATGATTAGAACAGATACAGGGACTTTTCCCGCTGCACCAAAAAAGGAAATCATTCCAAGTATAACAAAAGGAGCAATACTAGGAACGAGGTTCGGTAGTAGTAAATGAAATAATAAACCAACATCTGCTCCAAGAAATGATCCGATGAATAAGCCAGGAGCAAATACACCGCCGCTACCTCCAGAGCCAATTGATAAACTTGTAGCTAATATTTTTAAAAAAGGTAAGGCAATTATAAGTATTATAGGGGGTAATAAGAAAGAATATAAGCTATTAACATTCTGATTTTCTACTATATTAATCCAACCATAACCAACAGATATAACCTCAGGCGAAATTAATGCTATAATCCCCATAAGTAATCCTCCTATCATAGGCTTAAAATGAATTGGAACTTTAATTTTTTTGAAAAAATTATGAATGCTATAGAACGTTTTAACATATAGAATTGAAAATACTCCTGTTATAAATCCTAAAATTACATATAAAGGAAGCCTTAAAGGGTTAAAGCCCATTGTATAATAACCGAATATAGGTGTAAATCCGTAAATTAAACCGAAAATAGAGTAGCCTATCGCGGAAGAAATCAAAGCTGGATATATAATTTCAGATTCAAAGTCTCTTTTGTATAATATTTCAGCAGCAAGAAGAGCACCACCTATCGGAGTCTTAAATATACTTCCTATACCAGCGCCTATTCCCACAGCTATCGCTTTCCGTCTATCTTCAGGAGGTAACTTTAAGATATCTGATAGAAAAGAACTAATTGAAGATGCAAGTTGTGCAGTTGGACCCTCTCTCCCACCGCTACCTCCACTTCCAATTGTTATAACTGAAGCTACTAATTTGATAGGAGCAATTCTCCATCTAACCTTTCCTTGCTGAAAATGGTAAGCTCTTATTGCTGCATCTGTCCCATGACCTTCAGCTTCAGGTGCAAAAGTATATACAATTAAGCCAGATATTAGACCTCCCAGAGCTGTAATAAAGGGAATTAACCAATAGTAATGTGTTGAAAATGTATAACTTAAATTTCCTCCTTCACCTATTGGTTTAGGAGGATAATAACCTATTAAAAATCCTAAGAAAAAATTTTCACTTAGATTAAGCAAAAAGTAAAAAATTACTGCAGAAAATCCTGCGACGATTCCAAATATTATACTAAGTATGAACCATTTCCTAATATAAGATAATTTGGATACTTTCATGGTAGTTTCTCTACGCTTTATTAAATTTTTCTAAATCGCTCGGTGTATCAATATCTATCAAAATTCCTCCATCATCGACTTCAATTATTAGAGCATTTTCTTTATATTTGAAAATTATTTTTTTAGCTCCCACATCACCTTCTAAAGCGATTATATCTTTAAACAGTTCTTTATCGAACACTACTGGATGACCTATTTCTCCCTTATAAGACGGAGCAACTATTAACGCATTCGAATTATTATATGCATCAATAACTTTTTTTATTGTTTCTCTTCTTATCAATGGCTCATCTGCAAGGAATATCGCTGCAGCATCTGATTCCTTTGAAACATTTAAAATGCCAATCCTTAACGAAGATGATATTCCACTGAGATAATCTTTATTTATAACAAATTTATCCACTTTGAACTTAATATTCTCTTTAATTTTTTCTGCTTCATGACCAAGTACGACGATTAATTCATAAAAATTCATGTCTATAACTTTTTCGATAACAATATTGATCATTTTTTCTCCTTTAAACTTAGCTATTTGTTTAGGAAAACCCATCCTTAAAGAAGGTCCTGCAGCCAATATTATACATGAAATCTTTTTCATATCATATATGCATTTTTTAAATCTTCAGGCGTGTTTATGTTAAATAGAGCCTTTTCGTATATGCGAACATCTTGTATTCTAACGTAGTTAATTTTGGGCAATGAAAAAAATAAAGATTTTAAGTCTGTTATACCTTTTTCTAGCAATTTTTTTGAATAAAATAATGCAATACTTCTTTCTATAACTGAATGTGTAGGATTAATTGTTCCATCTTCAAAAATTATTACGCAACCATTATAGCCTTCACATTTTTTAAACATGAATTCGATAAACTCATTTATTATGAAGGGTGAATCAACAGGATGTAAATAAACAAATGAAGATTCCATTTTTAACAAGCAAGAGTATACACCAACAAGCGGTCCTTCTAAATTACATATATCTTCAACAACTTTAACATTTTTTACTTCAAACTCTTTGAAATTTTCTTTTTTCTTAACTGAAATAAATAATTCATCTACTAAATTTTCGAGACCTTCTATACACCATTTAATAAGCTCTTTATCCTTAAACTTTGCCAAAGCTTTATTACTTCCAAATCTTTTACTTGCTCCACCAGCTAGTATTACAGCTCCTCTCAAATTTTTAAATGTTTCTTTGCAAAAATTATCATTATAAAAGAAATTAAAGGTACTATAGCTGACCATAATAAACCTAAATAAAATGAACCTAATACTGCGCTTAATATAGGTACGATAAGCAAAGTACCATCTCCTATATCACCTGTAGCTATACCATAAGGAACTGAGATTGAAGTATATCTAATTTTTTCATTAAAAATTTCTATCATGAATGCAGCCAGTGGAGAATAGGTCATCGTAGATAAAAATACTTGTATAAAAGTAAGGAAAAATAATCCTAAATAGTTTTGTTCAGTTATAAAAATAGGAATTAAATAATAAATTGGTATAACTGTTATTGAAAAAATTAAATTCCCTAAAGCTATGATTAACAGCTTGTCTTTCTTATCTGACAGCCAACCAAAAAATATGAAAAAAGGAATTGCAGATAGAAACGATGCGACCATAATTCCTGTAACAGTTAAAAAGTTTATATGCAAATAACCTTGCATATAAATAGATGAAATGTACTGAGCTGTATGCCAAACAACACTGGAACCACCTGCTATAAATGTTACTAAAAGAATTAATTTAAAATTCCTCTTATTTAGAAAACTATCCCTTATCGGATTTCGTGAAATTTCTTTTCTTTGTAATAATTTTTTAAAGATTGGAGTTTCACTTAGCTTTAATCTAGATATAATACCTATTATTAAAAGGAAAATAGAAAATAGAAATGGAATTCTCCATCCCCATGAGACAAATTCTTCATAACCTAGAAAATAACTTGATAGAAAAGAAACCGAGCTAGCTAAAGCTAATCCTATTGTTGCACTTGATTGTATATAGCTCGTCCAATAACCAACTTTAGATTTAGGAGAATTTTCAGCTAGAAATATAGCTGCACCTGGCCATTCACCACCTAATGCAAGACCTTGTGTTATTCTTATTAAAACCAAAAAGATGGGAGCTAAAATACCTATTGAGACATAGGTTGGTAATAATCCTGTAAAGAAAGAACATAATCCCATTATTATAATTGTATAAGTGAATGAATACTTCCTTCCTATTTTATCGCCTAGAAAACCAAAAATAAGCCCACCTAATGGTCTAACAGCAGCACCTGCAACAAAAGCACCTATCGAAGCTAATATTGATATAAATGGGTTTATCTTAGGAAAGAAAACATTGGATAAAACAACGATTAAAGAACCATATACAAATAAATCGTACCATTCAATTATAGAGCCAATCGTTGAAGATAAGACTATGCCTAAGGCGGGTTTATTTTGAATATAATAATCTACATCTGAGCTTGCTTTACTCATTATGTTATATTGAAAAAATAATGCATAAATATCTTTTGGTAAATAAATATAAAAATTATAATATAATAATTATATAATTATTATATTATTTAGAAAGAATTTGTGATAATATTATATATAACTTTAATTATAATAAGATTGTGATAGAATTCAGAGAAGCAATAAAATTAATGCTAAATCACGTAAGAATAATGAATAAAATAAAGCTTAGCTTATTAAATTCGTTAAATTATGTTTTAGCTGAAGATATTTATGCAACCATAGATTTACCTCCTTTTGATAACTCTGCAGTTGATGGATATGCTCTGAAAAGTCAAGATATAATTAATGCGAATGAAAAAAATCCAATTACATTGAAATTAGTTGAAAGGATTAGGGCTGGAGATTTACCAAGATTTGAAATAAAAAGTGGCAGCGCAAGCAAAGTAATGACAGGAGCAATGATACCTATAGGTGCAGATTCTGTTTGTATGCAAGAGTTTGCAAAAGAAGAAGATGGATACGTTAAAATATATAAGAATACACAGCTAGGTGAGAATATAAGAAAAAGAGGAGAAGAAATAAAAAAAGGAGAAGTTGCTATAAATAAAAACAAGCTTATAACGCCTTCAATAATAGGCCTTTTAGCTAAATTAGGGTATACTGAAGTAACTGTCTATTCCAAACCAAAAATTGGAATTTTAGTCACAGGTAAAGAATTAATTGAACCTGGCAATGAACTTCAACAAGGTAAAATATGGGAAGCAAATTCTTATTCGTTAGCCTCCTCATTAAAATATGATGGTTTTCCTTTTGAAAAATTAGGAATAATTAAAGATGATCCTGAAACTTTTAGAAATAAAATTAATCATAACGCTGATAATTTTGATGTTTTCATAATTAGCGGGGGCACGTCTGAAGGCGAAGAAGATTTTGTTAAAAGAGAATTAGAAATTTTAGGTGTTAAAAGAGTTTTCTGGAAAGTAAATATCAAGCCAGGAAAACCGTTTTATTTTGGAATAAAAGATGATAAATTATTTTTTGCTTTACCAGGCAATCCTGCATCTGCTATGGTATGCTATTATCAATTCATAAGGCCTGCTTTAATGAAAATGATAGGAAGAGAGGATATATTCTTACCGGAAAGATACGCTGAACTGCAGGAAGAAATAAAAAGAAAAGCTGGAAGAATAGAATTCATTCGTGGATATGCATATTGGCATGAAAGCCAATATTTTGCAAGATCAACAGGTCTTCAAGAATCTCATGCTTTAAAAAGCTTTGCGGAAGCGAATTGCTTTATAGTTGTGGAGGAAAAAGAAAAAGAATTCTTGAAAAAAGGTGAGATTGTTAAAATACAGTTACTACCATGGTTTAATGTTTAATTAATACCACTTTCTCTTTCTATTTCATATAAAGATTTATCCAAAATATCTATAGCTTCATCAATTTGCTCTTTATTTACTATAAAAGGCGGTGCAAATCTAATTACATTCCCATACCAACCACTCGAAACTACCAAAAGTCCTTTCTTCAAAGCCTTATTTAAACAAATTTCATTAGTTTCCTTTGTAGCAGGTTCTTTTGTTTTTCTGTCTTTGATAAGCTCTATGCCTATCATCAATCCCATTCCCCTTACATCACCTATAATCGGATGCTTTTCTCGCAATTCATTCAACCTTTTCAAACTATAATCTCCCATAACTTTAACATTGGAAAGTAAATTATCTTTGTTATTCAAGAAATATTCAATAGAATAAGCAACAGCAGACATTATTAAAGCTGAAGCTCCAAAGGTTGAATGCTCATCGCCTAATTGCATAGATGCAGCTATTCTATCATTTGTTACAACGGCTGAAGCAGGTAAGCCACCAGTCATTCCTTTAGCTGCAACTACTATATCAGGATTTACATTGAAGTTTTCAAAGCCCCAAACTTTACCTGTTCTCCCCATACCAGTTTGTATTTCATCCATAATAAGTAGAATTCCATATTCTTTTAGCAACCTGCTTAGCAAAGCAAAAAAGTTGCTTGGAGGTACTACAATTCCACCAATTCCTTGTATTGGTTCTGATATTAAGCATGCTAAATCGCTATTATTTTTTATGTAGTTTTCAATTTCTTCGATGATAACCTTCGAATATGTATTATCATCAATTTCACTATATACGCTTCTATATTTATATGGAAAAGGAAGAATCATAATACCAGGTGGCAAAGGACCATATTCCTTTCTTCTAATCCCATGATATACACCTGTTAGATATGTCCTTCCATGATAACCCCCCATAAATACTGCAATATTATTCCTTTTTGTATACCTTTTTGCAATCTTAATCGCAAGTTCAATCCCCTCTGATCCACTTAGTTTAAAATGAACTTTATTGTAGATTGATTCATTGTTAAAAAGCTTTATTACAAGCTTTGCTGCTTTCAAAAGTTCTTCAGTATACCAATTATAGCCATTACCTGCAATTATCCTTTCAGATACTTCACTCAGAACATTCCTTAATCCATTAAAATTATGCCCTAATGTAGCAGTTGTAACAACTGTCATGAAGTCTAGATATCTTCTACCTTCTATATCATAAACAAACGCTCCTTCAGCTCTTTTGACAAATATTCTATGCGTAGGATATAAGTTAGTCATTAAGTACTTATCAATTTCTTTAAGCTGCGTTTCCATTAATTTCTATGACATTAGTTCAAATAAATTCTTATCTTAAAATGCTTGAAAAATAATAAATAAAACATGAAATAAAATCTCTTTAAATTATGAACTTAATTAAACTTCATTTCATAAATCAAGCTCTTCAATTTAAGAAAATTGAGCATGAAGGTAAATTATTGATAATTTCTTCTATGATTGTATCACTTGCTCAAGGATTCATTTTCGTAGATTTTCCTATTTATTTAAATAATGTAGGATATTCTTCATTTTATATCGGCAATTTAATTTCTATTAGAACTTTAGTAGGATCATTGTTAATGATATTTTTAGCAGCGTTATCTGATATGCTAGGAAGAAAAAAATTCGTAATGATCGGTAGAGCATTTTTACTTTTTAGCTTCATTATTTATTCCATAACATTCGATTTTAAATTGCTTATCATAGCTTCAATACTTACAGGTTTAGCTTTCGCATCAACATCTTCTTCATTTATTGCTTTATTTACAGAAAAAACAAATATAAGTGATAGAAATGTAGCATTTGCTACTAATAGCTTACTAACAGGAATATTTATGGCCTTTGGAATGCTAATAGGCGGTTTACCTCCTGTGTTAATGAGTATATTTAACTTAAGTTTAGTAGATTCTTATAGGATAATTTTTATTTTTTGTATTATAATCGTAACTCTCTCTTTAATTTTAATTTACAAAGTTAATGAGACATACAAAGGAACAAGAAGAGTTGAAATATTACCAAAAAGGTCATTCAAATTCGTATTAAAACTTTCAATGTTAGGCCTAATTGGACTAGGCGCAGGAGTTATTATACAATTATTTCCTCTTTGGTTTTATCTTAAGTTTGGTATAAATGTTAACATCTTAGGTCCTATTTTTGCTATTTCCCAAATTATAACATCAATAGCATCATTCACAACTCCTTCGATAGCAAATAAAATAGGATCAATAAGAACAATCGTATTCACACAATTGATTTCAATCTTAATTCTAATATTAATTCCATTTTTAAGCAACTATATTCTTGCAGGGATATTCTATATAATTAGAAATGCACTAATGAATATGTCTTCTCCAATTATGAATGCTTTTACAATGAGCCTGATACCTGAGGAGGAAAGGGCAAAGGGTTCAGCAATAATTCAAACATTTGATGCTATACCTAGGTCAATAGGACCTACTATCGGTGGATACTTTTTTGATGTAGGACTTTTAGATGTACCGTTTTTTATCACAGCTACACTTTATTTTATTTCAACTATGCTCTTCTACAAAATGTTTATACATATCAAACCAACATACGAAATTTCACAGGAACAAATTTAAAACATACTTTTAAAGAATTGATAAGCGTTATCCTAATTAATGGGTAAGATAAAAGAAATAGAAATTTATGAATTGGGAGAAAAAGAAACTGCAACTCCTTGGAGTTCGACAATTTTAATATTAAGATTAACTACTTCTGATGGATATGTAGGATACGGGGAAGCTCCAACAACTTTAATGACATTACCTGTCTACGAGCAATTAAAAGAAGTTGCAAGAATTTTTAAAAATAAAGAAGTTACAGAAATTGAAAAAAACGTAAAGGAGTTTTATAAGCACTCATTTTATCTAACTGTCTCAATGGAATCAACTTCTGCTTTAAGTGCATTTGAAATAGCTTCTTGGGATATAGTAGGGAAAATGTACAGTGCGCCAATTTATGTGTTTTTAGGTGGAAAATTAAGGGACAAAATTAAATTATATGCAAATGGTTGGTATTCTAATTGCGTAAAACCTGAAGATTTTTTAGAAAGAGCTAAGGAGCTTGAAAGAAAAGGATATAAAGCAATAAAATTTGACCCTTTTGGAAATCAATTTGATAACATAGATGAAATTCATTTAAAAAATGCTGAAAAGATAGTTGAGACACTTAGAGATAATACATCATTGGATTTTTTGATTGAATTTCATGGTAGATTTAATGCAATATCTGCAATAAAGGCAGGAAAAGCTCTACAAAAATTCAATCCGCTATTTATGGAAGAACCTGTACATCCTGACCAAACAGAGGCATTAATTAAATTTAGGAAAAATGTCAATACGAGAGTCGCATTAGGAGAACGTGTTTTGAATAAAAATCTTTTCTTAAATTATCTTAAGAACGATTTGGTGGATGTCATACAACCTGATGTTACAAATGTGGGAGGAATTTTAGAAGCCAAATATTCTGCAATATTAGCGGATGCATTTGGTGTTAGTGTTGCTTATCATAATGCTTTTGGTCCTATACAAACAGCAGCAACGATACAACTTGATGCAAACATTAGCAATTTTTTAATACAAGAAAGTTTTGAAAATTCATGGCCACAATGGAAATTGGAGTTGATTAAAAGAGGATATCGAATAGAAGACGGATATTATATCATATCAGATTTACCAGGTCTAGGGGTAGAAGTAAATGAAAAAATATTGGAAGAATATAAAATGACAGGAATGGAAAATTTCGATGAAAATGAACCTGCATGGGTTGTAAAAGGTACATTCAAGTAAATTATGAACATCTTCGACCTTACATATGATATTGAAAATGGAATGGTTCATTTTAAAGGCGACCCTATACCTAGAATAAAACAGGTAAAATCGATAAACAAAGATGGATATAATGTTAAAAAAATTATAATTGGCACTCATACATCAACCCATGTTGATTCACCTTCGCATTTCATTGAAAATGGCAAGAGTGTAGATAAAGTTGATGTATTTTCTTATTCCGGAATTGTCAGTGTAATTGATGCTAGCAAATATGATAAAATAACGCCAGAGTTGATAAAAAACGTTTCAAATAAAAAAATATTTTTTTATACAGGAAGTAACTTAGAATGGAATAAATATAAAACATTTAAAAATTACTCGTACATAACTAAAGAAACTGCGGAAATGATTGTTAAGAAAAACGTAGATCTTATTGGAATAGATTCCCCATCTATCGAGGAGCCAAACAATAAAGATTTTCCTGCTCACAAAATTTTACTTGGAAATAACGTCTTAATCATAGAAAATTTGAATTCAATTGAATTGAAGAAATTAGTAGGTAAAGTTGTATTTGTGCTTACATTACCTTTAAAAATAAAGGAAGGTGATGGCTCTCCAGCTAGAGTTATAGCTTTTGAATTGCCATGAAAGCTATAACTGTAAAGCCGGGAAAAGTAGGTGTAGAAATTAAGGACATAGAATTAAAGCAGATAAAGAATAAAATTAAGGTTAGAACAATTTCAACAGGTATTTGCGGCACAGATAGAGAAATAGTATATAATGAGCTCAATTTTGTAAAGCCTGAAGAAGGAGATTATCTTATTTTAGGACATGAAGCATTGGGAATTATTGAAGAAAGTATAGAAAACTCTATTTTTAAAGAAGGTGACCTTGTTGTTCCTATGGTAAGAAGACCTGGAAATTGCAAGTTATGTAAAATTGGTAGACAAGATTATTGTTTAGATGGAAACTTTATTGAAGCTGGTATTAGGGGTAAAAATGGCTTCATGTGCGAATATTTTTATGAAGATGAAAAGTATTTAGTAAAAATAAACAAAAGCATTCAAGAATATGCTGTTTTAGTTGAGCCACTTAAAAACGTCATGAAAATTGTTGAGGTATTCAATTTTTTGAAAAATCGTGTATCATGGGAATGTGATGATTCAACATATTCATGTAAAGGTGCATGGATTTTTGGAACAGGCCCTGAAGGAATACTTATTTCGCTAGTTTTTAAAAGCTTAGGATTGATAACAACTATTGTTAACAGACATCCTTTGCCAACAAATATATTAGATTTTTTAGATATTAATGGAATAGAATTCTTTAATTCTTCTTCTGATGATTGGAGTAAAAAGTTAAAGGACTACCCTATGGATGTAGCAATAGATGCTGCTGGAACTACAGAAATCTTCAATCAAATTATAGAACACATTAACAACAATGGTATTATAATTTTATTCGGTACTAAAGGATCTGGAAGCATAGAAAAAGGGGAATTTATAACCAAAATTGTAGATAAAAATCTATCAATAGCTGGCAGTGAAGATGGAAGCAAATTACATTACATCCAAGCATCAAACTATTTAGAAAATTATGCTCCTAAACAAAACATAAAGAATCTAATAACGGGCATCTATAAGCCTGAAGATATTTGGATATTAAAAGAAAAACCTAAGGACGAAATAAAAAGTATTATAAAATGGAGTTAGGCTCAATAGATAGAATCGTACTAAGAAAGGATAAATGGCTCAATGCTTGAGGATAATTTCCCAAATACCTATATGTTTTAAATTCAATTTCTTCAGGAAGCAAGCCAATTGAATTCATAATTTTAATTATTTTAATTAATCCTTCTTTAGCTCTTCTAATATTATTCATTAAAATTAGATTTTGTATATACCAAAAAGTGATTAGTAAAAATGCGTTATCCTTACTATTAAAGCCGTCATCAGAATCATATCGCAAAAATAAGAAATCTTCCTTCATTAACCTTTTTTCTATTTCTCTAAAAGTGTTTAAATAACGTTGTTCAAAAATATTACAATAATCTATAAGGGGCAAACGAAGTAATGAAGCATCTACATTTTCACTTCCATAGTACTGTGTATAATAATTTCCTCTTTTTGAAACACCGTTTATTTCAATAGAGTTTCTAATTTCATTCATCACATAATCTATCTTTCTTATGAAATTGATATCATTCAATTCTAAAATACCGATCAGTTTTTTCATGTCATTTAATGCACTCCAAGCAACAACTTTAGAATAAACATAATGATGAGGTTCTCCTCTAATTTCCCAGATAGAATGGTCAGGTTTTTTCCATATTTTCATGATCATCGTTATCACGTCTTTAATCTTTTCAACTATATGCAAGTTGATTTCTCCGCCATTATTTACAAAAATATAAACTGCATGTATTAAAGCTCCATATTGATCAATCTGAAGCTGATCCTTTGCTGCGTTACCAAATCTAACTGGCTTTGAATTCAGGTAACCTTCAAGATCTAATACTTTTTCTTTGATTAACTTTTTACCACTTACTGAATAAACAGATCTTACCTTTTTTTCTTTTTCTATTTTATCTATTATTCCATAAAGAAAAGAAGTTGCCTCATCAAGATATCCAAATTTGCACATTACGTCTATGACATATGCTGTATCCCTTATCCATGTAAATCTATAATCCCAATTTCTATCTCCTCCTAAGCTTTCTGGAAGTGATGATGTAGGAGCAGCGACCATAAAATTAGTAGGTTCAAAAAACAATCCTTTTAATGTCAAAAGGGAACGATTAACTAATTCATTATAAGTACCACTATATTTTGATTTACTTATCCATTCTAACCAATATTTTCTTGTTTCTCTTAATTTCTCATTAGATTTGAAAGCATTCAAAGGATACAATTTTTTAATACCATAATAGGATACGAACCAACGAGATTCACCCATTTTCATAGGATGCATGCTTAATAAGCAATCATTATATACATTTAGCTTAATATCGGTCGATAAACCCATGCAACTTTTTTTATAAAAAATTAAGCCACCAAATTTTCCTAAAATTATTTTCTTATTCTTATTTCTTTCAAAAGGGCTAAAAGCTATTCCAATTTTCAAATCTTCGAGAGCATACACATAACGATGAATTTCAGAATAATATATGTTTGAATATTTAGAAGCTGGTAAGAAGTCCAGAATTCTAAGAATTAAGCTATTTCCTTTATAGAATTCTGTTATTAATACATTTGTATCCTCTTCATATCTATGATATGATATAAAATCATCCAATAATGGAAATATTGCAAAGAATCCACCTTTTTTTCTATCTAGAATGGAAAAGAAAACAGGATCCGAATCAAAGTTGGGAAAGCATGCCCAATCTATTTCTCCATTATTTGAGACTAAAGCTGCTGTTCTATTGTTGAACAGGACTCCATGGTTTTCAATTTTAGGATATTCCTTCAAGATATTATTATTTATAAACTCAATTATTTTGTTTGATGAACTCATAGATTTCATCTATTTCTGCAATAGTTAAATCGCGTAGAGGAAAACAAGCACCTGTATAATTTTTCTTCAAAATTAGCTTATAAAATGATGCATTATATGATTGTGGAAATGACTTTTTACTTAGATAGTTTTTTATCCTACTTAATTTTTCTTGTAATTCTTTAGCTTTATTAAAATTTCCGCTCTTATAATTCAAATAAACATCCACTGCTAAGTTTGAAAAGTTTGTTGTTCCGCATATACCACCTGAAGCTCCTATAATTAAAGAAGAAAGTAATAGTTCATCTTGACCTTGAAATATTTTAAAATTCTTTGGCAAATTTATTATATAATCTTGAAAATTGGATAAATTTCCACTTGAATCCTTTAAACCAACTAAGTTAGAGAAATCATTCAGCAATTTCATCAGAACTTCATAATTTAAATTATTACCTGTTAGCTGGGGAATATTGTAAGCAATAATAGGCTTGTCGATTGATGATAATATAGAATAGTAGTATTTGTATATTGATTCGTTATCCATTTTCATGTAATATGGTGTAACGATTACTATTGCGTCTGCACCAATATCTTTTGCATACTTTGCTAATTCCAATGTTTCAGATAAATTATTTCGACCAACTCCTGGTAATAAAAGCATGCCATTTATATATTTAGAAAATGCATCCAATACCTTTTTGCAATCAGCTAATGAAATAATTGGTGCACACCCTGTGCTACCTAAAGGAAAAATGCCATTAACTTTAATGGATTCTAAATATTCAATTAATGCTTTTACAGCTTCCTTATCAACCTCTCCATTTTTTATAGGAGTTATGGTAGGAGTTATTATACCTTCTAAATTCAGGCTCATTGTTATTTTATAATTTTCCATATTTAAATAAAGAAAGTTGATTTTTAGATATGAGTTAGTTTTTTTGGTATTTTATTGTTTTAGAGTTGATTACTAAATTAATATTTAATTACAAATGAATTTAAGCAAACTTTTGTTCTTAATAAACCATGCATGAAGGTTTAACTAAGAATATCTCAAACTCAAATCTTATCAATCAAAATGTTTTAGGTCTAAAGTGCAGAGATTGCGGTAAATTTTTTGAAATAGGTAACAATTATGTATGCGATGAATGTTTCGGAGCTCTTGATGTTTTATACAACGAAGAAAAAATTAGGTTCAATAAAGAAACTGTTGTGTTTAGAGAAAGTACATTGTGGAGATATAAGGAATTATTGCCATTCGAACCGCCAGAAGTTATATTAGGTATTAAGGCAGGATTTACTCCTCTAATAAAATCGATAAGGCTTGCTCAATATTTAGGACTAAAGGAGCTTTATTTGAAAAACGATTGCGTAAATCCAACTTATTCATTTAAAGATAGGCCTGCTGCTTTAGGAGTTACAGCTGCAATTGTATTCGGAATGAAATATGTTGGTTGTGCTTCAACAGGAAATCTTGCAAGTGCAACCGCTGCATATGCTGCAAGAGCAAATCTTCCTTGCTTAATATTTATACCTTATAACACAGAAAAAGCTAAAATCTTTCAAGTACAGTCTTATGGAGCTAGGATTATAGCTGTAGAGGGGACATATGACGATGCAAATAGGATTGCATCTCAAGCTGCTGATATTTATCATATAGGTATTGTAAACATAAATTTAAGGCCATACTACGTAGAGGGATCTAAAACACTTGCTTATGAAGTTGCTGAACAGCTTGGATGGCAAGCTCCGGATGTATTCATTGTTCCTACCGCTAGCGGTGCAATGTTCAATGCTATATGTAGAGGCTTTGAACAACTTTATAATATTGATTTAATAAAAAGATTGCCTAGCAAACCTGTAGTTGCCCAAGCACAAGGTTGCAATCCCATCGTTGATGCATTTAAGAAGAATAAAGATTATGTAGATATTATAGATAAACCCAATACCATAGCATTAAGTTTAGCTATAGGAAATCCAGGTGATGGTACTTATGTTATTAGAAGACTAAAGGAAAAAGGTATCGCTGAAGATGCTAATGATGATGAAATAATAGAAGGGATAAAGCTATTGGCCAAATTTGAAGGTATTTATTGCGAACCTGCAGGTGGTGTGGCGATTGCTGTCTTAAAGAAACTCGTTGAACAAGGAAAAATAGAAAAAGATGAGAAAGTAGTATGCTATATTACTGGAAACGGTCTCAAAACACCTGAAGCAATAGCCAATAGTTTACCAGACCCTATTTTGATAAAGCCAAATATAAGATATCTTGAAAAAGTTATAAATGGCTAAAGTAGAAGTTTTCATTCCTGGAATATTAAGAAGGGATAAAAATAAATCTAAAGTTACAGCTGAAGCATCAAACTTAAAAGAGCTACTTGAATACTTAGATAAAAACAACTTAATAGCAAAGGAAAAGTTATTCGATGAAAAGGGTCAAATTAGAAGATTACTCAATATTTATATCAATGGTAAAATAGAAACAGATTTGAACAAAAACTTGAAGGAAGGTGATGAAGTAAGCTTTATTCCTGCTGTAGCTGGCGGATAAAATGGAAAGTAAAAATGTAGAAAGGTATGCAAGGCAATTAATATTGCAAAATATAGGCTTTGAAGGACAAAACAAAATATTTAATGCAAAAGTATGTTTAATCGGCTTAGGTGGACTAGGTTCACCTGTAGCTTATCAACTAGTAGGAATGGGAATTGGATTTTTAAGGATTGTTGACAAGGACATTGTTTCATTAACAGATCTTCATAGACAATATTTGTATAGTTCCAATGATGTAGGGAGATTAAAAGTTGAAGCCGCTAAGGAAAGATTAAAGAGTCTTAATCCGGAAGTTCAAATAGAAGCTATTCCGGTATCAGTAACTGATTTTAACGTAGAAGATATTGTTACGGGTTGCAATGTTGTTATTGATTGTACAGATTCAATTAACGCTAGATATTTAGTTAATAGAGCTTGTCTTAAGTTAGGAATTCCTTACCTATATGGTGCAGCAATAGAGAATCAAGGAAGTGCATTTACAGTTTTACCAGGTAAAACAGCATGTCTAGAATGTATATATCCAGGCTTATCTGATGATGATTTGCCTAAATGTTCAATAGTAGGTGTCAATCCTCCTATTCTTAGTATAATTGCTAGTGTACAAGTAAGTGAAGCTATAAGAGTAATCACGAACAAACAGCCTGTTTTAGCTGGAAAAATTTTACTCGTAGACCTTCAAAATCTCATATTTGACTATATTGATATAAAAAGATCTGAAAAATGCGAGGCTTGTAGTAATTATCCCAATGTTAAAATAAATAAAATTTCAAAAAATTTTGAAATTGGATGTGCAAGAGAAGGTAAGGGTATATTTTATCTTTCACCTTATAACAATATTAAATTGGATTTGAATGAACTTAATAAAAGATTAAAAGAAGCTGGCTATAAAGAGTTAAATAAGTCTGAACTTTCAATTACGTTTATGATAGAAGAAGGAATTAAATTCAACTTAAACAATTATGGCTTTTGTGTTGCTCAAGTCGATTTTGAGAAAGCTAATCAAGAAGGATTTGAAAAAAAGTTAATCGATACGTATAGAAAAATAATTTATGAAAAATTTTAGATAGAATAACAAATGCGTAAATACATAAAGCTAATTGCGCCAGCAACGAGTGCTAATCTCGGACCAGGATTCGATGTATTAGCTATTGCTTTGCAGGAACCATGTGATATTGTTGAAGTAGAATACTGGGATAAAAACGAATTTGAAATTTCTTTAAATGTATCTGGGAATTATGAAGTTCCTAAGGACTTGAATAAAAATGTTCTATCTTTACTTTTATTTAAAATATCTGAAAAATACAATCTTAAAGGAAAATTGAATATTTCTTTGATCAAAAATATTCCGGTTGGTATGGGTTTAGGTAGCAGTGCTGCATCTTGCGTTTCAGCCGTTCTCATCGCAAAAAACATATTTAACATTAATTTGAGTCTGAACGAAATGATATATATAGCAGGAGAAGGAGAGTCCTTTATTGCAGGTTCGCCTCATTATGATAATGTCACAGCTTGTTTGATGGGAGGATTTGTAATTACCCCCATAGATAATTTAGACCCTGTATCAATAATGCCTGATAAAGAGTTGTGTTTATGCATTGTCCTACCTAAGATACAATTGCCTATTAAAAAAACTGAATATGCAAGAAAAATCTTACCACAAAGTATAAGTTTAAAGCAAATGTCTGACAACATATCGAAATCATGTAGGATTGTTTATTCATTCCTAACTCATAACTATAAATTCCTAAGAGAATCGATGAAAGATTATGTAGTAGAAATACACAGAAGTAAAATGATACCAGGTTTTGAAGAAGTTAGAAATGTAGCATATGAAAAAGGAGCAATAGGTGTTTGTATTAGCGGCGCTGGACCATCTATATTAGCAATTATCGATAAAAGAAATTCAAATCCGCATGTTATATTAAATGCTATGATAAATGCATTTAATAAAAATGAAGTATATGCTGAAGGGTTAATAACTCACGTCAGTGAAGGAGCTAAAGTTTTAGAAAAAGTTGAGAAATAATTTAAAATATAAATATTTAAATAATTTTTAATTTTTATGAAGAAAATTTTTCTAATAGTATTAGTATCTTTATCATTAATTTCGTTTTTATTACCAAATTCTTTTGCAAACATATCCATAACCACAACGCATAAAATTAAGTATGCTCCAACAACTTCAACAAGTGGCTCTTTTGCTTTCGTATCTAATTTCGAAGATATGCAACTGGATGGTTGGATACCTATAAGCGGTTCCATATATGTAACGAACGTTATAAATTATTTAGGAGAGCCTGTTTTAGTTTCCAAAACAAAAGGAAATAATGTACAAGTTAGTATAGCTGATTCAGGATTTGTCCAAGGGGATCAATTTTTGTCGTTCCAAGTATTAATTAATGCTGAAAAAGGAGTAGGATTCTTTGGATTATATGCATATAATTACAAACCTGTTGCAATTGTAGGAATTTCGAATGGCTACGTTTATGCAGGATCAGATTTAAACAATCTAAAGTTGATAGAAAAAGTTCCACAAAATACTGCTTATCCTAATGGATGGGTCTACATAGCTGCTAATGTATACAATGCAAGCACTCCTTCCAATCCTAATGAAGGATGGATTATGCAAGTATTCGTCGATAGGACAGATCAAATTGCAGCTACTTTTAATGTTCCTAATGCTTATCAATATTCAGGAGCAATTATACTAACATTAAATGGAATTGTTTATTATACAAACATCGTAGTAAGCACTTATGAAATTCCTATATATATATACCAGGTTATAACAACATGGAAGGTTATGGGCAAGGGTCAGGATTATTGGTACAATTGTTGCCAGCATTCTATAAATTGAGTGCTGAAATGATTTTGTTTAACTGGTCAACACCACAAGTTGGCATATTAAGTTTCCAAATTAATGCTATGAACTACTACGGAGCAACAAGGTCAAGCTGTGTGGGATTTTTCCAACTCGGTATAGATTTGAATCCCAATGGCACTATAGCGCCTTGGTATGTACCTGGTAAAAATTGTATAGCTCATTACTTTTTACAGTCTCAAAATCCAGCTGTACAAAGTGGTTTTGTATCTCCGATGCCAACTCATCTATTCCTTTCCATAATTTATAACATGACCACAGATCAAATTGAATTCTATATTAAAGATGTTGAGACAAATTCTGTTTTTATTGCGTATATACCATACAACGGAACTGCATTTTATGGAACATATACTCAACTTGAATTTCAACCATGCTGTAATTTATATCCAATAAGCTACTATAAGATGAACGGAGAGTTGATTAACATGCAGATAACAACTCTTGACGGAAAGATAATCAGTCTTCCAGCTAGCTACATGCTACCGTTTACACTAGATGCCCCACCAACATGGAATTTTGCATACTATCAAAATTCAACTGCAGGATATCAACAAATTTCTACCTAATGTGATAAGCTAGGGCAAGAATTTCAGCAATCATATCTTCTTTTCTCTTAACTACGAATCTATACAAGGAAGTTTTGTTACCTTTACTCTCTAAGAAGCCTTCAACAGTTAATTCATCATTTAAATAGGCTGGATTCCTAAAATCTATGTCCATATGTAGAGCAACTGACTTTTCTGAATAATTACTTATGGCTTCAAATGCGATATCTGCAAGAGCAAAAATATAAGAACCATGTGCAGTATTATGAACATTTAGATACTCTTCTTTAACTTTACCTTTTACTTTTACATATCTTTCATTTAATTCTTCTATTTTAGCTCCTAAGAAATTCGAGAACATTTCATCTTGGATATGAAATTTTTAATATCGTATATGTTTTTGTTTCAAGAACATTAGGTATAGAACGTATTTCATCAATTATCTCATTGAACTCTTCTGCATTGTTACATGAAATTCTTACTATTATGTCTGCATCCCCTGCTACTTCATAAACTTCTTTTACTTCCTTTATCTTTTTAATAGATTCTACTATAGAAGATGTTTTCATCTGAGGGCTCGTTTTTATCATAACAATTGCGGAAAAACCAATTTTAGTTGTTATAATAACTGTGAATTTAATTTTTCCTTCTTTGACAAGCTTTTCAACTCTTTTTCTTATTGTCCCCTCACTTAGATTAAGTTTTTTTGCAATTTCAGTAAATGGCTTCCTTCCATCTAATTCAAGTTCACTTATTATTATGTTATCTAATTCGTCCATCGTCATAATTTATTTGATTTTTGTAATATAAATATTAATTATCGTATTTTTTCATCGATAAATAGTATATAGTTCGGAAAATATTTATAAGCCTTGTAATAGATGGAAAATTAATATGAGCTTGAAAGGATTTGTAGGTTGCATAACTGCGATAGTAACACCTTTTAAGAAAAACTTAGAAGTTGATTATGAAGGACTAAGACAATTAATAAGATTTCAATTAGAAAACAACGTTTCAGGAATAGTCGTATTAGGAACTACAGGAGAATCACCAACAATAACAGAAGAAGAAAGAAAGCAGATTTTAAAAGTTGCAGTAGATGAAGCAAATGGAAAAATACCTGTTATTGCGGGTACAGGCACTTATTCAACTGCTGAATCAATTAGAATGACGAAAGAAGCGAGTGAAATTGGTGTAGATGGAGCTTTAATCGTAGCGCCTTATTACAATAAACCAACTCAAGAAGGGCTTTATAGGCATTTCAAAGCTATAGCTGAAAGTGTTGACCTACCTATTATACTCTACAATATTCCAGGAAGGACAGGAGTAAATATAGATGTTTTAACAGAAGCAAGATTATTGGAAATAGATAATATAGTTTCAATTAAAGAAGCTTCAGGAAACATGCAACAAATAATGGATATAATATCAATGACAAAAAATGATAAAACAATTCTTAGTGGTGATGATAATTTAACTTTGCCAATAATGGCATGTGGTGGTAAGGGAGTAATATCTGTTGTAAGCAATCTCCTACCTAAACAAGTTTGTGATTTAGTAAATAATATTCTTGAAGGCAATTTAAGTAAGGCTAGAGAAATTCATTATAATTTAATGCCAATATTTAAGGCAGCATTCTTAGAAACGAATCCTATTCCAATCAAAACTGCTATGAATCTAGTAGGATTGCCAGCAGGTCCTTGTAGACCTCCACTATGCGAAATGAGCCAACAAAATCTTGATAAATTAAAATCTGTAATCAAAAGATACTATGAAATTCCTGTTCATTAATGAACATATCAATAATAGGATATGGTAGAATGGGTCATGAAGTTAAAAAGCTTGCAGATATACTTAATATAAATGTAAAATCTATTATAGATCCCACAGACCCTGAAGCTACTCATAATAGAATAACAAATGAATCTATGAAAGATGTGGATGTTGCAATAGATTTTTCTAAACCTGATGCAGTTTTAGAAAACGTTAAAGCAGTTGCTGAAAATAAAGTAAATATTGTTGTAGGTACAACGGGCTGGTATGATAGACTTCCTATCGTTACAAAAATTGTTGAAGAAAACAAAGTCGGAATGGTTTACGGTCCAAATTTTTCCATTGGTGCTAACATATTTTTTAAGATTATAAACTATGCATCCACATTAATTTCAAAGTTCGAAGACTTCGATCCGTACGTTTTCGAAATGCATCATAGAATGAAAGCCGATTCTCCTTCAGGAACTGCGAAGGAAGTAGCAAATATAATATTGAAAAATTTTACTAGTAAAAACAAACTGCAGTTTGATAGATTAAATAGAAGAATAGAAAAAAATGAATTACACGTCGTATCTCTAAGAGCTGGATATCATCATGGCTTCCACCTTGTAGGCTTCGATAGCGAATATGAAACTATTGAGATTTCTCATAGTTCAAAAGGAAGAACAAGCTTTGCTAAAGGCGCTTTAATTGCTGCAAAATGGATAATTGGCAAAAAAGGTATGTATAATTTTGGTCAAGTGCTGGAAGATATAATCTTTAATCAATTTTAATAATATCTAATTGCTTATCCTAAATTAAATATGATTAATCCATCAAACAATTTAAAACAATTTACTACATATGCCTTTTATGAAATAGATCGTGCTAAGGAAGAGGCAATAAAAAGAGGATTCAAGATAATAGATTTTGGTGTAGGCGACCCAACAGAACCGCTATTTGAAGGGGCTATAAAAGCGTTACAAGAAGGTGCAGTCAAGCATGCAAGATCAGGTTATCCTTCTTATATAGGCATGAAGGCTCTAAGAGAAAAATATTCAGAATGGTTGAAAAGAAGGTTCAATATTTATGTAGATTATGATGAACAAATAACAATAACCGCAGGTGCAAAAGAAGCAATATTCCATTTCCCATTAGCATTTTTAAATACCGGTGATTACGCACTGATTCCGTCAATTGGATATCCTCCTTATAAAACTGGAACTGTATTTGCGGGTGGAATACCGGTTTTTTACAAATTGAGTGAAAAAAACGATTTTCTACCAAATGTAGATGAGATCGAAGAAAAAATAAAAGAGTTCAAAAAAGTTAAATTGATTTATCTCAACTACCCAAACAATCCTACATCTAAAGTAGCAGGAAAAAAAGTATATGAAGAAATAATAGAAATAGCAAGAGATAAAGATATAATAGTAGCTTCAGATGAATGTTATAGCGAAATTTATTTCGATGAAAAACCTTATTCTATATTAAATTTTTCTGATGACTGGAGCAACTTGATAGTTTTCAATTCGCTATCAAAAAGAAGTAATGCGACAGGTTTAAGAGTTGGATTTGTTTTTGGTGGAAAAGAAATAATCAAATATTTTAGAATGTTAAAAATGCAAATAGACTCTGGAATCCCAAACGCTATACAAGAAGCGGCTATAGCTGCCTTAGATGATGAAAGGCATGTGGAAGAAAATAGGAAACTTTATAGGACCAAAAGGGATATACTTATAAAAACATTAAGATCTTTGGATATAAAGTACTACGCAGAATCAACATTTTATGTGTGGGCTAAATTATCAAACAATTCAATGGAGACAGCAAAAAAAATTTTGGAGTTAGATAAGGAAAGAAAAATAGGTATTAATGTTACCCCAAGTAAAATGCTGTGCTTAGATCCAAACGAAGATATAAATACATATGCAAGATTCGCATTAGTTCCAAGCGTCGATGATATAAAGCTCGCTTGTGAAATACTTATTAATTCCAAATGGATATAAAAATAGAAAAATACCACGCACAAGGTAACAGTTATATTGTAATCGAAGATTTGAATTTTGAAAAAGAAAAAATATACTCAGATTTATCAAAATTACTTTCTGATAAAAGTATTGGGATTGGATCAGACGGAATACTAATTCATAATAAAAGTAGTATTGCAAATGCAAGAATGCGGGTTTTCAATCCCGATGGAAGCGAAGCTGAAGTCTCAGGAAATGGATTACGAATATTTTCCGCGTATTTACATTCCAAAGGAATAATAGAAGAATATGGAGAAGTTGAAGTAGGAGGAAAAGAAGGCGGAAGGATAGCTAAAGTTAGAATATTAAAAGATAAATCTATTGAAATAAATTTAGGAGAAGCAAATCTTTTAGGTATACTAGAGATTTCAGTATCAAATAAAAAATTAAAAGGTCTTTACATTTCAGTGGGCAATCCACATTTTGCAATCGAATGTGAATCAAAAGATACAGCAAAAAAATATTTAAATGAACTAGGATCCTTGATAGAAAATTATCCTGCATTCCCCAACAGAGTAAACGTTGAATTCTTCTATGTAGAGAATAAGAATAAAATACATACGTTTATTTGGGAAAGAGGCGCAGGTGCAACACTCTCATCTGGAACAGGAGCCTCGGCTTCTGCATTCGCTGCGTATAAATTAGGAAAGGTTGAAAATGAAATTTCTGTTGAGATGCCTGGTGGAATTATTAAAATTAGGATTGAAAATGATTCAAATATAAAGCTTGCAGGAAAGGTTTATAAAATAATGGAAGGAATAGCCTTTATAAACTTATAAAATGTGGTGGGAAATTCCAAATCATTTATCTGTTATAAACAACAAGTTATACATAGCAAACATTTCTGCAGAAGAGCTTGCAAAAAGGTTTGGAACGCCTATATATGTTTATAATGGAAATAGAGTTCTAGATAAATACAGAATTTTCTATAGAACTCTTAAGAGATATCTTTCGCAAATAATAAGAATACATTACTCAATGAAAGCTAATAACAATCCAAAATTGTTGGAAATACTTAAAAGCGAAGGTTCTTATCTAGATTGTGTATCACCTGAAGAGGTTGAATACGCTATAGCTAATGGTTATGCTCCTGAAAGAATATTATTTACAGGTGTAAGTGTTTCTTATGAAGATTTGAAGAAAGTTTTAAGCTTAGGGGTAAGAATAAATGCAGATTCTATATCTCAAATAAAAAAAATATCAAAAATAAGAAAAGATATACCTATATCATTAAGGATAGACCCTGGAATGCCGGGTTTAGGACACAATTGGAGAACAATAACTGCAGGTAAAGAAGCACATAACGTGCCAATTAAATTCTCAATATCTATTGAACAAATTGACAATGCTGTAAAGTTAGCAAAAGAAGAAAATCTAAAAATCGTTGGTCTGCATATGCATGTTGGTTCCAATTGGAAAACAGAAGAAGAACTGAATGAATTTCTTTCTGCTGCCAGAATTCTTGTGCAACAAGCAAAAAAATTAGAGGATACACTGGGATATAAGCTAGAATTTATCAACTTTGGTGGTGGACCCGGTATTAGATACTCTGAAAAGGAGCAAGATTTCCCATTGGAAAAATATTCAATAGGTATATCTGAAATTTTAAAAGAGTTAAATTATAGCATTGACAACTTAGCCTTTGAACCTGGAAGATATATTGTTGGAGATTCAGGAATATTGCTAGTAAAGGTTACGGATATAAAAGAAAGATATGGAGATTTGATCGTCGGTGTTGATAGTGGATTTAATCATTTAATAAGACCTGTACTCTATGGCTCTTATCACGAAATTGTTAATTGTAATAACGTTGAAAGCGAAAATAAAAAATTAATAACTATAGCAGGAAACTTATGTGAAACAGGAGATGTTTTTGCTGTTCGTAGAGAAATGCCATTGCCGAATGAGAACGATATACTTGCTATATTGAATGCAGGTGCTTATGGTTATTCGATGGCTTCTAGATATAATATGAGAAAATTGCCTAAAGAAATTGTAATATACAAGTCAAGATTAACTATATACGAAGAAAAATTCAATAGAAAAGTAATTATGGAAGAAATTGTTTAGCTTTTAAATCATTATACATTTTTGCTAATTTGACTAATTTATTTGCCACATCAATTGAATCATATCCAAATACTTTAATTATAGGTTCTTTACCAATATCTCCTTTATCGTAGATGATATCTGGAACGTGATTTAGCCTTTTTATTGCAATTTCAACACCCCAAGGAATTGTTGCTCCTTCCTTATTTTTTAAGTCTTCTGGTTCTTCATTTCTATCATAATATGAAATAGAAAACCCAAGTCTCTTTGCCGCTTCCAATATAAGCTCATCATACTTAATATTTGCTGCTGATTTATACCTAATATCATATTCCATTGCTTTAAGAATTGCCCTTGCAATATGTGAAGAAGCTCCAAATTCGGGATATGAAGAAGATTTAACCTTGTCTTTTATTTTAACAATTCTTCCCGGAATTGCAGCAACGTCTTCTATACTTCTTGCATACAAGCTATCTAGGGCCATTCCTATATTCATTTGAACTTCCGGAACTAAATTTGCTATAAGCTTTTCAGATTCAAGAATATTAATAGCGATTCTCATATTCTCCAACACAGATAATTTGTTAGCTCTTATTTCTAGCCAAGAAGTTGGATTTACAGGTCCATGACCTTTACCTATGGGTAAAGCATACTTTATCGCATAATTTATAAAATCTTTAGCCCTCTTTATTGAGGTTAATATATCATTCCCTTTTGAAATTTCAGCTGCTATTGCTGCAGAGAAGCTACAACCAGTTCCATGTGTATTTTTTGTTTGGATTCTATCTGATTCTATCCTTACAATTCTTCCATCATAAAAGATTACATCTGTACTTTTTTCAACGTTTAGATGTCCTCCTTTTACAATTACCGCTTTGCAGTTTGTTCTTTGAAAAATTTTCTTAGCTGCTAATTCCATATCATCAGCGCTATTTATCTTAATTCCTGAAATTATTTCAGCTTCTGGGATATTCGGCGTTACAACCCATGCAAGAGGTATTAATTCTTTTATTAGAACCTCAATTGCGTCTTCTTTAAGCAGCCTTGCACCACTTTTAGCTACCATTACAGGATCTATAACCAAAGGAATCGATAGCTTTTTAATAGTCTTACTTACAGATGATATTATATCTTTGTTACTCAGCATGCCAGTTTTAGCAGCATCTATACCAGTATCTTCATAAACTGTTTCTATTTGTTTAACAACAACGCTAGGATCAATTTCCTGTATTGCAGTGACACTATAAGTATTTTGTGCCGTTATTGCTGTGATTGCTGTAGTTCCATGAACTCCTAGTGCTGCGAAAGTTTTCAAATCAGCTTGAATCCCTGCACCTCCAACTGAATCGCTACCGGCTATAGTCATTGCAACAGGTATTTTGTTTTTAAATTGCATTACATTAAATGTTAGAACTTTAACTAAGATAAACATAATTATAAATTCTTTATAATCGAGTTATATAACCGGGTAATATATTTATTTAATATGCAAAATTATAGAGCCAGAAAAATCTCATTAGCTGCAATGTTTATTGCAATTGGTGTTATATTATCTCCTTTTACTTTTTTTCCTGTAGGTCCGAGTCTTGCCAATCCTACACAACATGCTATAAACGTATTATCAGGAATATTATTAGGACCTTTATGGGGAGCATTTATAGCACTTGCTATTGGATTGATAAGAATATCATTACATGTTGGGACAATATTTGCAGTACCAGGAGGGATTCCTGGCGCTATTGTTATAGGGATATTGTATCATTATGTTTTCAAGAAGCATTTCAGATATAAAAGTGCAATTGCAGTAGCTTTTTCAGAGCCGATCGGAACAGTTTTAATAGGAGCTACTATCGGAGTCTATATTATTGCTCCAACATTAATAGGGAAGCCATTTGCTTTATTAGTATTCTATTTAGGATGGCTTGCAAGTTCTTTAATTGGAGCAACAATAGGATATTCAATACTAAGGTATTTAAGTCATATTGGATATGATAGAAAAAAGATAATTGGAGAGGATTAATATTGAAGAATTCTTACATAAAAAAACATTAATAGTAGGAGATATTGCTAAAGGTAAAACTAAGTTAACTGCATTCTTAGTTAAGAAGCTTATTGTAAATGGATATGGAAATTTTATTACTATATTAGATCTAGCTCCAGAAAGAAGAGATAAAATAGGGGGAAAAATTAGAGACTTTATCGATGTAAAAAATATAAGATATTTAACAACCAATATTTTGGGTCCTAGGATGAATGCAAAGAATATTGAAGAACTCTATGACATATCAAGAAGGAATAAAAATTCAATTGAAAAATTATTTAATATTTATGAAGAAAAAACTTCCAAGATATTAGTTATTAATGATTTAACTTTATATTTGCATGCAGGCGATATTGAAAGATTGTTAAATTTAATTAGATTTTCTGAAACATTCATAGGAAATGCTTACAAAGGCAAATCATTTGAAATAGAAATATTTAAGGAATTTAATCAAAAAGAAAGAGAACTTGTTGAAAGAATTGAAAGATTGATGGATATAGTAATAGAATTATTCTGATTCTATCCGAAGTTGCTTTTACATTTTCTCCGAAATAAATAACTTAGTTCCTCATTAATTCATAACTATATTTTTTACATGAGAATTAGAAAATGTTAATTTGAATGAATATTTTGTAAAATTATTTTATGTGTATCGTAAAACTAGATTTCTTTTAAAAAAAAACTACCACTTAGTTATATTTGCTTTGATTGCCTTTAATTCAAATAAAATTTTACAAAAATATTAAGTTTTTACCTCTCCTTTAAATGCGAGACTCTAAAGCTATTGTAACAATGTTCACAACAGAAAAACATTTCCTTTCCATTTATTTCTGCTCTATACCCACCTTCATATATTTTACAACCGCAATTAATGCATGAATTAACTTTATTATTTAGCACATATTCTAAAATGTTTCTAAACCTGCTAAGAATTAAATTTACAGCTTCTTTACCTTCTTCTGTAAGTTCATATACTTTCTGATTTCTAGAGCCACGCTCTTTTATTCTTAGATATCCCTTATTTATAAGGTCTTCAATAAACGGATATATGTGAGCTTGACTAGGTTTTCTTCCTTGAATTCTTTCTATTTCTTTGATCAATTTGTATCCATGTGTAGGGCCTAAACTCAACAATAATATAATTTGTAATTTTGTTATGCTTTTTATTTCGATTTCTTTATACATATTCAAATCTATATCTGTTTAACGTTAATGAATTGGTTACCACTGTAATCGAACTTGAAGCCATAGCTATTGCTGCAAATATTGGATTTAGCATTATACCAAAGAATGGATATAATGCACCTGCAGCTATTGGAATTAAGATCACATTATAAAAGAAAGCCCAGAATAAGTTCTGTTTAATTTTACTGTATGTTTTTTTACTTATTTCTATAGCGTGAATAACACTTTTTAAGTCATTATTGATGAGAATTATTCCGCCTGCTTCCTTTGCAATATCACTCCCAGCACCAATAGCTATTCCTATATCTGCAATAGATAATGCAGGAGCATCGTTTATTCCATCACCGACCATTGCAACTACTCTTCCTTTTTTCTTCAACTCTTTTATAATTTCAGCCTTATCTTGAGGTTTCACTTCTGCATAATATTCGTCTATTCCCAACTTTTTAGCTATAGCTGCAGCAACTCTGTTATTATCTCCTGTTATCATTACTACCTTTATGCCTTTATTTTTCAAATAGTCTATAACATACTTAGCTTCTCCCCTAATCTCATCCGTTATAGCAAATAAGGAAACTAATTTGCTATCTATTGAAAGGATCAACACAGTATTACCTTCTGCCTCAAGACCTTCTAATATAGGAGTAATATTAGTTAAATTTATCCTATTTTTTTCCATTAAAGATCTGTTTCCTATTAAAATTAAATGACCATTGTAAACCGCTTTGATACCTTCACCAGGAAAATATTCGAACTTATCAGGATCAGGAATTTCTAAATTTCTTTTTTTAGCTTCATCGATTAAGACCTTGCTAAAAGGATGTTCAGATAATTTTTCAGCTATTGAAGCAAATTTAAGAGCTTCATCTTCTGAATAACCTTCGAAAGTATATATTTTCTTTAAAATAATTGTTCCTTTTGTCAAGGTTTTTGTTTTATCGAAAACTATGGTATCTATTTTATATGCCTTCTCTAAATATTCACCTCCTTTTATGAGAATTCCTTTTTGTGCACTTTTGCTTGCTCCGATAAGTATTGCTGCAGGCGTTGCTATTCCTAATGCACATGGACAAGCTATAATTAAAACAGAGATCAAAGCCAGAAGTGCAAAATTTATAGGCAGTCCTACTACTAAATACCAGAAAAGAAAAGAAAAAACTGCAATAGCTATAACAGCTGGTACAAAATATGAAGATATTTTATCCGCTAATCTTTGAATAGGAGCTCTACTTAGTATTGCTTTTTCAACCATCTCAATTACATCGGAAATAGTAGTATTCTTACCTATCTTCAAAGCCCTTATTTTTAAGTAACCATTTTTATTTATCGTTGATGCATAGACAAAGTCTCCGGGACGTTTATCTACTGGTAAACTTTCACCTGTTATAGCTGACTGATCAACAGTAGAAAATCCTTCAATAATGATTCCGTCAACAGGTGTATATTCACCAGGTTTAACTAGAACGATTTCATTCTTCTTAACTTTTTCTGCAGGCACTTCTATTTCTTCACCGTTCCTTATTACTCTAGCCTTTTTTGGAAGTAACTCGTTCAGATAACTGATTGCTTTGTTTGCTCTTCTTCTAATATTATGCTCTATTAATTTTCCTAATAATATGAATGCAATGATTAAAGAAGATTCGGTGAAGTAAACACCTGACGCAGACTTTGGAAGTATAACTGGTAATATATTTAAAGATTGAAATGTATATATTGTGCTGTATAACCATGCTGCTGTTGTTCCGATTGCTATAAGTGTGTCCATATTTGCTTGTTTCGATTTTATTGCATCTTTCATTCCTACGTAGAAATAATATCCAGCTCCAAACTGGATAGGTGTTGAAAGAATCAAAAGCCATACTAAATTTGGTAATAAAAAATTAAATGAAATGAAATATTCTAAAATCACAACAAGAATGCCTAATGAGAATGATAAATAAGTAAAGAATTTTATTCTCTTATAAGTAATTTCTGGTTTGGAAAATATCAACAGGCAACTTTTACTACAGAAATAATACGTAATTTCATCAACTGTATACATAAGTGTAGCTTTTTCCTCATCAACATACATTCCACATACAGGATCACGAGCCATATGTTATTTTTTAATATGTTATAAATTAACATGTATTTAAATCAATGTTTAATGATCAATTCATTCAAGGACTTCTTTGAAGACTCAATACCTTTTATATGCCAACTTATGGCAGATATCAAACCAATTAACCAAATTAGAAATGCAAGCAAGATGAAGTCATAAGCTGTTATGTAAGATTCAAAATAAATTAATAATGCATTTATAAAGTTTGCGAAAAATGTTATTAATCCTATAGTTGATGACCTTATTCCAGTTGGAAAAAGTTCACTTTCCAATGTACTTAAGGATGCCCAAGCAAATTCTGAAAATATCATATTCACGAAAATTGCTATCAAAAAGTATAATATTGACACGTTGCTATATAAAGTGAGAATGAGCAAGGCTATAATTGAACCTCCTAAATAAGAAATTGTTGTTGATATTTTTCTATTTTTATCAATTAGGGGAATTAGAATAAAAGCGCCTAGAGATGCACCTAGATTGGCAAAAAATGTAATATAAGGAATAGATGAATAACCATAAACAAATCCAGGTGCATAAGGAGAATAATAAGCTATCATATTATACGTAAGTAGTTGAGATGAAGTAATTACTAACAAAATAATTAGTCTAAAAGCATATTTGCTAAAAGCATCTTTAATTCCTACTCCAACATCTTCTATTAATTGCAATTTAACATTTTCTTTAGTTATCTTACTTGCAATATTGTTGGCTTCTTCTTGTTTTCCTTTAATTATTAACCATCTAGGAGATTCAGGCATGTGCACTCTAGCAAAGAAAACAATAAGAACTGCAATAATTGCTGATAGAATTAAGTAGTTTATTTGAGTTGATAAGTCGGTGTATATTTCGCTATAAATTAATGCTAGTCCTGCAAGAAGAGCTGCACCTATATTCCACATATTCGTAGATAACGTTATTATCTTACCCCTAATATTCTTGGGCATTAATTCAGCTAAAGCTGAGTACGCTGAACCAATCTCTCCACCTATACCCAAGTTAATTAAAGATGATATAATGCTTAATACAATAAATCCTTGATGATACAGAAGAAATGCAATTGTTGATAATGTATAGATGACTATTGACAATATCATTGTTTTTCTTCTTCCTATATAGTCACCAATCCTTCCAAGTAAAATTGCACCAAAAGCAAAGGCAAACAAGCTAATAGAAAATATTGATGAAGCTTCATTGGGGTCTATAATATAAAGAGTTAATGGTAGAAGTGAAAAAAGCAACCCATCTAGTAGAAAGCTTAATGATACAATTATAAATAACTTTAGATGTTCGATATTGTATTTAGCATTGTCAATTAAGGACCATCCCTCGCCATTCATAAAATAAATACGACTTATAAACGGTTATAAAAATTATTATAAGTTAGTTATAAAAATGACATAATTTTCTTTAGAATCTACAATTGGCTTCTAATAATTCATATTAATAAGCGCCTTTGAATTAAAGATAGAAGTATGAATAATGCAATAGAAAGCATTAATCTTACAAAAATCTATAAGAATGGAGTTAAGGCATTAAATAATTTCTCTTTGAATGTTCTGAAAAATCAAATTTTTAGTATCTTAGGAAAGAACGGTGCAGGTAAAACAACTTTTACTAAAATCGTTTCAACAATACTTGAACCTACAAGTGGCGATGCTTATGTTTTGGGAAAGAACATTAAATCTGAAGTAAAAGAAATAAGAAAAAGGATTGCAGTGGTTCCACAAGAAGGAAGACCTTTAAGTCTTCAAACACCATATGAACATGTTTTCATGTATTTAGTTGCTCGTGGATGGAGCATTTTTGAAGCAAAAAGGAAAACAAATGAAGTTTTAGAGATGCTAGATTTGAAGGAATTTAAAAATACAATATGCGGAAACTTATCTGGAGGATTAAAACAAAGGGTAATGTTAGCTATGAGTATCGCAACTGAACCTGAACTTTTATTGTTAGATGAGCCTACGATAGGCTTAGATCCAATAGCAAGATCACGTATGTGGGGAATAATTAGAAAATTGAATTCTATGGGCACATCAATATTTTTAACTACTCACTATATGGAAGAGGCTGAAACTTTAGCCAATAGAATTGCAATCATTGATAGAGGTGAAAAGATCATAGAAGGAACACGTGAAGAGATAAAAAACAAAATTAATGCAACAACAGCTGTACTAATAGTAGGTGATGTTGATGAAGTAGAGATAGAGAGCTATGGTACGGTTGTTAAATCAGGTTCAACATTAAGATTATACACAAACGAAAAGGTAAGTAGAGAAATTGTGGACAAGCTACTATCTAAGAAAGAAGGCATATCCTTCTCTGTCAGACCAATAAATCTTGAAGATGTATTTGTTTATTTAGTAGGTGAAGTAAATGATTAAGAGAATATATTATGGAATAAGAACTACGCTTATAATTTCTTGGTTTTATGGAATTTTACAAATAAAAAGATCCCCGTTTTCAGTACTTACGTTTTTATTAACACCTTTATCATTGGTATTTTTCATATACATTTTTGGAGGCGAAAGAGCCCTAAATTATGGCATTATAGGAGCATTGATCTCCTCAATTGTTAGCTCGAGCATAATCGTAGAAACAGATGCAACATTCTTACGAATAATAACTAAAATTCAAGACATATTTGTTTCTTCACCTGTTTCACCTATATCTTATGCTGCAGGATTGGCTTTATCTGACCTGATTCCTGGACTACCTGGAGTTGTTTTCTTTTTAACTTTCTTAGCCTTAATTAATAAGCTACAAATATTACAATTTTTAGCAATATTTTATGCAATCTCTTTAACATGGGCTAATATATCAGCTCTTGGCTTTTTCATATCTACTTTTGCAAGAGATCCAAGAGATATTTGGGTTTATGCCCCAATATTGACAGTAGTTTTGGGCTTTATTTCACCTGTTTATTATCCTATTACATTTTTACCAAATTGGGCGTTTTATGCTTCATTGCTTTCTCCTACAACATATCCTGCCGAAATAATTAGAATTGTTTTAAACTTGTCCAATAACAATTTGCTATATTACAGCTTAGGACTCTTATTATACACATGCGTTTTGATGTTCTTAGCTGGAAAAAGACTTAGATGGAAAGAAAAATGATTTATTAAATTCTATTTGTAATTTATCAATTTTAAAATATTGTTCATCATTATGCCTTGATCATATCCAATCAAATTTATTACATCTATCGCATTCCCGATTAGATCATGACCTGAGAAATTGGGAAAATCGCTTCCATATATAACTTTATTCTTTATCTCGTCTAATCTTGGTAAATATTCTTTCAATCTTTTTGGAGGAATGGAAGAAATTTCTATGTAAACATTTTCATAACTTCTTGCCAAGAAAAAGGCTTCGTTACTCCATAAAGGCCTTCCTGCATGTGCTAAAATTATATTTACATTAAAATCTTTTATTACATCATCGCAATAAATAGGATTTCCATACTTGTTTCTTGAAAATGAAGTTAAACTCGTTCCTGTATGTATTGTCACGGGTAACTTATAATCTTCAGCGAATTGATAAACTTCTTGAAGATTTAGTAAATTTTTTTCTTCTTTTCTATAATCATTTGGCTTATATCCATGGTGTACTGGATGAAGCTTTATTCCAACAATTCCCATTGAATATTGTTTGTTAAGTTCTTCTCTTACTTTTACATCAGCTAAAGGATTTATTGTTCCATATTGAAGAAAAACATCATGATTTTTTCTCCATTCATATTGCTCGTAGAAACCATCAGTAGCCAAATTATTTCCACAAGGATACGAAGGTACAAGTATTATCTTATCTATCATCAAATAATCATTGCTTAATTTAAAATCTTCAGGTCTTAAATTCAATGAATTTAAAAAACCTATTCTACGTATAAACTCCTTACAATGATCTGGCATTTTGTGTAGTCCTAAATGAACGTGGGCATCTATAACTTTGAATTTCATAATAGCTTATCCCTATAATGATTCACAACATCTATCATACTGGAAAATTCAGTCTCTTTTCTTTTTTCATGAAACTTTATAAAGTTGATTAATTTCTGAAGAAGTATCATTCTATGACCTCGACCTATAACTTCAGGATGCATCGTAATTACAAAAATTCCTTCTTTCAAATTTCGAACAAGATATTCAAAATCAAGAGACCAATTTTCAAAGACTTCGCTTACAGATCTAAGACCTTGTTGAATGAAATTAGGATAACGAACATATTCAAAATGCGGATAATCATCTAGACTCCAAGAAACAGGTAATTCAATAATATTAGATTTAGGACCTTTGTTTACCCTTCCTTCATTATCTATTATGATATATTTTGGTGGTCTATAAGGCAAATAATCATTTGACATTAAACTTGAATCATAAATGAAACCTAGATTTTCTAATATTTCTATTGTATTTTTTGAGAGATTCCAAGAAGGAGACCTATATCCTACTGTTCTAACATTGAATAATCTTTGGATTGTCTCAATCCCTTTTTTTATTATGATAAATTCTTCTTCTCTGCTTTTTAATTCATTGGGAGGCTCATGCATATATCCATGATTTGCGATTTCATGACCTTCATCTATTATCAGTGAAACTGTTTCTTGAAAATGTTCAGCGGTATGTCCTGGAATAAAAAATGTCGCAGGTATGCTTTCTTTTTTAAGTAAATCGATTATTCTTTTAACCCCAACGTCAGCAAATTCTCCCCTAGAAAGATTGCTATAATCATGCATTTTCCTATAGATCCAAGGAGAATACGCGTCAAAATCAAAAGTTAGACAGACAAAATACATGTAATTATATCTCAAATTAAATATTTAATAGATTTTTTGAATTAAATATTAAACAAAAGGTTATATTAATGATGAAATTCAATGATTAAACCGATGAATCTAAGCAAAATTGTTACTTTAAATAATTTTAGATTGAACTTGAAAAATCTTGTTTTGATAATAGTAGCAATAGGTGTTTTAATGAGCGCTGTAGATTCGACGATAGTTGTTCTAGCATTACCAACAATAGATGCAAGTCTTAATACTTTTCCCGCGCTAAGTGTGTGGATAATTTTAATATACGCTTTCATGATAACGATCGTTTCTACACATGTAGGAAAATTAGGTGATATGTTTGGAAGATCTAAGATGTATAATTTTGGATTCTTAATATTTACTATTGGATCTTTATTTTGTGGGTTTGCAAATAGTATATATCTCCTTATCGCATTCAGAGCTGTTCAAGGAATAGGAGGTGCATTCATTGCAGCAAACAGCGGTGCAGTGGTAAGTGATTATTTCGAAGTAAAAGAAAGAGGTAAAGCTTTTGGATTCACAAATCTTGGTTGGATGGTAGGTGCTGTATTAGGTATTGTCTTAGGAGGCTTTTTAATCGATATCGATTGGAGATGGATATTTTTAATTAATGTACCAATTGGCTTCATTATAGGACCTATTGGATTAATAAAGATGAAAGATAAGCATCGAGGTCTTTCTGAAAGAATTGATTACATAGGTTCTATTCTTTTAGGATTAGCGTTATTGATAATTTCCTTCGCATCAGTATTGATAACAGAAATTGGTTTAAACTTGCTAACTTTAGCATTATTTATAATTAGTATTTTAATATCTTTCCTTTTCATTCTATGGGAAAAAAGAGAAAAAGAACCACTTTTAGATTTGTCAATTTTTAAAAACAGAACTTTCTCATTTTCAATACTAACAGGAATGCTGCAATTTACAGCGTCTTTCTCAGTATTATTTCTCCTTATACTATATCTTCAAGGAATTAGACAGTTGAACGCCTATTATTCAAGTTTAATTCTTTTACCAGGTTATCTTCTAGGAGGGGTGATGGGGCCATTGATGGGAAGATTGTCTGACAGAATAGGGTCGAGAATACCAGCGACCATAGGATTGTTCCTTCTATTCTTAACATATGTTCTCTATGCTACATTGTTAAATTTTGATACTCCTTACTTCATTATTTCACTTATTACTCTTCTATCGGGAGCAGGTTCAGCTTTATTCTTCCCTGCCAATATAAGAGCAGTAATGGTGAATGCCCCCCCAGGCAGGTATGGAGTAGCTTCAGGAGTCTATAGAACTTTGAATAATGTTGGTATGGTTTTAAGCTTTGCTATATCATTAACTGTAGCATCTCTTTCGATACCTAGAGATGTTGCACTTGCAATATTCGCAGGAACAAATTTGCAACTGCCCAAAAATATTAGCTTTGAATTTTTAAATGGTTTGCATTATGCTTTCATTTCTTCAGCAATAATAATGCTAATCTCCTCAATTCTATCATTCTTCAGACAAACTTAATTTTAAAGTATCATGTCTTTTACAAAATAAATAAGATTCGGACTCCTTAAAAGGCGAGCTTTTAATTATATGTGAATAAACTCTTCTCTTAAAAAATTACGCATAATTAGATTTATTTTTATAAATATCCTTTGAAGGTATAAAAATATATTTTTAATATACTAATATGAATTAGATATTGTATTTAATTAAAGTAATCTTTATTTTTTAGAAAATTAATTATTTAATAAAAGAACTAGAAATATATTTCAATGTATATAACTGGTTTTCTACAGATTGCTTTCCGTCAAAATTTGTTGCAACTATCAACTCTTGCACTCCCATAGCCTCCAATGCTTCAATCACTTTTAAATTTTCTTTGGTATTACTTGAGAGGATTACTCTTCTCTCACCTAAAGGACTTACATATTCTGAATTCTTTGCTTTAATATTTGCTGCTATCCTCGCTGCTATGTAATGTCCACCTAGCCCATAATATTTATCTATTAATCCTTTGAATTTATCCAACGGTAATATATTTGGATGCCATGCATCACCAAGCTTTGAAGCTCTTTTTATTGCGCTTAAACTGTTTCCTGCTATCCAAATCGGTAATCTTTTTTGAATAGGTTTAGGAGAAAATACACCATCAACTATGTTCGCTTTAAAATATTTACCTTTAAAATTTATAGCTTGTTCGCTTTCCCATAATAATCTTATTAATTTTATAGCTTCGTTCAAAAATTTTCCTCTATTCTCAAAATCTGCACCTAGGTTCTCAAATTCTTTTTGATACCAACCTGCACCTGTAGCGAGAATAACTCGCCCGTTGGAAAAATTGTCCAGCGTAGCAAGTTGCTTTGCTACTATTATAGGATTACGCATTGCCATTACGAGAGATGATATACCAAGCTTAATATATTTCGTAAAATGTGCTACATAAGCTAAGGTTATTATACTTTCATACATATTCTCATAAGGTGTTCCACTATTCTTGGACATTAAAATATGATCTGTTGTCCAAATAGATGTAAAACCTAGATTTTCAGCTTCAATTGCAATCTTTTTTAAACCTTCAACAGATAATTCTTCGCCATAATTTGGTAGGCAAACTCCAAATTTCATTTTAATAAAAAAATAATTTATCGATTATTTATTAAAAATTAGATTACAACAATTTCCTTTTCTTCTGCGTTAAAATTGACTCTCCTATGAGATCCGTCACAGAATGGTTTATTGTTGGAATGTCCGCATCTACAAAGAGCAAATTTCATTGTGCCATCAACGATTACTAAGTTAGGACCGTTTTTAGATGCCTTAATTACCACCTTTGTACTATTGGTCTTTGTAACTGACATAAAATCTACTAACAACAAACTATATTTATTTTTTGATTTAAACGTTATATAGCACTTATAATTTATATAATTAGATTAATACTAAATTATTGTGGATAAGTCTAATATTACTCTTACAAAAAAAGAGAGAGATTGTATTATTATTCTTAAAAGAATTTCTACAAATGAATTTCCTGTAAAGCTTTCAGAATTATCTAAAGCGCTAAATGTGAAACCACCTACTGCTCTAGAACTAGTGAGTAGGCTGGAGAAAAAAGGTCTTGTAAAGAGAAGTAAGGGTATGATTTTACTTACTAATGAAGGCAGAGTTATGTATAGAAATATTGTATACGTTCATCGTGTTTTTGAAAATTTCTTAGTAGAATGTGGATTAGATTTGGAAGAGGCATGTGAAAAAATTAGCAACTTTGATTATATTCTTGATGAGAAAATAGCCAATCTTATAAGAAACAGATTAGGAATGCCAAGTAAATGTCCACATGGAAGAGAAATAATTGAAAACGGGAAGGCTTAAATTCTATTTTATTAACAATAAGCATTAATTAAATTATTGTGGATAGAAAAGTTGGAATAATAGGAGTTGGAAGTTCAAGGTTTGGAATAAGAAACGATGTAAACTTTAGCGAGCTAGCTTTTGAAAGCTTTAAACAGGCACTGGATGATTCAGGAATTGAAGCTAAAGATATAGAATATTATGTTGTTTCTAACGTTGGTATATGGAGCAGTGAAGAATTACCTGCTATAACTTTGGGAGAAAGTTTAAATCTTGTAGGAAAAGGATCTTTAAGAGTTGAAGCAGCTTGTGCATCTGGTAGTGCTGGCGTTAAAACAGCTTATGAAATGGTTAAAAGTGGAAATGCAGATGTAGTTTTAGTTTTAGGCATTGAAAAGATGAATGAGTCTCAAACGCCTAATGTAGTAGAGCTTATAGGCCGTGCAGGAAACTATTTTTGGGAATTTGAAAACTTTGGTTTAACATTCCCAGGTTATTATGCATTATACGCTACAGCATATATGAATGAATATCAAGCAAAAGAAGAAGATCTTTGTAAAGTAGCCGTAAAAAATCACTATTATGGAGCTAGAAATCCTAATGCGCATTTTCAAAAAGAAGTAACAATTGAAGATTGCATGAATTCAAAATATGTTGCATGGCCTTTAAAGCTTCTTGATTCTTCACCAATAACAGATGGTTCAGCTAGCATTATTGTTGCCAGTGAAGATTATATTAGAAAAAATGGAATAAAAGAACCTGTATGGATTAAATCTATAGGTTACTCAACTGATACATCAAACTTAAGCAAAAGAAGCAATTTCCTAAGTTTAAGAAGTACAGTCGAAGCCGCAGAAATAGCTTATAAAAAAGCAAATTTGAATAAAGATGAAATTACCAAAAAAATAGACGTAGCAGAAGTGCATGACTGTTTTACTATTGCAGAAATTTTGGCGTATGAAGATTTAGGTTTATTCCCTAGAGGTGAAGGTATTAAAGCGTTGAAAGATAAACAAACCTACATTGGAGGAAAAATCCCAGTTAATTTAAGTGGAGGCCTTAAAGCTAAAGGCCATCCTATAGGTGCTACTGGTGTATCAATGATGGTTGAATTGACGAAACAACTTAAGTATAAGGCTGAAAAACAAAGGCAAGCTGATATTAAAAATGGCATTGCTCTTGCACACAATGTAGGTGGAACAGGACATTACGCATATGTAACAATTTTATCTTTAAACTAAGATGAGCAACGAGACAACACTCACAGTTGTAGAAAAAAAAAGAAAAAGCTTACCTATAATTATAGACCAAAAGAGGAATGCATACTTATGGGAATCAAATAGAGAACTTAAGTTAAAATATATGCTTAGCGTAGAAAAAATCAAAAGATTCTTTGAAGGATTAGCAGAAAATAAGCTTTTAGCGACTAAATGTGAAAAGTGCAATGAACTATACTTTCCTCCTCAATCATTCTGTTCAAAATGTTTATCAAACAATATGAAATGGGTAGAATTAAGTAAAGAAGGTGAAATAGTTACTTTTACTAAAATATATGTAAAGCCAACTTCTTTCTCACATTATGCTGACTATACAATTGGAATTATAAGACTTAAAGAGGGAATAAATGTATTAGCTTGGATATCTGAAAAAAATGTTAATAAACTAAAAGTAGGTATGAAAGGAAGGATTGAGATTGTCAATCGAGAACCAGAAAATTATTTGACATATGAAATTATTCCAATAGAAAATTAATATCTTAAATACTTAATCTTTGGAAATATAAATAAATCGCTATCAACAATAATTGGTATCAATTCATCTATATCGATCGTTTTCAAAAAAGGCGATAACAATTCTTCTTTCGGTAACAAATTGATATCTGTGCCCTGCGCATAATAAGAGATAGCTGGAAGAATAAGTATTTTTTTATCAAAATTTCCAAATAAGAAACATTTTGTCTTTACTCTTTCACCAATTTCTGTAAAAAGAACGATAGCAGGATGTTCATGTGCCATTATTAAGAAATCGCAAGCATCATACAATTTTTGATTTGGAATATCTTCTCCATGAAATAATAAGTACTTTCCCAATAATAGCTCTTGTCTGAAAACTTTAACATTTAAAGATAATGCATAACCATCAACATAATTATCATGATTTCCTTTAACCAAAAGTATATTTACATCTTTATCAAATAGAGTTGTTCTAATATGATGAACGAAAGAGAATAGCTCATCTATTTCAGCTTGGTCTACTTCATCAAATTCATTTTTAATATCGCCCAACACGATGATGTTATTAATATTATTCTTTCCAATCTTTAGTACGAAATTATCAATTTGTTCAATTATATGATTTAAATTCAATTTAGGTAAAAATACTCCATTTTTTGCAGCTACATTCTCATATCCAAGATGAAGATCAGATAATATTATCGATTGAATCGATTTAACAAAAATTAAATGATAATCTTTAATTATGTATATATCATCATCGATTATCAATGTTTCATCATTTAATTTCTTAAAAAAGCTATTTTGTCGCAATGTTAATAGATTTTAACAATTCTTCATCGCTTAAATTCAATTTCTTCAAAATTGCTTCATGCAATTCTTTGAGTTTTTTCCTTCTATCTTTCATTAGTACTATATCTGCTTCGCCGAAAGTTATCATTACATGGGAGAAAGGAGTAGGTATTGGAAATTCTTTGACCAAATATTCTATATCTTTTGATTTTATGCGCCTCAATATTTCTTTGGCTTTTGGTACATCCATTATATCTTCCATTATTTCTCTTAAAGTTTCTTCAATAATGGGGAATTCAGGATCTATTTTTTCAATTGCTTCTAGAATAGTTTGTGAGTTAAGCTGTTGTTTATTTACACTTATTTTATAGCCTTTGTAATTTCTCAGTACAAGAAAACTTCTTGTAGAATTATGTCTAAATTTTCTCTTCATTATTTCAGTATATCTTAAATGTTCTTTCAAAAGATTTTCCACATTCTCATTACATGCTTGATTAATAATATCCGATATTTCTTTTTCATTTATTAAATTGAATATTTCTTTAGGAATTAAGAGTGCAAACCCGTTATCACTTATTATAGTTCCAACATCTGTTTCAAATCTTTTAGCTATTATAATAGCAAAAATTCTTGATAATGCATCATTAGTCCTTCTTCCTACCAAAGTATGAAATATAAGAAGTTTTCTCCCTTCAAAGTCTTGAGTTTTTTCTATTAAAATAAGTTTATCGTTCGGTATTACTCCAGCATATAGGTATTGCTCTATTAAATATTTATACATGGCCTTTTTTGATTTTGAATCTGCAGGAAGTTTATCAATAATATCAAAAAACTCCTGATTATTTTTTATTCTATCACAAACTTTTCTCCTAAATTCTCCTATCCTCATTGCAAGGTCAAAGTTCAAGGGCAGCATTTCAGAGAACCAAGGAGGTATCGTTGGCGCTAGATTTTCAACTCTTTCAACATAACATCTCATATTCTTTGAATGACTAAATTTATAGGTCTTTCCTCCCAAAACAAATACATCGCCCTTCTTAAGACGCATTAAAAATTCCTCTTCAATATTACCTATCCATTTCTTCTCAGGTAAAAGGAATACATCTATAGCGACTTCATCGGGTATAGTACCAATGTTTAACATATAAATAGTTCTAATATATTTACCTCTTCTTCCAAACATTTGATCAGATTCATCATACCATATTTTTCCATATACTTTCCTATCTTTTAGTTCTACGTAGTGTCCTGCTAAATATTTAAGTACTTTTATGAATGTTTCCTTTGATAGATTCATATAAGGATAGGATCTCCTAATTAATTTCAAGGCATCATCTACATTCCATTTCTTATTTATTGCCATTCCTACAACATGTTGGGCAAGAATATCGAGGCAATTCTTAGGTGTAGAAAAGCTATCAAGCATTCTTTTCTTAGCATAATAAAGCATGATAGAGCATTCGACAAGATCGTCTCTATTCATTACAATTATTCTACCAACAGATGTATCGCCGAATCTATGTCCACTTCTACCTATTCTTTGAATTGCTCTAGTTATGGATTTAGGGGAACCTAATTGAACAACTGTGCTTATATAACCTATATCAATACCCAACTCAAGACTTGTTGAACATACGACAGCCTTCAATTCACCTCTTTTTAATTTATCTTCTACTTCTAACCTTATTTCTCTCGATAGAGAACCATGATGAGCTGCAATTTCATCATCAGTATATTTAAATTTCTTCTTAAGATTGAATACCACCCTTTCTGTTCCGCTTCTAGTATTTGTGAATATTAAAGTTGTTTTGTTCTTCTTGATTATTCTATCTAAAAGTTTGTATGTTTCTTCTTCAATTTTTTCATCAGGAGTATAAATTAAGTCATCGACAGGAGATAATACCTTAAGATCGTAGCCTTTTTCCCATGAAACATCTACAATATAACAATCTCTGAATTCTCCCTTTTCATTTAATCCTACAAGAAATCTTGCAGCTTCTTCTAATGGATGCAATGTTGCTCCAAGTCCTATCCTAACAAATTCTTTGTTAGCAATATCAGCTAATCTTTCAACAGAAAGAGATAAATGAACTCCCCTTTTATTGTTAGCAAGCTCATGAATTTCATCAATAATTAGAAACTCAACACTTTTTAGCTTTTCTGAAAACTTTGGTGAATTGAGCATTATCGCCAACGATTCTGGAGTTGTGACCAAGATTTGTGGTGGATTCCTTAACTGTTTTTGCTTTTCATGTGGAGGAACGTCACCTGTCCTTATGGCAATTCTTATCTCCTTTGCTTCCTTGTTGGATTCCTTTATTTTCTTATATATTTCTTGCAAAGGTATTTCAAGATTCTTTTTTATATCATTATTCAACGCTTTTAATGGCGAAACATAAATACAATATACTTCATCCTTCAATTCATTTTTTAAAGATAAATCAAACAAATATGAAATAACAGATAAAAAGCCAGAAAGAGTTTTTCCTGAACCAGTTGGTGCTGTTATTAAAAGATTCTTTTTTTCTGAAATTAATTTAAAAGAGTAATATTGAGGTGGAGTTAAATCTTTAAAATTGGATTCGAACCATTCTCTAACATATTTATTTAAGCATGATAAGCTTTCCTCTTTCGTGAAAGGTTTTAGTAAATAGTAAAACATAATATTGTAAATAGTAATTGACTAGAAATAAAAATTATGCAATTATTTTATGCTTTATAAATCATTTATCTTTCAATGAAATATATAGATAACTTAATCATTGGTGGAGGACTAGCAGGAGGTTATGCTGCAATTGCTTTAAGACAAAACGATTTAAATTCAAGCGTATTGATAATAACAGCTGAGCAACATTTACCCTATGACAGAGTACCGCTGTCTAAGGATTTTTTACAAGGTAAAGTTAAAAGAGAAAGCTTGTTTATTAGAAAGCCTGATTTTTATGAAAAAAATAAGATAGAAATTCTGACTGGTAAAAAAGTAATTGATTTAGAAATTAAAAATAATATTGCTGTTCTTGAAGATAATACTGAAATCAAATTTGGTAAATTATTAATAGCTACAGGCGGTTATCCAAGAAAATTAAACATAGAAGGTTCGAATAAAGACAATGTATTTTATCTTAGGAATATAGAAGATAGTGAAAAAATTAGAAGCGCCGCGATAAATTCAAAAAAAGCTGTGATAATTGGTGGAGGCTTTATTGGATGCGAAATAGCTTCATCGCTAAAAAAGATTGGATTGGATGTTACTATAATAGAAAAAGCAAATAGTATTTTAACATTAGCTTTGGACGAGGAAACAGCGAAATTGATAGAAGAGTATTTCAGAAAGATGGGTATCAATATTATAACTGGCACGTCTGTAAAACAATTTATAACAAAGGAAAATAAAGCAATAGCTGTAGAAACAGAAACAGGAAAAATTATAAACGGCGATATATTTGTTGTGGGTATAGGAATAAAAATCAATACTGAGCTTGCTGAAAAAGCAGGCATCAATATAAACAATGGCATAATTGTAAATGAGAGTCTTAAAACAAACTATGAGAATGTATTTGCAGTTGGTGATGTTGCTAACTTTTACCATCCTCTCTATGAAACGAATATGAGAGTGGAACATTATGATGTTGCAGTTAGACATGGAAAAATAGCAGGATCAAACATGGCAGGTTTAAAAGCTTCATATACAGAGCTGCCTTATTTCTTTTCCTATATGTACAATTTGAATATATACTCATGGGGAATGATAAAAGGATACGATTATGTAGTTAAAAGAGGAGAATTGAACGTTGAAAAAGGATTTCTACAATTTTATTTCAAAAAAGGTCAAATGATAGCTGTTTTAGGTGTAAATACATTTAAAGAAACAGAATATGCAAGGAAAATTATTCAAAACAAGAAAATAATTGAAAATCCAGATTTGTTAAGCGATAAAAATGTTGATCTAAAGAATTTTGTTTAGATAAAAACTGCCAATATAAAGCTTATTATCAATAAGAATGAGAAAAGTGTATTATGAGATGAAGTCTTTGCATCGGCCATTAATGGAACTTCTTTTTTAAATTCTTTAATAAGTTTCAAAGCTAGCGGGATCGATAACAAAGTGATCAATGATATTGGCTTAAAAATTCCTAGTATTACAAACAAAACAACTAATACATTTGGAACAAATAATAACGCTGAGTAAACTTTAAGAGCTTTTTCTTTTCCTAACATTGCAGGTATTGTTTTTATATTCGCTTTTTTGTCAAAATCAATATCTCTTAAATTGTTTGCAAAGTCAACAACAGCTTCAGAAAATCCAAAAGGTAATGAAGCTAATAATATTAGTGGAGAAATTGTACCAGCTTGAACATAATATGAAGCAACAACAATCACAGGTCCAAATACTAAGAAATTCTCAAATTCCGCTAATCCAACATATTTAAGTTTAAATGGAGGGCCTGACCATGCATAAATTAGAAGGATGCCTAAAGCTCCAAATGCCAATACTAATGGTCTCGAGAGTAAAAATAGAACCACCGCTGTAACCATTCCAATGACAATAAAGCCAAGTGTCATGTAAATCAATTGAATTGGTTTAAATATTCCTTGAACTACTAAATGTGGTCTGTATTTTACTGTAGGAGTATCAGGTTTATCAATTCCATAGATTGTATCAAAATAATCGTTTATAACATTGACAGCAGATTGAGCACAAACTGCACCTACCAAAGTTAAAATATATAATAAAGGATTAAAGGAATAACCTTCGTAGAAAGCGAAAGCGAATCCTGCGGAAACAGATATTAAGCTTATAATTAGACTCCATGGTCTTATAGACATTATAATCTCTTTAAGGCTCATAATATTTAATTAGTTGATATAAATTAAAATGTAATTTCATCTAAGAGTACAAGATCTTCCTTGCTTAATCTCCAACCTGCTGCTTCTAAATTTTCTTTTACATGTACTGGATTGGAAGCTCTTGGAATTGGAAAAACTATATCATGCTTAGAAAGCAACCAATTCAAAGCTATCTGTGCAGGAGTTTTATTTCCATATTTTTTCTGAATCTCTTTAAATATGTTTTCGTAATTTGGCGATAATTTGGATAACTTACCGTGTGCTAATGGATAATAAGCTAGAATTGCTATATTGTTTTTTATACAGTAAGGCAAAATATCTTTTTCTATGTTTCTTTCCAATAAATTGTAGCGCATCTGTGTTGATACAAGGTCATATTTTTTCAAACTATTTTGAGCTCTTATTGTTTGCTCGAGATTAAAATTACTTATGCCAATATATCTTATTTTTCCAACGTCTACTAAGTATTCCATTGCTTTCATCGTTTCTTCCAAAGGGACTCTAGGATTATACCAATGTATTTGATAAAGATCAATATAGTTTGTTTGCAATCTTTTTAAACTATTTTCGCATGCCTTAATTACATTGTTATATCTTAAATGCGTAGGCCATACTTTTGTAGCTATGAAAATTTCGTCTCTTTTATATCCTTTTATAGCTTCAGCTACTAAAGGTTCAGTTTCATAGATTTCAGCAGTGTCAATTAGATTAATGCCGTTCTCCAAACCAAGTCTTAAGGCTGCAATTGAACGTTCCCTATGCATTTTAATTCCAAATATTCTTGATACAATGATGTAACTAAAATCATAATATGTTCCCATGCCTATAGAAGATACTTTAAAGCCCGTTTTACCAAATATCTTATATTCCATTTAATTTAACCTCTTAATAGCTGATATCTTAAAAAGCCAATAAATAGATTTTATAACACCTAAAGTGTTGTTCAAATTTATATTTGAAAAGTTGAAAGAATAAATTCCTTTAGTTTTTTTCAATTCATAGAAAACCCATTCAATGTTATCGAATATTTTATCAATCATTAATCTAACGACTTTGCTTATCATAGCATTCTTTAAACCTTTTGTCAACGTGGGTATTAATCTTCTAGTAGTTTTTAAACTATATTTCCAGCTTATATATAATAAGTCCCAATACAGGCTAGGCAACCCTTTAATGACTGGGAATGGATTTTTCTTTATTCTAGTTGTACCCATTGGAATAACGGGTAATGGAAATATCCATGCGATTAAATCATGGTCGATTATTGATTGTACAAGGTCAATACTTTGTTTAACATCCTCATCGGTTTCTTCAGGATAACCTATCGTCATTGTATAACATGGATATATATAACTCTCATTCATTATCGTTGTAGCATCTATCGTCACATTTTTCCAATCTTTGGCTGTCCAAGGGAATGCTTTAGCATGCATATATTTATTGAAAATTTTCTCACTTCCAGTTTCAAGACCTACTACTGGGGCATTTCCATTATCTTCAGAATAATTAGCAATTTCAGATATAGCTTTAACAGTTTTTGGACTTTCTTTGACTGGTGGAGAAGAAATATGGGGCCAAGATATTTTATTAACGCCCATTTTTCTAATTTCTGTAAAAAGCCTAACCAATGCATCGTGATTTACCTTTAGTTTATTAGAGCCATAAAGCATAACATCGTCGGTTATAAATTCTATATTCTTAAAACCTGTGCTTAAGTTAATTGCCACTTCTTTCTTTATTGTTTCAATAGGTATTGATAAAAAAGTTTCAGGAGTAATTGAACAGAACCAGCATCCTCTAGGGCATCCTCTCGTTATTTGAACTTCACCTAATCTTGCAGGATGGATTATTGGAGGTATTTGATCCGCTTTAGGATCTTTACCTATTACAAAGCTAGGTGAATTATCTCCTTTAATTATTTTATCAACAAGAATAGGAAAATCCAATTCTGCATGACCAAGGAATACTGTATCAACCCAATCAGGTTTATATCTTTGCATTTCCCATGCTCCAGGCCCGCCAACTATAACCTTAAAATTATATTTTTTCTTTAAACTCGATACGGCTTCTCCTAATTCTTCAAAAAATTTTGCAGTCCATGTTTGCCCGCCACCAAATAGCATAGACAATTTATAGCTTACAGGATTAAGTCCAAAAGGATCATGAGCAGAAATTCCTAATACTCTTGTATGATTATCAACAACTTTCTTTATTACATGCGGAGGTATTACAGCAACATCATCTTCAGTATATCCATGATGAAGAAGAGATGATTCAATCTTCCTTAATGGATAAGGTGCTATATATGCTCTGTAATCATCATAATATTTTATCTTAGGCGTAAAGAATTTTTCCATAAATAATCTAGGTATAAGTCTATAAGGCATGCAAGCCACATATCCAAGTACACTATCACCACTATAATCTGTAAAAGATCCTTGATCAGCTGTAAGAATAATTTTGTATCCCATAACGATACTCAAAATTTTATAACATCGTTATGGTATTTAAGGAAAAAATTAAATTTTACGCGTGAAATAAATGTTCAAAAAATTTTATTCTTTGTTCGAAAGCTTATAGTAATAATAATTATATCCATAAGTTAAATCATGGCTTTAATAGAAAGCAAGACTGCAATAGTTGCTATAGTACTACTTTCAGTATTCGGAGGAGCAACAGTTGCCATGGCTGCATCAGGATACGGACCTCTAGCTTACATAAGCTACAGCGTTACCGGCACGAGTAATGAGCAAGTTGTTGCTGCACACATTAACCTAGGCAACCTTAATCCAGGAGCATCAGGAACAGTAACAGCGAACGCTACAGTAAAGGTTGATAAGTCTGGGAATTACACATTTAAATTGGAAGAAGTTGAAAAGCTCAGCAAAGTCTTTAGTTCTTTCAATGTAACGATAAATATAGCAAACCATATATTGAATCTGTCATTAAACGATAAAAGAGCAACACTTTATTTACAAAATGGAACTTATACAGTTTTAGTTACAATACATTACGTAGTATCCAATCATCCAAAGTCAGAACACGTTGAAAACGAACCATTAATAGTTTTCCATCCAGCTGGAGAAGATAACGATACAGAAGATTAAATAACACAAAAACAATTTATTTTTTTGTGAAATTTTGTGTTCAGATTTGGGGGACTAGTTTAAAAAATATTATTAAATTTGCCAATTTTTGTGAGAAATACAATTTTCATGCAATATATTATGGTGAAGGGCCATTTGATTGGATAATGGATAACACGGTTATTTTATCCTATTTAGCCTCGAAAACAAACAAAATAAGGCTAGGCTCAGTTGTAAGCTATATAATTAAAGGATACAGGGAGCCTGCATTTATTGCAAAATTAGTTGCATCATTAGATATAATCTCAAACGGAAGGTTAGATTTAAGATTTGGCGCTGGTACCCAAGCTGGAAAGTATTACTGGGAATCTTACGGAATCCCCTATCCAAGTTCGATTGAAAGAATTGAACAATTAGATGAAGGTATAGAAATTTTAAAATTGCTTTTCGAAATGGATAATGTTAATTATAAGGGGAAATATTTTAAAATAAAGAATGCGAAATGCATTCCTAAACCTTTGCAGAAGCCATATCCTGAATTGCACATTTCAGCGATGAACATTAACATGCTAAGGTTAGCTGCAAAACATGCAAATGTATGGGAAGCTTCTTATTTGCCGCTAAATAAATATGAAATCATTTCTGAAAAATTTGAAAAGATTTGTAGTGAAATTGGTAGAAAAAATATAGAAAAGTCAATTGAACTTGATGTTGTAGTGGCAATGAATGATGAAGATTTGAAGAAAAAATATAAAAAATACATTCAAATTAGAATGGTCGATGAGAATCATGACGTTGTCAAATCTTGTATAAAAGGAAAACCGGAAGATTGCATTAAAATAGTAGAAAGCTACATAAAACTTGGAGTTGAAAGATTCACATTAGCATTTAATAACTTTCCAGAAACCGATGATCTTGAAATATTTGGTGAGCATGTTATTCCTTACTTTATCTAATTTAATCTACAGAATAAATTTTATAATAAAAACTATTATTTTATGAATGAACTCGAATCAAAGATACTTTTAGGAATTAATATAGATCCAAACGTTACGGAATTAAATGAAGCTTTTAAAGTCACTGAGATAGCTGATAACAATAATGTTGACTTAATAGGTATTCAAGATCATCCTTATATAGGATTTTTCTTTGATACGTTAACTTTAATTTCATATTTATCTGCTAAAACAAAAAGAATTAAGTTTATTCCTAATGTAGCTAATTTGCCTCTAAGATTACCAACAGTTTTAGCAAAATCTATAGCGACGCTAGATATATTAACAAAGGGTAGAATTGAGCTTGGTTTAGGTGCTGGTGCAAATCTTAAAGCAGTAGAAAATTATGGAGGTCCAAAAAGGAATCTACGTGAAGCAATTGAAGCTCTAGAAGAAGCTATTATTGTAATAAGATTGATTTGGGGGTTAAACGTTAAAACAAAAACGGTGAGCTTTATAGGGAAATATTATAGATTACAAAACGCATATCCAGGACCCTTTCCCCATCATAAGATAGGAATTTGGTTAGGAGCTAATGGAAAAAGAATGCTAGAATTGACGGGCAAATTGGCAGAAGGTTGGACAATTTCTATGTTTTACGTTTCACCGGAGGAAATAAAGGAGAAAATTAAAATATTAGAGAAAGCTTGCTTGAATAACGGAAGGAAATTAAATGATATTATTAGAAATTACAATTTAGCTGGAGAAATTACTAAAGAAAATCAAGGACCATATATAGATTCCGATAATTTAATACATGCAAGTACTGAAGAGTGGATTGAGTTAATCATTAAATTCTATAAGGATTTGAACATGAATTCATTCATATTTTGGCCCACATCTAAAGAAAAATTCGAACAAATTAAGTTATTTTGCGAAAAAATATGCCCAATTATAAAAGAACAAATACAGTAGTTTAATACTTTTTACATAAAATAAACCAAAGACCGCCGCCTGCATCAATGAATTCAGTTTTTAATGAATATTTGGATAAAAGTTTAATAAGCTCATTCTTACTTAAAAAAGATCCTCCCTGTAAAGCCATATCCAATTGCATAGGATAAAGAATTTTATTTATTAAATCCCTTTTAGGCTTTTCAATAAGACCTTCAACTATTATCATATATCCCCCTTTTTTTAATGCTCTATAACTAGCACTCAAAACTTTTTCTTTATTTTTTGTTACACAAAGCACTTCACATAAGTTTACTATTTCAAATTCGTTTAAATAATCAATATTTTTGGCATCTTTTTTGTAAAAATGCACGTTTTTACTTTTAATCTTACTTGAAGCTATTTTTATCGAGTTTTCATCTTTATCAATTCCTATAAATGTAGAGTTTGGAAATAGATTACTCATTTTAAATATCCATTCTCCTGAACCGCATCCGACATCAAGAACTTTACAACCTTTTAGTAGAAGATCATAGATCTCAACATTTTTAGTTAATATAGATCTTGTAAAAAATAGATGATCAAAATTAGTCGCTTTCGAATATGCTTCAATCAAATTTTTAGTAATTTTCTGAGCTTTTCCTTTTTTAAAAAAAGAATCAAATGCAGCATAATCTAAGCTTCGAATGGTTATATAAGAATACAAACCTGCAATATTTCTTATTGAATTTTCATCAGCGAATATTTCTTTTAAATTTTCCTTTAATCTATATTTATTTCTTACAATGTCTATTAGAGAAAGAGTATAAGCAGTGTTGCACCAAATTTCAACAGCCTTTTTATTTAGTTTATTTTCTTCAGAAATTTCATCGATTGTTTTTTCTTTTACAGAAATTGAATTTATAATTCCGTATTTAATTCCTAAGTAAGCAATCCATACAGTATAAAAGCCTATAGCTGCATTCCAAAATTTTGCAAATATTCTATCCATAAAATTATATTCTTACAGTAAATCCTCCTTGTTGACCAGAAGGTAAATAAGGTCTAATAGCATAAGCAAGTTGTTGTGCAGTAATCGAATGTAACCACACATTACCAGGACCTTCCAATTCAACGAAGAATAATCCTTCACCTCCAAATAACATAGTAGTTATATTTCCTACTCTCGATATTGAATAATTCATATTACCATCGAAAGCTAGTAAATGGGTAGCTTCAACTTGAATTTTTTCACCGTGATTTAAATAAGTATGATACAATGCTCCGTACGAATGAAGAAAAAGATTACCAATGCCATATAATTTCGCGAGAAATATTCCCTCACCGCCCAAAATACCAACAGATAATTTTGCTAGTTGTGCATCATATTGAACAGTATCTTCAGCTAACAAGAAAGAATGAGATTCTGCTAATATTACATTATTATTTAGATTTATGTTTACAATTTTACCTGGAAATATTCCTGCAAAAATTGCAATTCCGGGACCTATTAACTCATTAACAAAAAAAGAAGCGCCAGTTAGCTCTCTTTTTATTGCGCTTAAAAAACCACCCTTCGCCCTAGCTTGAAGAGTAACAGTTTTAGATTTCATTAATAAGTGACCTGCATCACCGTATACTTTTTCATTTTCCAAAAGCTCGACTTTTATATATTGTAAGTCATTACCTAAAATTTCAAATTTTGCCATAGAATAAAAACTACTTTCGTTTATTAAATTTATCTAAATTTAATAAATCAAGCCTACATTATAATACATGCAAAATAAAAGTAGACTCCCCGAATATGCAAAAAGATTAATGCTCGTTAGTTTAATAGTAGCAATTATACCAATAATTGTATTAATTATTGCGTTGCTGATTAACAACTTATGGTTGTTAAATTATGTACACGTAATAACTGGTGGAAGCTGGACTGGTATTGATATATTTATGGGAGTTTTAATGACAAGAATAATGCTTTCTTTAAACATTGAAGCAAGAATTGAAATGGCTAAGAGGTTAACTCCAGCTATGGTATTCTTCATGCCATCATTAGCAAGCGTAGCAATAACTGCTGGATATTTTTTAGCGAATAAGATTGGTTATTTCAATATTAATTCACCTTGGATAATTGCTGCAGGCATTGTTGTGATAATACTATCAGTTCAAGGATTTGGAATTTTGCTTCCTAATGAAGTTAGGATATTTCTTGAGTTAAATAAAGAAAAACCAGATAATAATAAGATAGTCAAATTAAATAATATTAACTTAAAACTAGCTGGTTCTCAAGCAATATTTCAATTGATAATAATACTAATAATGGCAAGGATTGCTCTATTTGGTGTTTAAGATTTTTAAGAAACTTCTTTTATAAATTTACTCTACAATTTTTAGATAGTTATCTTTTCTTTTGCATATTACAACACTAAAATGCTTTCAGAATGAGCAATCTTCATTGCAATGCTTACTTTGATTACACTTAATTCGAAGAAGAATTATTTAATAAGTATTAAAAATTCAACAAAATTTCGTCTCCACTCTAAAAAACAAGCTTTAAATCTATTAATATGATAATACCTACCATTGCAAAAGAAATACATAAAACATATCAAATTCAAAGCTTGTTATTTTAAAGAAATCTCTTCACATTTATATGCAGCATACTAAATTTTTTCATATTGAAGAGTTCTCCGAGCCTCTCAAATGAGACATGTAGCTTCGAATTGATGTGTGAGCTCCCTGCAATGTATAGCGGAAAGCGGGTCGGTAAGTGCTTAAAGAAGAAGTAAGTGATCATACGAAGAACAGTCTCTCAGTGCAGTGTTTAAAGGTAAGCATATGAGTCTTCCGCATAATATTTTTTAATAAACGTTTATTCTAAAAACATTAAATTGTTCTCCTTGGATTTTCATCATGTATTATTATATATGCATATATAAGCCTTATTAGGTTACATTATTATCCTGCATTAATCAAGAAATTGTTCAATTAAACTATTTTATTGATAAAGTATTTAAGAGACGTTGTAAAATAGAAATAGATAAAATTGAATTATGCAGAATCAGGAAAGAATACATAAATTCTATTTACCTGGAAACGCTTGGGTTCTATCTATATCAGCAGCGATTTGGAGTATAGGAGGTGCTATTGTTAATCCTTATCAATCAATATACTTCTATGCATTGGGAATGCCAACTTATTTAATAGGCTTTGCGGGAGCTCTAAGTAGTATAATAACCGCATTTATGTATTTACTGGGTGGATATATCGCTGATAGATGGGGTAGAAGAAAAGTTATTGTAATTTTTAGCTTTGTTGCAGCTGCTAACAATTTTCTATTTTTCATTGCAAATGATTGGATTTGGTTATTTATTCCAATAGTTATAGGAGCTATTTCAGGCATATATGTACCAGCTTTTAACGCTACTTTAAATGATTCAATGGATCCAAGATATCGATACATTGGTTTCGCTTATTTCTTGATGGTAACCACATTACCATCTGTTTTTTTACCTTACATAGGAGGATTAATGATTGAGAAATTTGGTGAAGAACTTGGTCTAAAGATTGGTTATTTAATAACAGGAATAACAGGCATCATAGGAGTAACATATAGGGCTTTTAAGCTTAAGGAAACATATGTAAATAAAAATAATTATAATGATAACGGAAAGAATGTTTTAAATCATATCACATCAATAATAAAAGACAATATTCAAGCTCTAGGCATGATTGATGAAAATGTCAAGAGATTGGTTCTATATTCTTTTCTTTCAAGTGTAGCAACAAGCTTAACTACTATATACTTATCATTATACTTAATAAAGGAAATTAACATACCGCCTACTGTATATGGTATATTAACATGTCTAAGCGCAATTTTTACAATTATACTTGTTTTGCCTTCTATTTACTTTATAAGAAGGATTGGTATAAAAAAGGCAGCTATCTTTTCAGCATTGACTTCTCCCTTAAGCATGGTCCTGTTTGTATCAGCAAATGGAATGAATGATTTAATTGCATGGAGTGTAATAGGTGGAATTAGCGGTGCTATGTTAACACCTACTATTCAAAGTCTTCAAGGGAATTTAATACCAAAAGAAATCAGGGGCAGGCTTATGGCAATTTTTAGCGTCTTTCCTTTAATCATATCTACACCTGTTCAGGCGATATCAGGAATAATTTATACATCTATTTCACCATTAATCTTATTTATAGCTTCAATACCTTTTTACATTGCAGCAGTATTCGTTCTATCTAAAATTGAAACAACAAAGCAAGCTTATTTATGATCATTTCTACTTTTAGATGTTTAGGTACTGTTATTTGGACTGCATTGCTTTTAAATTAAGCTTTATTGTTGACTTCATCCTCTCCATAAATGATGATGATACTCCTCATTTACTCTTGGTTACATATCTCATATGAGAGGCGGTAGAGAGGCTCGGAGAAAACCTATTTGATGAATGTTCTGTATACTGATACGCAATATATTGCGATACTGAATTTTTTGGTGGGAGTAACCTTCATAGCGATTGTTGCTCTGATTGCTTGATCACTCCTCATCTAAGGAAGATTTTTCTTTTAGATATTTAGATTCCATCTCCGCCTTAAAGGGCGAGGCTTTCGATTTATTGTAAATTTGATTTTAAAGACTTTATTTTGTATAATTAAATACCCCAGCTAATCTTCTTATTTGGTACAATCTTAATCAAAGGCGCTTCGCCTTCTTTCCAAGGATCTGCACGGACCCAGCCAAATTTTTTATAAAACATATTATAAATTTCCCGATACTCGTCACCCCGTTCTATTATGTTTGCCTTACCTATAATTAATATTGCTCTATTTTTTGGAGCATGATAAACATCAATAATCAATGCTACATTTGGATTCATTCTTATATTCTTAATCTTTTTAGTCTCATAATCAGAAAATATATAAAAACTGCTTTCTTTGAAAATGTAATTCACAGGAACAACGTGTGGAATATTCTTTAAATCAGAAGAAGCTAACCTGCAAACTTCATTAGATTCAATAAATTTAACTTCTTTTAGACTGAAATAACCCATAAATAAAAAACGAATATTTTAATAAAATTCTTTCATTATTTCTATGATTTGCTCTTTTTTGGGAAAATCATGATTTATCAATGGTTTTCCATTGTAAATATCTTCAAAATACTCTTCATATGATGGTTTTTCTGTCTTATAAAATAATCCAATTGGTATTTTATCTCCAAACTCGAAAGCTCGCTTTAGTGCTAATTCGAAATTGGTAGGATCATGACCTATACTTTCTAACTTGTAAATCCTTTTTCTAAACCATTCATAAGTATTTAATTTATTGAAGGTTACGCATGGACTGAAGACATCAACCAATGCTAAACCCTTATGAATTATCCCATTTTTTATTAATTGAGCTAAATGTACAGGGTCTCCAGAGAATCCCCTAGCTACATACGTTGCGCCACCAGTTATTGCTAAAGCGATTGGATTTACAGAATCGTCGATTACGCCATACGGAGTTGATTTTGTTACGTGCTTCTTCATACTTGTTGGTGATGCTTGCCCTGTTGTTAAACCATAGACTTGGTTATTCATTACTATTACTGTTATGTCAGGGTTTCTTCTCATTGCATGTATAAAATGACCCATACCGATACCATAGCAGTCTCCATCTCCTACAGTAACAAGCACTGTAAGATTTGGATTTGCTAACTTTGCTCCTGTTGCAACAGGTATTGCTCTACCATGAATTCCATGAAAACCATATGTGGTAGTAAATCCAGGTAAATTTGAGGAACATCCTATACCAGATACAATTAAAACATCCTTAGGATCCAATTTTAATTCAGCTAATGCTCTTTGGATAGCATTTAATACACCGAAATCTCCACAAGCAGGACACCAATCAGGAGGAACTTCTCCTCTATATAACCTTATTTCAGCCTCCATTATTTCACCACCTCATATTTCTTAAGTGAAACAATTTCTTTTACTTTTGTTACAATCTCCATCGGCATTATAGGCATGCCATCATATTTCAAAAGCTTATTTTCTAGGATTATACCCGTATGTTGAGCAATTAGACCACCAACTTGTGCACTATAATTATTTTCTACTAGCAATTTTAACTTTGAATTTATCAAAATTTCTTTTACTTCATTTGCATGGAAGGGATGCAAATATTTTATTTCTAAAGAATTAGCTGTTATGCCTTCCCTTTCCAATATTTTTATTGCTTCCCTTACAGCACCTCTTGTAGAGCCCCAACTTATAATTGTTACATCAGCATTCTTGCTTCCATAGAGCGTAGGAGGCTCCAATTCTTTCAATATATATTGCTCTTTCCTCATCCTTTTTTCCATCATTGCCTTTCTCGTCTTAAGCATGTAAGGTAGTCCTGCTAATACATCACTTATTAAGTGACCTTTTTCATCATGCTCATCACTTGCAGCTACAAAGTTATAATCCTTCATACCTGGCAAAGCACGTGGCGAAACGCCATTTTCAGTTATAAGATATCGTTTATAATCTTTTACTTCTCCTTCTTTTACAATCCATCCTCTATCGATTTTAACGTTTTCAATATCAAATTCTTTTTCTAAAGTTGAAGTTGATTCATTCATGTAGAGATCAGATAAAATTATTACGGGTATTTGATATTTTTCTGCAAGATTAAAAGCCTCGATTGTTGAATAAAATAGTTCTTCTATATCTCTAGGAGCCATTACAACCTTAGGATAGTCACTTTGACCAGCACCTAGAACTTGTCTAACATCTCCTTGCTCAGTGTTTGTAGGTAAACCTGTTGATGGGCCACCTCTTTGGCCTTCAACTATAACTAATGGTGTTTCTGTCATTCCAGCAAGTCCTACAGCTTCGGACATCAATGCAAAGCCACCACCGGAGGTTGCTACCATACTCCTAACACCTGCATGAGCTGCTCCTATTGCCATATTAATAACAGCTATCTCATCTTCAGGTTGAATTACAATAATACCTCCTTTCTTTGAATGTTCAGCAAACCAATGTAATATAGGTGAAGAAGGTGTCATGGGATAAGCAGCATAGAACTTGCATCCAGCAACATATCCACCAAAAGCGATTGCATTAGCACCGCTTATGAACATTTTTCTCCTTGGATCTTTAACTTTAAACTCAATTTTTATATTTTCGTAAACTTCATTTGCATATTCAAAACCTTTTCTAGCTGCTGCTATATTCTGTTCTACGATATCCTTACCTTTATCTCCGAACTCATATTCTAAAACTTCTTTTACTATAGAAAAATCAAGACCTAACAATTCAACTATAGCGCCATATGCTACAACATTTTGCATTGCTGAAATTCTAGAATAAAGCTGTGCAATCTCTGAAAGAGGGATATTCATATCGAGATATCTCTTGCCTACTTCACTTTCATTGAATTTTACCTTAGATTTATCATAAATAATAATGCCACCTTCTCTAATTTGAGAAGAATCATAAATTATTCCGTCTTTATTTGTTGTAACCATTATGTCATAAAAATCACCGAATGAAGTTAATTTTTCATTGGAAGCTCTTACTTGATACCATACATGTCCACCTCTAATTACAGATTGATAATTTCTATATGCATAAACATGTAATCCAGCTCTTGCAAAAGTTCTTACCATAATGCTTCCAATTGATTCAATACCGTCTCCTGCAGCTCCACAAAATCTTACTGCGATAGATTCATACATTTATCAAATGATTTCATGTTTTACCTTGTATATATACTATTCTATATTAGCGTTATAATAACGATTACTTTAAGAAATATATAGAAAATTAAATAATAATTTAGTTATAAATATTGTTTATCTAAAATAAATAGTGTGAAAGAAATTAGAAATGTCCAAGTTACTGGTGGAGGAACTTATATTGTATCACTGCCAAAGGAATGGGTAAAAAGTAACAATATTAAGCCTCAGGATAAAATTGTCATTCTTGAACAGGAAGATTCCTCCTTATTAATTTATGTTTGGAAGGATATTAAGAAAAGGGAAGAAAAAATAGCTTCTCTAAATTTAGAAGAATATGAAGACTTTGATTCAATAATAAGAGAATGTATTGCATGTTATCTTGTTGGATACAATAAAATAAATTTAAAATTTGGGAAAAAAACATTGGATTATAAAGAAAAAATAAAAGAGATATTGAGAAATAGATTAGTAGGTATAGAATTTTTAGAAGAAAATATAGATAGCTTATATGTTCAAGTTTTTTCTATAGCAGAAATGTACCTCAGCAAGGCCTTCAGTAGATTATATAGTTTAGTTTATTTAATGCTAGAAAATTTGAGTTACGCATTAAAAGAGAACATGGAAATATTCAATAAAATATCAAAACTTGATGATGAAGTTGATAGGATTTACAATTTGATTAATAGACAAATAAACTTAGCTATCAATAATGTTTATCTTATGCCTGATTTAGGTATAACAAAAAGAAGCGAATTAATTGGTTATAGATTAAATGGAAAAACATTAGAAAGGATTGCTGACCACATTGAAAACATATCGAATGAACTTTCTAATTCCTACAGCAGTTTTGATAAATCTATAATAAAAACATTACATGCCTTATCTGAAACTTCCAAAAATCTATTAAAGAACGCTTATAATTCATATGTAGAAAAGGATAAGATTATTGCTAATAATACTATTAAAGAGTGTTTTGATAAAATTAAAGATCTATTACAAATAGAAAAATCCATTTTTAATTATAAATTAAATCAAGAAGCTATCATCTCTTTAAGAGTAATACTTGACAGCTTTAAAAGAATAATTGAATATAGCATAGATATATGCGAATTCGCAATAGATAAATCTGTAGAAGAAAAAATTTAAATTTCTTTAAGTTCCCGCCTTGTATATATAAAGTATGAAATGATTAATGAAATAACAAGGTAAGATACCATAATAATTGAGGCTTCCCATACATAAGGATTATAGATGGTAAATTTGGAATTTTGAGAACTTAACGTTTGTATATGAGGAGGATAATCTTTTAATCCTAGATTCCCAATTAGAGATCCTGCATATGTTAATAAGAACCAAGGTTCAATGCCCAAGAATTGCAATATTCCAGTAACAGCAGGCATAATTAAATATATTACAAGCAAAGTAATAATGATTCCAATCGTTGAACTACGGAAAAGGGAGCTAAATAATACTGCAAATGCTACTAGAGATAAATTAAACAATATAGCAAACAACACTATTTCTCCAATGTTCGGATCTATACTTGAATAGAAGGCTTCACTGAATATAATCCAAGGTATGAAATATGATGCAAACATTGTTAAAATTGTAACGATGCTGCCTGCTAAATACCTGCTTAACATGATTTCCAATCTTTTCACAGGCTGCGTTAAAGTGAAGAAACCTTCTCTACTAAAATCCTTAGAAATTGCATCACCCGCAAAAAGGGCAGCTACTAAGGCTGATGCGTTGGAAAAGTTATTTAAACCTTCACTGGTAAATGAATAAACATCTAAGGGTTTTGATATGTAGCCTGCTATAATTAAAATCGGAAATATTAACGTTATAAAGAAATATAGTGGTAAAATCACTATGAATCTTTTTGTTTGAAAATAGAACCTTAAATTTGTATTTAATAATGTGAATAATGGCATTTTACTCACCACTGATCAGTTTTAAATATGCCTCTTCCAAACCTAAAGCGCTATCGTAAAAACTTCTTAGATTATAATTACTTAAATATTGCAATATTTTCTTTCTACTTTCTTCACTACCATCGTATTGAATTATATAAGATGAATCGTTTTCTTTTTTATATCCAGTTATTAACTTATATTCTACAAGATTCTTGAATACTTCTTCTTGCACAGGTTGATTAAATTCAACCCTTAGCGATTTAGATGCAAATCTTTTAGATATGTCCTCCACAGTACCTTGCTCTATTAATTTTCCTTTATTTAAAAACAATATATAATCACATACCTGAGTTACTTCATATAGTAAATGGGAAGATAAGAAAATAAGTTTATACTTCTTTAATTCATTCAATATATTCCTAATTATGATTGATTCCTCTGGATCTAGACCTGCTGAAGGTTCATCCAATATGTATATATCGCTATCTTGGGCTAAAATTCCAGCTAAAAAAACTCTCCTTTTTTGACCTTTGGATAATTTTGAACATTTAGTATTAATTGAAGGTAACTTTAATCTTTCTGTTAGATCTTTAAGAGTTTTTTCATCAATGCTTATGTTTCTTATTTTGCAAGCAAATATGATAAATTCCTTTACAGTCATAAAGGAATAAGGCTCAGGATCTTCAATAAGAGAACTTACATGTTTTAGTGATTCAACAGGATTTTTAGTTACATCTATGCCGTTAATATACGCATTTCCTTTAGTAGGTCTTAGTAAGCTAGTAAATATCTTCATCGTTGTTGTTTTACCTGCTCCGTTGGGTCCTAAGTATCCATAACATCCTTTATCGCTTATTTTAAAACTAACATTATCAAGAGCTCGAAAATTACCATAATACTTGGTTAAATTATCCGCAATTAATTCCATTTTATATATTTATCTAATCTAAAATATTTAAGCATTCTAACAACATAGCTTAATTAAATGAACAAGAAACTTATCATTAATAGCGCTTCGATAATTTCTTCTAGAGCTATATATGGGCTTAATTGGTACAATATATCGCCTATATTCATATTAATCATGAATGCCCTTTCTTTAAGTTTAGATAAAATTGGATTGCTGCCTACAGCGTTTTTATTCGGTGCTGCTATGTTTAACATACCCTCTGGAATTATAGCTTACAAAATAGGAGCAAAAAGAACGGCTATGATAGGAATGTACATACTATCAATATTTACGATATTATCAGGTTTAGCACAGAATTTTTATACTTTGCTTATTTTTAGATTCATTGTAGGAGTTGGTGCGGGACTTTATTTTGCGCCCATAATAAAGCTACTAAGAATAATTTTTTCTAGAGAAAGACAAGGTTTAGCTTTAGGCTTGTACAGCGCTGCTTTTAACTTAGGTGCAGGGATTGGAATAGCAAGTTGGTATGTTGTTGCATCATATACAGGTTGGCGAAGTTCTTTAATTATCGCAGGAATTCTAGGAATATTAATTACATTGGAAAACCATTTAATTTTACCAAATGATAATCCTAACAAAATAGGCAATGTACTTTCAATATTTAAAAATAAAAATGTACTAGGGATTGGATTAGGGTGCGCTGGATTTTGGGGTTCATACTTTACAACTTCACAGTTTTATGATACTTACATAATAAAGGCTTTAAATATAGATTCAAGTTATTCTGGCATAATATCTTCAGCTATATTAATAGCAGGCGTAATAGGAGGCCCAATTTTAGGTTCTTTCTCAGATTTATTTAAGAAAAGAAGAACATTTTTAATAATTCTTACGATGCTGATGGCCATTGATATAGCAACAATACCATTTTCAAATTATTTTTTAGCTATTTTAAACTCAATTTTTATTGGTTTCATTTCTGCAGGAGTATTCTCAATAATGTATGCTGTTCCATCTTTAGATAATAGCATTTCAAATGAACTAATTCCTTTAGCTTTAGGTATAGTTAATACTCTACAAATAGCTTTAGGCTCTACAATACCATATATTTTTGCATTTATAGCTCATTCATCATCATTTACATACAGTTGGTTTATGCTTTCAATTTATTCAGTAATTACTCTTCCAATCTTAAAAATAGTTAATATAAAATAGCTATACTTCTATACTACTAAGCTTTCTGAAAAAAAACACAAGGGGAGAGATAATAATAAAAGAAAGTCCAAGCAACATGAAACTAATGTTTACTGAAGTAAGTTGAACTATATAACCTGATAAAATATCACCAATAAAACTTATTGCAATAACAAAGGTATTTAAAAAGCCTTGTACTCTTGCTAATATATTAACTGGTGATAGCTTTGTTATAAGTGTTAAGGTTAAGGATGATGCAATACCAAAAAATAAGCCAGCAAATATTGCTGATATATATGTAAGATAAAAAATTGGCATGAAAGGCAAAGTTAAATATGCTAAACCTATAGCTAGCATAGATATTGAAGTTATTCTTCCAGATTTACCTTTAATTCTAGAGAGCAATAATGAACCCAATGAAATTCCCAAAACTTGCGCTATGAAAAATCCGCTCAAGTAAATTGAATTTAAATTATTAAAATAAACAAGCGATGCATAAAAAATAGAACTCATCACAAATAAAGCGTTAAAAATTAAGACGAATGACATAACTTGAAATAATGCTTCTTCTTTAAATATAAAAGAAAATGTTTCTAATGTAGCAGAAGTTAGGCTTTGCTTTTTTATGTCCAAAGAAGATTCATCATATTTTATTAGAAATAAAGGTATTAAGCCCAATGAAAAGATTAACATTAAAAATAGATTAGGTAAATAAAAATTATAAGTTAAAAATAAACCTGAAATAGCATACCCTAAAACTTGAAATATAGTCTGAGCTGAAGCTACAAATGAAACAGCTTGCTTAAACATTTGTTCAGACGTTATAAAAATTTTAACCCATGATGCTCTAACTGCACTTAAAAAATCTGCTCCTAATGTTAATATAAACGCTGCAATTGATAAGATCAGAAGCTTAAAAATAATATCTGAAAAAAATATGCTTGAAATAACCGCTAACGGTACAAGAATTTTAACTATATTAGCTAGATATGCAATCATTTTCCTTCTTTTCGTATTGTCCACAATCGCGCTAACTATAATGCTTAAAAAATAGGGAATTGTTGTCATTGAAGCAACGATTCCAGTATAAAAGCTTGAATTTGTTTGAACTAATGTAATCCATATTATTATAATACCAAAATAAGAAGTACCCAACCTTGATATGCAAAGATTCAAAACCATTAGATTAAAATTCTTTGGAAATTTTTTTATAATGCCCGACATTTTAAAATATTTTAAAAAATAGAAATTTATATTTTAATTTATTAAAAAATAGAAATAGAAGATAAAGATAAATCTGATGGAATGTTATTAAATTTGTGAATAGGCTATCTAGGGTGATGCTTATATTAGCAATTCCTTTATTTTCATTTTTAATTATTAGTTTATCTTTTACAAATTTATCTTACGATTTTTTGCCTTCTAAACTAAACCAAAGCAAGCAAGTCAATCCTCAATCTATTTTTGTAATAAATATTACACAAGCAAATTTTACACAACAAAATATAAATCTTCCACCTCCTATAATCCCTTCAACTATTTTGATAATTATATTCATTTTTATTATAGGCATAACCTTAACTTTTATTACTATAAGTAGAGAAATAAGAAGAGATTTTGTATCAAGAATGATTGCTATGCTTTTAATAATTATTTTTCTTATTTTTGGTGCTAGATTATTCCTAAATACCCCAAGCTCAAACAGCGTATTAACTACAGGATTTAATTTATATTCCGTTACCTTTCTTATTGTTTTCCTTACAATAATTGCTATTTTAGGTTATTCATCATTTTATTTGCTTCGATATTTAAAAATGCAAAATATCTTAGAAAGTAAACCAGTTGTTGAAAAGATAAAAAAAGAGTTTATAGATAAAATTGAAGAATTCAATTTACAGTATTCGGAACTTAAATTCAAATCTCCAAAAGAATATATATTAAAATGTTACAAGTCTTTTTGTGAATTTATAGAAAATAAGGGTATCAATAATCCGAAGCATTATACTGCAAGAGAATTTGAAATATATATACAAAAGCTACTAGGGTATAATTCGAACTATTTACATGACCTTACTATAATGTTTGAAAAAGCAAGATATAGTTTGGAAAATATTGAAGAAAGAGATGCTGATAAAGCATCATTTTTACTTAATTGCATTCTAAATGATTTAAAAAATGGATGATAGAACCATAATAAAATTTAACATTTTAATAGGAATTCTAATTATATTATCAATTTCTGTATCATTTATTCAAATATCTTTAGATGCAGCTTATTTCTTAATTTTATTTATATCTGCATTCGAGGCTTTTTTGCTAATATATATATCATCAAAATTTTTAAAATCAAACCAGAGAATAAACAAAAATTTTGTTATTTCTGAAGATGCAATATCTAGAGAAATAAAGATGATTAAAAATGCGATTGAAGGATCTTTGATATCAAGGAAAATGCTTAGTTATAAATTAAAGGATATTTTAGAAACTAATAGAGGAATTAAATTATCATCGGAAAATGCTCACAATTTTATAAACGATAGAGATATTGTTGCTCTAATTTTTCCTGATGAATACCCTGATTATTTTAGGAATAAAGATGAATATTTAAATGCACTAAACAAATTCATTTTAATGTTTAAGAATTTAATATAATGAGGAATACAAAAGTGGAAGAGAAAGAGAAATATTTGCCTAAGGCAATATTAGATGAAGTTTCTAAGGTTATTGTTGGAAAAAAGGATGTAATGGAATTAATCTTAATGGGAATGATTGCTGGCTCACATATACTAATTGAAGATTATCCTGGTTTAGCAAAAACACTTATGGCTAAATCATTTGCAAAAGCTTTTAATTTAGATTTTAAAAGGATTCAATTCACTTCTGACATGCTACCATCAGACATAACAGGTAGCTATATTTTAAATAGAGTTACTTCCCAATTTGAATTTAGAAAAGGTCCAATATTTGCAAATATAATTTTAGCTGATGAAATAAATAGGGCCCCTCCAAGAACACAATCTGCTTTACTTGAAGCGATGCAAGAAAGGCAAGTAACTGTGGAACGGCAAACATTTTTCTTAGAAAAACCTTTTATAGTTCTAGCTACTCAGAATCCAATTGAATACGAGGGAACTTATCCGCTGCCAGAAGCAGAATTGGATAGATTCATAATGAAGATTAGTATAGGTTATCCCACAATTGATGAAGAAGTGGAAATACTAAGAAGGAGAGTAGATAGAAAAAAAGATGATGTAGATGTTAACCCAGTAGCAAGTAAAGAAGACTTAATATATCTTCAATCATTAGCAGAGGAAGTTTATGTCTCTGATGATATAAAAAGATACATCGCTGCCATTGTTCAATACACAAGGAAGAGTCCTGAAGTAGAAGTTGGTGCAAGCGTGAGAGGGTCTTTGGCTATTCTAAAGCTGGCAAGAGCAAAGGCATTAATTGAAGGAAGAAAATTCGTGTTGCCTGATGATGTTAAGTATGTTGCAATCCCAGCATTAAGGCACAGATTAATTTTGAAGCCAGAATTCTGGTTGAAAGGAATAAAGAATGATGAAATAATCCTTAGAATTTTAAATGAACTTCCTGTTCCAAAAGTTTAATGCTTACACTTAAAGGATTCACAATAATTTCATCGATTGTAATTCTTATCATTTTGGGAGCAGCTTCTAATGATCCTAGATTCTATTTGCTTTCACTTTTTCCCTTCTTATACTTGGTAATAGCATTAGTAACTTTTATGGATGATCAACCTAAAATTAAAGTTACAAGAGAAATTCAGGAAGAAATCTTTAGTGAAGGTACACAAATTGATGTGGAACTTAAAGTCATGAATGAAGGAAGCAAAAGATTAGAAAGATTGATATTAGAAGATTTATTACCTGATGATTCTAAAATAATAAAGGGTACCAATAAAATTGTTACGTCATTGGAACCTTTTGAAATAAAATGTTTCAGATATTCCATTCTAATAAAAAAGGTAGGCAAGTATTTTGTTGGTCCTATAAATTTAGTTGTATTTAATAGATTCGGTATAAGTAAAGATAATCTAATATTTGATAATAAACAAGAAATTAAGATATCACCTCAAGTACAACTATTAAGGAAAATTTCATTTTTACCAAAACATCTAAAATTTTGGCCAGGAGAGATTGTCGCAAAGAAAATGGGAATTGGTAATGAGTTTTATGGTGTTATTGAACAGGAAGAATCAACAGATATAAAAAGGATTAATTGGAAAGCTATTGCAAGAACGGGAAAAATAATGAAAAACGCTTATCATAAAGAAGTTGGAACAGAATTTGTTATTATTGTAGACTTCCGCAGTATCAATAATATTGAAAATATTAATTTTAATCTTCTTGAATTGGAAATTAAAACAACACTTCTTGTAGCTTATAGATTATTGAAAGATAGATTTAGGATAGGTATATTAATAATAGGCGATAAATTATACAGATTGTCGCCTAGTTTTGGAAAAAAACAATTTAGTAAAATTCTTTCTGTTGCATTGGATGCAAAATCCGGTAATAATCTTGATATAAGACTTTTAAGGTATTACATTCCTTTGATATTCCCTATCAATATGCATCTAATTGTTATAACACCTGCAATTGACGATGCAAGCATTCTTTCAATTATAGATTTAGTCAGACAAGGGTATCAATTAACAGTCATTATTCCTTCGGTATTAAATTTATTAAATTTTGGATCAACTCAATACGATGATGTGATTAGAAATTATTTAAAAATTGAGAGGAAAACCTTAATTTCCAAGCTTGCAAAATATTGCTATGTAGTTGATTGGAATGTGAACATTCCTATAGATATTGAATTAGAGAGAAATATGGAAATATGGAAACGGTATCGAAGAGCCTATTAATACTAGTAAACTTAGATTTAATTATTTGGATAACATACATCGTTACTTCTTTACTTATTTCACTCTTATACTTTGAAGATTACATTATTGTAATAGTTGTTTTACTACTTTTATCTGTTATTTTTTACTTCATTGGATGGTACATTAAAGAACCATTCCCTTTAAAAATTAGCTTTTTCTTATTAATATTGCCAATCTTTTTTATGTTGTTTGATTTAATCAAATTTCTTCTTCTTATGTATAGTATTTTTACAATACTATTCATATCATTTGATCTATTTTCTTATATAGCTAATGATAAATACTCAATCATGAATATGATTAGAACCAAAAATATAAATATAAATGATTATTTTAAGAATTTTAAAAAGAAGATTTTAGATGAAATTATTCTAATATCAATCATATTTGTCATAATTATACCATTATTATACATTACTCCTAAAATAACAATAGTAAATTCAATTTTAACATTTTCTTTATTCATATCTTTGACAATAATCATTGTTTATTTGATAGTAATTAGGATATTCAAATAAATATAAATAGGATAGAATATTAAAAAAGCATGAATATAAAAACGAAAAAGGTATACGATAATTATTCAGAAGAAGATGGCTTTAGAGTGTTAGCTGATCGTTTATGGCCAAGGGGTATAAAAAAAGAAGAATTGAGAATAGATCTTTGGGCTAAGGAGATAGCTCCTTCTAATGAATTAAGGAAGTGGTATTCGCATGATCCTAGCAAATGGGAAGAATTTAAAAGAAAATATCGTGAAGAACTAGAAATTAACCCAAAATTCAATGAATTTCTTAATCAAATTTCTAAACATCCAATTGTAACTCTTCTTTATTCTTCAAAAGAAACAAGAATGAATAATGCTACAGTATTAAAAGAACTAATAGAAGAAAAATTAAGAAGATAAAGATAAAATATTTTTAAAAATTTGAATAATTTTATTCAATTATTTTTTATTTTATGCATAAAAAATATTAGTTAGAAAATTAACTGATTTAATTTGATGTCCATTAAAATTGAAGAAGTCGGTCCTAAAATTGAACGAAGTTCAATCCATAGTCACATCAAAGGTCTTGGAATTAGAGATGGAAAAGTTGCATTTGCTGCAGACGGTTTTGTTGGTCAAGTGGAAGCAAGAGAAGCTGCCTATTATGTTACAAAGCTTATTAAAGAAGGTAGATTCGGAGGTAAAGGTGTTCTATTTGTTGGACCTTCTGGAACAGGAAAAACAGCTTTAGCTTTAGGTATAGCAAAGGAGTTAGGCTATGATACACCATTCGTTCAATTTTCTGCTGCAGAAGTATTTAGCTTAGAAATTAAGAAAACAGAATTTTTAACAAGAACTTTAAGAAGAGGTATTGGATTAAGGATAAGAGAATTAAGGAAAGTGTATGAGGGCGTTGTTAAAAAAATAGACTATAGATTTGGCAAAAATCCTTACAATCCTTATGCACAAGTTCCAGTAGCTGCCACAATTACATTAAGAACGAAACAAGAAGAAAAGACTTTAAGAGTTCCTTATGAAATAGCACAACAACTTGCAGAACAAAATATAGATACGGGTGATGTAATTTGGATAGATGAAGAAACGGGTAGAGTTTTTGTTCAAGGTAAAGCTGAAGAAGAAGGTGGTGAAACATATGATATATACGTTAGAAAAAAGCTTGAAATACCTTCTGGCCCAGTTTATAAGGATAAAGAAATAACTAGATACTTTACATTACATGACCTTGATACATTAAATGCAAAACAACAAGGATTATTAAGCATGATAATGTTTGGTAGTGCAGGAGAAGAAAAAGAAATACCTATGGAAGTAAGAAAAGCAGTAGATGAATTTGCTGAAAAGACAATAAAAGAAGGAAAGGGGGAATTAATACCAGGTGTTATGTTTATAGATGACGCACACATGTTGGATATAGAAACGTGGGCATTTTTATCAAGAGCAATGGAAGGTGAACTAACACCGATACTTGTTTTTGCAACAAATCGTGGATTTACAAAGATTAGAGGAACTGATGTTGAAGCACCTCATGGTATACCTTTAGATATGCTGGATAGGTTAATCATTATAAGAACGAGACCTTATAGTGCAGATGAAATTAGAGAAATTATAAAAATCAGAGCTAAAGAAGAAAAGATAGATTTAGGAGAAGATGCATTAGATTATTTAACCCAAATAGGAGTAAATCATAGCTTAAGATACGCTGTTCAGCTTCTATCACCGGCTTTAATGAAGGCAAAGGAAAATGGTAGAAATGCAATAACAAAAGAGGATGTAGAGCATGTTAAAAAGTTGTTTTTAAGTGTTAAAGAAAGTGTGGAGTACATAAAGGAATATGAGAAATTTTTCTTAAGATAAAGAAAAGACTAGAATAGAAAATATAAAGATTTCTAATTTAAATAAATAAATAAATAATAAATTCTTTTATATGAATACAATAATTCTTGATGGAGATACATTAACGCTTGAAAAACTGAATAAATATTTATATGAAAATTATAGCATAAAGATTTCAAATAAGGTAGCAAATAAATTAAAAGAAAATAGGAATCTTATTAAGGAATACCTAAAAAGAGGTTTACCTATTTATGGAATAAATACAGGTTTAGGTGCATTAGTAAAATCCAAAGTTAGAGCATCTAAAGAGAAAGAGAAGTTAATAATAGAAGAACATGCTATAGGTTTTGGAAAATTCGTAGATAAAGAAATAGCTAAGGCAACAATTTTAATTCTTACAAACCAACTTGCTAAAGGCAACAGTTTTATTAAAATTGAAACATTGAATAGATTGCTTGAAATAGCTAACAGTAAGTACTTTCCATTGATTCATGAAGAAGGTAGTTTAGGGGCTAGTGGAGACTTGATTCCATTAGCAAGTTTAGCACAATGCATAATAGGTAATGGCAATTTTTCTGATGGTAAAAGAATATTGAAAGGTGAGAAAATATTTGGAAAGTATGATTTGGATATAGGTGAAGCTATATCATTAATTAATTCCACAGCATTTACTACTGCATCTTTAGCTGTATACATTGAATTGTACAAAAAGCTATTAGATTTATCCTGCGGAATTTCAGCCTTAACAGCTGAAGCGCTTTTATCAAATTCGTCTGAATTTACAAAAGATGCTTTATCTGTAAAAAGGTTCGACTCTCAAGTAAAAGTAGGGTTGTATCTTTTCAAACTTATTGAAAATAGTAAGTTAATAAATGTTGATAAAAACACACAAGATCCATACTCAATTCGTTGCTTACCGCAAATCATAGGTTCAATAAGAAACTACATAGAGATAGTCGAAGAACATGTTATTAACGAGATGAATTCTTACTCAGGAAATCCTGTTGTTATTTTGGAAAAAGGAATGATATATAATGCTGGAAATTTTCATGCTCAGCTTTTATCCTTTGATTGTGATATACTAAGAATAACAATAGCTGCCTTATCATCATTGATAGAAAGAAAAATAAATAGAATTCTTAATCCTAATTTAAATAAAGGTCTACCTCCATTTCTAGCCAAATCTGAAGAAAGCTCAGGATTAATGCTTTTACAGTACTTGTCTGCATATCATGCCAACCAATGTAAATTGCTAGCCCAACCTTCTTCTTTTAATTCCATACCTACAAGTGCAGATCAAGAAGATTTTTCAAGTATGTCTGGAAATGGAATAAGTTTGCTTAAAAAATCATTAGAAAACCTTAAAGTCAATTTAGCAATAGAAGCATATTGTTCTTATGAAGCATTAAATTTAAGAGGAATTGATAGGGCAGGAATGGGAACAAAATATATTTATAAGCTAATAGATGAAGTTGTTAAAGATAAATCAGAAATCAATGAAAAATTAGAAAATTTATTTAGAAATCTAGAAAAAATTGCTGAATTACAAAGAGAAAAATTTGGTTCTATTTTTAAATAAATTGAAAATAATATTTTAAACAGTAAATTCAAATCAAAATGAATATTATTAATTTCAAAAGAAACGAAATTGATTTACCATTACATACAGGTCATGCTCCACAATGGTTAATTCGTTTAATGCTAGACTTAAGCAAAGAGATAACTCAAATAATTGTCGAAGAATATGGAACAAATGAATTCATGAAAAGATTATCTGACCCTCTTTGGTTTCAATCACTTGGATGTGTGCTAGGATATGATTGGCATTCTTCAGGTGTTACAACTGTTGTAACGGGTGTATTAAAAACTGCAATAAACAATTCTGAATTTGGAATTATAGTTGCTGGTGGTAAAGGGAATACATCTAAAAATACACCAAACGAACTAGAAATATTATTGAAGAAAATAAATTTGGAAGATAAAGCCGAATATTTTAAGAGAATAAGTAAATTGGTTGCAAAGATAGATAATAATTTAGTTCAAGATGGATATGACTTATATCATCACGCTATTTTTGTAGACGAGAAAAAGAATTGGGCAATTATTCAACAAGGTATGAATGTTGAGATTAAATATGCAAGAAGATATCATTGGTTTTCTGAAAACATAACTGAATTTTTATCAGATCCTCATGCAGGAATTATTGGAAATGTAAAACATGAAAACGTGCTTAATATGACTTCTAAATACTCCGAAGATAATAGAAAAGTTACATTGGAATTGATCAAGAGTGGTGTTGATAAAATAAAAAAAGATTATAAACAATTAATTGTAGGTCCTTTAGATAGCTGGTTAGGTGGTAAGAATTTGAATTTAATTAACCGATACAGAATGCCTAAATATGTAAATTGGGACGCTATAAGGAAATTACATGAACATAATCCTTCAGATTACATTCAACTAGTAGAATTTGAAGGAATAGGAAAAAATACAATAAGAGCGTTGGCATTGATTTCAGAAATAATATATGGTTCACCAGCTTCATGGAGAGATCCTATTAAATACACATTTGCACATGGTGGAAAAGACGGAGTGCCCTACCCGGTAAATAAAAAGGTTTATGAAAATTCAATAAGCATTCTAAGAGATGCTATTAAAAGAGCAAATATAAGAAACGAACTAAAAGTGCTTGCAATGAGGAGATTAGATAAAATAGAATATAAATAATGAAATAAGTGTTCTAATTATATGATAAATGATAAACCAACTTCAGCTGTAATTTTAACATTAATAGCTGGTTTGTTAATTTTAATTTTTGGTTTTATTACAATTGCTATATCTCCTTTTTTGATAAGCTATTTTAAATTAGTAGATTTGAATGCACTAGCATTGTATACTTTAGGTTCATTGGGAATTATATGCGGAATTGTTGATATAATTGCTTCCTTTATGATGAGAAACAATGATGAGAAAAAGGTTCATTTAGCAGGCATAATAGCTTTTATATTTACTCTATTATCAGCTTTTGATGGAGGAGGATTTATAATTGGATTCATTTTGGGAATAATAGGAAGTTCAAATGGAATAATTTGGAAACAGGAAAAACCTAGAGAGGATACATTAAAACTTTAATATTGTATCAATTCTATTTTTTTATCGCCTTTTAAATATCTTAGATATTTATTCAATAAATTTTTAGTGAACTTTTCAACATTTAATTTTAATGCTTCATTCGGATTTACCCATTTATATTCTACGATCTCAATGTTATCCAATTTAACTTCACCTTTTTCATTAAAGCAAAGGAAATCAAAGAAAATAAAATGTCTTGAAGAATCGTAAAATTCTTCAGGCATTATGACTTCCTGAACTAAAAGTAAATCAGAGATTTTTACATCTAGCCCAACTTCTTCCTTTATTTCCCTTTTTAAAGCGTCTTGCAGTTTTTCATAAGGGTCAACGTGACCACCAGGAACACTGTATTTTCCTCCAAGCCATTTTGGTGATCTCACAAGCAAAATCTCTCCTTTATCATTTACAATCAACCCACCTACAGTTACAAAAGGTCCCCCTTTCATCTTCTTAAATATACAAATATTTAAACCAAGAAACTAAATAAGCTTGATAAACATGTTTCCGTTTAATACGCTGGAGGATTTTAAAATAGATATACCACAAGAACTTGAAAGCTTTAGAAAATCAGTAAGAGAATTTATAGAAAAAGTTGTAAGCAATAAGGTTAATGAAATAGAAAATAAGAATGAAATAAATGAAGAGATATATCAAGAAGCAATTAAATTAGGATTAACAGGCATAGGTATTCCTGTTGATTATGGAGGACAAGGCGGCGATTATTTAACTTTGTCTATTATGATCGAAGAAATATCACGAATTTTACCTGCGTTAGCTACAGGTATAATGGTTAATCATTTATTTATCTATCCTGTGTACTTTTTCGGAAATGAAGAACAGAAGAAAAAGTATATACCAAATATTGCAAGCGGTAAGTATTTTGCAGCTCATGCCAATACTGAGCCTGTTGCTGGAAGTGATGTAGCAGGGATTCAAACCACAGCCAAAAAGGAAGGAAAATACTACATACTGAACGGAAGAAAAATGTTTATTACAGGTGCAGGAAGAGCGCAATATTTTGTCGTATCAGCTCGAACTTCTTTTCCTAAAGATACACAAAGAAGGCATGAGGGAATTTCTTTGTTTATTGTAGAAAAAGATTTTGAAGGATTTAAGCTTGGACACAGAATTGATACGATGGGGCTTAGGGGTGAACAACCTTATGAAATAATTTTGGATAATGTTAAAGTGCCCGAAGAAAACATTGTTGGAGAAGAAGGTAAAGCTTTTAAAATAATAGTTTCAACCTACGACCATGGTAGGATAGGAGTTGCTGCGCAAGCTGTTGGAATAATGCAAGGATTGATCGAAAAAGCTTTGAATTATTCTTTACAGAGGAAGGCTTTTGAAAAGCCATTGATATCTTATGAAGGAATATCATTTAAGATCGCAGATGCTTTGATAAAGTTAGAAGCTGCAAGATTGCTTACGTATTGGGCAGCTAGATTAATAGATGAAAATAAAGATGAAGCAATTTTAGCAGCGTCAATCGCTAAAACTTTTGCAACGGAAGCAGCTGAAAAAGTTGCAATTGATACAATTAAAATTCATGGTGGATACGGTGTAGATCGCGAAACCGGAATAGAAAGATATCTAAGAGATACATTAATTACAGAAATTTATGAAGGAGCTAACGATATTCAAAGGTTAACGATAGCTAAATCATTAATAAGAAAAATTTCAGGGAAATCTTTAGAAATTAGCTAAGTTAATATTGAATTAAGTATTCAATAATATGATGAATAAAATTGCTGTAATTGGTTCTGGAACGATGGGTCATGGTATTGCAGAAGTATGTGCTATAGCAGGTTTTGATGTTAAAATGCATGACGTAGAAAATGGAATCTTACAAAGTGCAATGCAGAAAATCAAGTGGAGTTTAGATAAGTTACATGAGAAAGGTCAATTGAAAGAAGACCCAGATAAGGTTCTTTCTAGGATAAAGCCTTCTACTGATTTTAAGTTAGTGGTAGAAGATTGCGACTTAATGATAGAAGCTGTCTTTGAAAAAATCGAAATAAAGCAAGAAGTTTTTTCAAAAGCAGATAAGTTAGCGCCTAAAAAGGCAATATTAGCATCGAATACAAGTAGCTTACCCATAACAGAAATTTCCGAATCAACGAATAGAAAAGAAAAAGTTATAGGTCTTCATTTTTTTAACCCGCCAGTCTTGATGAAACTTGTTGAGGTAATAAGAGGTAAGTATACAAACGATGAAACATTATCAGCATCTCTTGAATTCTGTAAATCAATAGGAAAAGAGTCAGTAGTTTTGAACAAAGATATTCCAGGTTTTATAGTTAACAGAATATTAGCAAGAATTTTAAATACTGCGTGTATTTTGGCAAATAAAGGCTACGCAACCTATGAAGAAATAGATGCTTCATTAAGATTTAAGCTAGGATTTCCTATGGGTATATTTGAAGTAGCTGATTATAGTGGCCTTGATGTCTTTTACAATATTTATCAAGCAATGACATTGAGAGGATTTAAATCTAGATTATGCAAAGCAATAGAAGAAAAATTCAATCAAAAAAAGTTTGGATTAAAAACAGGTGAAGGATTTTATAAATATCCAAAGCCTGGCGAATATAAAAGAATTCAGCTTGAGCCAAAGATGGGAGAAAAAGTTGATCCATATTTGATTATTTCACTTGGAATAAACGAAGCATCTTATATTTTAAATCAAGGCATATCAAGTAAAGAGGATATTGATAAAGCAGTTAGATTGGGACTGGGATATCCAAAAGGAATGTTTGAATATGCAGATGAATGCGGAATAGATGAAGTTGTGAATAAAATAAAAACTGTAATTAATTTGACTGGTGAAGAAGCTGAAGTTGATTCTTTGCTAATAAATTTTCTAAAGGAAAATAGATTAGGTAAAAAGACGAAATTGGGGTTCTATCAATATTAAAATGCATTTTACTTGGATTATAAAAAGGAAATTAGCAGCTAGTAGCATTCCTACTAGTATAGAAGACATTGAATTCGTCAGAAAAGAAAATATTAACGCTATTGTTTGCTTAGTCGAAGAAAATGAACTTGAAATAATGGATGATAATTACAATGTAGGCATTGAAGCTTACAAAAGATTATTGAGTAAAAGAAATATAGAATTACTACATGCTCCGATAAAAGATTTTAGTGTACCAACTTTAGAACAGCTAGAATACGTAATTAACTGGATTGAAACCAAAATTAAAGAAAATAAAAGCGTAATGGTGCATTGTAGAGGCGGATTAGGTAGAACAGGCACCGTCGTTGCTGCATTCCTAATGTATGAGAATGGCTACACAGCTGAAGAAGCTATAAAATATATTCGTTCTTTAAGGCCTGGAAGTATAGAAAACTACAATCAAATAAAATTTTTAAAATATTATGAAAATTATTTGAGAAATAAAATAATATATAAATAATTTAATGCAAAAAGAGGCTGCAGTAGCAATAATACTAAGAAAAGATTTAGAAGGATTTGAAATATTGTTAATTAAGAGAAGAATAAATCCCAATGATCCATGGTCTGGAGACGTTGCTTTGCCTGGTGGAAGAAAAGAAGAACAAGATGAGGATGTTTTAAATACTGTAATAAGGGAAGTAAAGGAAGAAGTCGGCATAGATCTATCTAAACAAAAATTTTTAGTTGAATTACCTTATTTCAAACCTTCGAACCCAAGATTGCCAAAAATTAAGATTAAACCTTTTGTATACGTATTGAAAGAAAATGTAGAAATTAAAAAAGGTGAAGAAGTTGAATACTTTTTTTGGTTCAATCCAAACAAATCTATTGAAAAAAGAGTTAAGATTGAAAAGATCAATCGATATAGAAAGGCTTTCATTTATAACGGGAATATTATTTGGGGGTTAACATTTAGAATTTTGAAATATTTTCTTAGAAAAATTAAACTCAATCAAGATATATTTTTATATTAATTTAATACTCTAATAATCTATGGATTCTAATAATAAATTAGAGAATCAACCTTCTTTATTCAAAAGAACCATTGCGGAATTAATAGGTACATTATTCTTTGTTTTCACCGGTGCTGGTTCAGCAATAGGTGCAACAATTGCACTTCAAACTCAATCAAACCTTTTAATTGCTGCTATAGCAAATGGCATTGCATTAGCTTTGGCCATCACAGCTACAATGAATATTTCAGGCGGTCATATTAATCCAGCTGTGACCATCGCAGCATTATCTGTTAGAAGAATAAAATTATTAGAAGCTATCTCATACATACTTGCACAATTATTAGGTGCTGCTATAGCAGGTGCATTCTTAATGGCGTTGACACCAACAAGTGTAGCAAATACTGTTGTTTACGGAGCTCCTACTTTAAGCTCTTCAATAAATGTTTATCAAGGAATATTTTTGGAAATGTTGATGACCTTCTTTCTAGTTTTCGTGATTTTTGCTACAGCAATTGATAGAAGAGCACCTAAACTTGGCGGCTTTGCAATAGGCTTAACAGTCACAGTAGACGCTTTAATAGGAGGTCCCTTAACAGGAGCAGCTATGAATCCTGCAAGAGCTTTTGGTCCTGAGTTAGCAGCATTCCAATTTAGCAATTGGTATGTGTATTGGATAGGTCCTATTATAGGCGCAATAATTGCAGCTTTAATCTATGAGTATGTCTTTTTGAAATAAATATTTCAAAATATTTACTAAAGAAGAATAACCATTTAATTAGTTAATTTTTAATACTGCTCTACCTAATACATTTCCTTTCAAAAGATCATGAATGGCTATATTAACTTCATCCAATGAATATTCTTTATAAATTGGTTTTATTTTTTGTTCATGTATTAAATCTAGAGCTTCTCTATATTCCTTTTTTGTGTAAGCTGCTGAACCAATAATTCTATGTTCACGCATTATTGATAGCGCTGGTCTTTTCAAGACCAACTCTTCACCTGATATATTCCCAATTAAAATTATTTTTCCTTCTCTCTTAATAACTCTAAGACTTTCGTTTATTGTTAATGAACCTACAAGCTCAAATACGACATCAACGTTTTTTATAACATTTGAAAAATTGGGTTCTGATATAACTTCATTTGCAAAATCCTTTAAATAACTTACTTTATTTTTTGATGTTTGAGCAATAACATAGGCATTCAAATGATTAAGATACTGAATTGCATGTATTCCAACACCACCTCCCGCACCTGTCACTAAAACTCTTGTAGAGCTTTTAATTTCTGCGATTTGTGAAGCATGAATTGCAGTAGCTAATGGACAAGCTGAAGCAGCATACGCTTCAAAATTATCATCTTTCAATTGAATAACATTTTCTGTAGGAGAATAGATAATTTCAGCATATCCCCCGTCTATACCTTCACCATAGAAAATTAAATTAGCACATAAATTTTCCTTTCCAGCTAAACAATATTCACATTTTCCACAACTTATTGCAGGGAATATTGCCACAGGCTTATTTTCATGATAACCAAAAATTTCATGGCCTGGAATTACTGGAAGCTTGAGATTTTTAAAACCCCCTTTCCAAATTACAACATCTCTACCACAAATTCCACAAGCTTTTACATTTACTTTAATTTTATCCTTGTTTGCTTGTTCATCTTTATAAATTGGTTCTAAATTTTGGAAAAAATTTTTAATTACATAAGCTTTGTACATGTTAATTTATTAATCACCAAAATATTTGAATAAATTATTTTGTTGAATTCATAAATTTTAATGATATATCAATATACTGACTTCCTCCCCGCCCTAAAAGACGAGGCTTGCAATCTATTGTAAAAAAACATATATTTGCCAAGATTTTGGTGTGTTAAGATAAGATATTTATTTTATAACTATGAATTGATAACAATTTTTAACTCTTAAATGTTTTAGTTTAATGATATACCTTTACTTTTTAGTAAATCTTCTATCCTTTTAGCTAGATCAAAATCATATTGAGTAACGCCGCCTTCATCATGGGTTGTTAATCTTATTGTTAATTCATTGTAATTTTTTAATTCTAAATCGGGATGATGTTCCATTTCTTCAGCGATGGGGACTAATAAATCTATAAATTTCACAGCTGAAACAAAATCTTTAAATTTTATAAACCTTATAAGGCTATTTTCTTTATGTTCCCAATTCTTTAAATTTTTTAATCTTTCTAATATTTCCTTTTCTGCAAGTTTTGTCATTAATTAATAATATATTTTAAAACTATATTTCATTCACCGACAATTTTTATTATTATCCTTCTAGCACTTCTAGGACCATCCAATTCTACAAAAATTATATTTTGCCAAGTTCCTCTGATTAACTTTCCCTTCGAAATTGGTAAAGCTTTGCTAGTTCCAAGGAATGCAGATGCTAAATGAGCATGCGCGTTATTATCAATTGTATTATGTTTCCAATTTCTATTAATTGGAAACAATTGTTTTATCATTGTTAATATATCTTCTAAAAGGTTAGACTCAAATTCGTTTAAGATCAATGCTGCAGTTGCATGAGGAACATATATTAAGCAAATCCCTTCTTTTATATTTGCTTCAGCAACAAATCTTTCAATATCATCAGTTATATCTATTAATTGAAAACTTACATGCGTTTTAATAGTCAAAACTTTTTCTAATATCATAGTTAATAAATTAAGTTAGGAATTTATCTTTGTATTTCTAATTTTAAATTAGCCCTATGAAGTCTTTTAAAAAAACTGAAGAAAGATGAGGAACGGAAGGGCGGACTGAGGGTTTTTAAACAATATTGATTATTTTGAATTTATGAATTATATAACTATAAATTCACAAACTCCTCCTTTGAGATTAAACATATCCTATGAAGAAATACTAGAAAAATATGCTTTTAAGAATGAAATAATTGATGTTTCCTATTTGAATCAGGAAGATTACCAAGTTACAGTAGGTGGCGTTTCTAATATTATGCTAGATTATCTTAAAAACAATACTTTCAAAATAAAAAGATGGATATCTTTAGGACCGAGATATCCTCCTATCATGAGATTCAGAGATATAGATCTATATTTTATTGATTTGGATGTTTCTAAGCTAAATGGTTATACAAGATTTAAAGAAGGAATTTATAATGAATCTCATGGTTTGGGCAAGTATGAATTAAAGGCTGAAGATTATATTGCATATGCAAATTATAATTGGAATACAGCACAAAAGTTGCTTGAATTTTACAATGAAACAGATGTTTATCTTGTTAATGATTTTCAACAATTAATTATAGGTGGAATTATCGGTCCATCAGCACCTGTTGTTTTGTGGTATCATATTCCTTTCGTCCCAGAAAATATGAGTGAAAAAGTAAGAGATTTTATTGTAAAATCAATATTAGGTTTTGATAGAGTAATAGTTAGTACAAAAAGAGATCTTGAAGGATTTATAAGAAGTGGTATCAAAGCTAAAGTAAAACAAATATATCCTTTCATTGACCCTAGTAAATTTGAAAAACCTAATAATTCAAAAATAGAAGAAATTAAAAGTAAATTGAATATAAATGATAACGATAGAATAGTTTCAGTTATAGGAAGACTAGATCCCGTCAAATCACAAGATATTGCTATAAAAGCTATTAAAAATATTGATGCAAAATTACTAATTGTTGGAGATGGGAGCTTTACAAGTAAGAAGCTTGGACATGATAAAGCTAGTTTGTGGCTTAATGAATTATTAAAGCTTTGTGAGGAATTGAAAGTTCAAGACAAAGTTATTTTTACGGGCTACGTTTCACATAAGGAATTATCTTGTATATACGAAATTTCAGATGTCGTTGTTTTACCCTCTAGGCTCGAAGGCTTTGGACTAACTATATGCGAAGCATGGCTATACAAAAAAGCAACTATTGTTAGTAAAGGAGCAGGTATTAGTGAATTAATTA
>Ga0208549_100004_pt1 | contig 169263 bp, 184 predicted proteins | sample BED_host_MetaG_FD_187135 | JGI IMG/M metagenome (GOLD analysis project Ga0208549, IMG submission 187135) | Hot spring microbial mat communities from Yellowstone National Park, Wyoming, USA - BED_host_MetaG (SPAdes) (version 2) | ecosystem: Environmental > Aquatic > Thermal springs > Hot... | reverse complement strand
CTGTTGTAGGAATGCCTCATGAAAAATGGGGAGAAAGACCTGTTGCTTTCATAGTTAGAAAAGGAAATGTTGATGAAAATAGCATAATTGAACATTTGAATAAATATGTAGAAAAGGGAACAATTCACAAATGGTGGATACCAGATAAAATAATATTTATAGATTCATTACCTAAAACAAGTACTGGTAAAATAGATAAAAAGGAATTGAGAAAAAATCTATAGTTTGTTTAAATATTATTATTTAAAGTATTTTTTCTTTCTAGGAATAATTGTATATTAGTTGACAATTTTAATTTCAGAATTTCTTAATTACTACTTATGATAATAATCTGACTTCCTTCATGCCATAAATGGCGAAACTTTCAATCTAATGTAAATTGAATACAAAATTATATAAAATTTGTAATAATTAGTTCAAAATTAAGCATCTCAGGTAATAAAGTAGAAGTATACCCATTATAAGCTAAATTTCTGTCTCCAAGATCGCTAAGAACGTTTTTTTGTAAAAGAAAACAGATATCAATTATTTAGAAATGTTGGGAGGAAGCTTTTTCATTATAGAACTTATATTGAACTTAAATCTTTTTATTGATAACAATAATGCCGATTCATATCATCCTATGCTAGGTCTACCTTCAATTTTTAGGATTTTATATATAGCTTGCACTCTTCTTGCAGGATGAGGATGAGTTTGTAATATATCAACATAAAATGGAACTTTATCATTCAACCACTTTTCCAATAATAAATCTGGATCCTTCTGATTTATCTTTACTGGTGCAGTTGTTATAATTATGCCAGTAAATGGATCTATTCTCATTTTCTGAATATATATTTGAATTTTTGCTAAAGCAGAAGCAAGATATAAGGCATCGTTACCATAAAGTTTAACTGAATTTAAGTCAGCATACGATTCTCTAAGTCTATTAAACCAAAGAACGAAAATTTGAAGAAAAATTGTAGTTATAAACAACAATCCACCGACAGCTAACATGGCTATAGCAAACACTATATCTAATTCATCAAAAGCGAAAAAGAGTAAAGTCCATCCAATGTTGAATAACATGCTACTTAAAAATCCCAAAACAGAAGGGATAAGACCTATAGCCATGCCCAATTCCACATCAAAATGTTTGATATGCCCAACTTCATGAGCTATAACTACTTTAAGTTCTTCATAATTGAGAATTTTTAGAAGCGGTTTTGTTATTGCAACTCTTTTTCCTGAAATGTAGTTACCAAAAGCAAAGGCGTTAGGAAAAGGCTCATCTGCTATAAGTACTTTGGGCATTTTAACTTTTGAACTTAAAGCTGCATCTTCAACAATATCATAAATCCATCCATAAACTGGGTCCTGCTTTTTAATTTCGGTTGATTTTCTTGCAACTAAGTAAGGAGATATTATCCATTGTACAAGCCAAAGTATTGCTAGAAATACAAACATTAAATAAAATGGTAAGCTAAGAAAGTAAACGATAAAATACATGACTAAAGCTTCAGCGATAATACTTAATATAAGCGAAACCGTCATTTTTATTCTTAGTGATGTTTCGTAGGCCATATTGAGTTAACTACAATATAAAGACTGTTTATACATTTTATAAGTTTAATTTTTGTAATTGATTTATTTAAAGAAAATATTTATATATCACATTTTGTTATACAATAATGAGGTATAATGGGTGATTTAGTTTGGTAATGTAAACAAATATACAATTTCCATCAATAAAATACTAGAAAGAATAGAAAATAGTGAGAACGGTTTCATTCTAATGTTAAGAGACCAAACAAATTATAAAATGATATACTATTTTACTGAAGAAGATACTTTTAAAATAGATTTAGATAAAAAATCCAAGTTAAAAGAGTTTGAGGAGTTAATCAGTAAAAATGCATTAATAGGTTATTTGTCATATTCATTTTCAAGCTTTTTTGAGCAAATCCCTTATAAAACGTTGCATCCATTTCATGATCTCGAATTCTTAATTTGTCCTAACAATATGAAGTTTTATAATATTAGCTATTTTGAACTTATAAATCAAGTAAAAAAAATAAAAGATAATTATACATTCAAATTAGAAAGGATAGTACCAAACAAGTCGAAAATAGATTTTGAAAATGACGTTATTAAAGTTAAATCTAAAATTGAAGAAGGAGAAATATTTCAGGCTGTAATTTCAAGAAAATATGAATTTTCGTTTGATGGGGAATTGATATTGCCATTCTTGAATTTAGTCGAAATAAATCCATCACCTTATATTTATTATCTCAAGTTTGGTAATAAGCGCATTGTAGGAACATCACCAGAATCTTTGTTCAAAATAAAAGGAAGGAAAATAGAAACATATCCAATTGCAGGAACTAGACATTTAGGAAGAAATGAAAAAGAGAATTTCATTCTAAAAAATGAATTGAAAAAGAGTTTAAAGGATTATGCTGAACATTCAATGCTAGTAGATTTAGCTAGAAATGATTTAGGAAGAATTTGTGAATTAGGTACTGTCAGAGTCGCTTTTTACAGAAGAATTAAAAGTTTTAGTCATGTCCATCATATTGTTTCAAAAGTTGAAGGAAAGCTTAAAAGTGAGGTCAATTTCTCTGATGTATTTCATTCAATTTTTCCTGCTGGTACTGTAACAGGCGCTCCAAAAATAAGAGCCATGGAAATTATAGATGAAATTGAAGATAATCCAAGAGGTCCATATGCAGGCGCAGTTGGCATTATTAAAGGTAAAAATTTCGCTGATTTTGGAATTACCATTAGATCAATCATATCAAGCTATAATAAAGCTGTAATTCAAGCTGGAGCAGGTATAGTTTATGATTCAATACCTGAGCAAGAATATTATGAAACAGAGTACAAAATGATGGCTCTAATTCAGGCTATAAAATCTAGTTTGGTGAGATTAGAAAATAGAATGTAATATGAATATAATCATTATTGATAATTATGACTCATTTGTGTACAATATATATCAAATGATAGGAGTTTTTGCTAAAAATGTTGTAGTAAAGAGAAATGATCAAATCAGATTGGATGAGATAGACGCGTATGATGGAATAATAATTTCTCCAGGACCTGGGGATCCAAGACTAAAAATTCGCAGTGGTATTGGAATTGATGTAATTAAAACATACTATAAGGAAAAACCTATCCTAGGAATTTGTTTAGGTCATCAAGAAATAGGTTATGCATTTGGGGCTAAAGTTAGAAAAGCAAACCGAATAATTCATGGTAAAAAAAGCTTGATTGAACAATTTGGTTCTGAAATCTTTAAAAATCTTCCTAAAAAATTCTTTGTTGGAAGATATCATTCCTTAGTAATCTACGATTTAACTTACGAATTAAAGATAATTGCCAAAAGCTTAGATGATGGAGAAATAATGGGAATTGAACATGTAAAGTATCCAACATATGGGGTACAATTTCATCCAGAATCAATACTAACATCAAAAGGCTCTATGATTTTGAGCAATTTTTTAAGAATTTGTAAAAAATGATAAAAGAATTAATATACAAACTTGTAGAAAGGCAAGATCTTACTCAAAAGGACATTATAGCAGTAATAAGTGAAATCGCTAATAATTTAACAACACCTGCGCAAATCGGCTCTTTTTTGACTGCGTTACGAATGAAAGGAGAAAAACCAAAGGAAATAGCATATTTTGCTAAAGCAATGCGTGATGTTTGCATAAAATTAGACCTTAAATCCGAGGATATAGTTGATACTGCAGGAACGGGAGGCGATAGGATAAAGACGTTTAATGTTAGCACAGCTTCAGCTTTAGTACTAGCTGCAGCGGGAGTTAAGGTTGCTAAGCATGGTAATAGAGCTGTAAGTGGAAAATCAGGAAGTGCTGATGTTTTGGAAGAATTTGGAATGAATATATACTTAGATCCTAATGCAGCATTAAAATGTTTAAACTCAACTAATTTTTGCTTTCTGTTTGCGCCCATGTATCATCCAGCAACAAAATCCGTTGCTATTATAAGGAAAGAAATAGGAATTAGAACTATATTTAATATATTAGGGCCTTTAACAAATCCTGCTAATATAAAAAGACAAGTTCTGGGTGTAGCTTTTCCAAGTGATATACCAAGAATTTCAGAAGCGTTAAGTTTTCTAAATGTAAAGAGGGCTATTGTAATTCATGGCTTGGATGGTTTAGATGAATTTTCAATTTCTTCATCGAATTTAATTTCTTTTATAAACGAATCAGGAGTTGAAATAACAACAATAGATATTGAAAAGCTAGGTTATAAAAAATATGATGTTTCAGAATTGTATTGCAACAATTCATTCGAAAGTGCTAAGATAATATTTGATGTTTTTTCAGGAAGGGAAAAATTAGATTCTGCCAAGTCAATGTTCATCATTTTTAATGCAGCATTAGGATTTTTAGTCTCTGAAAGAGTTAATACATTGCAAGAAGGCGTTGAGTTAGCTAGAGAGACAATAAAAAGTGGTAAACCTTTGGATTTAATATATAAAGTTGTAAAAGAATCGAATGGTAATTTAGATAAATTGAAGAATTTTGATGAAAAATGATAAATTTTTTACAAAAGACCGTTGAAATTACAAGGAGTGCTATCGAATCAGGATACTACGAAATCGAAAATAATATGTTTCATAACACATTTTCGTTGAAGGATTCTATCGATCCAAATAAGTTGAACATAATAGCAGAATTGAAGTTGAAATCTCCAACCAAAGGCATAATAAAAGAAGAAGTAGATTCAAATTTGGCAATTAAATTAATAGAAAATGGCTCAATTGGGCTTTCTTTACATGCAAATAGGGAAATCTTCAATGGCTCTCTAAAACTTATCAGGGAAATTGCAATTAGAACTTCTCGTCCAATTCTATTTAAAGATTTTATAATAGATAAAAAACAAATAGAAGCCGCAAAAAATCTAGGTGCGAGTTGTATTTTATTAATTGCTGAAATCTTTGAACATGGTTTATCCAATTATAGTTTAAAGGAGTTGGTTACATACGCCAAAAAATTAAATATGGAAGTAATTCTTGAAGCTCATGATTTTGATATAGTAAATAAAATCAACAATTATGATGTTGATTTTTTAGGCATTAATAATAGAAATCTTGTAACATTAGAGTTAAATACAGAACATTTTAGCAATGTTATAAGGAAAATAAATAAGAAAAAGCCGATTGTAGCAGAAAGTGGTTATTCTTCTCATTCTCAATTATTAAAAGATTTTAAAGAAGGAGCAGATTGCTTTTTGATAGGCACTTCAATAATGGAAGCTAAAGATCCAATTAAAAAATTGAAAGAGTTGTTGGGAAATGATTAGAATTAAAATATGTGGTCATACTAGAGTTGAGGACATGATATTGTCTTACAAGCTAGGCGCTCATGCCATTGGGTTCATATTTAACATTCCATCTTCATTAAGAAATAATGATAAAAATAAAGCGAAAAAATTTGTTAGAAGCTCACCACCTCTTGTTGATACAGTTCCTGTAACTACTCTTGATAATTTTTATGATGCCATAAGCTTAGGAACAAAAACTGTTCAAATTATTGGAGATATAGAAAAAATTTACAATTTAAAATTAGAATATGAAAATGTAAACATCGTTCCTGTTCTATATATAAATAATGACTATCCAGATTTCAGGATGTTAAAATTTTACTCTGAATTCAATGCAATAATTGTTGATACAAAGAATGAGGGAAAACTAGGAGGTTCTGGTTTGACTCATAATTGGGAAATATCAAGAAGAATAAGTAAAGAGCTCGGAAACGTAATTTTAGCTGGTGGATTGAATGAAAACAATGTCGTTGAAGCAATAACAAAAGTAGAGCCAATAGGTGTTGATGTCTCTAGCGGTGTTGAATCTTATCCAGGTATAAAAGATCCTGTAAAAGTTAAGAATTTTATTAGAAGGGTTGTTGAATATGCATGAAGTAAAAGAAGGGTGGTTCGAAGGATTTGGAGGACGATATGCACCCGAGACTTTAATTAAGGCATTGGATGAGTTGTGGACAAATTTCAATAGATTAATACAAGAAGAGAATTTCTTACAAGAGTATAATGAATATCTGAAAGACTATGCGGGAAGACCTACTCCTTTATATTATGCAAGAAATTTATCCAATAAAATAGGAGGAGCTAGAATTTTCTTAAAAAGAGAAGACCTTTTGCATGGTGGGGCACACAAAATAAATAATGCTTTAGGTCAAGCACTCCTTGCTAAGCATATGAAAAAGACTAGAATTATTGCTGAAACAGGAGCTGGTCAGCATGGAGTTGCTACAGCTATGGTAGCAGCTGTACTGGGATTAAAAGCTGAAATTTATATGGGTATGGATGACATGGAAAGGCAGAAGCCCAATGTATTAAGGATGAAGTTATTGAATGCTAAGGTCCATCCTGTTGATTCTGGAAGTAGAACATTAAAAGATGCTATAAATGAAGCTATAAGAGATTGGATGGCAAACTTTGAAACGACACATTATTTAATTGGTTCTGTTGTTGGACCACATCCTTATCCTACGATTGTTAAGTATTTTCAAAGTATAATTGGTAGAGAAACAAAAGATCAATGTTATAAAAAAATTGGTAAATTACCGGATTATATCATAGCCTGTGTAGGAGGCGGAAGCAACGCTATAGGGATTTTCAATGATTTCTTGGAAACAGATGTTAAATTAGTAGGTGTTCAAGCTGCTGGAAAAGGAATAGAAACAGGTTTTCACGCTGCTCCGTTAATTTCAGGCTCGATTGGAGTACTTCATGGTATGAAAACATATGTCTTACAGGATGATTTTGGACAAATAAAAGATACATATAGCATAGCAGCAGGTTTAGATTACCCTGCAGTAGGTCCGGAACATGCCTTTTTAAAGGATAAAAAAAGAGTCGAATATGTTTCGGTAAAAGATGACGAAGCTATTGAAGCTTTTGAATTATTAAGTAAGACAGAAGGAATTATTCCTGCTCTTGAGCCTAGTCATGCCTTAGCTTACGCAATAAAGTTGGCTGAAAGATTGGATAAAGAAAAAATAATTATTGTGAACTTATCAGGAAGAGGCGATAAAGATATTCATTCTTATATGAAATTCAAGGGAGAAACATATGAAAGCTAGAAAATTGTTTCCATCAAAGAGTCCTGTATTGATTTGCTACATTGTTCCAGGTTATCCAAGTTATGACGAAAGTCTTGAATTAACTAAAATGCTAATTAAAGGAGGTGTAGACGCAATTGAAATAGGTGTTCCCTTTTCAGATCCAATAGCGGATGGAAAAACGATTCAAAGAGCTTCTTATTATGCTTTAAAAAATGGTATAAATATAATTAAAGTTTTGGAGTTTGCCAAATCTATTAGGAATGATTTTGACTTACCGCTATATATAATGAGTTATTTAAATCCGATCTTGAAATTTGGTATGAAAAATTTTGCTAAAAGATTAAGTGATATATCAATAAACGGTTCAATCATAGTTGATTTGCCAATTGATTACTTTGACGAATGGTACAATTTATCGAACGAATACGAACTTGAAACTGTTTTGCTTTGCTCGCCTTCAACGGATAACCTTAGAATAAAATTGATAGATGAAAAAGCCACTGGATTTATATATTTAGTATCTATCTATGGTATTACAGGCATTCGTGAAACTTATCCAAAATATACATATGATTTTATAAGGAGAATTCGTAATGAGACTAATAAGCCATTAGTAGTCGGTTTTGGAGTATCAAAAGCTTTACATGCAAAAAGCTTCATAGAATGTGGTGTGAATGGAGTTGTTATGGGGAGTGCTATATTGAACTTTCTAGAAATGCATGATAAAAATTCTATTGATAAAATTTTAGATTTAGTAAAAGAGATAAAGGAATCTTTGTTGTTAGCTCATAAACTATGAATTCCTATATCCATAAAAATAATATTTTAGATTTACTCGAAAATAATACTTCATTAAAAACTAAAACAAAAAAATTTAAATATATCCAGAATAATAAAAATTATGCAAAATTCCTCAATAATGGGGAATGTAGCGATGAGGTGAGTCTTATTGTATCGAGACTACAATCTACCTTTGAAGAAATTGCAAGAAAGCTAAACAATTGGCACTACGAATCAGCTAAAAGTTCGTTTAATATTCTATCCGCAATATACTTAGATTGGCTTAAATCTAACAATAGATTATTTATATTGAGCAAGAGTCATGCTTCTATAGCTCTTTATACAATATTTCTTGAACTTGGTTATATTAAACCAGAGGATTTAGAAAGCTTTGCTAAACCAGATTCGAAACTTCAATCTCACCCTGAAGGTAAAAGCCTTCCTACCATTTTAGTTTCAACGGGGTCGTTGGGGCAATCGTTATCTATTGCTGCAGGTATAGCAATTGCGTATAAAATAGATAACAAAGATGTTGAAATTGCTGTCTTATTAGGGGATGGTGAACTCAATGAGGGACAAGTATGGGAAGCTGTTGCTACAATATCTCATAATTCTCTCAATAATATAATATTGTTAATCGATAAGAATGGATTACAATTGAGCGGTGAAACATTTAGAATTAAAAATCTTGAGCCTTTAGAAAATAAGTTCGAAGCATTCGGATGGTTTGTGCTATCATGTAATGGTTCATCTGCTTATGAGATCTCTAAGTGTCTTAATATATGCAGCATGTTAACACATAAACCTAAAGTTATTATATGCGAAACTAAAGATTCGCTAAAGGAAGAGGTGATGTAAATTTATAGAGACTGGCATATCTGGAATAAGAAGTATAAGAGAGAGTTTAGGATTAATACTTGTTGAAATAGGAGAAAAGAATAAAAGAATTGTTGTTGTTGATCCTGACGTTTCTAAATCAACAAAGAGTCTCATTTTTAAATCTATCTTTCCAGAACGCTTCATTAGTGTAGGAATTAGTGAACAGGATCTTATAGGAGTCTCTGCCGGATTAGCTATTGCAGGTAAAATACCCATTGTTTGTGCATATTCAATGTTTTTAGCTCGTGGATGGGAACAAATTAGGAATACAATTTGTAAGGATAATCTGAATGTAAAATTTGTTGTTACACATTCGGGTTTGTCAGATTTCCTAGATGGATATTCTCACCAAAGCCTAGAAGATATAGCTATATTCCGAGTTTTGCCTAATATGAAGGTTATGGTACCTGCAGATTCTGTGGCATTAAAATCTCTACTTAATCAATCCATTTCTTTTGAAGGGCCTTGCTATATTAGGATAGGGAGAGATAATGAAATTCCTGTTTATGAAAAAGATGAAGAATTCTTGATCGGAAAAGCTAAAATAATCTCTGATGGAAGGGACGGCTTTATAGTTGCCTGTGGAACAATGCTAGGTATATCCATTGAGGTAGCAAATATACTTAGGAATAAAGGATTAAGTTTTGGAGTTGTCGATTTTCATACAATAAAACCTTTGGATAAAGATACACTTATGGCAATTTCTAAAAAAACTAAATTAATATTTACAATAGAAGAGCATAATGTTTTAGGCGGTCTAGGTAGTGCTATAGCTGAATTCTTATCAGAAAATAATCCAATCAAGATTATAAGAATGGGCATTTTGGATAGATTTGGGACCTGTGCAAGAAGCTACTTTGAGCTGTTACAATATTTCAATTTGATGCCTGAACAAATTGCAAATAGAATAGAGGTGATGTTTAATTCCCAATAGGTTAGTGGATAAATCAACTAAAGATAAGACAATAATCGATGTGAAAGGTATAAAGATTGGTTTAAAACCTGTAGTTATAGCAGGCCCTTGTTCAGTTGAAAGTGAAGAACAAATTTTACATACAGCAAAGTTTGTGAAAAGTTGTGGGGCTCATATGTTAAGGGGTGGCGCATTTAAACCTAGAACATCACCTTATTCGTTTCAGGGTTTAGGAATAAAAGGATTAGAGTTCCTGAAAAAGGCTTCAGAAGAGACTGGATTACCCGTCGTTTCCGAAATTCTTGACATAAGGGATATTCAAATAATGTTGAGGTATGTTGATGTATTTCAAGTAGGAGCAAGAAATATGCAAAATTTTCCTTTACTAAAAGAATTGGGTAAAATAGATAAGCCTGTTTTGCTGAAAAGAGGTTTTGGTTGTACAATAGATGAACTTTTGAACGCTGCTGAATATATACTAAATGAAGGAAATCCTAATGTTATATTATGTGAAAGGGGAATAAGAACTTTCGAAAATTCAACAAGATTTACTTTAGATATCAACGCTATCCCTGTTTTAAAAGAAATAACACACTTGCCTATAATCGTTGATCCAAGTCATGCAGCAGGTAAACGTTCAATTGTTCCTCCGTTAGCAAAGGCTGGATTGGCTGCAGGGGCTGATGGAATCATAATAGAAGTCCATCCAAATCCAGATAACGCTCTTTCTGATGGTCCTCAAAGTCTAACATTCGAACAATTTGAAGAATTAATGAGGGACTTAAGAAAATGGAATTTAATATAAATTACACAAAGCATATTAATTCTAAAATAATCGTTGAAAGAGATTGCCGCAAATTATTAAAGAGCTTACTAAAGGAAAGTAATTATTATAAAATATCCGTACTTGTTGATAAAAACGTTAAAGATATATGGCTAAACAGTGCTGATGATTTCTTTGAAATCAATAAAGATTATCAGTTAATTGAAGTTAAAGAAGGAGAAGCTGCTAAAAGTTTAGAATGTTATTCAAAAATTATTAAAGAATTATTAGATTTCGGACTTGAAAGAGACTCATTGCTTATAGCAATAGGCGGTGGAGCTTTATGTGATTTAGCTGGCTTTGTTGCATCTACTTTTATGAGAGGTATAGATTTATTTCTTATTCCTACTACTCTAATTGCTCAAGCTGATGCAGCCATAGGTGGTAAAAATGGTATAAACTTTGTTTCAAAAAATATTATAGGAACATTTTATTTACCAAAATTAGTTTTAATCGATCCTATTTTTTTAGAAACTTTATCAGATATTGAATTCATAAACGGATTAGGTGAAGTATTAAAATATTTAGTTATAGAAGGAAAAGAACTTCCAATATTATTCAAAGAAAATTTAGATAGAATTAAAACACGGAATAATGATGTTCTATTGAAAGTTCTTCAATTATCTGTAAAAACTAAGGCTAATTTAGTAGAAGAGGATTTAGAAGAGAAAAATAAAAGAATGATCTTAAATTTCGGTCATACAATAGGTCATGCTATTGAAGCTGTAAGCAATTACAATGTAAAGCATGGTATTGCAGTTGCATATGGATTAATTGTAGAATCGTTCATAGCTAATAGAATTTTAAACTTTCCTATAGAAGATGTAAGTTTTATAATGAATCTAATTCACAGGCTTAACTTCGATTTTAACTTTGACTATGAAGTTAATGAGCTTCTAAATTACGTAATGCTTGACAAAAAGAGGAGAAAAGGTAACTTGCTTATGGCTTTGCCAAGAAAAATGGGGGAATTTGTAATTGAAGAAATTGATGAAGATGTGATTAAAGTTGCTATAGATGAAGCTAAGAGGGTGGTATTAAATGCTTAAGCTAGCCTTGATAGGAATGCCTGTTAAGCATTCTATTGGGAAAAATGTATATGATGATTTATTTAAAATATTGAAAATAACAGCTTCGTATGAATTATACGAAATAGAAGAACCCAATCTAAATAAATATATTGAATACTTTATTGAATACAATTTTAAAGGATTTAATGTAACAATTCCGTATAAAACTATAATAGTAAATTATTTAAACAGGTTAGAAAAGGAAGCAGCATTCATACGTTCTGTTAATAATGTTGTGATTGAAGATAAAATGTTGATAGGTTTCAATACAGATTTAACAGGTATAAAGAAGACTTTAGAATTATTTTCTTTAAACTCATTTGAATATTCTTGTATAATTGGTGCAGGCGGTGTTGCAAAGGCTGCTATTTATGCTTTGAAAGATATTAGTTCAAAATTATTTGTCATTGTAAGGAATAAAGAAAGAAAAATTGAAATATTGGAAATATTTGCTGACATAAAAAACAAGATTGAATTCTTAGAAATAGAGAATTCTAAAATCCCTTCCATTATAAATCGATGCGATATTATAATTAATTGCACACCTGTAGGAATGTTTCCTAATATTAATTCCTCTCCAATCCCACTTAACTACTTATCAAAGGAAAACATAGTAATGGATTTAGTTTATAATCCTATTGAAACCAAATTTATAAAACATGCTAAAAAGCTAGGTTGCGTAACAATAGATGGACTTTGGGTATTTGTATTTCAATTGATTGAGAACATGAAAATTTGGTTTGATATTGATTTAGACGCTTATTTTGTAAGAAATCTCTCTCTGAAGTATTTAAAATGATCTCAAAAGCGAAGACATTCGGAGCCGTTTCAGTTTTGAATGGTATATTTTTAGGTATAGGTGCTTCTATGGCAATTGATTTAAAAGTAGAAGTAGAGTGTAAAATAATCGAAGAGCCTATTGTCTTATTTGATATAAAACTAATAAATGATACAGAAAAAGTTGACTCCAAGTTAATTTTTGCATGCTTTGATGTTATAAAAGAAAAATTTAACTATAAAAAAGGATTTAAATTAAAAATATATTCAGAAATACCTCCTTCTCGAGGTCTAAAAAGTAGTAGTGCTGTAGGAAATGCTTTAATAAAGTCGATGTTAAGTGCATTAGAAATAAAAGCAACCCGTTTAGAAATTGCAAAACTATGCGTTGATGCATGTAAAAAAGCAAAAATAACTATAACTGGAGCTTTTGATGATGCATGTGCTACTATTATGGGCGGATTATATTTAGTTAATAATACATCGCAAGAAATTATAACGAAATATGAAATAGGAGAGTATAATGTCGTTATTGGTTATAGCAATTCAACGATTAAAAAGGAAAGTATTAACTTAATGAAATTTCAAAATGTAAATAACTTAGCTATTCAAGCTTATAAGCTAATCCTAAAAGGTGATTGGGCATCTGCCATGAACATAAATTCTTCATTGGTTGCAGTTGCGCTAAATTTAGATTTAAAGCCTGTAAAGCTTGCATTGGAGAATGGTGCACTTGCGTCTACAATAAGCGGTACAGGACCTGCTGTAGTTGCGGTTACAAAAGAAGCTGATGCCGTCTCTAATTTTTGGAAAGAATTGGGTTTAAAGACAATTATTTCTAGTACAAGAGGTTTTGTAAATGATAATTAAAATAATTCCTCCTAAAAAGGTAGAAGGCGAAATAAATCCACCATCATCTAAGAGCTATACCCATAGAGCAATTTTTGCATCACTTTTATCATATGGTAAATCAACTATCAACAATATTCTTATTTGTTCAGATACTGAAGCAACGTTAAATGCGTTCAATCAGTTTGGAGGGCATATTCAAGACAGTAATGTTTTTGTAGGAATAGGAGAACCAAGGAAAACTGAAAAAATTATAAATTGTAACAACTCTGGAACAACCTTAAGATTAGCTTGTAGCATATCTTCGCTTGTTAAAGGTATTACAATTTTAACTGGTAGCAAATCATTGTGTAATAGACCTATATGGCCTTTAGAAAGAGCATTGAATGACTTAGGTGTTGAAACAATATCTAAAAATGGCTCTCCTCCTGTAGCAATTAAAGGTGGGAAAATTAAAGGTAAAGAAGTTGAAATAATTGGTAACGTCTCTTCTCAATTTGTATCAGGCCTTTTAATGATAGCTCCTAAAATAGGTCTAAAAATTAAAGTTAAAGGTGATTTAGTTTCAAGTACGTATGTAGATTTAACTATAAAAATATTGGAAAAATTTTCTATAGTAGTTGAAAGGAAGAATAATGAATTTTACGTAAATAAGCAAGAATATAAAGCTACGGAATTAAGCATACCTTCTGATATCTCTTCAGCATCTTTTTTCATCGCTGCAGGATTATTGAAAGGTAAAGTAAAATTAATCAATACTATTAAAGATCCTTACCAAGCTGATAGTCAATTTATTGACATCATTAAAAATATGAATGGAAAAATTTATGAAGGCGATAAATATATACAAGCTGAACAATCCAATCTTGAAGCAATTGATGTTAATTGTAAACTTTGTCCAGACATAGTTCCAATTTTATCTGTATTGGCTGCAAAAGCTAAAGGTGTTTCGCGAATATATGGTATAGAACATTTGAGATTCAAAGAAAGTGATAGAATAAAATCTATAGCATTTAATTTGAGAAAAATGGGCATCGATGTTAAAGAAGGAAAAGATTATTTACAAATAAAAGGTAAAGAAGAATTTCAAGGTTCTAAATTTTTAAGCTTTAATGATCACAGAATTGCAATGGCTTTTTCAATCGCATCGTTAGCAGCAAAGTATGCAAGTGAAGTTATTGGGATAGAATGTATAAAGGATTCGTATCCTTCATTTTTATGTGATTTATCTCGAATAGGCGTTAAATACAATGTTAGGTAAATCATTTCAAACATCATTTTTTGGAGAAAGCCATGGAAGATGTGTAGGTGTATTAATAGAAGGATGTCCGCCAGGAATAAAAGTAGATCTTGAAGAACTAAATAAAGAGTTGGAAAAAAGAAGACCGGGAGGTTCTATTTATGTATCTCCTCGAAGAGAGGAAGACAGAGTTGAAATTTTATCAGGTGTTTTTAATGAATTTACAACCGGTTCACCAATTGTAGTAATCATCTATAACAAAGATGTTATATCATTTTATTATGAAAAAATCAAAAATACACCAAGACCTAGCCATGCTGACTTTGTAGCAAGAATTAAGTATTATGGATACAATGATTATCGAGGTGGTGGAATATTCTCAGGAAGAATAACAGCTCCCATGGTCGTTGCTGGTTACTTTGCTAAAAAGATCCTTAAAAGATTCGATGTAGAAGTCTATTCATATATAAAGAGAATCGGAAAATTTGAGTGTAATCCTTCAATAGAGGAAATTAAAAAAAACACATATAAAAGTCCAATAAGGTTTCCTGATTTATCTAAAGTAGAGGAAATAGAAAACTATTTAAAAGAAATTATGAGAGAAGGAGATACAATTGGAGGAATTGTAGAAACAATAGCTTTAAATTTACCCATTGGATTGGGAGAACCACCTATAGACACTTTAGATGGAGACTTAGCTAAAGCACTTTTTATGATTCCTGCTGTCAAAGGTGTGGAGTTTGGTGCAGGATTTAACTTTTCCGTTATGAAAGGCAGTGAAGCGAATGATCCCTATATAATAAAAGATGGAAAAGTACTGACTTTAACAAACAATTCAGGTGGCATTTTGGGAGGCATTAGTAATGGCATGCCATTAATACATCGTGTAGTTATTAAGCCTGCATCATCTATAAGAAAAAAGCAAAGAACAGTCGATTTAGAAAAGATGAAAGAAACTGAAATAGTGGTAGAAGGCAGACATGATCCATGCATAGCTATAAGAGCAGTACCAGTGGTTGAATCTGTGACTTCTATAATTATTGCAGACCATTTATTGAGGTGGTTATCATGGAAAGAACTGTTGGAAAAATAAGAAAAGAAATTGATCAGATAGATAGCAAAATAATCGAACTCTTAGAAAAAAGAATTGAGCTTTGCAAAGAAATAGCTTTAATAAAAAAACAGTTAGGCATTCCAATCGATGATGTTGGAAGAGAAAAGACAATATTTTCTCGTTCAGGTAAATTTTCTAAGCTGTTTGAACTTATAATTTTTATGTGTAAAGAAGAAGAAATGAAAGTTTTTAAAAAAAACATCATCCAATGATCCCTAAAAATATAGTTATAATAGGTGGAGCGGGTAAAATGGGATCTTTCTTTGCAAATCTGCTTAAAGATTACTACGATGTAGGTATTTTTGATAAGAATTATAAAAAAAGTGTTGAGATATCTAAAAAGCTCAATATTAAAGTTTATACGGAATTGAGAGAATCTATAAATGAGAATAATGTAATAATTTTATCAACCCCAATTTTTGAAACAAAACGTATATTGTATTTAATAGCCTTACAAAAAGAATGTAAGAATAAATTAATATTTGATATTTGTTCATACAAATCACATTTAATCCCAATTTACAAGAAGTTTAATTCATCTAATATGCTTGCAAGTATTCATCCATTATTTGGTTCTGGAATAAAAGATACAAAAGGACAAAGAATACTTGTGATTCCAATTCCTAACCATGAAAAGGATATTATTTATTTGAAAAAAATTTTTGAGCCTTTTGAGTTTGATTTTATTGAATTAGAAGCTAGTTTACATGACGAACTTATTTCAAATTTTGTAGGTTTGACTTATCTAAATACATTGATATTTATGAAAAAGATAAAAACATTTAGAAATTATTTCAAATTTGGAGGCACTTCTTTTAAGCTTATGCTTCTTCTTTCAAATTTAATATTGAATGATTCTGAAGAGCAGATATTATCAATTTGTCAGTATGAAATTTCAAAAAAAGCTCTAAGACAATTTATAAAAGTATGTGATCAGTTCATAAAGTTAGATAAAAAATCAATGTTTAAAGAAATCCATGAATTAAAAAATGAATATGCTGATGAAGAATTATATTTGAAAATATATGAATTATTAAGCAAGTTATTCTAATTCAGTATTTTAGTAAGCATTAAAGCATGGTTTTCTTGTTGAATACTTAATACTAAATATTCTTCTATCTTATGTCCTAAATGTAATAAAAAATGAAAGAAATTGGCTGTCATTACTTTAAATGTTCTTGTGTTTATGAAAAAAGTTGTGCTGTTATCACTATTTAGTTTAAATGGGAGGGATTCTCTGAGACGCTCAACCCACTATCAAATCGATTTGTAGTTGTAAATTGATGAGCAACGTTCTCACCTTTCAATGTAGTCGTGCAGTTAAATCAAACCAAACTTTTTAAACATATATATTGCAGCTCCAACGAGCAAGAATACAAAAAAAGTGGCGCCTACTAAAAACGTTAAATCTGCTGTTGATATGAAACTAATTAATTTATTAGTGATACTAAGTAGAATTACTACCAACATTGTTATATCAATCATAGTTAGATATTTTGAATTACATATTTATTAACTTTATTTTAAACATAATGATTGCATGAAAGCATTTGTGGTAGGAATAGGAGGCGGAGGTGATATAGTTTCAGCTATTCTGGCCTGGCATTACTATAGACTCAAGGGATATGATATCTTATTGGGCTGTGTTACATGGGAGAGATATATTGAAGATCCTGTACCAGGTCCAATTTGCACATCTGCATTTAAGAACGCAAGAACAATAAACAGCATAATTACAGAATTAAGTCCTGATTCATATGCTATAAGGAATGGCATTAAGGTTATTCCAAATTTAGTTAAAGTTTTGAAAATCCTAAATACAAATGGTTATTCTGTATGTATAAAGGAATCACCAAAAGCTATAGCAGATGGCATAGAAGATTTTGCAAATAAAAATAGCATAGATACAATTATAGGCGTTGATGCTGGAGGAGATGTGCTAGCGAAAGAATTTGAACCTAACCTTCAAAGTCCCCTCATAGATTTTATGATGTTAAGTAGTATTGTTGAATTAAAAAATCGAGGTTTTAACACCTTATTAGCTGTTGTAGGTATAGGTTGTGATGGAGAACTTGATCAAAATTACATTTTGAAAAGAATTTCTGAAATAGCTAGCTTGAATGGATTATTAGACATCAAAGGTTATGATATGGATATATCTCCTTTAATGGAAGAAATTTTAAAAGTTAGCAATACTGAAGCTTCTCGGATTCCATTCCAAGCATTTAAAGGTTTATATGGAGAAGTTACTCTTAGAAAAGGAACAAGAAAAGCCTTTGCATCTCCATTATCGGCAATAATGTTTGTTCTTGATCCTATTATTGTTGCAAAAACATCTAAAATTTATGAAATCGTTAAAGATGCTAAGAATTTAGAAGATGCGAATAAAAAATTGAATGAATATGGTATTTATACTGAGTATAATTTTGAAATAGATATTTATAAAAAGTTTGGAATGGATGCAAAAAATATTACTAAAGAACAAATCTTAAAAATAAAAGAAGAAGGAAAAAAATTGATTTCTTTAAGGAGGACTGACTAGATGCACTGGAATAGATGCTAATGCAATGAATGTTGCAAGAATGCTTCCTATTATTATGAAGAACCAGAATAATACAAATACTGCATATTCTCCAGCGGTTATTTTTTTGTTTGGATTAGCAACAATATTTTCTAAAATTACGGTAGCTGGATAAGAAAGTACACCCGTTAATCCTAGCGCTACATACATAAGGAACATAATAAATGGTTCTCTTGTAAGTTGTAGTGCATATCCTGAAGCGCCATAGTAAATTGTTGCCAATCCTGTAAGCATTGAAAAGAATCCAATGAAGTGTAGATATCTAGCCTGTGGTTTACCTGTTTCATAAGTAATAGCAAATGCAAATCCCATAAGCATTAGCCCCAATATTGGGTACATATCATAGAAAAGTATATTGTAAGGACCTGGTAATGGCCAAGCAAATTGTCCCCAAATTCCTGTAATGAAGATGTAAAATCCTAACGCTCCAAGAGGAAATGCTGCATAGCTTAAATCATCGAGAACTCTTGCTTTTTCTCTTCTAAATCTAATGTATGCTCGAAGGAAGGTGTAAACTATTATATATCCTGCAAATGCTAACGCTAACAACTGTGCAGTTAATATATCAACAAACATTTTTGTTCACGAATTAATTATTAATAATCAAATATTTAAATTTTATATAGTATTATCTATACGATAATATAATTATTAATTATAAATAAGTCGAAATTATTTTATAGTATATAAATATATAATATAGCTACTTAATATATATTATAATATGTAAAAAAATATTATTAAATCAGAAACATTTTAATCTTTACTTTAGTGTTCATTTTATTTGATCTATTTTGTATATCATTTATTAAATTTAAAAATATATCCAATTATTTTCTTGTTCATTTTCATCCATTTTTTTATTTATCGTATATAAAGAGATTTATGTAACAATTTGTAAGATATTCTATTCTAGATTCAGGTTTAGACCTTGTCGAAAATTAGGATTATTAAGCTTATTTATTCTTTTATCAGGAACGCCTAAAAGCTTAAAATAGATCGAAAGTCTCGTCCTAAGAACGAAGTGTAAGACGGGGAGAATTGATTCCTTCAGTTAAATACGTAACAAACCATAAGCTTCAAATTTCTTTAAATTTTTAGCTGAAAATAAGAAAATCCTTTTTGTAATTCCTTCAAAATTAACTTTGGTAATTATAAAGTCAATAATTTTATAAAATAATTTTTTTAAATTTAATAATGCCGAACTTATTTGAATTTAGCTAATGGAACAAAAAATAATATTTTTAGACCTTGATGGAACTATAACAGATGAAGCTGGCAGGCTACCATTTGAATCAGTAAAGGGTATACATAAACTAATAGAATTAGGTTTCAAAATTTGCATTGCTTCAGCCAATTCTTATTGCATAATAAGAACGTTAAGAAGATACTTCGCAATAACTGACTATATAATTGCAGAAAATGGTGGAGTTATTGATTATGATGGAAATATTCATCTTTTAACGAATAGAGAAAATATTCTGAAAGCCGTAAATATTATTAAGCTAAATTTCCCTAATTTAAAAGATAGTTGGACAAATTCGATGAGACTAACAGATTATGCATTCATGAGGCCTGAAAAAAAAGTTATTGAAGATTTAAAGAATTTCTTGGATGAAAATAAAAATTTAGGTGTAAAGATTTATGATTCTGGTTATAGTTTACAAGTAATAAATTCCGATGTTGACAAAAGCAATGCTATACTTAAGATCATAAATGAATTAAAAATTTCAATAAAAAATACTTATGCAATAGGTGACAGTGAAACTGATTTAGGTATGTTTAAAGTTGTTAATTTTCCGATCGCTTTAAACAATTCTATAGATGAGTTAAAAAAATTGTCTAAGTTTGTTACTAAAGAAAGTTATTATAGAGGATTTTTAGAAATTATTGAATTGATTGAAAAAGATATATTATGAGGATATAAATAATGAGTAATGCAAAAGCAAGAGTTTCATAAAGTAATTAATGCATTAAAACTTGGTGAAGGTGAAAAAGTAAAGTTGAGAGGTTGGATTGATAACGTTAGACACCAAGGAGGATTAACTTTTATTGATTTACGAGATTCTTCGGGGAAGATACAAGTAACAATAAAAAAGCAAAATTTAACTAATGTGAACTATGAGGAGATTATTAAAAATTTAAGTAGAGAAGCTTCTGTATCAATTGAAGGAATTATCAAAGTAGATCCTAGAGCTCCAGGAGGCAAAGAGGTTACATGCAATAGTATTCAGATAATAGGCAAAAGTGAAGAATATCCTATTAGAAAAGGAGTATCTGTAAGTTATCTTTTGGATCATAGACACCTTTATTTGAGAAGGGAAAAAATGCAGGCTATTTTAAAAATTAGAAATAAGTTACTTGAAGGTGCAAGAAGATGGTTTTTAGAAAATGAATATTTTGAAATACAATGCCCTACTTTCATAACCGCTTCTGTAGAAGGAGGTGCCACTTTATTTAAAGTTGATTACTTTGGTAGAAAAGCTTATTTAACACAAAGTTCCCAATTTTATTTAGAAGCTGCAATATTTGGTTTTGAAAAGGTATTTACAATACAGCCTTCTTTTAGAGCTGAAAAGTCTAGGACAAGAAAGCATTTAACTGAGTTTTGGCACTTGGAAGCTGAAGTTGCTTTCGCTACACATGATGACATAATGGAAATTGAAGAAGATTTACTCTATAATATGGTAAAATATGCTGTAGATGAATGCAAAAAAGAATTCGAATTATTAAAAAGAAGTAATTTTGAAGCTCCAAAAAGACCGTTTATTAGGATGACTTATCTAGAAGCGTTGGAAATAATAAAAGGAAAAGGATTCGATATAAAGTTTGGCGATGATATTGGTGCTGACGAAGAAAAGGTAATTGCTAATCAAATTGATAGACCGGCTTTTATAATGTATTTTCCTAAAGTTACAAGAGCTTTTTATCATCAACCTCATCCTGAAGATAATTCTCTTACATTGAGTTCTGATCTTTATGCTCCAACACAAGGAGAGATAGCGACAGGTGGTCAAAGAATTCATGACTTAAATCTATTACTAAAAAGAATAGAAGAGAATAATTTAAATCCAAAAGATTATGAATGGTATCTTGATTTAAGAAGATACGGTTCAGTACCTCATGCAGGATTTGGTATGGGAATAGAAAGAATTGTGAAATGGGTTACAGGGATAAATCATGTAAGGGACGCAATAGCTTTTCCAAGAACTTCTAATAGAGTATATCCATAATTCTTTATTTAAAAACTTCTATTTTTTAAAATTTATTTCTTAAAATTTTAGTATTACCTTATAAAAAAGATATATTTTCTTAATTTTTCCATCAAACCATTTCTTTTATTACCTATTTTGTGAAAGTTAGTCAATGTCATCAGAATTTATAAAGAATTGGGAACCTAAAGAGGAAGTACCTATAAGCAATAAAATAAAGCAAGTATTCTATCCTTCATCTCCTTTAAAGCCAAGAATTGATTATGTTTGTAAAATGTTAGATGTCCAAAGGATGAAGTTAGAGCAATTATATACAAGGCTCTATGAAAGAGATAGAAGGCTATTTGAATACTTGGTTACTTACTATTTGAGACATGACATGAATAGAGCTAATGTTTATGCCAACGAAATCGCTGGAATAAGAAAGCTAGCTAAAGTTATTTTACAGAGTAAACTTGCATTAGAAGCTATAAGGCTAAGATTAGATACAATCAAGGAAATGGGAGATGTAACGATGGCTGTTGGACCAGCGCTGGGCGTAATAAGGAATGTCAGAGCAAAATTAGCCAATGTGTTGCCTGAAGCGGAGCGCGAATTAGCTGATATAGGAAATGTAATAAGCGATCTATTGACAGAAGCTGGCCATCCACCTGCATCACAATTTGCATTCGAAACACAGAATGAAGAGGCAGAAAAAGTGCTCTACGAAGCTAAGACAATGGCTGAAAAGAAATTAAAAGAATCATTTATTGAAATACCAACAGTATCTGAGAAAAGTAAAGAGACAGAAACGGAAGTAAAATAAAATGTTTGCTGAAGAATTCTATAGTTACATAGGAAATGCTGTATACAGTGAATTTAATGAAACTTTGGGAATTATAATTGGATATACATGCGATGGCTTTGGCGAAATAAAAAGTGTAATCATAAGATCGGCTTCTGAGATTCATGAAGTACCCATAGACAGATTTGAAATAAAACAAAGCACCGTAGTAATGTTATCCAATATTTCATATGAATTTAAAATGCTTGAAAGAAAGTTGCGTAATGTATACATAAGATACTCTAATTTAGCTAAGGTTGACTATGATGAAATAAGCAACGATGTAGCTCAGGATATGAAAAATAAGGTAGAAGAGAGTTATAGGCAAGTCACATCTTCTATTGAAAAATTTAAATCAAACGTTGAAGCAAGATTAAATAACATTTATAATACAATTAAGAGCATTGATTCAGCAATTCTTGAATTAAAGATGACTTATATAAATGGTAATTTATCTCAAGAAAAATATCAAGAAAGTTTGAATAGATTAAAGGATGCTAAAGATAGAATTAAGAATGAAATAAGCTTTTATTCTAAATATATTTCTGCAGTTGATAGCCTTGTAAAAGGAAATATAGTTGAAGTTCTAGTACAGTAGCTTTTTTATGAGCTTTCTAAAAAGAAGCAGTTCTCTAAAGGATAAACTCCAGAATGCTTTTATTAATTTAAAAAACTATTATAATAAAATTAATTTAATAAAATATAAGCTAAATCAGAGAGAGAAAGAATTATTTGAAAAAGTTGTTAAAGCAAAGCAATATAATAAAAATGATATTGCTGCAATTATAGCAAATGAAATTGCAGAAATTAGAAAACTTCAGAAAAATCTAGAAGGTATATCTCTTTCAATAGAACAGTTAATGTTAAGGATAGAAACGATAATGCATATGGAAGAATTTACAGGCGCCGTAGCTGCAACGAAATCTTTAATCCAATCTATAAGAGAGAAAGTATCAAACTTATCGCCAGAACTTGGAATCGCGTTGGATGAATTATCAAATGGGTTGGAAGGATTAAACTTAACATATCCTGAAGAAAACATTGTTAATACAAGTCTAAGTGATGATGCTGAATCAATTTTAAAAGAAGCAGCTAAAGAAGCATCCAAAGCAGAAGCAATCGAATTACCTGAAATACCACTTTATCAAGATAAAAGACCAGTTAGAGTTATGGAAGCTGAAGGTTATGGCAGAGTACAAGATATTCCTGTAGCACAAAAAGTTAGCATGCCTGTTAAAGATGAAACGTTTTCCAAAGAAGAAAAAGTTCTTAGGTATATAATAGAAAACAAAGGTAGGATTGACTTAAATAAGTGCTCATTAGACTTAGGTATTAGCACATTTGAAATACAATCGATATTGACAAGTCTTAGTAAACAAGGTAAAATTGAGATTCTGAGAAAGTGATCAAATATGTCCCAGAATGCTGTTGCATTGTATTTACAGAACGAGGCATCGAAAGCTATAAATGAAGCGGTTAAATTAGAGTCTCAAGGCTTATACTCAAAGGCTTTAGAAAGATATAAGGACGCTGTACAATATTTGTATAGACTTGTTGAACTGGATCCTCAATATAAGCTGAATGCTGTTTACATAGATAGAATAGGTAAGTGTCAAGCAAAAATTAGAGATCTACAAAATATTCTAGAAAATAAGAATTATCCAAGTAATAATGAGGATGTTATTAACACATTAATAATAACGAAACCCCCATTGGTTAAATGGGAAGATGTAGTAGGTCTTTCAGAAGTAAAGAATGCAATAATACAATCTATAATATATCCTTCAAAAAGACCTGATCTTTTTCCGTTAGGATGGCCTCGAAATATACTCTTTTATGGTCCTCCAGGATGCGGAAAAACACTGCTATGTGCAGCAATAGCTAATGAAATAGACGGGATTATGTTTAACATAGATGCATCTTCACTTTTTTCGAAATGGTTGGGTGAATCTGAAAAAAATGTTGCAAACCTATTCAATAAAGCTAGAAAGTTTGAGAATGAAGGAAGAAGTGTAATTATGTTTATTGATGAAGCAGATTCTATATTTGGTGTACAAAACTATGAAGTTGGAGGAGAAGTAAGGTTAAGGAATCAGTTTTTGTATGAAATGGATGGATTGTTAGAAAAGAATAGGAATAGAAAAATATTCATAGTAGCTGCAACGAATAAACCTTGGAAGTTAGATATAGGGTTTATAAGGCGTTTCCAGTTAAGACTTTTCGTACCAAATCCGGATAAAAAGGCTAGGGCTGATTTATTTAGAATGTATTCAAAACCTTTGAATCCCGCAGCTGATGTAGATTTTGAAAAGCTCGCAGAACTTACAGAATATTATAGTGCAAGTGATATAAAAGATGTTTGTGTTCAAGTACAGAATAATTTGGCAAGAGAAGTCTTTGAATATAGAGGGGGTGAAGGAAGACTAAGAAGTCCTAATATGAATGATTTTATTGAAGTTATTAGTAAAAGAAAACCTTCAATTTCTTTAGAGTTGATCAAGCTTTACCAGAGTTGGGATGAACAATATAAAGCAGTTTAATATTTTTTGTACTCTTAGATACTTTATTAGTAAAAATATTTTAGTTTTATTAGAGTAAAATAACATCAAATATTTAACATTAGAAAAGATTTCTCTAAAAAAAACTAAAATAAAAATTTATGTTTTAGGTTCGAAGTATGAGATATCAGTAAGGCTTCCAATTCTTTCTTTCATCTCTTTGAAAACTGGATGTACTTTCATTCCAATTTTTAATTCTTCTATTTTTACATTCTTTAGTTCATGCAACAAACCACCTAAGGTATTTGGAAACTTAATATATGCGATAATCTTTTCTTTACCAAATTCTTCTCCTTTACTGGATATTTTTGCAATAGTAAAGCTCTCAACAACACCTTCCATATCTATATAGACTAAATTTTTTACTTCATTTCCACAAAGTATGCAATATCCTCTAACAGGTAAGAATCTTACATTGCATTTATCGCAATAAGCCGCTGTTAATTTTCCTTCATTCTTTATTTTTAAGAAAAATTGTTCTCCTAGGTTTCCTGTTGTATAGGAATATTCTTCTGCTTCCATGTTTATTTTATACGTCCTTAGATTAACTTCCTTAGTTTCTTTTTCGAAGCTCATTTTAACTCTTCAACGGGTTGGAAATATAAAATATCATTTATATCTCCAACTCTTTCCTCTTCTTCTTTCCAGACAGCCTTTACTTTTTTACCAAATATTTTTCTATTCATTACAAATTTTGGATATACATTTATTCTATGGAAAATTCCTGCGCCGTTTGTATCTTCAAGCTGAATTACACCAACAACTTGTTCTTTTTCAGCTTTTCTAGCATCAACAGTTATATAGCTTACAACTGCAGTAGTTACTATTCCTTCATCCTTCACATAAACCCATTCATTTGTAGGTCTAAAACAAATATCGCAATAAACTCTAGGAGGAACAAGTATTCTATTACAGTTGTTGCATTTTCTACCGATCAATCTTCCCTTTTTTAGTTCATTTAAAAATCTACTAATTGCTTGACCTGCTGATAATGAATATTTTGCTTCTGGTTTATAGGTTATTTCTAATACTTTTCCTTCATCTTCCTTTTTAACAGGTGTGCTTTGATATATTTTTTGCATCTTATCCACCTCTTGTTATAATTACTGTACTAACCTGCATAAGATCTCCCCAAGCTTGTGCTAAACCATAACCATTCTTTATCCTAACTTGCCTTTTATCAGCCTGATATGTTAATTGCCAATATAGTTCGCAGACTTTCATCATACCAGCAGCAGCTATTGGATTACCAACTCCTAACAATCCTCCACTAGGACATATTGGTAAATCTCCATCCCTTTGTGTAATGCCTTCTCTTACCATTTCAGGAGCTTTCCCTTTATCTGCAAGCTTTAATCCTTCCATATGATGCAGTTCTTTATAATTAAATGGATCATACACTTCTGCAAAATCTAGTTGTTTTCTTGGATTATCAATATTTGCCATTTTATACGCCATATTTCCTGCATATTCCAAATACAATGGATATGCTAATTCTCTAGATGTCCAATGAGTTGAATCAAGATTCCATCCAACTCCTTCTATCCATACAGGTGAATCTGTATACCTTCTAGCTACTTTCTCACTAGCTAGAACAATTGCGGCTGCACCATCTGTTACAGGACTTATATCAAGTCTTTGAACAGGATAAACAAGTACCTCACTATTTAAGACATCTTCTACAGTATATTTGCCTGCTGCAGATGCTGAAGGGTGATCCAGAGCGTTCTTTTTATTCTTTACGGAAACCAAAGCTATATCTTCTTTTTTAATGTTATATTTATGCATGTATCTATGCATTTCCATTGCAAATATCCAAATTAGATTTGGGTTAAGTGGTTTTTCTGTTATTGGATCCCAAATATGTAAGAAAACCGCTTGAGGGTGTGGTTTTGCACTACTCATTTTTTCTTCTGCAACTGCTACAACAACATCGAACATTCCAGAAGCAACGTGCCACCAAGCAGATATTGCTGTAAAAACACCTGTTGCACCTCCAACAAATACTCTTTTAACAGGCTTTAAATGGGCAAGCGCACCGTCGGACAAATACTCTCCTTTCATGTGAACTCCATCAAATGCATCTGGTGCTGAACCTATGACATAGGCCTCTACATCTTTAAAATTCATTCCAGCAGATTCCAATGCCATCTTTGTTGCTTGATAGGTTAATTCTTGTGGTGTATCCTTTAATTTTCTTCTGAATATAGTCATTCCAGCACCAATAATAGCTACTCTATTCCTAAAATTTATATTAGTTTTCATATTGAGCCCTCGTTGCTTAATATCGCTGCACAGTAAGTACTAGTAGGAACGCCTCTCCAAGTAAGTATGAATGCTTTCTTTGCATTGCTTAGTTGCATTCTTCCAGCTTCTTTTCTCAATTGCAAACATGCTTCATATACTCTAGAAAGACCTCCAGCATCTAAAGGAACACCTAAAGATAAATATCCCCCACTTACGTTAACAGGAAAATCTCCTTCGTAATCAAAACTACCCATGCTAACCTCTTTTAATGCCTCTCCTTGTTTTGCAAAGTTTGCTCCTTCTAAATGCAGTAACTCTGAATGAGCAAATCTATCATCTATTTCTGCAAAATCTAATTGATTTCTCGGATTACTAATGTTCGATTTCTCATATACTTTCTCTGAAACTTGTTTAATTGGTTTCAAATCGTATAAATCTCTTAGAAGTAAAGATGAAGTCTCACTGCACCAGTAAATGCTTTTTATCCAAATAGGTTTTGAATCAACTTTTTCTGCAAAATCTTTAGAAGCGAGAACAATTACATAGAAAGCATCACTGTTAGGTGCAATATCAGCTGTTGTTAGCGGGTCAAATATTTTAGGAGCATTCTTTAAATCTTTTAAATCTAAGTTAGAAGCAAATTTAGCTCTTGGATTTTTTAATCCATTTCTTTTATTCTTGACTGTTACTAAATGCAAATCTTCTTCATTATAATTAAATTTATTCAAATAGTATCTTGCCTGCAAAGATGCATAATAATAAGGATGTATTTCCAAATATCTCTCATATAAAGGATCCATAGCAAATTCAAGTATTTTTTCATAGGTATCTATGTTGCTAAATTTTGAATGGCTCTCTACAACTACCACATCAAACTGTCCAGTTTTTATAAGCATATAGCCTGAGGCCAGTGCTGCCAAGCTTTCACTGCATACTGTACATATCGGTCTTAATCTTGCGCCTAGCTGATCTACACTAAATTCATTGGAAATACTAATACCAACATTGTAATCTTCTTCACATGCAATAAATGCATCTACGTCTTTCCTTGGGTCTATACCGCAATCGCTGTATGCTCTTACGGCTGCTTCATAAACACCTTCTCTAAAAGAAACTTCTTTGGAAGTCGGAGAAGGTCCATAACTGCCTATTCCTATAATACATACTTCATTCATAATTAGCTAAAAAATAAAAAGTATAAATAAAAAGCTTTGCTAAATTTTACGCTTAATTGCTATTTTTAGGGTCGCTTCTCTTAGCTAACTCTGCTTGAAATTCTAAATATGCTTTTTTAACTTCTTCAATGGATGTTTCATCTTCCAATGTAGTTATATCGCCAATAGGTTTATTTACAGCTACGGCTTGGACAACTCTTCTCATTATTTTAGCGCTTCTTGTTTTGGGCAATTTACTTACAAATAAAACATTTTTCAAAGTAGCAATAGGCCCTACTTTCTCTCTTATCCAATTGTTTAGTTCATTAGCTAATTTTTCATTCGCTGTATATCCCTGTTTTAATGTCACGAATGCAACAGGTACTTCACCCTTGATTTCATCTGGTACTCCTACAACAGCTGCTTCAGCAACTGCAGGATGCTGTATTAATGCAGATTCAAGTTCGTAAGTTCCAAGTCTATGTCCTGCGACCTTTATAACTTCATCAGCTCTTCCTAATATCCAAAAGTATCCATCTCTATCTCTAACTGCATAATCACCAGTCCAAAAATAGTAATGCTTAAATTTAGAGAAGTAAACTTGAATGAATCTATCAGGGTCTCCCCATATGGTTAGAGATAAGCCAGGCCATGGTTTCCTAATAACTAAATAGCCTCTCTGTTCAGGAACTTGTGGATTACCATTTTCATCAACAACTTCTAGATCTGCACCAAATAAGGGCATGCCATTTGTTCCAGGTTTCATTGGAACTGTATAAAGTCCTGGAAAATGACCACTTAATAAACCACCTGTCTCTGTCATCCACCAAGTGCTTCCAAAATGAATCTCATTTCTTCCTACAACATCATACATCCATCTAAATGCTTCAGGATTAATAGGTTCACCAACTGATTGCATCAATCTAACAGATGACATATCATATTTTTTAAAAATTTCCTTAGGGAACTTCATGAACCCCCTTATTGCTGTTGGTGATGTATATAAAATATTTATTCCATATCTTTCGATTATTGCTGACCACCTTGAAGGATCGGGATAAGTTAATGCGCCCTCATACATCATAATCGTTGCACCTTCCATCAGTGGACCAAAAACCGTATAAGAATGACCTGTTACCCAACCAATATCTGCTGTGCACCAGTAAACATCTTCATCTCTGATATCGAAAGCCCATTTCATTGTAGCATGTAATAAAACTAAGTAGCCACCAACACCCTGTACTTGCCCCTTAGGTTTTCCTGTAGTCCCAGAAGTATATAAAATATATAGCGGTTCCTCAGATCTAACTCTTACAGGTTCTACATATACATTAGCGGGAATATCATTCATTAAATCATCAAAATTATAATCTCTACCATTTTTCATAGTTACATTACTTCCTAATCTCTTTAAGACAATTACATCTTTTACATTACTTACCTTATTCAATGCTTCATCAGCAATATTTTTAAGTTGTACAATTTTACCATTTCTCCAAAATCCATCTGCTGTTATTAGCATTTTAGCGTTTGCATCTTCTAATCTTGAGGCAAGAGAATCTGAAGAAAAACCAGCAAAAACCATCGTAAAAATAACCCCTAATCTAGCAAGAGCTAACATGAACATTGGAAGCTCTATAATCATAGGTAAATAAATACCAACCGTATCCCCTTTTTTAAGATTGAATTTCGTTTTAAGCATATACGATATTCTATTTACTTCTTTATACAAGTCATGATAAGTATATTTTTTAATTTCCTTTGGCATTCCTTTAGCATCTACCGGTTCACCTTCCCATATGAATGCAATTTTATTTTTTCTCCAAGTTGAAATGTGTTTGTCTAAACATACATAGCTTGCATTTATTTCAGCTCCTTTAAACCATCTATAAAACGGTGGATTTGAGTCATCAAGAACTTGATCCCATAATTTAAACCATGGCAACTCTTTTGCAACTCTAGCCCAAAATTCTTTAAAATTGTCGACTGTTTTTCTATGTAATTCAATATATGTTTTTACATCAATTAAATTACTTTTATCTTTAGGAAATATTTTTTCTTCAAATGGAAGGGCCCAATTAACAGACATATATTAATGCATAACCTAAAAAATATATAAATATTATTTTCATTAAAAAAAGATTTATATATAATAATGTATTTTTTTAATGACACAGAGCGTACAGACAGTTAAGTTTGCAGATTTATCATCAGTTGCTTCAATATCTTGGGGCGGTGCTTTCTTAGAATGGCTGGATTTTTATACATACGCTGTTTATGCAACAGTAGTTGCATCTGTTTTCTTTCCATCCATGATCCAATTGCTTCTCTATTTGCTTCTTTTGCTGCACTGGCAATAGGTTTCTTGTTTAGACCACTAGGAGCTCTTATATTTGGACATATTGGGGATAGATTTTGAAGAATAATATCGTTTGTAACTGCGATGAGCATGATGTTAGCAGGTACTTTAGGTATAGGACTTTTACCGGGATATGCTTCGATCGGCATTATTGCTTCAATAAGCGTTTTCCTTTTATGAATAATTCAAGGTTTGGCACTAGGAGGTGGATACGGAAGTGCTATAGTGTACTTAGGAGAATTCGTTCCTGAAAAAAGAAGGGGTCTGATAACTGGACTTTTATTTACAACCCCTGCAGCAGGCTTAGCTGTTGCAGGAAATTTGTTAGCTTACTTACAATCAATTTTTGGCAAAGCAGGTTTAATATCGTTTGCTTGGAGATACGGATTTATTATAGCAGGTGTAATAGTATTTATAATCGCTTTAATAATGTATTTATTTTATAAGGATACTCCTATTTTCTCTTCATTGAGAACTCTTAGAAGGATAACAGGTGCACCAATAAAGGAAGTTTTCGCTAATAAAAGATATGTATATTTAGTATTGTTAGGATGGATAGGTGTTATTGGAGCGCATGGACCAATTTGGTACACAAATCAGCTATATGATACTTACTTTTTGCAATTTCATGGATGAAGTCCAGGAGATGCAAATTATGTTTTATCATTAGCTACATATGCAGCACTTTGGACTTACTTATTCTTTGGTTGGTTATCTGATAAAATTGTTAGGAGGCCTATTCTTTTAATAGGCATATTTTGTAACGCATTGCTGTTCCCTTTAATTTTCTATCTACTTGGTCCATTCGCTGATGCTAAAAACTTTACAGCTGTATTCTTATTCTTTATCGTTATGACTTATTTCAACGGTTTAGGCTATAGTGGAGCAATGTCAGCTTTTCTTTTAGAACTGTTTCCAGCTAGAATAAGAACTACGGCAGTTGAATTCACGTATAATATGGGTTATGGTATAACAGGCGGATTGACACCACTTATAATTACTGCAATTTATAGTTATATCAAAAATCTTGTCTTAGCAATTACTTTATATTCTACAGTTGTTCCAATAATTATGGGACTATTTTATTTATTAAGAGGTTGGGAAACTTTAGGTACCAGAATATGGGAAGAATTCGACGCTGGTAAATTTATGAAACAACCATTAATTGTTTCATCAAATACACCAATTATAAAATTGGCTAGTGAACTTATAAATAGCGGTAATAGAGTTTCAGTAGTAATTGATAATGATGGAAAATATAAAGGAATTGCAGGAGAAAGAGCTGTTTTAAAGGCTCTCGCTTCTGGTTTATCTCTTAATACAGAGGTTGATAAAATTACAATTAATGCTGAACCGTTACATATTAAATCTCCTGTTGTAGATGCTATCGGTATAATGAATAAATATAACATACGTAGTGTTGCAATAATAGACGATGCAGGTAAACCAGTAGGATTATTAGATGCAAGAGAACTGTTAAATGAGAAAACTGTAATGAACTCTTTAATTAAAAAACCGGTCATTCATCGTATGCCTGCAAGAGAATTAGTTTCAAGAAAACCTATCGTGATACAGGCAGGGAATTCATTGAAAGAAGCTATAAAACTCATGTCTGAAAATAATGTGGGTTTATTACCTGTAGTTAATAAAAATGGCGAATTGATTGGTGTTATATCGGAAAGAGACATCACAGCTGCAATTTCAAATAAAGCAAATCTTGATAGTCCTGTTCAAAATTATATGAAAACAAATCCTATAACTTTAGGATACAATGCTTCTGTAAAGGACGCTATAGATATAATGAATAGCAAAGGAATAAGGCACGTAATTATAACTAACGATCAGAAGCAAATTGTAGGTGTAATTTATATAAGAGATCTTATAAAGCTTGCATAATATAAATTCTTTATAGAACTATTTTTTTGTATTCTTCATTTAGTATTTTTATAAATTCTTCTATTGTTATATTATTTTTTTGATTGTTGTTTCTATCTCTAACAGTAATAGTTTTTGTATTTTGTTCTTTATTGCCAACAATTATTATATAAGGAACTTTATGTTTCCACGCATTTAAAATTTTTTTATCTAGAGTTGCGTTGGTTGTATCTGTGCTAACTCTATAGTTATGCAACTTAGAGGATATATCTTTAGCATACTCTATGTATTTCTCAGAAATTGGCAAAATTCTTATCTGTTCAGGGGCCAACCAAAGTGGTAATTTACCTTCATAGTGCTCTAGTAAAATTCCGATGAATCTCTCTAAAGAACCTAGTATTGCTCTATGTATCATTACAGGCACAGCCTGTTTACCTTTTTCATCTATATAGAACAATTTAAATCTTCTAGGCAAATTAAAATCTAATTGGATTGTTGTTAATTGCCAATATCTGTTCAAAGCATCTTTAACATCTATATCTATTTTAGGACCATAAAATGCTCCTTCTCCTTCCTTTATTTCATACTTTAAGCTAAGCTTATCCAAGCATAACTTTAATGCTTCCGTTGCTTTATCCCATAGTGTTAAGCTACCAATATATTTTTCAGGTCTTGTGGATAAATTTATCTTATAATCTTTCATATCAAAAATTTCGTAAATTTTTATAGCTGTTTTTAAAATATTTGTTACTTCTTCTTCTATTTGATCTTCTCTTAGAAAAATATGACCATCATCTTGAGTTATAGATCTTACTCTTACTAAACCCGTGATTTCGCCTGATTGTTCGTTTCTATATACAGTTCCGAATTCTGAAATCCTAATTGGTAAATCTCTATAACTTCTTATTTCGCTTCGATATATTAAACAATGACCAGGACAGTTCATTGGCTTAAGTACATACTTTTTCTCTTTGGTTTTGAAGATAAACATCTTTTCTTTATATTTTGCTAAGTGACCAGAGATTTTCCATAGCTTTATATCAAATGCATGAGGTGTCCATACCTCTTCATAATTGAATTGCTTATTGAATTTTCTCATCAGATTTATCAATTCTTCTCTTATTATGAAACCATTCTTTTTAAAAATAGGCATACCAGAAGCAACTTCTTCTGGCATGATGTATATTCCCAATTCGTTACCCAATTCGATATGGGTTTTATGTTGCATTAAACAAATTATGAATATTCTCTTATTAATTTATCAAGTGTTATTAAATTTCCTTTTCTCTTTTCATCTATAACTCTTATCATTATACCATCTTTAATTATTTCGAATGTTATTTTCGCTCCTTTTGATAAATTTATTTTTCTTCTTATATATGCAGGTATTGTTACTTTTCCTCCTGATGTAACTAAATAAAATTTCTTCATTCTTTTCAATTTTTCACAATTTTAAATAAGTTAAGCTAATATTTATCATAAAATAGATAAAATTTGAATCAAATCAAATGAAGGAAGCTGTTTTATATGAAAGATTACAGAATAATAGGGTTAGATGTACCGCTTGTGCTCGTTATTGTAACATACCTGAAAATATGATTGGATTATGCGGTATAAGAAAAAACATCGAAGGTAAATTATATTTATTGGTTTATGGTAAAATAATTGCCAGTCATATAGATCCTATTGAGAAAAAGCCACTTGTTCATTTTCATCCAGGTTCAAAAGTTCTTTCAATAGCAACTACTGGTTGCAATTGGCTTTGTCAATATTGCCAAAATTTTGATATAAGTCAAAGAAGAAAAGTTGAAGGTATGGATGTAAATCCTGAAGATGTGGTTGAAATGGCCATAAAAACGAGGAGTGAAGGAATTACTTATACTTATAATGAACCTACGATATTTATTGAATTTGCAAGAGATGTAGGAGTTATTGCAAGGAAAAATGGTTTATTCAATACTTTTGTTTCAAATGGATATTTAACTCCTGAAGCGATAAAAATGTTAACAGAATTTTTAGATGCGATAACCGTGGATTTTAAAGGAAATGCGGAGAAGAATTTTATGCAAAAATACATAATAGTCCCAGGACCTGAACCAATATTTGATGCATTATTAGAACTTAAAAAAACTAACATTCATGTGGAAATCACAGACCTTGTTGTTCCACAGATCGGTGATAATATAGAATCTGCTAGAAAGTTGGCAAGATGGATATATGAGAATCTTGGTCCAGATACACCTTTACATTTTCTTAGATTTCATCCAGATTACAAACTTCAGAATCTTCCATGGACACCAGTAGAAACATTAGAGAAACATTGGAAAGTTGCAAAGGAAGAAGGATTAAGATATGTATACATAGGAAATGTTCCAGGGCATCCTCTTGAAAATACATATTGTCCTGAATGTGGAAACGTTGTAATTGAAAGATTTTCATTTGACATAACAGGTTGGTATCTTGATGAAGAAAACAGGTGCAAATATTGTGGTTATAAGCTTCCAATCATAGGTAAGTTAAGTAAAAACGTAACTAAGCCTAGATTTCTTCCTGTGTTCTGGTAGAAAGTGCAAATGAGTTTAGATTTTGAAAGTATATTGCAGAGAATAAAAGAAACGCTCTCTATGCAACCTCAATCAAAGATAACGATGCTAGGAGATTTAACAAAGAAAATAAAGGATCCATACGTTGTTTTAGTAGCTACTATTTTATCCCATAGAACCAAAGATGAAATTACCGAAAAAGTAGTTCTTAATTTTATCAAAAGATTTCCTACCGTCTATGACTTGGCTAAAGCTAGTATGGGAGATATTAAAAATGAAATAAAAAAAGTAGGATTTTATAATAATAAAGCTAGGATTCTTAAGGAGATATCCATAACTTTAATAAAAAAATATCATGGAAAAGTACCAAATGATATACAAGAATTACTGAAATTACCAGGCGTTGGTAGGAAAACTGCAAATTGTGTATTAGTTTATGCATATGATATGCCTGCTATACCTGTTGATACACATGTACATAGAATATTTAATAGATTAGGGATTGTTGATACAAAAACTCCAGAAGAAACTGAAATCAAATTAATGGAGATAATCGATAAGAAGTATTGGAAAGAAATTAATGATACATTCATAAGATTTGGAAAATCTATTTGTAAACCTGTAAAACCTAATTGCCAAATATGCTTACTAAAAGATATTTGTAAATATTATCAAAATAACAAACCATAGTTTAAAGCAAAGTTTTTATATGGAGTATAATAAGATAGAATTAATGGCTAAAACAATTGAACAACCATTGGTTACATTTACAGAAAAGGCGATTGAAAAAATTAAAGAATTCATGAAGGAAGAGAATAATCTAAATTTATATCTAAGGATTTATATAGCAAGTGGAGGATGTGCAGGTTTTTCTTATGGTATGGCATTTGAAGAAGCCCCCACAGATGATGATGTTGTTTTCGAGGTTGGAGGCGTTAAAGTTATTATAGATGAATTCAGTGCGAAATACATTAAGGGCTCTACAGTTGATTATGTAGAAACTTTGATGGGGTCAGGATTTAAAATTGATAATCCAAATGCGACGTACACTTGTAGTTGCGGTTCTTCATTCCACGTTTGATTATTTTCTGTATAATTTTTTATAAATAAAAGAAGAAAATAGCAATAATATAGAAAATAAAATTGCATTTTCTAGAAAATAATTATATGTTTTCAAAAAATCATATGAATTATTAGTGCTAGGCAAATAAACATAAACTATGTTTGAAAAAGTACTATTGCCTATAATATTGAAAGCAACAACAGCATAATAGTATCCTCTACCAGGTGTTACATTTGTATCAATATAACTATTAATGCTATAGGATACTTTGTATATTACTTTCATATTAGTAAGCGATGTTCCTTTAAGAATATAGTATCCGCTTATTGGCATGAAAGGTGAATTTTGTGAAGACCAATTTAAAATAACTTCATTGGAAGAAGTTGAATAACTAAGTACAGGAGCCTTAGGTATGGTTAAACCTATATCGCTGTCAATGTAAACTTTTTTACTTGCTAAAATAGTAACATTATTGCTTGCTAGAACTTCAAGTCTCACTTCATAATAAGAGTTTGGCATGTTTGTAGCATTATAAATTGATATTAAGCCTATAGTCGGAGAATATCCATAGCTAATTAACACATAGCTTGCATTTGGAAGTAAGATTCTTATGTATAGCTTGTATAACGACAAATAAATATTTGGATTTTGTGAAATAACGTTAGCTATTCCGTATATCTTTAGCATGATATTACCACCTGGGCTGACAAGTTTACTTCCAATATTAAGCAATGAAGCTATATACACAGTAGAATTTCCATACAATTGAAGATTATTATAATTCATAATTTCTGAATTGCTTAGGTATAGTTGTGATTGGTTGTATAATTGGGCATATCCTACAAAAGAAGAATTTTGTGCGAAAGTAATGCTTGAATTAAATGAATATAAACTTGAAACTGTATCATTAAAAAGATTTATATTATTTTTATCAATCAAGTAGATTGTAAAATTAGTTGAATCATATATATTAGCTGATTTCAAATAAGTGTAAAATAATTTTATTTTATCTAATATTGTATTCTTAAGATTTATGAATTTATTCGAAGAATTAAAGAAGCTGTTAAAGAGTAGTCCATTCTTCAATCCTTCTAGATAATCGATATTATTTAACCAAATTTCTAAGTTTGTAGAATTAATTATTGTTAAATTTCCAAATCTTGTTATATTCATTATGTTTGGATAATTTATAGGCGAAATAAATATTTTATCTGCATTTATTATATTAAAATTATTTAATCCCGGAATTATTCCATTCCAATGTTGATAATAGCCTGAGGGTACATACAACTCAAGAGAGCTCGTCTTATTTATTCCAAGAAATAATGAGAATTCCGACTCATAAATTTGAATATTGTTTTCATATTGGTTCATCTTTAAATAAAATCCATAGGAGAAATTAAAAGACATCTTCGAATAGTTTGATGGATTGAATATTATCAAACCTTTAAATGTACTATAAATAGAAGCGATGTTTGAATAGTAATTAACGTTTATTAGAAGAAATTTTGAATTTAACTTTGCTACATTAAGATTAAGATTTGATTTTATCAATGTAATTTTAACAGGATTATAAATATTATTCTGCGTCTTAATGGTTGAGTTATAAAGAAATAATTTTGAATTATTTTCTATTAAAGCTTCTTTTATTAATATCAATGAAGCGTTTTGCAGTATCAGTTGAGAATCATTTGAAATTACAAGATAATTAGCTTGTAATACTGAATTGTTTAAAACTTTAAGAGTTGAATGATTTGTAATTGATAGTTTACAATAGTTTTGGCTCATCGTTATAGTAGCGTTATTGTTTATTATTTTTGTAATGCAAAAAGAATTATTTTGTGAGTGAACTAAATCAATGTTAGTTAAAAAAATAATAGAAAGCAATAATATCAAAATTAACAAGTATCGCATCTCTTAATTAAATAATTTTTTAATATTAATTTTTATTCAGGAAGCAGAACTAAATTTTCACAAATCACACATTTATATACGCCCCATACACCTTCTTGACCAACTTTAACTTTTTCTGTTATTTTTCCGCAATTCTGGCAATAAGTTTTAACCTTTTTTGATTCCATGAAAACAAACTGTTTGCCTTTATATATTAATCTAATTCTCTATTTTTTTGATCAAGTTTTTAACATATGCTTCAGGTGGTATTTTAAATCTTTCTTCGCAAACATGACAATCGTTTACGTTTAAATCTTTTTCAATCTCTTTATGCAATTGACATAGTTCCCTATTAGATATTATGTAATCAACCAATTTAGTTAATCCCATTACAAGTTCTTCTTCACTCAATTTATTATTTGCTATACCTTCAGCAAATTTATCTATACTCATTTTAACGAATTCAGATTTAATGAAATTCTTAGCTATTCCTCTTTTCTGAGATATATAATAGCTGATCGCTGCTTGGCTTACACCCAATTTCTCAGCAGCTACTTGTTGCTTAAAATTATACTTTTTAACAAGCTCAATAGCAATTAAAGCTCTGATTGCAGGATACAAATTTTTAACGACTATTTCATCAGGTAAAATCTTAGGTGTTGACACAACTTATGTTATAATAATATTCAAATAAGAATTTATATTTTCTTTATCAAAAAGTTTATATTAAGAATCATTCAATCTATTTTTGATGTACGGAAAATTTGAAGCCTATGCGAAAACAATATCATTGTTAACAATTTTAACTTTGATTCTTGTAGGAATAGGATATGCAATTGGTGGTATATCGATCGCTATATACTTTCTATTTTTAGGACTTATTTTGAATCTTATAATGTATTTCGTATCAGATAAAATTGTTCTAGCTAGTTCAGGTGCAAGAATTGTAAATGACAAGGAAGCGCCTAGGCTGCATAAGATTGTAGGAGATTTATCGAATAAAATAGGAATATCCAAGCCCAAAGTAGCCATTGTTAATGCTCCACAGCCAAACGCATTTGCTACAGGTAGAGGTCCAAGCCATGCGGTTGTAGCTGCTACTACAGGCTTATTAGCTATGATGAACGATGATGAAATTGAAGCAGTGATGGCTCATGAATTAGGGCACGTTATTAATAGAGATGTTCTTGTTTCAACTATTGCTGCAGGAATCGCTACAGCTATTACATACATAGCATATTTTGCTCTATTCTTTTTAATAGGTGGTAGAAATAATAATAATGGAGCAGTTCTTGGATTAGCAGCTGTTATATTAGCACCTTTCACAGCAAGCCTTATACAATTGGCAATATCAAGAACAAGGGAATATTTGGCTGATTATACTTCAGCTAAAATTACAATGAATCCTCAAGCTTTGATTAGTGCATTAACTAAAATTGAAAACATGATAAGAAGAGGTGCAAAGCTAGATGCATCTCAAACAACCGCATCACTATGGATTGCAAATCCTTTTAAACATGATTTATCGAGTGATAGGATAGCTGAATTATTTTCAACTCATCCTTCAACAGAGAATAGAATAAAAAGACTAAAAGAAATTGCAAGAGAAATGGGAATATACATTGATTGATGAAAATTAAAGTAGATGAAACTTTTATTTTTGAAGAAAAATCAAAATCTTTTTTTGGTTTTTTAAATAGAAAAATTACACAAGTAAATATTGATGATGAAACTAGAATAGTTGATTTGAAAAAGTATATATTAAAGAAATACGGTTTGGATGCTTATTCTTATCTTTTTAGGATAGTTCAAGGGGATAAAGAAATCGAAGATGATGTAAAGATAATACAATTGAATACAAAGAAAGAATTTAGAATATTATGCAAGAATAAGAATGAATTGTTTGAAATTTTGAGAAAGATAGGTAAAATATAGTTAATTATATACGATAACCTTAATAGCTTCTCCTTTTTCTGCTTCTATTATTGCATCTATTGCATTATCCAGTTTAAACTTATGTGTAATCAAAATTTCTGGTTTTACTATATTTTTTTCAAGTAAATATATTGCTTGAGCAATCTCATACTCTGTAGTAGAGTAGCTAGGAATTATTTTAATTTCATTTAAAAATATTTTTGAAGCTTCTACTGTTAACATATCACCCTTTTTTGGATTTCCGAATATACAAACTTTTCCTCCTTTACGTACAATTCCAATTGAATTTTTTAAGGCTTCTACACTAGAAGTTGATACGATTACTAAATCTGGACCATATTTACTCCATTTAAAAATATCTTCAATGCTATTTTCTGACTTTAAGTTGAATGTGTTTTCGCAACCTAATTTGTTCGCAAAGTCTAATCTTTTTTGATTTATATCAGCGCATGCTATGTCTGCAATACCCATCGATTTTAGTAATAAAAGAAATAGATAGCCAACAGGGCCTACCCCAATGATTAAAATTTTATCTGATATCTGAATATTCAACTTATTAATTGCTCTTATGCAACATGCTAATGGTTCAATAAATATTCCTTTTTCATCTGTTATGTTTTGATTCAACTTAAATACTCCTCCAAAGTTTACTATTCTTTCAGGAACTCTAAAGAATTCAGACAATCCACAAGGATCTAAATTAACTTGGGTAAAAAAATCACACATAGTAAAATCACCTCTTAAACAATAGTAACAAACTCTACACGGTACATGATGGTGTACAAATACTCTATCACCTATTTTTAAGTTAGATACATTTTTACCAATTTCTTCTATAATTCCAACTGGCTCATGGCCTAATATTGGAGGAGTTGAGAAATTGCCTTGATATTTTTCTACATCTGTTCCACAAATGCCACACATTTTCATTCTTACAAGAATTTCATTTGGACCTATAATAGGAATTTCCTTTTCTATTATTCTTGCATCTCTCTGACCAAAGAGCAACAAACTTTTCATTGTTGAAAAATATATAATAGCTTGTTACTAAATTTTTCAAATGCTAAATCATCAACTAAAACGATTGAAATCTTTTCTATATTTATTCCCGAATCGATTGCCTTTTTTATTGCATTAAACATTGACTCGGCAGAATCATCATAACTAACCCCTCCTACACCTGTACCCATCGCAGGTAAGGATATAGATTTTACACCTTTTTGCGATGCTGTTATAATTGATGAAAATGTAGCTTTGAAAATCTTATCATTAGTTGTTTTCATAGCAGGCATTTCCATCGTAGGCGAATGAATAACATATTTAGATTTTAGTCTTCCAGCACCTGTAATAATTGACTTTCCTATTTCAACAGGGGCATTTTTCATTGCTTCTTTTTCTATTTCCTCTCCACCTTTCTTTTTTATAATATATGCAACGCCTCCACCCATTATCATTTGTGAATTTGCTGGATTTACAATCGCATCAGAATTTTCTTCTGTCAAATCTCCTTTCTTTATCTCAATTGTAACTCCTTTATATGATAAATTGACCATAATTTATCTAAATTAATATTTTCAAATAAGGTAGAATAAGATTTGCCAATTTTATTTTTCTTTCTAAACTTAGGTACTTAAACCCCTTTACAATACCTATACAATCCTTCGATTTACATCCACATCTAAAAGAATCAACACCTAAATCGTACTCTGTTGTATTATAATTGTAAGTAAGTTCTTCAAACTCATTTATTTTTTTAATCGATTTTAACACAATTTTATCATTCAAGATTTCAATTTTACAGTTTGGGTCGCAAGAATGGTTTATGTAACGAGTTATATTTTTAGGTATTATGTATTTTCTGAAATCGATTTGAAGCGCATAAGGATTATGTACATTTGTTAAGTCATCTTCTACAACATCGCCTATAATTTCAATTATTATTTCATTCTGTTCAATTTTTTGCGAAGTAAATAGTCCTTTTCCGTTACAAAAATTAGATAAAGAAACGTAAAGTTGTTTTTCATATATTAATTTACTCGAAGGGTCCATCACCCCCTTATAATTATTATGATTTGGTATGTTAAATTTTTACGTCCTCATATACCCCTGGGAGTCATCATTAATTCAGTTGATTGATTTTTCATCATTGGACAATTAATTTAAAGAACAATTTATTAATAAACTTCAGCCATCGTTGGTTTCTCAATCTTTACGTAATTGACAATTTGAACATAATATTTCTTCTTAAATTCATCCAATATAGTATCAGCTTTTTCTGGCTTGCCTTTTTCTATTTCATCCATTACGTTTTCGAAATCTCTTGTAAGCTTTACGTCGACAAGCCATTTAAAATGTTTTTTTAGATAATCAACGATTTCCATACCCAATTTTGAAGGTATTAGCATCTTTTTGATTTTAGATGGAAATATGTATTTATGTTCTCTCAATTTTTGTATGGTTATTGCATAAGTTGAAGGTCTTCCTATTTTTTCTTTTTTCATTCTTTTTATTAGTGAGTCCTCTGTAAGAAGCATCTTCATCTTTTTCTTGACTTCTAAATTGATTATTTTTAACTTATCGCCTTCTTTAATTTCTTTTAATTTTTCTTGAACATTAATTGGTAATATTTTGGCGAAACTTTCTTTATCACAATAAATGATTTGTGATAGAGGTTTAAGAATTATTGAAACTTCTTCATTATTTATCTTTAGTAATATATTTTTAAACATAATTCTAATTCTTTTTATTTTTGCACTTTTCATTTGCGATGCAATGAAATTTCGAAATATTAAATCATATAATAAAAAGTGTTGTACTGTTAATTGTATTGGTATTCTGATAGATCCAGAAGCTATTGAATTTTCCAATTGAAATCTATCAAGTGGTCTTGTTGGTCTTATACATTCATGAGTTCCTTGTTCACCATATTGTTTTTTTCTATATAGATCTTCCATGTTATTTTCTTTTAAATAATTGTAAGCTATTTGAAATCCTACTTCACTTATATAATAACTATCTGTTCTGTGATATGTAATTAGTCCTGCTTCAAATAGATCCTGGGCTAGTCTCATGATTCTATCTGAGGATATTTTAAGTTTATTCACTCCTTCAGTCAGCATCTCTGTCGTAGTGAAAGGTTTGGGAGAATTAATATAGCTTTCTTCTACACTTACTTTCTCAACTTCAACTTCCTTATTCTTAAGAAGCTTTTTAATGAGAAGAGTTTTATCTCTATTCCACGAGGGTAATTTAATTATTTCAGATGTAATATGCAATTTAATATTTTCATTTTCTACATTCATAGCCAAATATCTTTTATTACTACGTATATGACTTCTATAACTTTCAATTATCCATCGTAATGTAGGAGCTTGAACCCTACCTAATCCAAGACTTTTCTTGTCGTGTAGTTTTTGAAGTACATAAGATATCGAAAAACCTACCCATCTATCACCAATTCTTCTTATAACTTGAGCTGTGACAAAATTTTTATTAATTTCTCTTAAATTGTTTAATGCTTTATTCAGAGCCTTTAAGGTAATTTCATGCATTTCAGCTCTTTTTATTTCCTTTGCAAAAGGTTTAATTACCAAATATACATCATAAGCAATCTTCTCTCCTTCAGTATCCGGATCCGTTGCTATAATTACCATGTCATTTTCTCTTGAAAGCTGTTTCAGTACATTAATTACGTTTATGGAATCATTGATGAGTGTACTTCCACAAAAATTACATTTACCTTCTTCTTTTAAATATTCTGTAAATTGATTGTGACAATTTAAGCATCTTTTTATTGTAGTATAAATTGGTATGAACTCTTTTTGAGCTTCTTTAACTCCAAAGTAAATTTTGTTATTTTCGTCATGAGTGTATACTAAATCAAGTAAATGTCCTTTTGTAGCTATTATGTTTAAAATATATTTATCTGCTACACATTCATAAACAGGTATACCATCTAAGTATCTTATTGAAGGACGACCAAAAAATGAAGCTATAGATCTTGCCTTTGTTGGAGACTCTACTACGAAGAGAGCTGTTTTTAAGCTTTGGAATTCATTTCTAACATGTTTTATTTCTTTCTTAATTATTGCTTCTCTTTCCTTATTTATTACTTGAATAATTAGATCTTTATTTTTTAAAAATTTTTTAAAATCCGTCCAATCAAATTCTTCAATTATATTCCTAAGTTGGTTTGTAAGAGAATTGAACGCTCCCTCGTCATCTACTATGAGAAATGATAAACCTGTTGTGATACCTCCAAAATACATCCTACTAGTTCTTCCAGAACCTTGCAAGTAAGTTAGGGAATCAGCAAATATGAAGTACTTCTCTCCATTTCTTTCTTCGATATTTATTTTGAATCTTTGTTTTAGTGTATTTAATATTTTTTCATCGTAAAGCACTTTTTGAATCTCATCAAAAACATTTTTTGTAAGCTGGAATAATTTAATATCTTCTCTCGATTGTGATGTATGTGTGATGAATCTCAATTGTTCAGGTGTATATTTTTGAACCTCCATTCTTAGCTTATTAGTTAATTTTAGTAACTCTATTCTTTTGTCATGATCGCTTATTGCATTTAATATAATACCTGCAATCCATAAAGCTCTTATAGGATTTTTTTCTACGCTCTTAAAATTGAAATAAAATCTAGGAATTCCACAGAAGATGGCATATTTAATCCTATCAGGTATGTCCAAGCCGCGAACTAAAGGGCTATAAAATCTTGAATAACCAATGAGAACATCAACTTTACCTTCCTTGAATTCATTAATAGCTGAGTAATTCTTTGAAGTTACAATTGCAGATTTTATACCAATTCTTTCTAATCTCTTTTTTATTGACTCTAAACCTATGTTAAATTGTTCTGAAGGTAGAAATATTATGCCTCCGCTTCCTACTAGTTTAATTATTTTTGTTAATGAGCGAATAATATTCTTACTTTCAACTTTAATATCATATATCTTTCTAAAGACTTCCGTTGTTGAACCTGGTTCAAAATTTAACAGTAATTTTAGAAGTTTTATTCTGGAAGATGTTACTCTTGTTGTGGCACTAGAGAATATTAATTGGCCAACTTTATGTTCTGATTTGTATTTTTGAATCAAATTTATAATATCTTTTTTTTCTGAAAAATCGACGTCTCTTCTTTGAATCTTACCAATATACCCTTTTATCTTTATTAATAATTCTTTATCAAAACCTATTAAATGTAGAATGTAGTCTATATTTTTAGACCTCTTTAACAATGCATCAACATCATCGACAAAAACTAAATCAATAATGCCCAACTGATCTACATATGTAAATAACTCACGATTTTTACTTAGGAAAGCTGGAGTTAAAATTGCTAATGTATAATTCTTATTGATTAATTTTTCTTTTAATATCCTTCTATTTTTGTCATTACTAGAGACTAAATTAATTTCTAATTTTAACGTAGATGCAAAATTTTCAAATTTTTCTTTAGTTTGTTGAACTAATGCTTTAGTAGGAGTAATAAACATATATCTTTTATTCCTATCTTTTTGAATATTATAAAGAATGTATAAAATACCAAATGTTGTCTTTCCAAGACCTGTAGGATATGTTATAGCAAAACTTTTTTCACTGATTGCTTTTATTAACCAATTTCTTTGTGCACTTAAAGGTTCACCAACCAATTTTTTTGCAAAATCAGAGAATTCATTTATTACCTTTTCTTGTTTAACGAATTCTAATAAATCACCAGTTAATTTACTCTTCTCATTTAAATATTCAATTAAATTTTCTTTATTAACTAACCTTAAATCTTTATCAGGTAAACAAGTTTCACAAACCAATCCATTTTCTAACCTAATTGAAGTAATATCGTTATAATCGTTCGGACATAGCTTTTTTAATAATAGTTGCATTAAGCCTACATTATTTCTAAAAGTGTAATGTATTTTTTAAATGTTTTTAGTTTCTTCAAAATTATATATATGTCTTTTAACTGAGGTAATTTTTCTTATACGAATCATTCTCATTCTCTTTTCTATTATATCCATATCTTCATTTTTCACGAATATTCTATTAAAATTAAATTCCAGTCTTTTGAAACAACTTGGACAAGTGTGTGCATATCTTCTCAATATATCCAATGGAGAAATTACATCTTCTGCATCGTTAAAAAATTTGAACCCACAGGATCCACATTTTATTGTTAAGGTCATACACATTACTCGTAATACTTTTTTTATTCTATTTTTTACAATTTGGTGCAAAAAACATGGGTTAAGAGACATAGTCTTGAAAACATATTTTAAAATCTATGAAAAAAATAGATTAATTAATAATATTTCTTTTCATAAACATGAAATTTATTTTAAAAAAGATTTTAAAAGAAAATAAAAAATTATTTAAATTAAGGTAATTTTGCCTCTTCTACCTACATTTAAACTAATTATTCCCTTCCAACTTGTTACATAAGCTTTTTCAAGTTGAACGTAAGATCCTTCTTTAACTTTATTTATTTGTTCATTCCAAAGTGTTAAATATGTTTTTCCTGTTTCATCTTCAACGACCGCTCGAGCAACTTTAGCCTTGCCATATATTGTATTAACATATTTTTCATATTCTATTGAGACAATTTTTACTGTGATAGAAATATCATTCATATCATTTCTTAAGTCTTTTGTTTTTACTCTCATGTTGGGTTCAGAGACTCTTAAAATAAGTATATAAATAGAAATATCAGCTTCCAATGGTATTACTAGGATAATTCTACAGATAATTCGGAATTTTTATTGAAGTAAGATGTATTTTAATTTGATGAATAGGATTGAAATTCCAGAATATTCAATTAGTAAAAATGTGTTACTTGAAGCAAAAACTACTGCTTTAATAATTGTAGATATGCAAAATGATTTTGCTCACTCAAATGGAAAGTTATTTGTGCCTAATTCAAGAAATACTATCAATAAGATAAGTAATCTTATAAGAAAAGCTAGAGAAAAAAAAGTAAAAATTATATACACTCAAGATTGGCATACAAAAGATGATCTGGAATTTAAAATATGGGGCGAACATGCAGTACAAAATACATGGGGTTCGGAAATTGTTGATGAACTAAAACCTAACGAAAATGATATTATAATAAAAAAATTAAGATACGATGCTTTTTATGGAACATCATTGGATCATATTCTTAGAATTAACAATATTCAGAATTTAATAATAACAGGCACAGTTGCAAATATTTGCGTATTGCACACCGCTGGAAGTGCAGCCCTAAGATGGTATAAAGTAATTCTACCTATAGATGCTATTTCTGCACTAAATGACTTTGATTATTATGCAGCAATTAGACAGGTTGATTTCTTATATAAAGGAATTATAACCACCTCTGATGAAATAGAATTTATATAAAATGATAATCGATTTCCATGTTCATCCTCCAACAAATCAATTCATATCTACATTAGGTGAACTATTCGAACCTACAGTAAAGTATTTTAGAGCGAATTTTAAAGTTAGTGATTATAAAAGTTTTGCTGAAGATTTAAAAAATGAGGGAATAACGAAAGCAATATTGTTACCAATCATTTCCCACTTAAAAGGTGGGGGAAGAATAGAAAATGAACATATCAAAGAAATATGCAATTCAGATCCTGATTTGTTTTATGGTTTCGCATCCTTCGACATGAATAAAGATTACTTATCTGAATTAAAGTATGCTATAAATGAATTAGGCTTGAAGGGAATCAAAATACATCCTCAACTTCAAGTTATTAGACCTGATGATGAAAGATTAAAGAAAGTTTATGATTTTGCTGACAAGTATAATTTACCTATAGTTATACATACAGGAATAACTGGAATAGGAGCTAATGTAAAGGGAGGTGGAGGCTTAAAATTAGATTTTGGAAGGCCAATTTACATAGATAATGTAGCATCTGAATATCCAAATGTTATTTTCATAATGGCCCATTTCGGTTGGCCTTGGTATGAAGAAGCTTTAGCTGTTGCCTATCATAAGGCAAATGTTTACATTGATATTAGTGGATGGTCTCCTAAGTATATACCGAATGTTGTAATTAGATATATGGATTCTTTACTTCAAGATCGAACACTATTTGGAAGTGATTACCCGATGATAAGGCCTAGTAGAATAATAAATGAATTGAAACAAATAAATCTAAAAGAACAAACAATTAAAAAAATTTTATATGAAAATGCATTAAAGATTTTAAATAAGTTGTAATATCAAATTAAATAAAAAACATTTTTAGATTATTTTAACATTATAATAATGTATGAGTGAATCTCAGCAAATCTTTAAATTAAGTACTGGTGTTATATTTGCAGCTGGTTATGCTAATAAACTTCGTAGAGTAGCATTAGCAGTTTTAGGCAATAATGTTCCAAGAGATATAATAATAAATGAAATTTCCAAGTTAAATCAAGAGCTGTATAAGGAAATTGTAGAAAAAATGAAAATCGAAAAAAGAGATCCAATCCAAATTACCCTCAATGCAATTTACGATAAACAGATGAATAAGTTGGAATTTAAAGATATTATTATAGAGAAATTTGTTCCAGAAAGTAAAATTGCTTCTAGTTTAGAGAACGCTAATAAAGAAATAAATAGTCTTAAAGAAGAAATTTCCAATCTAAAAAATAAATATGAAAAAGAAATAGAAGCATATAAAAAACAAAGCGAGAAAGTTAAAGAATTTCTAAATAATTTATTAAACGAAGTTAAAAATCTGTTAGAAACTATTTAATTTTTTTCTTTATAGTAACTGTAAATTGTCTTTCAGCAGTTGTAACTGGTATGTATTCTAGTTCAACGCCTAACTTTTCTTTAGCAAGTTTGTTTAAAATTTCCATGTTATTTCTACCTAATGGAACTATTAGTTTATAGGGAGCGTTTATCTTTACCATTTTTTCTATTCTTTCTAAATACTTAGATAGTATTGGAATAACCTCATCTTCTCTCATCTTAACTTTTTGCGCTGTCAAATCAGATTTTTTATCTAGTTCTACCATATCAAAGATAAAATAGCTCTATGCTCGATAAAAATTTAAAACTTGAAGAAATTTATAATGCGAAAACTAGAATAAGCAAATTAACTTTTCAAACACCCATAATAAAAAGTGAAATATTAAGTGAAGAGTTTGGTAAAGGGATTTATTTCAAATGTGAATTCATGCATGAAGTTGGTTCATTCAAGATAAGAGGAGTAGCAAATAAAGTGCTTAAACAAATAGAAAATGGACATAAACCTAGAATGCTTGTAACAGCATCCAGTGGTAATCACGGTATCGCTGTAGCATATGTAGGCAATCTTCTAAAAATTCCTGTAGTAGTTTTTGTTCCAGAAGTAGGAACAGATTACAAATTATATAAAATGTCTAGATTAGGTGCTAAGATAATAAGAGCAGGGAAGTATTCTGATATAGCCAATAGACATGCTGAAAAGTATGCAAATGAAAATGGAGCGTTGTATATTCATTCATATGATGATCCTGATGTAATCTCTGGCCAAGGAACGGTAGGATTGGAAATATATGAGCAAAATAAAAATATAGATTGTGTAATATTTCCTGTTGGCGGTGGAGGCTTAATAGCAGGTGCCTCCTATTATTTAAAACAAATAAATCCAGAAATTAAAGTTATAGGTGTTCAATCAGAATCTGTACCTTCAATGTATGATGCTATGCTGAAAAATAAAATAATAACTGTTAAAGCTAAAAAAACAATAGCTGAAGGTATGGCGGTTAGAAAAGTAGGTAAAATTGCTTTTGAAGTTTCAAAAAAATATGTAGATGAAATTCTTCTTGTAAAAGAAGAAGAGATCATAAATTCTTTAATAAAAATCTTTGATGCTGAAAGAATATTGATTGAAGCAAGCGCAGCTTCATCTTTTGCTATAATATTTAGATATAAAGAAAAATTAAAGAATAATAATTGCTTTGTTCTTACTGGAAGAAATATTTCTTCAAAAATATTTAAAAAAGTTCTAAGATAATTTACTCAGGTTTTAATATTACTAGTTCTATTTCTTTAGGTAATTTTCCTTTAAGGTATTCAGCGTCTGCTTCTGAACCAACTATAGTACCATAATGCATTGGAATTACAATTTTAGGTTTAATATCTTTAGCTGCCTCTATAGCTTCTTCTTTAGTCATAACATAAGTGCCTGAGACGGGTAATAATGCAATGGTTGGCTTTAAGTTTTTCATTTCTGGTATATGATCTGTATCTCCTGCATGATAAATTGATGTCTCTCCAAATGTTACCACATAACCTACTTTATTGTCTTCTTTAGGGTGAAAAACAACACCTGGTGCTCTAAATTTATTTACATTATATGCATTTACTGCTTTAACCTTGATTAGGTCAAAGCTTAATTCGTCTCCTGGTTTAACATAGTATTTTTTGTTCTCTTTAAATTTTTCTAATTCATCTTTGCATTCGGTCGGTGCAATAAGAACGGTGCCTTTTGACAAAACTTTATTTATATCTTCAGGTGATAGATGGTCAAAATGGTTATGTGATATTAGTATGTAATCTGCTTTTTCTTTTTGCGGCTTTATTTTATAAGGATCAAAATATACATACTTACCTTTGTATTCTACTTTAAAGCTGTCATGACCTAGCCATGTTATTTTAAGGTCTTTATAGTTGTAAACCATATACTTAAAAACTTAATACAGAGTTTTAAATTTAATTTAAGTTAAAAGGCCTTCCTTTTTAAGTTCTTCTATTGCATTATAAATAGCATTTGCTCCTTTCATAAATTTTTCTTTTTCTTCTTCGTTAAGATTTAATTCAATAATTTGTTCCCATCCGTTTTTACCTAGAATAACAGGTACGCCAATACATATATCTTTCAAGCCATATTCCCCGTCAAGATAAACAGAAGCTGGTATTATATCTTTCTTATCTCTTACAATACTCTCTACCATTGTCGCAACGCAGCTTATAGGTGCATAAACAGTAGCACCTTTTAATGAAATGACTTCTGCTGCAATCTTTCTAGTATTTTCTTCTGCTGCTAAAATTTGTTCTTTAGAAAGTATATCGCTTATTCTAATTCCTCCTAAAGTTGAATACCGAGGCATAGGTAGCATATTCTCTCCATGTTCACCTATTACAAGCGCTTTAATTGCGCTTCTACCGACATTCAACATATTAGCTAAGCTCTCTCTGTAACGAGATGAATCTAGAAGCCCTCCCATTCCTATGACATGTTTTCTAGGAAATCCAGTTATTTTGAATACTATATAATTCATTACATCCATCGGATTCGTTACCGTGATAACGATAGAATTTTCACAATATTTAGAGATATTTTGGGCTACTTCCTTAATTATACCTGCATTTGTCTTCAAAAGATCCATCCTTGTCATTCCAGGTTTTCTCGCAAATCCAGCTGTTACAACAATTATATCTGAATCTTTTATGTCCTTATATTCGTTGGATCCGACCACTTTCACACTTTTTCCTTTTTCAGATGCCATTTGGTTTAAATCCATAGCTTCACCTTGTGGCAATCCTTTAACTATATCTACAAGAACTATTTCATTTGCAAGATCTCTGTTTATTATTTCAAACGCAGACATACTTCCTATTCTTCCTGCTCCTATTACTGATATTTTCATCGAAATTATAACGAGTTATTTGAATTTATATTTTCGAAAAGTCTATATAATGAAAAATTTAAAAGATATTTTATAAATGAACATAATAGACAATTTGATACAATTTTTTATAGGTAATTATGTCGGAATTATGATTTTAATGCTTTTAGAATCTGCTTCATTACCTGTGCCAAGTGAAGTTGTTATGCCATTAGCAGGTGTTTTATCTAGATTGGGAATTTTGAATTTATATTATGCAATTTTTTTTGGTACTGTTGGAAGTTTGATAGGGTCGATAATTGATTACCTCATAGGCTATAAGTTGGGTTATCCCTTTTTAGAAAGATATGGACACTATTTTTTAATAAATAAAAATCGCCTTGATCAGGTTATTTATCTATTCAACAAGTATGGTATTATAATAGTTTTGATTGCAAGGTTTATACCTTTAATAAGAACACTTATTTCTTTTCCTGCTGGGATAGGAAAAATGAATGTCAATAAATTTTTAATAATAACATTGATTGGTAATCTATCTTGGAATTCAATACTTTCAATTTTAGGCTATGTATATTATGAACAATGGCAATTTTTAATTTCGTTATTAAATGAATATTTATACATATTTGCCGGAATAATATTTACTTCTTTAATAATTTACTATTTTTTAATAAGGAAATTTCTACATAAAATATCTTTTTAACCATATCTATATCCTATTCCTTTACCATGCAATGGATACCTAAATTGTATATTTGAATAAGGGCAAACTATTCTGCAACTTCCACATTCTACACAATTATCGTAAGAAATTATTAATCTATTTTCTTCCCATTTATAAACATCTGCAGGGCATACTATAATACAAGGTTTATGATTACATTTTATGCATGTTTCATTATCCTTTATCACAAGATGAGATACATCATCTCTTTTATATCTAGCCAAAAATAATTTACCTTCTACATTAGAATTTTCTTCTTTTTTATATACTGGAATTTCTTCTTTTTGTTTTTGAATATAAATTTGTTGACTCAAAATAATATCCCTCTTATTAAATCAGAAATATCCTTTATAAGCTTGATAGGTCCTACTTTACTAATAATAACATCTCTAATTCTCTTTATCTTTATTTCTTTGGGTTCACCATCAACTGTATGCCATAACCTTAGGATATCCCTCAACATTTCAGGATAAGAGCTAAAAAAGTGCTTGTTCTTGTACAAAAAAGGAGGAATTCTTCTAAATTTTCTAAGATCTCTAAGAACGAAACTGTTTCTCAATTTTGTTTCATAAATTTTTAGTACATTTGCACTAAAATCTTTCACTTTATGAGCATAAATAGCTGTTTCGCCAGCTAATATACCAGATTCTGCTGCTAAGTTTGTTCCTTCCCATCCCACAACGTTAACTAGTAATGCAGCATCTCCAACTACCATCATACCGTTAGTATACAATTTTGGTATTGCATTATATCCTCCTTCTGGTATAAGATGAGCCGAATATTCCTTTAAAATTCCATCTTTTATGTAAGGATAAATTGCAGGATGTCTTTTGAACTTCTCGTAAAGCTTATTCGGTCTTATGTTATTACTTACTAGATCGCTAAGAAGTACACCTATTCCAACAGATAATGCTTCTCTATCAGTATATAAAAATCCGCCACCTGTCATACCCTTTAACGGTCCTCCAATAATTGTGGCAGCAACACCTTCTTCAGTCTTTACTTGGAACATTTCATCTATTTTTGTCCTTTGTACTTCAATTACTTCTTTTACACCTAATGCTAATTGGTGGGGTTTCCATTCATCATGAAGACCTGCTTTTTGTGCTAATAACGAATTTGCACCATCTGCAGCGATAACAATATTCCCAAATAGCTCTCCTCTATCTGTATTAACACCTATCACCTTTCCATCCTTTATTATAGGTTCAAGAGCTTGTGTTCTTGTTATTAACATAGCACCAGCTTCTTGAGCTTTTTTTGCATACCATGCATCAAATTTTGCTCTTAAAGCAGTGTATCCACTGGGATTATTTTCAAAAGCATCATCCCTATAGACAAGTTTAATAAATGAGTCATCGAGTAAAATCCAATATTGGTATTCAACTACTTTTCTTTCTAAAGGTGCAGTTTTTACAAAATCAGGGATTAATTTTTCAAAGGGATGCTTAAATAAGACACCCCCGAATAAATTTTTTTCGCCTGGTATATTTCCTCTTTCAATTATTACAGTATTTAATCCGGCTCTTGCAGTAACTATAGCTGCAGACACTCCCGCAGGTCCTGCACCTACTACAACAACATCAAATTTTTCAACCATATTTTATTCCTCTACTTTTAAGTTCTTCAGTAAGCAAAGGTACAACTTTAAAGAGGTCTCCTATAACTCCAAAATCGCTAACGTTAAAAATTGGAGCTTCTGGGTCAATGTTAATCGCAGAAATTATATCTGAATTTTGCATTCCGACAATATGTTGTATAGCGCCTGAAATTCCGATTGCTATATAAAGTCTGGGTCTAACTATTAATCCAGTTTGTCCTACTTGCCTATCTTTCGGTAGCCATCCTGAATATACCACAGCCCTAGTCGCTCCAATTTCTGCATTCAAAAGTTTTGCTAATTCTTCTACAATGTATAAATTTTTAGGTGAGCCTAACCCTTTACCTACTGAAACAATTATTTTAGCTTCCTCTAATTTTATCTTCTCTCTTGGTATGAATTTCAATAGTTGTGTATTAATTTTATTTTCTGCAATTTCTACTTCTTCCTGTATCATTTCTACATTTGGATTTGGTATCTTTGGTGGTATTTTCATCACTCTAGGTCTAACAGTCACCATTTGGGGTTTATGTTTAGGACAAACTATTGTAGACATTTCGTTTCCTCCGAAATCAGGTCTTGTACCTAACAACATTCCTGTAGCTGGGTCTATGTCTAACTGAGTTCCATCAGCTGTTAATCCCGTTGGTATTAATGTAGCTACATATCCAGCCCAATCTCTACCATTTTGTGTACCAGGCATTAGCAGTATATCTGGTTTATATTTAAGACAAAGTTGTGTTAGAGCAAAAGAATATGGTTCTGTTCTATAATCTTCTAATATAGGATGGTCAATATAATAAACTTTATCTGCGCCATATGAAGCGCATTCATCGATTAAATGCTTTATGTTATGTCCTACGATTACAGCTGCACATTTTACTCCTAATAATCTTGATAACCTCCTAGCTTCACCAAGAAGTTCCCATGAAACACTATCAGCCTTTCCATATCTATGTTCAACTGTACTCCAAACTTCTCCAAATTTCTTTGTTTTATCTTGTGCAATAGGTAAAGGTTTAACTTCTTCATATTTTTCAGCAACTTTTTCGCTAAAAGCATTTACCTTTATTAAATTGTCAACTAACCATATTGCTGCATCCTTTTCTCTATTTCTACCATCGAATATTTGTCCTTTCTTTCTTGGTGGAGGAGCAAAAACTCTCTTTACAAAAGTAGGAGATCCTCTTAAACCTATTTTATCATCTTCAAGTTTTAAATCATCTTTATTCCATCTAACAATTTTCGCTCTATAAGCCTTTATAATATCGCTTATTGATGGTACTCTCGGTTTACTAGCTTCTTCTGTTATACTTAGTGCAGCAGGTAATTTTGCTTTTACAATTTCTTCTCCATCATATGTTTTTCTGTTAGCTATTACATACTTCTCTTCTAAGTTAATTTCTTGAATTTTATACGCGTATGTGATTATAGGAATACCAAACCTTGCTGCAACACCAGGTCCTGTTTGACCAGTTTCACCATCTATAGCCTGTCTTCCAAAAAATATAAAGGTAAAGGGTCCATGTATCTCTACAATTTTTTTTATTGCCATGTATAAAGTATAGGATGTAGCTAATGTATCAGAACCTGCTAAAGCTCTATCCGAAACATGATATGCATAATCAGCTCCCATAGCTAAAAGTTCTCTTAGACTACTTTCAGCTTGTAATGGGCCCATCGTTACAACTGATAAAATCCCTCCGAATTTTTCTTTAATCCTTAATGCTTCTTCTGCAGCATATAAATCTGGTGGATTGGTGACAGATGGAACACCTTCTCTAATCAAATTATTAGTTTTAGGGTCTATTCTCATGTCTGTTGAATCCGGTACCTGTTTTGTGCAAAGTATTATATGCATCCTTTTTAATAATTAAGAAAAACTTGAATATATATAATTCGTTAGAATAAAAGAAAAAAATATAATAAGTGAATCAAATGTTCAAAGGTAAACCGTTGTTGCCTAAGAGTTTGCTGAAGTATGAATTCGAAGTGTATATTATTATCCTTTTTATTTCCAGATTCTTTCCAGTTTTGTTGATTCCGATCATACATTTTCCTTTGGTTACTTATTTTACTTCATGGCTTCATGATATTTACATAATTCAGCAAAAGAATGGGATTTTAAACGTTTGGACGCCTTATCCTTTTCTATTTAATTTGTATTCATACATTCTTAATTTCTTAACTATGAATAGTTTGCTAAATTTTTCAGTAATATTTTATTTCATCAATGCTATTTGTGACTCTATAACAGGAATATTAATATGGAAAATACTTGAAGAATCACCAAACCATTACTCGCAATATGTTAGGTGGCTTTATTTGTCATCACCGCTACCCCTTTTTTGGATTTATACACAACAAGTTTATGATCCTGTTGTTATCTTATTTTTAGTTTTAGGGTACTACTTCATAAACAAGAAGAGTAAATTAAGTACATTTTTTATTTCAGTTGGAACATCCTTGAAAATTATTCCGATTTTCATTTATGGAAGCTGCCTTTTTGATAAAAACATGAGAAAAATTTTCTTTAAGTATTTGCCATTTTTAATTCTTGGTTTAATTGTATTTAATGTTCCGATATTTTTTAATTTAAATTTATACACAAGCTCTTTAGCTTGGCAATCTAATAGGCCTGCATGGGAATCCATGTTTGGTCTGTTTGATTACTTAAAGAATGGCTTTTACATTCCAACAGGAGCTTATTTAAATTGTCCTTCTGATAGTTTTACATTACAACTTGTAGGTTTTCATATGATAGGAATTACACCCTGTCCTTCTATATTTTCTGAACCTTTAAAATATAATGTTTCATTTTTTTCACAGAGCATCTTAAAAACCATATCTTTAGCTCTTGTTGTTATTTTCACAATCGTTTTTTTATATTTTGCTACAAGTAAGCTTACATTTGAAAAAATTACATTAGGTTTACTTTCTTTAATATTTGCATTTTCATTTGGATTTTCACCACAGTATGCACTTTATGAATTAGTTATATTAATAATTGCTTCAAAGCCCGAGAAAATTATTTTTAATTCAATCGTATTACAGTTGCTTTTATTGATTGAATATCCTTTTTTGTCTATACTTGTCCCAATGTTTTTCCATTTAAGTGTTGATGTAATATTAATTCCTTTTTGGTTCATAGTTTTTGTAAGAAGCTTTTTCTTAATTTATATAGCTATGTCTGTAATGTTAAATAAGATATGAGTTCAGAAGATTTTATTAAAAAAATAGATTCTATATCAAAGGCTAAAAAAAGTAAGCTCATTTTAGCTATAGACGATGCGAATCACTATTCAAAGGTCTTTCTAGAACAATTAAGAGAATATTCTGTAGGAATTAAAATAGGTCTAACTTGTTTATTAGAAGCATATTCTTATGCTGAAAGACTAAATTATGAATTATCAAAAGATTTTGTTACAATAGCTGATCTGAAAATAGCTGATGTTCAACATATTTGTGAAAAAATAGGAAAGCTTGCAAAAAAATTGAATTTTGATGCTGTTATAGCTCATACATTTATTGGCGAATCTTCTCTTAAAGCTTTAAATAAAGTTATCCCGACGTTAGGTATAGTAGCGATGACTTCACATGATTCAATAAAATATGATGAAAATCTTGAATATTTTGTTGAGATATGCAATAATTTAAGCCTTGCAGGGATAATTGCTCCAGCAACAAAGCCTGATATTTTAAAAAGACTAAGGTCAAAAACACATTTAAAAATTTTTTCTCCTGGAATAGGTGCACAAGGAATGAAATATGGGTCTGCAATAAAGAATGGGGCAGATTATGAAATTGTTGGTAGATCTATTTTTGAAGCAAAAGATTATATAAGCGAAGCGAAAAAAGCTGTTGAATTACAATGGATATCATAATTAAAAAATTGCTAGAAATAGGTTCTATTAAAACAGGTAAATTCTTACTTTCTTCAGGCAAAGAATCCAATATTTATATAGATTTAAGAGTTGCTTTATCTTTTCCGGATATTTATAGTTATATTGTTGAAGAATCGGCAAAATTGATAGATAAAATTAAGTTCGATGCTATAGCTGGCATTCCAACAGGTGGTTTAGCTTGGGCATCTTTCATTGCTTATAGACTTAAAAAACCTTTAGTATATATAAGGAAGGAAACTAAAGGTCACGGAACACAAAAGTTGATTGAAGGAAAAGTTGAAAAGAATTCTGAAATTTTAATTGTTGATGATGTTGCTACTACAGGTGGAAATATATTTGATGGCTATGAAAAATTGAAAGATGAAAACTATTTTGTAAATTATGCCTTCGTTATTGTAGATAGAGAAGAAGGTGCATATAACAAGCTAAAAGATTATGGAATTGAACTAATTTCATTATTTAAATTGAAAGATATTTTAAATCAGATAAAGGAAATAATTTAAACTGATTAAAGAAATTAGATTTCATGAATATGAATTGGTTCAACAGGGATATCATTACAATAGAGAACTTTAGTAGAGAGGAGCTTGAACACTTATTTAATATTGCAGATAAATATATGAATATTAAATTTAAGGATTCATTAAAAGGTAAAATTATTGCTAATTTGTTTCTTGAGCCAAGCACTAGAACACGAGTTAGTTTTGAAGTAGCAGCTAAGAGATTGGGAGCTGAAGTTGTTAATGTAACGGGAGAGTATGCTTCGATAAAAAAGGGAGAAAGTCTTTATGATACATTAAAGATGTTAGATTCATACTGCGACCTCATCATTATAAGAAGTCCAATAGAAGGCTCTGCGCAGTTTGCAGCTGACATTTGTGAACATCCAGTAATAAACGCAGGTGATGGAACACTTAATCATCCTACACAGGCAATGATTGATTTATACACGATAAAGAACACTTTCAACAGGTTAGATAAATTGAACATTGGTGTATATGGAGACTTAAAATATGGCAGGGCTGTTGTTTCATTTATCCTAGCGATTTCTAAATATGATAATAAAATATACGCAATTTCTCCTGAACAATTAAAAATTCGAAATGAAATAAAAGATGAGCTCTTAAATAAAGGTGTAAAAATTGAAGAATTTACTAACTTAGAACATGTTATTTCCGAGCTCGATGTTTTATATGTAACTAGGTTGCAAAAAGAAAGATTTGTAGACCTTGCTGAATATGAGAGAGTAAGAGGTTCTTACAAACTTGATTTAAAGAGCTTAGAGAAGTCCAAGCCAAATATGATTGTAATGCATCCATTGCCAAGGGTTGAGGAGCTTACATATGAATTAGATTCGACATCTAAACAAGCTTATTTTAGACAAGCGAAATTTGGAATACCTTTAAGAATGGCTATTTTATCATTAATATTTGGGGTTGAAGTATAGCCATGGAAGAATACGAAATGAAAGTTACTAAGATAAAGAATGGCACCGTTATCGACCATATTCCTGCTGGAAAAGCGCTTTCTGTTCTTAGTTTATTAGAATTGACAGGTAAAGAAGGATATACGATAGCTTTAGTTATGAATGTAAAAAGCAGAAAATTGGGAATTAAAGATGTTGTTAAAGTAGAAAATTTAGAAATTAATCCAAATTTGTTGAACAGATTAGCACTTATTGCACCTGAAGCTACAATAAATATCATAAGAGACTATAAGGTTTATGAAAAAAGAAAAATAGCACTACAAGACGTGGTTGAAAACATTCTTAAATGTAATAACCCAACTTGTATAAGTAGACAGTATAATGAACCAATAATCTCTAGCTTCCGTGTCATATCGAAGAAGCCTTTAAAGCTTAAATGCAACTATTGTATGCGATATTTAAATGAAAGTGAAGTTATAGAGCAAATTGTTGAGCGAAGTAAATTCTGAAGACTATTGTATTGAGGGTAAAGCCTATGTAAATAATGATTTAATAGAATGTTCAATTCTAATCAGCGGAGAAAAAATATCTAAAATATCAAAGGTTTCAAATATAGATATTAAAAAAATTAAAATTGGTAAAGGAAGTGTAATCCTTCCAGCAGGCATTGATTTACACGTTCACTTTAGAGATTGGAATGAAAGTTATAAAGAAACGATATTATCAGGTTCTTTAGCTGCGTTAGCTGGAGGGATAACAACAGTTTTAGATATGCCCAATACTAAACCACCTGTTAATACAATAGAAAATTTAAAGAAAAGATATGAGGACTTTAAAAACAAATCCAAGGTTGATTTTGGTCTGCATATAAAGCCTAGCTATGAAATATTGAGAAACAATAAAATAAATGAGTATTTTGCAGTAAAATTTTATGAAGAAGACCTTAAAGCATTGCCTAATTTCGAGGAATTATTAAATGATAAAAAAGCAGTTTTTCATGCACAATTTGGGTTAGATGAAGTATCCGCTGTAAATTATGTATTGGAGCATTCAAAAAAATTAAACAACATACGTTTTGCTCATATATCTAGAGCGGAATCAATAGAATTGATAGAATCTTATAGAAGAAAATTTGAGGATAAAAAAGTTTACATTGAAGTAACACCGCATCATACTTTTATTTGTATTGATGATGTTGCAAATAAGCCAAAAGGCTATTCTACTGTACGTCCGCCTTTAGCATTGAGACGAGATAATGAAGCAATTATAAATGCAATTAATGTTGGAAAAATTGATTTTATAGCAAGCGATCATGCTCCTCATAGTTTAGAGGAAAAATTATCAGAAAATCCTCCTCCAGGTTATCCTTCTATAGAAGTAATGTATTCTATATTTTTAGATAGTTGTTTTAAAGGCATAATAAAATTAAATAAACTAATAGATTGCCTTTGTGTGTATCCTGCGAGATATTTAGGAATAAAAAAAGGCATTATTAGAGAGGGTTATTATGCAGATTTAGTTATATTTAATTTTGAAAATGATATGGTAATAGACTCTAGTAAATTTATATCAAAGTCAAAATTTTCTCCATTTGATGGATGGAAGATTAAAGCTAAAATTGAAACCACAATTAGAAGAGGCAAGATTCTATTTAATAACGGTGAATTTTATAATTTGAATTATCCTTCAAAAAATATAATAGAATTAATAAATTAATCTATTGCTAAATTCTAAGAATTCTGATTTAGAAAAGTTAAAATCATATTTTCCTAGTGTTCTCATAAGATTATAGGAAAATAATTGAGCATAAAAACTACCGATTATATAACTTTCTTGCAACCTTTGAGAAAAATCTATTTTTATACAGAAATTAATTTTTTCACTTAAACTATCGAACAATAATTGAGCCTTTTTATCTTCAGGCCTGCTCAGAATTATAAGGCCGTCATTTCTATTTAAGAAGAACAAATCTACATGACTAAATAATTCAACCCTTTCTGCGAATGCCTTTATCCCTGTTGTTTCAGCAGTTTTAGCTTTCCAATAATATGCTATAGGATATAATAGTGGTGATGCCAATATAAACAAAGATCCATCACCAAAATAGCCAAATCTTTTTTCCTTTGATTTTTCATATTCCCTTTTTATTATTTCGAAATCTAAATCTATTCCAAATAATGAAAATGAAGCAACTAAAGATTTTGTAAACGATAATGTTCCAGGTAGTATTATCTTTTCTTTATAATTCATATCGATAACTAAATCTGCTATTTTTGCTAGTTCAGAATCCCTATTACCTGTAATAGCAATTATTCTGTTTTTTAATTCTTTTGCTTTTTTTGCTAAATTTATATTCGCATTTGTTTTTCCAGATACAGATATAAAGATAAAATTTTTTCCGAAAGGTAATTTTTTATATTGCCATTCATAGGGTTCACCATAAACACAACCAGTTAATTCACTTACGGCAATTGATGCAGCATATGAATCTCCTAAACCAAAAAAGTAACTTTCATTTTCTTTTTGGTTCAAAATACCAAAATATTCGCTTCTTTTAAGATCTTCATAATAACTTTTCAAAATGCTTACTTGACCTTTTATTTCATTAATAAATTCTACTATCATTATAAAATAATTATTTAATCCCAATTATAGAAGATATATACAAATTATTTTGTAATAACATTTAAATTTGTAATACAATTTAATAATAATATGAACTCAAAACAAATAGCTATAGTAGCACTTTTAGGTAGTTTGGTCTCTATTATTTCTCTAACTCTTTCTCACTATTTTCCATTCCCAATACTGCCATATTTGGAATTTGATCCTGCTGAAATAATAGTTATTTTAGCATTCTTATTATTTGGACCTTTTATTGCAATAATAATTGAAGCTATTCATTTCTTATTGCTCAACATTTTCTCTCAATTTCCATTAATAGGTCCTGCAGCAAAATCAATAGCCGTGCTATCTACCATTCTTGGTTATTATTCAGCTTTTCTGGTACTAAAGAGGTCAAGCTACGAAAAGTTAATGTCTCTAGGAATTGTATTTGCAATGATTTTAAGGGTGGGAGTAATGACGATAGTAAATTATTTGTTCTTTATAACAATCTTTGCAGGATATATAAATTACGCATCTCATTCAATTTTAGTTACTACAGGAATTTATTCAAGTAATCCATTAATTTGGATTCTAATATTTACAGCTATTTACAATGCATTGCATACTTTATTAAGCGTAATTCCTGCAGCTTCAATTGCTAAAATTCAATCTATTCAAAAAATAGTTATACCAATTTCAACCCCTTGGTTTTTGAAGTTTTTGATTAAAAAATAAATAAGAATTTCCAACCAATAATTGCTATTAGTGGATATATTAACAAGTTTCCTATTAGGAACTTTATATGGCATATCTTTAGCTGCACCACCAGGTCCTATATTAGCTATGATGGCCCAACGAACAATCATTTCATATTTGAATGGTATAAGTGTAGGTTTTGGAGCTATGACAGCAGATTTTATTTTCATGATAATAACTCTATTACTTTATGGATTTATCAAGAATTTGCCTTTATTCCCATTTTATATAATAGGTTCATTATTTATGATGTTTTTAATTTATTCTTCTTTAAAAAGTACCAAGAATGAGTTTAAAAGAGGAAATGAAAAAAGCTCAAATAGCTATTTATTAGGATTGGGAATTGCATTGGTAAATCCTTTGCAAATTGGTTGGTGGCTTACAGCAGGATTAACCTTTATTTCACTATTTGGAATTATTTCTGTTGTAGGTTTCTTTACAGGAATAATAATTTGGGTATTATTTTTTGCATTCATTGTAAGAAAGGGTTATAGTATTAATAGAGGGATTGCTTCTTTAGCAATTAAAATATTTTCTATAGGAACGTTTTTTTTCTTTGCATCATATTTTATGTATATAGCAATAATAAGCTTGATCTAATATGGAAGATAAAGGCATTGATCATAAAAAAATAATAAATTTAATAGTTAGTGGAGATACAGAAAAGGCTATAGAAGAGCTCTCTAACTATTATGGTGTTAAAAAACCCAATTTAAAAGTAGGGATACCTAAAGGTAAATACAAAGCTTTAGCTATGTATGATCCAATAAAAAATACTATATATTTTAGAAAGGGTGAATATATGTACAATGCCTTTATAGTCCTTCATGAATTTTATCATGTTATAAGAATTTTTTGTAACAGGCATAGAGGTAATGAGAAAAAAGCTGATGAATTTGCACTGGAATTCCTTCAAAAATTGTATAAAATAAAATGAATTTAAATAATATTCTGTATTTCCATAAGCATGGAAGATATTGCAAAAAAATATTTTCATGGCAATATTAATGATAAGGAAAGGGCAATATTTGAATTAGGAATAGCCTTAGGTTTTGTTTATCATCAATTTATGGCCATGCCTTTCAAAACCAAAGATATTGAAGTTATCAAAAAGGCTATTGAAGCTTCAATTCTTGCTCAACCCTATCGAGTTTCAGCAAAAATTCAAATTGTTGATAAAAATCAAGAGATTAATCCATATTCTTATAATGAAATCAACAAAAGAAATATTAAAGCTGAAATAAAAGTAAAATATGGTAATTATGTTGTTACAGGAAAATTAGAATATATTGAAGAAATTAATTATCCTTTGATGTATATTTCTAACATTGAAGAAATTAATCATTTATAAACCAATTCAACATATTTTTTCAAAGTAATAGGTTGGAATCCTTTAATGTCATCATTCGCATCTTTTGTCAAATTGAACAATTTTATATTCCTTTTTTGTTCTTGAATCTTCTTTGCAAATAATTCTAACAATTCTTTTGCAATTCTGAGTTTTATAATTTTTCTTGTTCTATCGAATATTATAGGTTTTGAGTAGGTGCCAACTTCTTCTGATAGATTCATACCTATTAATGTTATAGATGCAGGATTAAAGCTACCTATAATATAGGCAGCTCTATCTCCATCGGTGAACCCACCAAAATTATATACTTTTTCCTTAGGTCTTACTTGCGTTGTACCTATAACTTTATCCAATTTCGGAACATATGTAGCTATTTGTTCTTTGTTATCTCCATGGGCATGGACAATTACTATGCTTCCTTCTTTAGAACATGCTACTTGTTCTTTAGGAAATCCATCAAGGTCTGTTACAATTAGATCAGGTATATCGTCCATTATTTCTTGAAAAGCTTTTGTTGCTCCATCGCATGTTACATAAATAACTTTCTTTCTATCTATTTTTTTAACGTTTTCTAAGTCATCAACTATTGAAGGACCTGCACCTGCAATTATTACATGTTTCTTATAAACAATTGATTCCAATACCTTTGCTTCTAATCCTTTATTTCTAATCAAAACAGATAATAATTCCGTCGCCCTTGTATCCTCTTGGAATGATAAATTTAACTCCTTTGAAATTTTTTCATATATTTTTAACCATTCTTCTAAATCAATCATATTTTTTAATTTCTCTGCCATAATTATTCGCATATGAATTTATAATATCTACATTTGAATATAATCTATCTATTATTTTTTCTTTAACTTTTATTAAATCTCTTACATAGAACAATCCATATATTGTTGGTCCCCATGAACTTTGGCCCACTCCAAATGCACCTAATCCCTTTAGCATATCTATATAATCTTTGAAGATGAAGATGTCTTTTTGTACAGAAGAGAAATTCAATCCAACATTAATTTGTAGCTGAGTTAAATTTTTTCCAAAACTTTCTATATCTCTTTCTTTTATAGCGTCTTTCATTCCTTCGATTAAGTTTAACATTTTTTCTATTCTATTCTTAGGTGTTATTGGTAATATTTTAAATAGCTCTTCTTCTTCTTTTCCTGATATTCTTTTTACTTTGTAATCAATAATTAATATAAATCCCCAATCATTCGGAAAATCACATTTGAAAGATAGTTTAGTGACCTCATTTAAATTATTTTTCCCATTATCGATCAGAAATCCACCAAAAAGATAAGCACCAATTCCAATTCCTGAAATTTTTCCTATTTCCAATATAGGAGCAATTTCATATGGATCAAATCTAAGATCGTTTGCAATAAATAATGCTTCAGAAATAGCTAAGACTGTTTGAGTTGTTGAACCAAGTCCTACATGTTCAGGAATTTCATTTATTAAATTTATTTCTAAATTTTTATTTAATTTGTAATATTTCAATAATTTTGATAATCTAAATTTTATATCTTCTCTATATACATTAATTTTTAATGAATTTTCTTTTTCATATGCTTCTATGATGGAAAAAGGGTTGCTTAAAGCTAAACCTACTGAACCGTAAAGATTAAAATCAGAGTTTTTGATATTTATTACTCCAAAATGTAACCTACTAGGTGTTTTTATCCTTACCTTTTTCATATCTTAGTTCATCTTGAATTTTCAAATCTATTTCAAACATCATATTATCATAGAGAGTATTAGGTGCAACTCTTTTAATCAATCTTTCATAATAATCCACTAGAGAGAGTAAATTTTCTAATTCTTCTTGCATATTTAATTCTTTAAACACTCTAACACGTGTGGAATGAATTAAAGCTTCAAGGACAGCAAATTCAGCACGAGTAATAGGTTTTAAATGAGTTTTCTTTGATACAAAATTAACAATATTCATTATCAATTTTGGTCTTATTTGGTCTTCCTCTATTTCTTCTAATTGGCATTCTAAATAAAAAAGAGAATCCTTTAATTTTGGTATCTTAAGCGTTCTAGATAAATTGAATGATTTTTCATTTATTTTACCAAAATTTACTTCGTAAAAGTATTTCACGTCGTTAAAGATATTTATAACTGCTTGTTTCATTTTTGAGACGTATTCGTATGTCCTTGTATTCTTAAAAGGTTTGATTATTAGCTTAAATTTATCATTGAAGGAAAATCCCATATTAGCAGCATGAGGAGATTTTTCAATTGAGTAACAAGTTAGTATTCCTTCATAAATAACATTTGGAATAAATATTCGTTTAATTAGTTCTTCAGATTTTTTCATTCAATCATAAATAAATCATGATTATTACTTTTATAGGTTTTGTTTAGCTTAGGTTAATAATACTTTAAATATATTTTATAAACCAATGGTACTATTGCTTGTTACAGGAACACTTGCAAAAGATATTGTGGTTGAACAATCAAAACTATGTAAGATTCCTACGAAGGTATTAGTTTTAGATTTACCCGTTGCTTCTCTTATGAAACCTCTGTATATATTATACAATATTAAGGACAAAATAACACCAGATATAGATTGCATCATGGTTCCTGGTCTTGTACAGGGCGATATAAGAATTATAGAAGAGAAAACGGGAATAAGAACTGTGCGCGGACCAAAAAGTGCCTATGACATATCTTTTATCGTTAATAATTTTGGTTTAGAAAACTTATCCAAAGATATACCAGCTTGTACACTTTTCAAAAAAAGAATGAAGGATGAATTGATTCAAAGTTTAGAAAAGATAGAAAATGATTCCGTTTTGCAATTTCAAGAAGGAAATTATTCTTTGAAGGGTCTAAGTTATGGTATAAGCTTTCCAACAAGAATTATTGCAGAAATAGTCGATGCACCTTTACTAACGAATGATCACATAAAGGAAATTGTGAATTATTATGTTCAGTCAGGTGCAGATGTGATAGATATTGGTATGTTAGCCACTGAAGATTCTTCTAAAGAATTGCCAAGAATAATAAACTCAATTAAAAGTGTTACAGACAAACCAATTAGTATTGATTCGATGAATGAAAATGAAATAAATGAAGCAATAAAACTTGGCATAGACATGGTTATTAGTCTTGATAGGAGTCTATTGAGAAAAGTGGCTATAAGCGAGAACGTTCATTATGTTTTAATACCGATTGATTTAGAAAGGAAATATTTTCCTAAAGATCCTGAAGAAAGGATATATTTATTAATTCAAATATATGAAGAAGCGAAAAATTTAGGTTTCAGGAACTTAATACTAGATCCAATACTCGATTCTCCTTTTTCTCAGTCACTTGTTAAATCCATTGTTTCTTATTTTCTTTTAAGAAATAAATTAAAGAATGTACCAATACTAATGGGAACAGGAAACATTACCGAGATGATCGATGCTGACTCTACTGGTATGAATGCTCTTCTTGCAGCCATTGCATCAGAACTGAATGCATCTTTTATATTAACAACAGAAGTAAGCAACAAGTGTAAATCTACTGTTAAAGAATTGTCGATCGCAAGTAAAATGATGTTTGCAGCAAAGTTAAAAAAGAGCTATCCAAAAGATTTAGGAGTGGACCTTCTTATTTACAAAGATAAGAAACTTCAAGATGAACCCATAGAAGATGATAAGAATGCAAAGGTTTATTATTGCAATGAGCCTCTCTCATACATGAATGATCCAAAAGGCTGGTTTAAAGTTTATGTAGATAGAATTAGGAAAGAGGTTGTTGTTCATCATAAACCAAAGTATAATTCGCTTGAGAGCGATGTTGTAATAAGAGGAACTAGTGTTGAGGGAATTTATAGAACTATCGCTAGCTTAGGCCTTGTATCTAGACTTGATCACGCATCATACATTGCTGCCGAAGTTCAAAAAGCTTATATTGCTTTAAAAATGAACAGAACCTATATTCAAGATTCTGATATATTAAATAGAGATTACGATTAATCAAATTAATCATATAAAAAATGAAAATCGAATTTAATTGATTTAAATATATATATAGTGAAAATATATCACTCTTTTTAATATATTTTTAGATTTGTATATGGCAATCTATGCATTAGAACGAAAACAATGGATACAAGTTTTTGCTGCTTGGACAGGATGGTTATTAGATGGTTTTACTACAATAGCATATGCTCTTGTTGCAACGACAATTAGTAAAATATTCTTGCCATCTTCTTTACAAACGTTAGGATTAGCGATTATTTTTGCAGGCTTTGCTGTTGAAGCTTTAGCGAGACCGATCGGTTCTTTAATTTTTGGTAATTATTTAGGAGATAAAATTGGAAGAAAAAATATGTTATCGTTTACAATTTTAGGCTTTTCTATATTTGCTGGTTTAAAAGGTTTATTACCTACTTATGATCAAGTTGGATTACTTGCACTTATTCTTTTATATATCGTATTATTCATAGAAGGAATGTTTGCAGGAGCTGAATATGGTGGTGGGACTGTACTTGCATTAGAAAGTGTCCCTCCAGAAAGTAGGGGATTTATTGGCTCGTTTGTTCAAAGCGGTTTTGGTACTGGATATTTCTTAATTTCATTTATTTTTGCAGGAATAAGTGCTTTATTTCCAGGTAATTCATTTCAAAATTACGGTTGGAGAATATTCTTTTTAATATTATTCATACCTGGTATAATTGCATTTATTTTGCGAGTCTTTGCACACGAATCACCCATCTTTGAAGAGCTTGTAAAACAAAAAGAAATTGAAAAAGTTCCATTATTCCGATTGTTTCGAGAATCTTACAAAAGTGTTTTGTATGGCCTTCTTATAACTACAGGACTATTATTCATAAATACTGCTACTTTTTCATTTTACCCAACGATAATGAGTTTATTAGGCTACAATAATATTCTAATTGGAACTTATCTAGCCATAATTAACTTTGTATCTTTATTAGGCGTTTGGTTTGGAGGCTTTATATCGAACTACTTAAAAGGGAGAAAGAAAAGTCTATTGATATATTCAATAATGTTTGTAATCTTGGTAGGACCATTAACATACATTGGCTATACGTCTGTTTCAGAATATCTACTTATTGCATATTCTCTACAAGCTTTTTTGGAAGCGATGATATTCGCAACTTTACCTTCATTTTTATCCGAAACGTTCAGCAAAAAATATAGAACGACTGCTGTTGGTTTTACATACAATGGAGGAGCTATAGTTGGTTCACTTGCCATTTCAATAATTTTTATTTTAAGTGGAACATTTGGATTATTAACTTCATGGATTTTAATGCTATATATTGCATCAATAGTTATGTTAATTGGAATTATTCTTTCAAGAGAAACTTGGACAAGCAAAGAAGATTATATAAAATATTGAAATGGGTAAGTATAAGATTTATACCCCAGCTGGTCTTTCTAGTTTTTTTGAAGCTTGTATTTTCAATGAGAAAGGTAACATTATAGAAGATCCGAGTATAAAAGGAGCTAGAGGTGGTGGTTTTACTCTAGAAAAAGGAACAATAACAACAACTACTATCGATGAAAACAATAAAGAAGTTGAGGTATATATAAATGGAAAAAAGGAAAACGCTGTGACAACAAAAAATGCTGTTAAGCTTCTTTTAAATTTCCTTAATAAAAAAGATATAGGCGTAAAAGTATACCATAAAATATCTTTACCAATTGGAGCAGGATTTGGAACAAGTGCATCTGGCGCTCTAGGAGCGATTTTATCTCTATCTTATGAATTGGGTCATCCTATTTCTATCATTAATGCGATCCGATTATCACATATAGCAGATGTTTTATCCTATACAGGATTGGAAACTGCTGAGGGTTTCGCAACCGGTGGTGTTGTTTTAATCACGGAACCTGGCACCTTTTGGAATGCAGAAGTTGAAAAGATAGCATATAGTAGAGATATTTTAATCGTTGCTGCTTATTTCGAACCAATTAAAAAAGAATCAATTTTAAAATCTATAGACGCATTAGTTGAATTAAACAAGGTTGCTAAAGAAACAATGAAGAATGTATTAAAATATCCTACAGTAGATAATTTACTTAAAGAATCAAGAATTTTCGCAGAAAAATCTGGTATAGGAGATAAAGAGATGCTTAAAATTTCTGATGAATTGGTCAAAAACGGTGCTATAGGTGCTACTCAAAACATGATAGGTAGGGCTGTACATTGCGCAGTTTATAAAAAGACATTATCTAAGATTGTAGATTTACTTAAGCAATATACTGAAAATGTTTATGTTTCGAAAATACATGATGGAGGACCTTTGATTTACTCATATTATCAGTAAAACAATGCTTATTATTGGAAATATGAATCCTAACGCATAGAGTATTGGTTCGATGTATTTTTCCAATTTTATCAGACCTATGTCATGTAAGAAGGCTTTAAATCTGTACATCCCATGATAAATAGCTGAAGCAATAATTATGAATATATATACTTTAAATGCATAACTGCTCAACATTTTAGCTAGTATTTGTTGACCCATTGTATTTGAAATTAAAGATGGAACAAATTCAGTTGCAATGATATGTATAGGAATAAATATAGCTGCTAATGTAGATGTTGCAGCAAATAAACCCCACATTACAGATTCAAATTTGCTCATTTTAATAAAGCCAAATGTAATAAACGATGAAAAATAAAATTATTGATAATAATAACCAAACTACAACCATTTCTGAACTGTTTAATGTTTTACTTCCAACTTTTATTGGCTGTGCTTTAGGTAATAATGAAAACCATGTTATACCGTGAATTAGTGCGAATATTAAGAATACAATTGAAAGAGCTACTTCCAAAGGACCAGAAAATAAATATTGATACATGCTTGTTAAATTAAAATCGAAATAGTAAAGTTTTATTAAAAAGTAAATTCCATACAATGCGATAATGAAGCTTGAAAATTCTCTTATTAGTATAAAAGTATATATTGGTCTTTTAAAATATCCAACCTTCTCTTTAATTTTCTTTTTTTCCATCTTAACTAAACAAATTATTTAATGTAGATATTACCTTTAATCTTTGAATATGGAATGAAGGATCTACGCCCTTCGGACATACAACTGTGCATTGACCTACCATTGAACACATGTAAGCTGAGTTTTTAAGCGATGCTATTTTTATTCTTTCTGATTTTGCTTGATCTCTAGGATCATGCAAATACCTATATAATATTGCGAGTGCTGCAGGACCAATAAATTCTTCATCTGAGCCGAATACAGGACATGCTGCATAACATAGCATGCAATTAATACAAGAGCTAGAATGTTTTATTAAATCAAGTTGTTCAGGCTTTACTATGTATTCTTTATCTAAATCTTCTTCTTTCTCTCTTATTATGTAAGACTTTACAAACTTTAACTTATCTAAAAAGATGTCTATGTCTACGACTAAGTCCTTTATAATCGGGAAATTATAAAGAGGCTCGATATAAATTGGTTTCTTTACCGATTCAATTAAAGTTCTACATACCAGTGTTGGCTTTTTGTTGACAACCATTCCACAACTTCCACAGGATGCCATTCTACATGAATATCTAAAGCTCAGTGTTCTATCTAAGTAGTCCTTTATGTAAATGAGGCCAGAAAGTATTGTTGTATCACTTTCATAAGGTACTTTATACTCACTCGTATAAAATACTCCTTTTTCTGGATTATACCTTTTAATTATGAAAGTTGTTTCTGGCATCTAATACTTCCTCTCAGCAGGTTGCCATTTAGTAATTTTAACGGGTAGATAATCTATTTGTGGTTTCTCTCTAGTTTTATATACTAATGTATGTGCAAGATATTCTTTATCATTTCTTTCAGGATAATCTGTTCTATAATGTGCACCTCTTGATTCTTTTCTATACAATGCAGAATAAGCTACAGCTTCTGCGACATCCAACATAAAGTCTAGTTCTAATATTTCAACAATATCTGTGTTAAATATCATTGTTTTATCACCTGCGCTTACATTTTTAAACATTTCCTTTAATTTTTCTACTTCTCTACAAGCTTCTAACAGTTCCTTTTCATTTCTTAAAATTCCAACTTTTTCTTCCATTGTTTCCTTTAATTTGTACTTTATCTCAGCAGGAGCAATTCCACTTTCTTTCTTTAGTAATTGATCGAATATCCTTTTTTCTTCAATTTGAATATTTTCATAAGCTACATTGCAATAATCATGTTCAATTGCAAATTTCGCTGCATGTTCACCACTAATTGCACCAAATACTAGGCATTCAGGTAGTGAATTTGAACCTAATCTATTTGCTCCATTAATGCTCACACAAGATGCTTCTCCTGCAGCAAATAATCCAGCAACAGGTGTACTAGTATTTAAATCTACATGAACTCCTCCCATGAAATAATGCTGGCCAGGTCTTACAGGTATCAATTCATTAACAGGATCTATGCCAACAAATGTCTTTGCAAGTTCCCTTATTTGAGGAAGTTTTTCTTCGATCTTTTCTTCGCCAAGATGTCTAAGATCCAAAGCAACGTAATCGCCATGTTTTCCTTTAAATCCATTGCCCAATCTTATTTCGTTGACTATGGCTCTAGATATAATATCTCTTGGTCCCAATTCCATCTTTGTAGGTACGTAGTTTTTAAGGAATCTTTCATATTTGTTATTCAAAAGATATCCGCCTTCTCCTCTTGCAGCTTCACTTATAAGTATACCACTTCCTGGTAAACAAGTTGGATGAAATTGAACAAATTCCATGTCTTTTAATGGCACTCCTATTCTATATGCAAGAGCCATACCGTCTCCTGTGTTTATAGCTCCATTCGTTGTGAATTTATATATTTGTCCTGCACCACCTGTAGCAATTATAGCAGCTTTACCTTTCAAAAAGTGAAACGCGCCATCTCTTAAAGATAAAGCTGTTATTCCGCAAAATCTATTGTTTTCAACTATTATAGAAGTTACAAAATATTCGTCGTATCTAACTATGTTATCATATTTTAGAGAAGTTTGAAATAACGTATGCAGTAAATAAAATCCTGTTTTATCTGCAGCATGAATTGTTCTTTTTACGCTCATTCCACCAAACCACCTTACATCAATTTTTCCTTCTTGGTCTCTATTCCATGGACATCCCCAATGTTCGAGTCTAATTATTTCTCTTGGAGCTAATCTTACGAAAAGTTCTACTGCATCTTGATCTGCTAAAAAATCACTTCCTTTAATTGTATCATAAGCATGTAAATCAAAGTTGTCATCAGGCTTTATTGCAGCAGCCGCTCCTCCTTCTGCAGATACAGTATGACTTCTCATTGGATATACTTTAGAGACAATTGCTACACTTAATTTGGGACTTTTTGACGCAGCTTCTATAGCAGCTCTTAATCCTGCAGCTCCGCCACCAATTACAATTACATCATGCGAATATTTATCCACATTATTATAATGTTTTTGTTTAAAATATAGTTGATTAATAAAAGGCAAAAGTATATTAACTTCTTGAATAAAATAAAGAATGTAATGTTTGAATTTATACCTTTAGCTGTTGCACTTGTTATATCAGCAATTGTAGCAGCATTAATCGTTGGAATAAACTATTTATTAATACCTTCTTCACCAAAAGATGATATGAGGTTTTCACCATATGAATGTGGTGAAGAAGTTATAGGAGAAGCTCAAGTAAGAATGAATGTGCAATATTATGTATACGGTATAGCTTATTTGATAACTGACATACTTGCAGTTACAATTATAATATGGGCTTTCTATCAATACAATTTATCCATTTCCAGTATTGTAGCACTTTCATTCTTGGCATTTTCTATGCTTTTTGGAATCTTATATTCGATTAGAAAGAGGTTGTTAAGATGGGTATAAATAACATTTTCCAAGACCTTAGGATAAAAATAGTAGATCCTAAAAAACTTTCATTTGTAGATAAATTGCTAGTTTGGAGTAGAAGGAATTCTCTATGGCTTTTAGTCTTTGGTATAAAGTGTTGTGCAATAGAAGATTTAATGGTTCCAGGCGCTTCGAATTATGATTTTGAGAGATTTGGTGTTCTTCCTAGGAATAGTCCAAGACAATGTGATTTGATGATAATAACAGGTCCTATAACGCATAAAATGTCTCAGCCTTTAAGGACTTTATATGAACAAATGGCAGAACCAAAGTATGTCATCGCTACAGGAGAATGTTCTATTTGTGGAGGACCTTGGAAAGGAATGTATAGTGTTTTAGATGGGGCTGACCAAGTTATTCCGGTGGATGTTTATATTCCTGGTTGTCCTCCTAAGCCTGAATCACTCATAGAAGGTATAATTAAACTTGAAGAAAAAATTCTTAAAGGAGAAGTAAGAAGAAAGTTTCTACCTCCTACAGGTTTACCTCAATTAAAAACAGATTGGAGATGTTAATATGAGCGAGTTAAACGTAGAAGATATAAAGAAAATATTACCTTATGCTGAAATTTATAAAATTTATAAAAACAAATTTTATGCAAAAATACCAAAAGAGAATTGGATAGATTCTGCTAGGAGATTAAAAGAAGCAGGTTTCTCTTTATTAATTACAGTTACAGGAATTGATAGGCAGAATTTTATGGAAGTTAACTATATTTGTAGAAGACCTGAAGGAAATGGTTTAGTTATTGTAGGAACTCAAATTGATAGGAGAGATCCTCGAATACCTAGCTTAGTAAATGTTTGGCTTGGAGCACATTTTCATGAAAGAGAAACATTTGATTTATTAGGTATATATTTTGAAGGTAATCTCGATCTAAGAAGAATATTGCTCCCTGAAGATTGGGTAGGACATCCTTTGAGGAAAGATTATAAATGGTAAACGATCAACAAACTAGTCTGGAATCAAAAGATATAAGAACACTTACAATAAACGTTGGACCTCAGCATCCTAGTACACATGGCCCAATGGACATTGTAGTTACAATTGAAGGAGAAACAATAATAGGTGCAGATGTAAAGTTAGGATATATACATAGAGGCATAGAAAAGCTTTGTGAACTTAGAAATTTCTTCCAAATCCCTGTTTATCTTAATAGACTTTGCTATGTGAGTGGAATGTTTTGGGAATACGGCTTTGTAAAGGCTGTAGAAGAAATTATGAATCAAAAAGTTCCAGAACGTGCTGAATGGTTAAGAGTTATTGCTTGCGAATTAACAAGAATAGCAAGTCATATGATATTTTTTGCCTCATTTGGAGCAGATGTAGGAAATTTAACATTGTATTCATGGGGGATTAGGGACAGAGATAGAATTATCGATGTATTAGAGCTTTTAAGCGGCCAAAGAATGACTTTTGGATATTTTAGAGTTGGTGGTGTTCGATATGATGTTCCTGTTGGGTTTGAAGATAATATTGAAAAATCTTTAAGATATGTTGAATCGCATTTAAGGGATTATGAAAGATTGACTGTAGAAAATCCAGTCTTTATTGCAAGAACTGAAAATATTATACTTGCTGATTCTTCTAAAGCTTTAGAATTGGGATGGACCGGACCATTATTAAGGGCTACAGGATTAAAAAGGGATCTAAGAAGAGATGAACCTTATGCAGTTTATGATACAATCGATTTTGAAATACCTACTGGAAAAAGAGGGAGTGTTTTAGATACATTTTATGTAAGAATTGAAGAGGTCAAAGAAAGCATAAAAATAGTTAGGCAAGCTATTAAAAGAATTCCTTCAGGACCTTTTCAGCATAGAGCATTACTATATCCTCCTCCAGGCATTGGTTATGCCCATGTTGAAGATTCAAGAGGAGAATGTGGTTATATGATTGTTAGTGACGGTTCACCAAAGCCTTACAGAGTAAAAATAAGGAGCCCCGCATATGTTCATGTAATGAGTTTGCCCTATATATTAAAGGGATTGAAGTTAGCAGATTTATATGCTGTCATTGGAGCAATAGATCCTTGCTTAGGAGAAATTGATAGATAAATATATATACTACACTCTTTAAAAAATCTCTCATATGATTACAGAATTATACTTGCCTCCTTTTTTATATGACATTTTTAAATCTGCTGTTGCAACGATAATTGCCATTGTTTTCACATTATTAAACGTCATAATTTTTATCTATGCTGAAAGGAAAGTTTGGGCAAGATCGATGCAAAGAATGGGGCCTACTTACGTAGGAAAATGGGGCTCATTACAACTTATAGCCGATCTTATTAAGTTATTGAGCAAGGAAATAATTGTTCCCTCAAAAGCTAATAGAGTTGCATTTTTGTTATTACCAATATTAGTTGCCATCGTATCTTTGATGATAGCGATAATTCTTCCTTATGATTATGTAGTATTTTACACTTTACAAATTTTTCAACCCTTAATCCCCTCAGTTAGTTACCTAACAAAATTTGTAGTCTCTAATTCCTTCACAGCTGGCTTGTTTATTATTTATGTGGTATTGGGCTTGAATCCTGTTTTGATATTGCTAACAGGTTGGGTTAGTAACAATAAATATACCGTCGTTGGTGGTTTTAGAGCAGCTGCACAACTTCTAAGCTTTGAAATACCATTATTAGTTGTTATTGCTTCAGTAGTTGTTTTAACAAATTCATTGAATTTATATGATATTGTTAATATGCAGCAAAAAGTTTGGTTTGTAATTGTTGCTCCACTTGCATTTATATTATTTTTAATCACAACTTTAGCTGAGGGAGAAAGAACACCGTTTGATATTCCTGATGCAGAAAGCGAGATAATAGCAGGATGGAATACAGAATATAGCGCAGCTCCATACGCACTTTTATTAATGGGCATGTATGCTAGAGCTTTCTTTAGTGCAACATTAATTGCAATATTGTTTTTTGGAGGATGGTTAGGACCTACTCTTCCCGGTTTTTTAGCGCCTTTTAGTGGACCTTTTTGGTTGATGCTTAAGACTTATTTCTTTATGATACTTTTTATTGTTATTAGAGCAGCTTTTCCAAGATATAGAATCGACCAACTTTTAAGTTTAAATTGGACGAAGTTATTACCTTTATCTATAGTTAACTTAATATTGGTAGTCATAGCAAAGTATATTGTACTATCATTGGGGTTGATATCATGAGCAGAGTAAGAGAAATTTTTAATGCTGTTTATAGGATCATATATGGCTCTTTATTAGCTACATACGCTGCAACAAAGTATCTTTTTTTAAGAAGACCCACAATAGAATATCCAACTCAAACAATACAGTTTACAGAAAGATACAGAGGTGCATTGGAAGTTGATGATAATCTATGCGTAGGCTGTGGCATATGCGCAAAAGTTTGTCCAAACACATGTATTTTTATGGTACCTTATGAAAAGGGCAATCCTGCAATGATCCCTGAAATTGATTTACAACATTGTATGTACTGCGGTTTATGTGTAGATTATTGTCCTCCTGGAGCTATTTATCATACGCACGTTGTAAAAATTGTTGGATTCAAGAGATCAGACCTCTATTTATCTCAAGAGAAAGTCACAAATGTTCAAGAACTAGAATATAAATGACATTTGATACTACAATTTATATCATTGCAGTAGCATTGGTTATTTTATTTTCTTATTTAGCTATCAGAACTAAGAGTATTTTAATATCATTGATATATTTAGTGGGGATGTACGCTGCCGGAGCTTGGGCATTAATTCAAGTAGGGGCATGGTTCTTGGCGTTAATTTATTTATTTGTGAATGCTGGCGGAGTTTTAGTTTTAATTATATTTGCATCCATGTTAACAAGACCAGCTAGGGATATACCAACTAATAGAAGAATTACATTTTATGGAATTATTACTTCAACATTGCTTATTGCTTTAATTGGTTACTACATGTATGCAAGCAATATAAATTATGTTGCATCTTACTCATCCAATTATTACAGTATAGCATCATTCATTTTCTCTTATTATTTTATAGGCATAATAGTAGTAGCAATAGCTGCTCTTTCAATATATTTCGGTGCAATATATGTAGCAGGTGAAGAAAAATGATTGACGTCTTAGTTGCAATACTTGTTGTATTGCCTGCCTTTGGCATAGGAATATTTGGTCTTTTAGCAAGAAGGCATTTCATAAGAATAATAATATCTGTTGAAATTGCACTTAATGCAGTCATTCTGACGTTGGGTGTATTTTCAGCACTTAATGGAACAATGGGAGAAGCGATCGGCATATTATTTTTATTCATAATAGCAATGGAAGTTGCGATTGGATTGGCTATAGCTATACAAATGGATAAGGTATTTCAGACAGTTGATATTTATGCAGTAAGAAAAATAAAGGACGAATAAATATGGTAAACTTAGTAAATTTAGAAAATACTATATTTTACTTATTCGCACCTTTTATATTATTCATTTTCAGTTTAATAGTTGCAATCGTAGGTTTATTCAAAAAATATTTAGTTGCTAAGATTTTATCATACATCTCATTACTGTTAGCTTTAATAACATCGATATATTTTCTGTCTTATTCAAGCGCATTATTTTTATTTAATGGAAAAATAATTATTGATAAATTTTCTTTAATTGTTTGGATAGCTTTAATAATAGGAGCATTTTTCTCTTTATCATCAATGGAAAATGACCTTATATCCAGAGAAGCACTTCCATTACTTCTTTTATCACTCTCATTAGCATTGATCGCTATCATTTCTAGAGATTTGCTAATTTTGTTTTTAGCCGTTGAAGGAAGCATATTGCCAACATATGCGTTGGTTGCGCAGTTTAAGAAAGAACCTTTCTCTCTTGAAGCAACCGTAAAATATTTTATTTTTGGTATTCTAGCTACTTTGTTATTTGCATACGGTATTACTGTTATTTTTGGTAATTTAGGGTCAACATCATTTGCTATCATTTCAGATAAGATTCCAAATTCAAATTTGTTACTATCAGTTCTTGGCTTTATTTTAATAATTTTATCATTAGGTATTAAATCAACACTTGTTCCATTGCATACATGGGCGATAGACACATATCAAGGAGCACCAACCAGTATTACTGTCTTTCTATCAACAACATCTAAAATTCTAGGTATTTCAGTAATAGCCTTGCTTATTACAGGGCCATTCAGCGGATTGTATAAGTTCACTACTATCTATTATATACTTGTAGCTTTTGCATTGCTAACTTTAGTAGTGCCTAATATAGCTGCACTCATACAACGCGATCTAAAAAGACTGTTAGCGTATTCATCAATTGCACATGCTGGTTATATGTCTTTAATATTCGTCTTTCCATTCCAGACAATTTACATTTTAGGATACTATCTTATAACTTATAGCATTGCTAAATCAGTTAGCTTCATGGTTGTAAAGATTATATCTGGTGAAGGTAGCTACAGTTCTTATGATTCTTTAAGGGGTCTTTTTAAATCCAATCCTTTAATAGCTTTTGCATTTTCAATCAGCTTGTTATCGTTAGCTGGAATACCTCCCTTTGCAGGTTTTATGGCAAAGTTCTTGCTATTTTTATCAACAGCTTTATCAAGTAGTGTAGGAATTTCCTTAGCTTTAATAGCATTAATAATGAGCGGTGTATCTGTTTATTATTATGTTATTGTTATTAGGTTTGCCTCTTCAAAAAGTTTAGGAAACGGTAATGAAAAGTTATTGAACCTCAGCTTTGAAAAATATTTATTTTTAATATTATCTATTGTTTTGTTGATTGTGCTAACTTTCTTTCCTAATTACTTTTTTGTTTCAATCCCAATAATTTCTCCTTAATTAATTTAATTGAATAAAAGCTTTGTTTTTCTGGAAGAATTAGACGTCCGATGTTAAATCACATATATCTATGATAAGATTTGCTATGTCATCGAAAATTTTAATTATTGTTGTATTATTAGCTACTTCTTTAACCTTATTAATTAAATTTAATATTTCTTTCTTTACTTCTTCATTATTCATACCTTTATTCCTCAAAAAGTTAATCAATGCTTTTTCTTGAAGCTTTTGAAGTTCTAGAGCAAATTCATGAATCGTATTCAAAAATTCTTCTTTAAATTTCCCGTTGGAATTAATAAGTTCGTTAATTAATTTTGCAGTTTCATCACCTATTTTTTCTATTATTTCTCCAACAAGCCTTAAATCCATGCAATTTATCATTGTTAAATTCAATTTGTTCATAAGAATAGGTTTAGTGATAATACTTCTCATCTGCCTTACAAAAAGGAAATATAACCTATCTATTTCTGTCTCTCTTTCTAATAATCTTTGTAAGAAATGTTTATCATTATGGGATTTTAAAGCGTCTACATACATCATTGAAGCAATTGAATTTATCCTAAATAACAATTTTATAGGATCAATTGAAGATTCATTTACCAGTGTTTGGAGAACGATTAAATTCCTTGATTCTTCAACTATTTCAATTCCACTCAATTTCTTTGCAACCTCTAATATTTCTTCTCTTTCATGTTGATTCAACCCTGTTTTTGAGAAAATTTTTATTGTATCATATCCTAGCAAATAGTAGCTTATTATTTTTCTCGAAATGTTCTTTTTATCATATTCAATATCTACAACCTTTTCATCTTTATTTTCCTTGGCAGGGCATATAGCAATTTCTCCATTTTCTTTTATTATTAAATTTATCTCATCGCCTTTTGTAATATTTAATTTAGATATCCATTCTTTTGGTAGCGATATATAAAAAGTGTTTCCAATTTGTTGTATCTTCCTTATCATTTAATCAATTATTATTAAATCATGCAAATTAGATAAATTTAAATCTCTAGAAAAGTTTAAATAGGTTTTTAAGTAGGTTTTTCATGCAAGATAACCTTCAAATTAATCATTTTCTTTCAACTCTGATTGGAAAATCGAAAAATACAAAGAAAGTTTATCTACACACAATTCAAAAATTTATCAATTTTGTTAGAAAAGAAAACTATGACCAATTTGATGTGATAAACTACTTAAATTATCTTGACTCTATAGGTCAAAAAATATCAACTATAAGGTTAGTGGCAGTAGTTTTAAAGCGTTATCTGAAATTTTTGGGAAAAGATACTTCAAAAATTGTTTTACCTAAAATGGGAAATGAAATTAAGAACATATATGTTAGAGAAAAATACTTAAAAGATTTTTTGAATGCCTTTGATTCATTTCGTGATAAACTTATTGTAAGATTTATTTTGCTAACAGGATGTAGAGTTGGGGAAGTAGCAAACCTTAGAGTTGAAGATATAGATTTTGATAAGAGAATGATTAAAATCGTTGACCATGGAAAGTATGAAATAAAGAAGCAAAGAATAGTACCAATAGATAAAGTAACTTGTGATATGTTAAAAGAATTTATTGGTGAAAGAAAAACAGGAAGCGTATTTAATTTGAGTGTGAGAGCTATTCAAAAGATAATAAAGAAAGGGGCATTAAAATCTAAAATACCTTATTGTGACAAAATAACTCCTCATAAACTTAGACATACTATGGCAATTTATTGGATAACTAAAGGAGGAGATTTAAGAACGCTTCAAAGAATATTAGGTCATAATAGCATTAAGACTACAGAAATTTACTTAGATTACGATATACAGGACATGATTAAAGTATACGATAGAATTTCTGAAAAACTTCTGTGATTTCATTAAATAGAAAGCGTTATAAGCAATTTTTTGAAATATTTTAAATGACTCATTGGAGATTTATAACTGAAGTAGGAGATGCTGCATACAATTTAGCTGTTACTGAAGTTATTCTTAGAAGTGTAGGCAACTTGAGAGCTAACAATACATTAAGAATAGCTTATTGTAATCCAAATTCAGTAATTATTGGTATTCAACATATTCCTTCTCAAATAATTAATATTCCCGAGTTAAGAAACTTAAAGTTCAATATTGCAAGAAGGTTAACAAGTGGTTCGCCAATCTTTTTTACGGATAAACAAATAGCAATACAATTCTTTGTTTATGATCAAGCCCCTTCAAAAAATATTCTCAGGAATAAAATAATATCCTGTATAATTGAAGCATTTAAACAAATGGGATTGGAGGTTAACTTTCAAGAACCTTATAAAATTCTCTGTAATGGCAGAATGATCGCATATCTAGATACATTAAGAATAAATCATGGACTTTCGATTTCTCTTTTCATAAACGTAGAAAATGATGCAGATTACAGAGAAAAAATTCTTACTGACAAGTACGCAGCAAATTTAAAGAATTATTTATATGGAATTACAAATGTTAACTTTGAATTAGGAGGAAATTTTTCCAAAACTGAATTAATTGAAACATTTAAATCAGCAATAAAGAAGGAATTTGAAGTCAGTTTTTCTAATGAACACTTAAATCAGTATGAAAACTTACTTTTGAAGTCGCATATTGAAAAACACACAATGAGTGAATGGATCCTTGGCTTTAGAAATATTAGTGAATTTATTTCACCTGATGTAAAATCTATTACAATTAATACGAATGAAGGTTTTATAACTGTTGTTGCATCTACAAATAGAGGCTTAATAACTAATTTGCATATTTCAGGAGACTTTTACATCTATCCACCAGAGGCTTTAAATGCATTAGAAGTAGGTTTAAAATTTTCTCCAGCAGATGATAGTTACATTCAGGATTATGTTGCAAGATATATAAAGATAGCAAAGGTTCAAATATTTGGTATTAAAGAAATTGACATCGTCGAAGCAATCAAAAAAGCAGTATTATGATTTTAATAAAATATATCAGAAAATATTAAATAAAAATTTTACAGTAAAAGAAGCTAGAGAACTACAGAGATTTATTTCACAAAATCTTAACGAAGTACCTTTAAGCAATTTTAAATTGGTAGCTGGTATTGATTCTTCTTATTACAAGAACAAAATAATAACTTCAATAGTATTTTATGACGTATCAGGCAAAAAAATCGTATATCAAAATTATTTAATAGACAAGGTCAATTTTCCCTACATACCAACTTTATTATTCTTAAGAGAAGGACCTTTGCATGTAAGAATTATAGTTGAGACAGAACTTAAGGCAGATGCATATTTAATAGACGGTCATGGAAAAGCACATCCTCTTAGAGCTGGTTTAGCGAGTTTTGTAGGTTATTTTTCTAAGATGCCTACAATAGGTGTAGCTAAGAGTAAATTGTTTGGAAGCATTGAATGGTCAAATAATGAAGGAAATATTGTTGCAGAAAATGAAATTATTGGTAAAGTAATAAAGCTATGTAACAGAAATTTGTATATCAGTGTAGGTTGCAATATTGATTTAGAATCTAGTGTTAATGTATTTAAGGCTTCAATCGTTGGTTGTGAATGTTATCCTTTAACAAAGGCACATGAACTTTGCACAAAAATAGCTAACGATATTAAGGAAAAATCTATAAAATGAATTGAATGAAGGTAGTAAAATTTGTATTTCCTCCATTGGACAATAACGTTTATTTAGCTTACGATAAATCAGAAGGAGTAGTTATAGATGTTGCTTTAGGAGCTGATGCTATAGTAGAATTTGTTAAGAAACATAATATCAACATTCTTTATTTAATTAATACACATGCCCATATTGATCATACAGCTCATAATTATAAATTAAAGGAATTACTTGGAATAAAAATAGCTTTACACAAAAATGACCACGCATTATTAAAGGAATTTTTCAATTCAAATTATCCGTTTATACATGAAGAATTTAAATATGTTGAACCTGATGTTCTTTTAGAGGACGGGCAAATTATCAAATTTGGTAATGTAGAAATGAAAGTAATCCATACACCAGGTCACACACCAGGTTCTATTTGTTTATATGTTGAGAATGAAGGCATTCTTTTTTCTGGTGATACATTATTTGCGGGCACATATGGTAGAACTGATTTCCCATACAGTAGTGAGGAAGATATGATTAAAAGCTTAAGAAAGTTAAGCAATTTACCTAAAGACGTAAAAGTATATCCAGGTCATTATGAGGAAACAAAAATAGGTTATGAAAGTTGGCTAAAAGAAATTTGAAAGTAATGTTAAATATAAGCTTACATTGAAAAATTTGTGGATATAAAAATTGAATATTTAAAGAAGTATTTAAGTAGTGTATACAATTCGAATGTTGAAATAATTGATATAAAAGGAATTAAAGTTGAAAAAGGTGAAATAAAGGGATATGGTTATGGCATCCCTATCATAATCGAGTATAAAGTTAATGGAGAATTGAAAAAAGCTGTTTTAGAAACGGTTAAGGAAGATATTTTTGGGCATGAATATATTTCTGATCGTGTGTCTAATATTATTTTAGCTTATAAAACATTCAACAGACTTCCAAAACATGCAAAAGCTATTTCAATCGGATATTTTACAGAATCAGATGATATAGTAAAAATTGATGATTTCAAAGAATTTTTCTTATTAGTGGAGTTTATACAAGGTCAATTATATTACAAAGATTTAGAGGATATTAAATCTAGAGGAGAATTAAAGGATAAAGACATAGAAAGGTGTCGTAGACTTAGTAATTATTTAAGTCAAATTCATTCTTTGAAAAGCAAAGATTATAAGCTATACATGCGTAGAATTCGCGACCTAATAGGTCATGGAGAATGTATCTTTGGGCTTGTTGACAGCTATCCTAGTAGTTTTGAACATTTTAGTGAGAAAGAATTTATCGAATTTGAGAAGAATCTAATAAATTGGAGATGGAAGTTGAAAAAATATTCGCATAGATTAAGTGTTATTCATGGAGATTTTCATCCGTGGAATATTTTCTTTTTTGATAACGATGACTTTATTGTTAATGATAGGAGTCGTGGTGAATACGGAGATCCTGCAGATGATGTATCAGCCTTAACTATTAATTATCTTTTTTATTCCATCCAGAAATACAAAAAATTACACGGACCGTTCGAAACGTTATGGCTTTCATTTTTCGAAAATTATCTTAGATTCACTGATGATGAAGAAATTTTAAGAGTTATACAGCCTTATTTTGCATGGAGGTCGTTAGTTGTAGCAAATCCTATCTGGTATCCTAACTTAGATTCTGCGGTTAGAAAATTATTATTTAATTTTACAAAAAACGTGTTAAATATTGATTTTTTTGATTTCAAAAATGTCAACGATCTTTTAAATGAATAACACTTTTTGTATATGGTTAACTGGATTACCATCATCAGGTAAATCAACAATAGCAAAACTTTTAAAAGAAGAATTAAAAAAGTTAAACGTTAACGTATTCATTCTTGATTCAGACGATTTAAGAAAAATATTAACTCCAAATCCAAAATATACTGAAGAAGAAAGAGATTGGTTTTACAATGTTTTGGTTTATTTTGCAACGATACTGGTTCAGAATCAAGTAAATGTAATAATAGCTGCAACTGGAAACAAAGCTAAATACAGAGAGAATTGTAGAAGATCTATTAAAAACTTCATAGAAGTTTATATAAAATGTTCTTTATCAGAATGTTTAAAAAGAGATTCAAAAGGTCTCTACAATCTTGCTTTGCAGGGTAAGATAAATAATTTACCCGGATTACAAGATATTTATGAAGAGCCTTTAAATCCTGAATTAGTTGTTGAAAGTGATAAATTAACTCCTGAACAAAGTGCTAATTTGATAATGCAAGAAATAAATAAAAGATTTCTTTAAATAAATATTGAGCAAATAAATTTATATATGGCTTTAGATCCTGTTGAATATTATAAATTGTTTATTAAAGTATTCGGTAGCCCCGTTAGATTAAAAATATTAAATTCATTAAAGAGCTCACCTAAATCTGTACAAGAGATCTGTAAGGAGTTAAATTTAGAGCAAAGTTTAGTATCTCATAATCTAAAATGCCTTTTAGATTGCGGTTTTGTGAATAATAAAAGAGAAGGTAAAAGAGTTATCTATTCGATTAATGAAAGTATAGTATTTCCGTTATTCGAGTTAATAGATAAACATATTGAAAAATACAAGGATAAGCTAATTTCATGCGGAATAATTAAATCTGAATCGTAACTCATTTAAACAAATATAATATAAGCTTATATTAATGTTATAACAATGTTATAGAGTAATATGAGTCAAAAACAGGAGTTACATATTGTGTTAGTTTCCAACGACCCTCAAAGAGTTTACCCTGCTTTAACATTGGTATTGGCATCTACAGCTTTAGGCGTTAAAGCTCATTTATATTGTACGATGAGCGGTTTGGATGTTGTTAAAAAAGAAACAGCAAATAAAATAACATTGCAAGGCATGCCTCCTATTGATAAGTATCTTAAAGATGCAATCGATTCAGGTACTTATGTTTGTGCCTGTGCTCCTTCTAAAGAATTTTTAAATAAAATGGGTATAACTGAAGAAACAGTATTTCCAGGTGTAAAATTGGAAGATGCTGTTACATTCTTAAACAAAGCGTTGAATGCTGCAAGGAATGGGGGAATAGTTTTATTTGTTTAAATTCAAATGTGAGTATTATGGAAACAAAAAAGCAAATTCTTGACGTTAGAAATTTAATGTGTCCTTATCCTTCTTTTCTTACAGTTAAGAAGTTAAATGAAGTTGAGAAAGGGACTATTTTGGAAGTCATTTGTGATAAAGTTGAGATGACAATTAATTCTTTAACAACAACGCTAAAGAATAGAGGATATAAATTTGAAGTAAAAGAAGATAAGGATAATTATATAGTTGAGGTGTACAAAGATTAGGACAGAACAATTTGAATTCAACATTAAGAAAATTGATAATTGGATATTAAACATCGATAAAATAAAGTCTGGAAAATTCATAAGGGATGAACTTAAAGTAGGAAATACGCCAATAGTAAGGTTAGAAAATATAGATACAAATAATTTAGAACTTTATGCAAAAATAGAATGGTTGAATCCTTTCGGGTCAATAAAAGATCGAGCTGCTTATTGGATGATAAAAATTGCAGAAGATAAAGGAATTCTTAATAAAAATAAGACTGTTATAGAACCTACATCAGGTAACATGGGCATAGCGTTAGCATGCATAAGCATGAGCTTAGGATATAAATTCACTGCTGTGATACCCCAAGCTGTAAGCGAAGAGACAAAAAACTTGATTAGATTACTTGGAGCAGAATTATTGGAAACTTCAGATGACCTCTGTCCTAGAGTTGGAAAAGGCACTGATCAATGCATTGCATTAGCAAAAGGAATTGTTAATTCATTCCCCAATGAATATTTTATGCCAAATCAATATGAAAATGAAGCTAACTTCTTAGCACATTATAATGGAACAGGGCCTGAAATTTTTAATCAAATGAATGGTAATATAGACTATTTTATTACAGGTATAGGTACAGGAGGTACTGTAACAGGTGTTGGTGCATATTTAAAAGAACGTAAGGATGTAAAGATTATAGCAGCTCAACCTCAACCAAATCATCACATCCAAGGATTGAGAAATCTACAAGAATCTGATAAACCTGCAATTCTATCAAAACGATTTCATGTTATAGATGATATATTTACGATTTCAGATGAAGAAGCATTTAGAGCTGTTAGACTTATTGCAGAAAAAGAAAAACTTTTAGTTGGTCCTTCTTCTGGTGCTGTTCTAGCAGCAGCCTTAAAGTTAGAAGAGAAGGGATTAAAAGGAAAAGCTGTTTTAATCTTTGCTGATGACGCTTTGAAGTATAGTTCTGTTTATAGACAATTTAAGGTTCTAGACGAAGAAACTTTAAGAAGCTTAGAAGAGCTGATTTCTCTTCAAAAGGTCAATTAATAAAAATATATATGTAATATATTTCATATGAAATTATGGGCATAAAGGAATATGATTTGGCAATAATTGGTTATGGAGCTGCTGGATTTTCTGCTGCAATAAAATATAGTGAATTAACTGAAGGTTCAGGAAAAGTAGCATTAATAGGCAAAGGCCCTATTGGAGGAACATGTGTAAATGTCGGTTGCGTACCTTCTAAATATTTATTGGAAGCCTCACATAAGTATTTTTATTCAAAGTTTTCAAAGTATGCAGGCATAAAAGGTGTTTCTGCTGAAATAAACTTCGGTGCTTTGATTGAAAGCCTAAATGATTTCGTACAAAATATGAGAAAGTCAAAGTATGAGGACGTTATTAGTAACTATGAAAATGTAGAAATAATTAAAGGAGATGCCAATATTATATCCGATTCAAGGGTCGTTGTTAAAAATGGGAAAGAAGAGTTAAAATTATCATTTAAAAATCTATTGATTTCTGTAGGTTCAAGACCTTCAGTACCGCCTATAGAAGGTTTGAAAGATACAGGATATTTAACGAGTGATGATGTTTGGAAATTGCGAGAGTTACCTAATAAAATTGGCATAATTGGTGGTGGAGCAATAGGACTGGAAATAGGTCAGGCATTAGCACATCTAGGAGCAAATGTAACAATAATCGAGGCATTACCTAGAATAGCTTATACAACTGAACCAGAGATTTCTGAAATTCTTGAAGATATTTTAAAAGAAGAAGGAATTAAAATTTATAAACGTGTAAGGGTTTCTAAAGTTTATAAGTCTGGAAATGAAAAAGTTGTAAAAATATTATCACATGATAAGGAATTAAACCTCAATTTTGATGAGATAATTGTAGCCACAGGGAGAAGGCCTAATACTGACAATTTAAATTTAGAAGTTGCTAATATTAAAGCGAACGAAAAAGGCTACATATTAACTAATGAAAGAATGCAAACTTCAAATCCCAAAATTTATGCAGCTGGAGATTGTGTCTCTAAAAAGCTGATGCTTGAAACAGTTGCGGCTAGAGAAGGCGTTGTTGCTGCTACAAATATTGCAGGAAAGGAATCTAAAATGGATTATTTGCCTGTTCCATGGGCAATATTTACCCATCCTTCTGTTGCATCAGTAGGCTATACAGAAGATGAAGTAGTAGAAAAATACAATGCATGTAGTTGTAGAATTATAGAAATAACTGATATACCTAAAGGTCTCATATTAAAAGAAGATAAGGGTTTAGTTAAAGTGGTTATACACCCAGAAAACGGAAAAATTCTAGGTGTTCATTCTTTGGCTCCAAATTCTATTGAATTCATTATTGAAGGCGCAATGGCTATTAAGTATGGGTTAACTATTTGGGATATAATTGAGACAACGCATATATTTCCAAGCATTAGTGAAGGAATAAAACTTGCTTCTCAAGCATTTATTAGAAACATTAAAGCAATGTCTTGCTGTGTAGAATAATTATTCTATTTTTCTTTATAAAAATATTCGGAGTTAAATTCGTTAATTTTCTCTAAAGCTTTTTGAATGATTGTTGATTTGTAATAGCCTAGATAAATTCTTATAGCATTATCTTTTTTAAAAAAACATAAAGGGGTTAATAAGATGTTTTTCTTTTGCAATAAACTTTTGCAATAATCTAGAGAATTTAGATTTTCTTTTTCTAAAACTGCTACAGGCATATTTTCTGTGTATTTTATATTAAAATAATTTAATTTAGATTTTTTTAGTATATTATAGTTATGTTGAGTTATTCTCTTATTCCTATTTTTAAAGAATTCGTAATTTTTAAAGATATACTTTATAATTTCTTTATCAAAAATAGGTTCAGGTGAAATTAAATCTTTAATTTTAGAAATTTTTTGGATGTATTCTTTTTTTGCTACAATCCATCCAACTTTAATGCCTTTTATATTGAAAAATTTGCTTGTACTTGAAATTAATATTGCATTATCATGAGTGAATATTTCATCTGTAACAAATGGCTTAAATATTTCATCGACTATCACTAAGTTATTTTCTACTAATTCATGTAAATTTACAAGCGATCCATAAGGATTATTAGGATTTGAAATTACAATTATTTTATTCCTCAAATTTTCATAATTTTCAAAAAACTTAAATTTTATTCCCAAGGCTTCAGCCTGTTCATAAAAAGGTGGATATGCTGGAATTTGAATATAAACCAAAGACGGTTTTAATGCTAAATAAACGAAAAATAGAGCTTCTTGTGCTCCGTGGACAATTAATACATTATCAACACTTACTTTATATTGATTCGCAATTAATTCTTCAGGTTTTATATCTTCCTTATCTAAAGATTGAAAATCTTCAATAGGTTCGATGCCGCTTATTGATAGATTATAATCGCATTTATTTTCTTCCCAATCAAAAAGTTCTACCATTTTTACAAATACTTAATTCTTAATAATCAAAGATAAATAATAAGAAAGTTTTTAATTTTTAATGTCTCAAATAATGGTTAATAAAAGGAATGGTTCTAAAGAACCCTTTATAATAGAAAAAATAGTTGTAAGCTGTGTTAAGGCTGGTGCTGATATTGAAAGTGCAAGAAAGGTTGCGAAAAATATTGAGAAAGTTTTAGAACAGAGAAAAGTAGAGGTTGTTGATTCTAATGAATTGACCAAACTTGTTTTTAATGAGCTTAAAAGATTAAATGAAGAATGGTATAAAAATTGGATTGTTTATGATAAGGCAGTAAAAAGGAGAGATACAAGTAAGCTTGTTTAATATAGTATTTTTTTATACTTAGAAATAGAATAAACTAGGCTTACTATTATAAGAATTGCAGATACATGAGCTATAGTACAATATAAACAAATATAGCCTATAACTCCTATTTCAACAAAAATTAAATAAATCAAAGAACCAATGCCAAGAAACATAAAAATAACATGAATTAATACGTCATCATGTCCAGTTAAAGATAATAATAGAAAAGCTATAAACCATATCATACCTAATAATGACCAAGGTATTCCAAATAAATGTGAATACGGACTATTCAATACATTTTCGCAACTTATAAAAGATAAATTTGTATTGCAACTTAACGTAGCATTAGATTCAAAAAAAGTAATATAGCTTGAATCTGAAAAACCCAAAAGAGAAAAAGCTAATATAATGTATCTAATAATAGTCATTACATTTTGGTATCAAGGATAATATGAATTGATTTACATTGGGTAAAGTTATGTAACTTGATAATTTATTTAGCGCATTTAAAATCGCATTTACTAACTGCTGGCTTTCTTGATAAACTGCTTGATATAGCTGTCCTTGTTTAGAACTTATCATTTGTTGTACTTGTTGGAATGATAATCCTAAAAATAATGCTGGGCTGATACCAGAGCCTATTCTAAAATATATTCCACCTACAGAAATAAACGGTATTGCGCCGCCTGGGTCATATGTACTAAATAGTTGTTCTTCTAAAGAATTCATTTGTTGCAACGATACGTTACCATATCTATTACTTAGCTCAACTTCCAAAAATTCAATTTTATTACTTTTGTAGATCGCATCAACAAAAGTATAAGTTGGTATATTAGGATATGTTTCTTCGTAAGGTGAACTGTAAATTGGTTGTAAGTTGCTCCAATTCCCAAAATGAGATAGAGCCATCACAATTGCCCATCTTTCTGCAGCACAATAGGGACAGTATTCTGCACCAATATATATAAATGCTAACTTTCCATTTTGTGTAATAATTGGGTTATTTGGATAGTATGTTAAGTTTGTAGCATAAACACCTGTTACTTTATTCGATTCTTGATTCATAATTATATAAATTGAAATTATTAAAATTAAAGCTACAATAAAAATAAATATAAAAATATTTCTATTCTTGTTATTCTTTTTTGACTTTTTCATTTATTATTATTATTTTCTAAGTTTCTTTTATTGATTCCCTCCGCTTCCTCCTTGATTACTGTTGCCTCCTCCGCCTAACCTGTCTTTTAGTTTCTCTCTGACTTCGTCTGCAAGTTTCTTATTCTCACTTATTACACTATCCCATTTACCTTTATCATTTCCAAGTATTTGTAATATAACATTCTCTAGTAACTTTTGCATTTCTTTTATATCTCTTGTAACTAAAGCATCTACTTCCCAACTTTCATCACCAAATTCTTTATTATACCACTTGAATCTAGGGTCTGTTTCTTTTGCTGGATTTGGAGGAAGATTGTAATCAAGAATTTGCTTCGCTGTTAATGCAACTCTAACTTCATCTAAATCAAAGTGATGGAATATCTTAAGTAAGGCCATATAGAATCTATTAATATCCAATCCACTTGGATCATGGTCACTTATTATTAAAGCCCAAACTTTATGACCTTTATCTAATTTTTCTTTTATTTTTGGGGCTAATCTTGATATTCTGGTCCAGACTGCACCATAACCTTTGAACGAAACCAATGGAACATAATATTTTTCGCATACAGAATTAATTTGTCCAAAAAGTTCTCTTTTCTCTGTAAAGACATAAACACTCTTGCCTATTTCTTCCCAAGGGTCTTTACCCATTGCCGGTATTGATTCCATTGCTTTCTTTATAGCTTCATCTATATTTGAAACTCCCCATAACACAGGTTCAAAGTATAAAGATTCTGTCTCTGTAATCATGTTCCAATCAACTATACCTAATATTCTTGCTTTAAGCATGAAATCAACTAGCTTATTATAATGCTTAAGATCGTTTCTATAATCAGGTAATTCTAAGCCTACTAGATAGTAATGAACCTGTCTTATTGTTACTGGATTGTTTAACTCAGCAAAAGCCTTTTTTACAAAATCAACTGCTCTCTGTTGCCAATCCGTTTTTACAATTCTTGCTTTCTTATCTTTAGGAACTGTTCTTGTTACATCCTTTTGCCTTCTGCCATACATCTTTTGAAGCCATTTGAGCGTATAATCAGAATCTTTGTGCTTTATAAGTTTCTCACTCATAAACGCTATATTTTATTTTAAATATCAATTCAATATATATACTTTTAATGATGATTGATTATATAAAGAAGATGATTTTTGCATATCAATCTCAATTTTTTTAAAAACGCTTGAATTTATTTCATAATAACAAAAATATCTAAATTAATTATAATTATATAAACAAAGGCTTTTCATAGCTTTTTTGCTTAAATATTGTACAATATCTAGCTCTTTGCTCTAATTCAGGGCATCTTCTTAATTTAAAGCAATTTGCATGTGTTATATAAGTCAACTCCTTTAAATCTTCTTTAATAAACACTTCATTTATTTTGTTATTTATCATGCTTGCTATGATTTGAGTTTCAGCTTGTGCTAACTCACAGCATCTATTTCCTATGAAGCCTCTAAAATTGAAAATATTATAGCCATCTAGTCTTAACGTTGAAATCATAGCTAAGTTAGATGGTAAAACTATTATAGCATCGTTTTCATCTTCATTTTTTAATTCTTCATAAAGATTAATTGAATCATTTAAAAATTCCACATACTTTTTTTGTTTATCACTGTTTAATGTTCTGATCGAATTTGGAACTATCATCTCCATCCTCTCTGCTGCTTCATATAAACTTATTGATTGTTGTTGAATAGTTCTATGTCTTATTATTTGGTGTCTACTTACAAGACTATCTTTAACGCCAAAAAGGAAAAATAAATCATTGAAATCTCTAAAGTTGCCTTCTTTTACTCCTTCAACTATAATATTCTTTATTTCATCTTTTGTGAATTTCTTGATTGGTTCTACATTATATGATATCAAATTAACTTCATTTTTTCCATTCTTAGAAAATACGTTCTCTATTTTTTTCGCAAAATTTGAAGATGCAAATGGAAAAGGGTTAGGATAAAATTTGCCTATCTTTATTTGACTACTTACAACATTCACTAAATTTCTATATTCTATGCTAAGGGAATCACTTAAATTGTTAATTAAATCAGTCCATATTGAAGGAATTTTTAAGCTATGTTCTTTATAATATCTGATGGTTGATAACATGTGGACTATATGACTTAAGTTTATGCTACAACTGATAAATGTACCTATGCACAACGGTAAATGATATCTTGCATCTTCTTCAGGTTTTCTTGTTTCTAAAACTTGAATTTCGGACATCAATTCGTTATAAAAAGAATAAGCTCTCTCTACATAACTTATAATTTTATTCTCTTTATTTTTTAGTGTGTTAGGAATGAAGATAAAAATGTTCTTTTCTTCTTTCTCTTTAATTAATGGCATCGTATATCTTAATGACTGTTGTAGAAAATTGCTTCCTATTGAATATGATACTAGCGCTAATGTTGCAAGTCTGGGTAAAATTAAAGAAGCATGTATATTTGGCATTTCCAAAATAGATGAATAGCCATCTTTAATTGCTGCTATTATATCTGAACTTCTTTTTTCAACTTCCTCCTCATTCAATTCATAATCGATATAATGTGGAGTTTTTTTACTCCATGTAGAAATTGTTTCGGAAATTAATCGCTTAAAGGATATATTGCATTGAATATCGATAATACTTGCAGATCTTAAAATCTTTATCATTAAATATCTATGAAGAAATTTTTATAATAACTTATTTAAAAAGCTCTTTGACAAATTTAATTAGTTCAGAATTATTCGTTATTTTTACCGAATATTTTAACTCCAGTTCGTTTATAATTCTATTCAGAATTATTTGAGAGAGATCATTAAAAATTTCAATTAAAAATTCTATAAAATCATCTATTCTATCGACAATCTCATCTTTATCCAAGTTCTTTCTTATTTTCAAATGAAAATATAAAGTTTCTGTTTCATCTTTTCCAAAAAGCATCTTAAGAACGTTGTCAATAATTTTGATTAGTTCTTTCTTTTTTTCATTTTTTGAATCTTTTTTGCTGTAATTATTTCCTTTATGCATTTAGTTAAATTAATTATATTGTATATATTAATCTTACTTTAATTAAGGTAAAATTGTTATTTAGTAATTTAAAATTTTTTAAAATAAATTTCAAAAATTAAATAAATTTACAAATTGTTGGAAAGTATTCTATTTTTTGCGGATTCTTCACTAATAAATTCAATAAGTTTACTATTAACTTTATTATTCAATTCCGCGATTTGCTTCTCATCTTTATTAATGATTAGATAGATTTTTGATCCAATGTCTAGAGCTGTAATTGTACTTCTTAAAGCCTCTTTTTCTAAATTTTTTTCATCCACAACGTTAAAATATATTCTTTTATCATTATGTGAAAGTAGAATATCTATCTTATGAGCTATATTACTTTTACCAACTACCTTTACATCTTCAATCAAATTAAATTTTGTACTGCTTTTCTTATTCAACTCACTTAATAATTCTTTAAATGCTAAATTTTTGTTCTCTAACGCCATAATTTATGCGAAGTTTTGAATATATTTAATATATAAGCTTTATCCTATTCCCCCCCCCAGTTATATGGAATTTTTTTATTTTTTTAAAAAAGTAAAGAAAATTTTTGAAAAATATTAAAAAATTAGAAATCAAAAAAATTTTCCAAACTCGATAATGGCTAACATTTATGTATCTTTTAATTAATAATCTTTTTATGGTAAGGTTTCGAAGTTATATTTCAATACTGAGATTTTATTTTCCGAGCGATGTTAGAATAGGATCCAGAAAATCCCATGTTGAACTTAGACATATACTAATTTCATGGTTAGTACTCAGCTTTTTATTTTCATATCGATTTTTAGTTCTTGAAGGTTTAAGAATATTTCCAATTTATTTCTTTGTTAGCTTGGTTACAGTCGGTTTAGGCTTTATATTACACGAGCTTTCACATAAATATATAGCTAGGCATTACGGTCATTGGGCAGAGTTTAGAATGTCGATTCAAGGATTACTTTTTGCAATTCTATTTACAATAGTATCATTTGGGTTATTTATATTCGCAGCTCCAGGAGCAACTGTTATAGTGCCTGCAGGAGGTATATTTGGTTATGGAATATCTAAAAGAGAGAATGGAATTATTTCTGCAGCAGGTCCTTTAGTTAATCTTATTTTGTCTGCTATTTTTTATGTGCTCTATATTTTAGGGAATCTTTATAATATCATAATACTTTTCCTAGTAGGTTATTATGGTTCTTTTATAAATGCTTGGCTTGCAGCCTTCAATTTAATCCCTATTGGTATCCTAGACGGAAGGAAAATATTTTCTTGGAATATTTTAGTTTGGGTCTTATTAGCAATACCTTCTTGGCTAATATCTGCACTTTTTATTTTAGGAATTATTTAAGTTTAAAAATTTTTATAATACCAATTTTTTATGATTTTTATATCATCAAAAGTTAAATTATGTCCATAAGGTATCCATTCAATCTCAACAATAGCTTTATATTCTATTAAAATATTGAACAATCTTTTAGGATACTCTTTGTTCACAAGTTCATCAAACATTCCTGCTAAAATTAAAATCTTCTTATCCTTTAAGTTAATATTTTCTTTAGGTTCAAATGGGATCATTGGTCTAATTAAGATAGCAGCATTAAATGCGTTAGGAAATGTGAATAATAAGCTTATGGCCATATTTGCTCCATTTGAATATCCTAGCGTAATCATCTTATGGTCTTCTAATTCATATTTAACTTTCGCTCTTATTATGAAATCGTATAGTTCTTTTGTTCTAAATTTTAAATCTTCCAAATCAAATACACCTGGGGCTATTCTTTTAAAATATCGAGGCATTCCATTTTCAATAACTTTTCCACGAGGACTTAGAATAGCAACGCTATTATCTATCTCTTCAGCAATTGGTATAAGGTCTTTTTCATCACCTCCTGTACCATGTAACAATAAGAAACAAATTTTTTTTGGCGAAGAAGATCTTTTAAATATATGAATGAAATCCATTTTCTTATACCCAAAGGTCTAATTTTTCAATTCTTGTTGAAACGTTTTTCATGAATTCAAAATCTACATTAACGCCAATTCCAGGAGAATCGTAAGGAATTATTGTACCATTGTTCATTTTGAAAAGATTTAAAACAATATCTTTATTAAAATATCTTTCATTTGGTGAAGTATCACCAGGCATATTTATTGAATTTAAGCTTGCTAACGCTATGTTGAAAGCTCTGCCAATTCCAGTTTCAAGCATGCCTCCTATCCATACACCTTTTTTAAATTCTTTAGCTAATTCAATAACTTTTAAAGAATTATATACCCCTCCCAATCTACCTGGCTTTATATTGATTATATCTGCGGCCCCGATCTCGAATGCTTTCAATGCTTTTTCATATGATGTAATTGGTTCATCTAAGCATATAGGTGTTGATATTTCTTTTCTAAGCTTAGCATGATGTATAATATCGTCATGCTGCAAAGGTTGTTCAATATATAGTAAATTATATTTATCTAGAGCCTTTAAAATTTCAATATCTTTTATAGTATAACAGCCATTTGCATCTGCAGATAATGGTATGTCAGGAAAGTATTCTCTTATTTCACTCAATATCTTAATTTCTTTTCCTTTGTCAATCTTAACCTTTATCCTTCTGTAACCTGATTTTATAGATTCGTGTATAAAATTTATCATTTTCTTTACATCATCAATGCCGATTGATATTCCTATTAGAGCATAGCCTTTTGATTCTCCAATGTATTTGTATAATGGAATTTTTTTAACCTTTGAGTAGTAATCCCAAAGAAGCATTTCAATTGCCGCTTTAGCCATATTATGACCTTTTATCTTCTCACTTCTTTCTAGAAATTTTGAAGGTTCAGGCACATCTTTAATGTAATTTATTAAATATGTTTTTATTATATGCAAAGCAGTTTCATTATCTTCATAACTATAATAAGGGCCTTCATCTGTCACGCATTCTGAATAAGCGTCTATACCATTATACATTAAATGTAAAATTATAGCATTCCTATAATGTTGAGTTCCAAAGCTTGTTGTAAATGGTATCTTTAAGGGGAGTCTTATTTTATAAATCGTAAGAGACTTATTTGAAAACATTCATATTTAAAATACACATTATATTAATTAAAGTTAGATAAAAAGCAAATGGTTGTAGAATTGAGATATCAAGGAGGAACATTGGTAATTAATGGTTTTGAAACTCATTATTTACCTTCATTAAATTTTATCAAATATGATCCTAGGATTAATGCATACAGATGCGTGGCATATAAATATGCTGATTTAATTAGCTTTTTAAAAGACAAAGAAATACCTTTTATTGATAACGCATTAAAGCCTCTACAAGGTAAAATCGATATCAAAAGAGAGATAATATTAAGGAATTATCAAAAGGAAGCAATAGATTCATGGAAATTAAACAATTATAGAGGAATCATAGTTTTCCCTACAGGTTCTGGTAAGACATATCTTGCTATTCAGGCGATGCAAATGTTAAACAAGTCAACTTTGATAACTGTTCCTACAATTGAGCTTTTAAACCAATGGTATAGTATTATAAACAAAACATTTTTAACAGAAGTTGGTAGACTAGGAGGAGGTTTTAAAGAAATTAAATTTATAACAGTATCAACTTACGATTCTGCATATCTTCAAGCTGAAAATCTCGGAAATAAATTTGAGTTTGTTATATTCGATGAAGTGCATCATTTAGCCAGTGAAAGTTATAGGCAAATCGCTCAAATGTTAATAGCTCCATTTAGAATGGGTCTTACAGCTACACCAGAAAGAGTTGATATGCAACATATTATATTTCCTGAGATAGTGGGGGATATTGTTTATAAAAGACGTGTAGCTGACCTCGCAGGCAAATATCTAGCAAAATTCGAAGTGATTAGGCATTATGTTAACTTAACTGAAGAAGAAAAGTTAGCTTATGAAAAGTTTAGAACAAAATTCAAGAAATTCTTTGAGGAAAATAACATCCAAATTAGAAGCTTAGAAGAATTTTATTATTTAATAATGAAAAGTGGGATGGACAGGAAGGCTAGAGAAGCTTTACTCGCTTGGAATGAGGCAAGAAAAATTGCTTTGAATGCTTCTGAAAAATTAAAAATGCTCGAAAATTTACTTAAGAAGCATAAAGGTGATCGTATTTTAATATTTACAGAGCACAATATGCTTGCTAAGGAAATATCAAAAAGATATTTGATTCCCGAAATTACATATAAAACAAATGATAAGGAAAGAGAACAAGTTATGGAGAAATTTAGGCAAGGGATATATAATGTAATTGTTACGAGTAAGGTTTTGGAAGAAGGTATCGATGTGCCTGAAGCAAATGTTGCAATAATTTTAAGCGGGAGTGGAAGCAAAAGGGAATTTATTCAAAGATTGGGTAGAATATTAAGGCCTAAAGAGGGTAAAATCGCTAAGTTATACGAAATAGTGACGAGAGGTACAACAGAAGTTAATCTATCATACAGAAGGCAAGCTAAAGAGGAATTGTTTTAGAGTGCTACCAAGTGAGTTAGCAAGATATAAAATAATTAAGAATCAATATATTGTTCCTTTGTTTGCTGAAGTTAATGAAGAAAATTTGTTCATAGCTGATTCTTTAATAAAATGTTATGAAGAAAATGTAAATAAAAAAATTTTAGATTTAAACAACTCAATTCGAGAACTTGAATTCATGGCTAATGCATTTGGATACGATTTTAAGCTTGTAAGAGGATTGAAATCATTATTAGATAGAAGAATAAGGCTAAATGATAACGTTGATGAAAATCTAATATTTGAAATCCGGTCTCAAATATTTGAGTTAAGTAATAAAATGTATAAGGGATCAGTTTTAAATGAAAACGAGAGAGATAAAATATTTTCCATTATTGCTGAAAAATATAAAATTAGCAAAGAAAAAGTTGAAGAATTGTTCCTTTCAGTATATGAGGATGAAATGTTCATTAAAGGCTTTGAGAGTATTTCTCCTGAAGAATTGATTAAGCAATACAATCTTTCATTGCTTCAAACAATTCTCTTTAAGTGTAAACAATTGCAAATAACGGTCGATTTAACCGGTCATGATATGCGTTTATTGCTTTGGAGTATAAAAAAGTTAGGATTGTTATATCATGCTGAAAATAATTTTAACAAAATAAACTTGATCATCGACGGTCCTTTGTCTATTTTAAAGCAAACAGAGAGATATGGAACAAGAATTGCAAAGCTCATTCCATTAATATTAAGTTTTAAAGATTGGAGCATAAAGGCAATTATTGTAAAGAAATTTAGAAAAATTAAAAATTTTGAAAAAAATTATACTTTATTGATTAGCAAAAATCTTGCTTCTTATTTTCCAAAATATGAACATAAAGAAATAACATATGATAGCGAAGTGGAAGCAGATTTAGCAAAAAAGCTAGTAACTGTTGGGGGTGAATGGCAAGTAATAAGAGAGCCAGAACCGATAATTTCTGGCTCAACAATATTCATACCAGATTTTGCATTAATAAAAGGAGATAAGAAGGTTTATTTAGAAATCGTAGGATTTTGGACGCCTGATTATTTAAAAAGGAAATTAGAAAAAATAAAATCATTAAAAGGAATAAATTTGATATTGGCGATAGATGAATCTTTACATGAATTTAAAATAGATGATGTTGGAAATTTTAATATTATCAAATATAACAAAAAGGTTTCTTCTATTGATATTATAAAAATATTGAAAAAATTTGAATAACTATTTCTTAAGATTCTCTTTTATTTTTCTAGTAAATATCGGTAAAAATTGATATAGGTCTGCAACAACTCCATAATCAGCGTACTTGAATATGGTTGCATTTTTATCTTTATTTATTGCTACTATTATTTTAGAATCCATTATTCCTGAAACGTGTTGAGGGGCACCTGAAATACCTACAGCAATATAGAGCTTTGGTCTTATTATTTTTGATGATATACCTATCCAAAGGTCATTAGGTAACCAGCCATAATCCGCTGCGATTGGTCTTGAGCAGCCTATTACACCGTTTAAAACTTCAGCTAAATCTTGCGCCAATTTGATATCTTCTTTACTTTTAAATCCTCTACCTATTCCTACTACCACGTCAGCATTTTCGATATTAAATCCGCTTTTTTTAATTTCTTCAAAACCTTTTGATGTAATCTTTGTCTTTTCAATCTCTGTAATTTCCTTTATGAGAGATTGCTTATCTAATTTTATTCTAGGGTAAACTTTTATTGGAACTGTTACCGAAAGCTTTAAACTTTTTTCAACTTCTATGTATGATATTCCTCTTCCTCCTAAAACTTGCCTAGAAAATATTAGGGTAGCATCATTATCCTTAATTGAAGTAGCATTTGAAATCATTGGCAAGTTATACTTTGCACTTACATAAGCAATTATATCGTTATTATTTACAGTATGCGGTGAAACTAAATATTGAATCTCATTCTCTTTATAGAATTTAATTAGGAACTTGGCCCATTGCTCAGGTATTAAATTTTCCTTTGCAAAATGAATTTCGTCAAAATTACTTAGAACATCATTATCTTCAGTTAATTTTGAGACACCAAAAATTTTTCCTTCATTGCCTTTTAATATGTTTGCTATGTATACTGCTTCGTTGATTACTCTAGGATCTTCAGAAAATACTAAAATGTTTCTTTTCATGCTTTAATCACACCTTCTTGAATCAAATTATCTACAAGCTTTTGCGCGATCTCTTCTAAATTGCCACCCTCATATATGATGTTCTTTCTCACAACAGGTCTAATTTCTATTCTTTGTTTCATTAGTTTAGCATTTAAATTGATTCCTAAATCCTTCAAAGTATATTTCATCAATGGCTTATTCTTAGATTGCAAAATTTGTCTTAAAGTTGGTAATCTTGGTTGATTTATTTCTCCTGTAACGCTAATTACAGCAGGCATAGGTACTTCAACAGTTTCAATTCCATTTGGCATTTCTCTTTGTAGTATTAAATTATTTCCACTAATTTCCACTTTTCTCACATAAGTTACAAATGGAATATCTAAAATTGAAGCAATCCTAGCAGGAATTTGAGAATTGGAAATATCCATAGAAGATTCTCCAGCAATAAATAAATCAAAATTTCCAAGCTTTCTTATTAAGCTTGCTAACGCTAAAGAAGTTTCCAAGGGAGTGCAATTATCTAAAACGTCATCTATAATAAAGTGGGCTTCATCGACACCTAAAGCAAGAACTTCTCTTAAAATTCTTTCGGCATCTGATATTTTTTTGTTGACAGGCCCCCATGTTAAAGCAGAGACGCAAACAATTTTACCACCATGTTTTTCTTTTATCCTTATTGCTTCTTCAATCGCATTCTTATCATATTCGCTTATAGCAAGTTGTGTATCAGCTGTATTGACTCTTCCGTCAGATTCGATTTTTAGAAGATTTAAGTTCAAAGATAATTTTACCAACGTCGCTATATTAACCATAAATAACAATTAATTTTATGAAATATAATTAATTAATCTATAAGGATATCATGAAAGAAATTTCTAAAGTTTTCAATAAAGGTTCTGTATTATTGGTTAGAGGTCCAGCCTCGATTAAAGTTATTAAAGGGAAAGTAAGCTGTCTCTCAAATTTTATATCATATTCACCTGTGATTGTGAGAAAATGGAAAGTTTTACCTCTTGAATGTGAAGATGATATATGTGAAGTTTCTATTTTAGCTTCCGACAACTCTTACGTTGAAGTTGCCAGCTCAAATTATGGGACATATATTTGGAAACATTATGTCGAAAATATATTAGAAAATTTAGGAGGAAAATATAAAAAGATTGTAATCATAGGTGCAACTGATGCAGGAAAGTCAACGTTTTCTGTGTATTTAATTAATCTTGCATTAAGTAAAAATCTCCTACCTGGAATAATAGATGCTGACGTAGGTCAAAGTGATCTTACACCACCTTCATTCATAGGATGTAAAAAGATTAAAAAGCAAATTTTCGACCTTAGAGATGAGAAGGCAGATTACACGTTAGCTATAGGAGTTATCGACTCATTTCATTTTAATGATTTAATTATAAATGTAATAAAGAAAGAAATTGAATTACTACAAGATGCAAATATAATTATCATAAATACGGATGGATTTGTTGTTGATAAAGGTTTAGAGAATAAGATATCTTTAATAAATCAAATTAATCCTGATTTAATTTTTATACTAGGCAATACTGAATTGTTTTCAAAAATTATTGAACTTTACAAAGAAAAATGTATGATTTTACCTAGGTGTGATATAATCAGAGATAGAAATGAAAGAGCAGAAAGAAGAGAAATACAATATCAAAAATATTTGATAGATTCAAAGAAAAAAATTATTAACTTAACTAACTTAAAGATTGGACTTTTTGGTAGAATCTATGAGAAAACTTTAGTTGAGAAAGATACAGTTACAATGTTTAGTAAAGATAATTACGCTTTAAAGATTTTTCCAAGTAAGTATGAGATGTTTATTATAAATTCGATGGAAAAAACCACCTTCATAACAAATGAATCATTGAGGGGTATGTTCGTAGGATTATCTGAAGATGAATTTATTATAGGATTTGGTGTAATAGAATCGTTCAATGGAAGTAAAATAAGAATTTTAACAAATTTTGATGGTAAATTTGATTGTATTTGGTTAACTACAATACGAATTACAAAAACGGGCGAACAGAAAATAAGCTTAAGATTTATTTAAAATTAAATATTTCTTGTGCGTTTTTTGTTGTTGCATTAATAACTTCATTAATAGGTATTTTTTTAATTTCAGCTATTTTGGCTGCAGATATTACGATGTTAGAAGGAGTATTAATTATATCTTTTGTCGGTCCTAATACAGGGGCATCGCTCTCTAGTAGAATTTTATCCAAAGGTAGATGTTTAGCCATTTTTTGTTTCTGTTCAGATCTAACTATTGAAGGAGGGATAGAAAAATAGAAACCTTTTTTGACTCCTTCAATTGCATAACCTACTGAACCATCAAATGCATGCATTATAACTCTTTTAGCTCCTTCTTCTGTTAATATTTTAATAGCATATTTTCCAGCACTTCTAGAATGAACTACTATTGGCATATTTAGTTCATTAGAAAAACTAATCCAATTTTTGAATATCGTTTCTTGTTTCTTTTTTTCTTCTTCTTTTATAAATATAAAATAATCTAATCCAACTTCGCCTATTCCAATTATTTTATTAATTCTTCTTCTTATTTCCATCATAAACTCATTTACTTTATCTAAATCTAAAATTGTATAATCTAAGCTTGCTGTACAAAATATTAAACTTGGATATTTTTCCATGATTAGAAAGGTTTTTTCTAATGAATCGATATTTAATGCTGATGAAACAATCTTTGTAACTCCTACCTTAACAGCGTTGGATATTATTTCATCTCTATTTGAATCAAACTCTTTTGCATCAATATGACAATGTACATCTATCATGATATGAGAATGTTTTTTTTATTAAAATTAATAACTCACTTTATAATTTTTCAAGGACTGTCTAATTTCGTTTAATTCTTTTTCTCTTATGTTTCTCCTTATATTTGCTTCTTCCCATTCTTTAATTTCTGCTTCTGATTTTGGAGTATATTCAGGTAATTTTGTAGGCTTGCCATTTTTATCGATGTTAACAAAAACAGTATGTACGGTACAAACATGTCTCTTTATGTTTTCAAAAGGAGTTTCTGCTATAATCTTAACCTTTATTTCCATCGAGCTTTTCCAAACTCCTGTTATTGCTGCATCTAAAGTTATAATATCACCTATTCTTATAGGAGAATAAAATTCCATTTTTTCTAAACTACCAGTAACGCATATTCCATTGGAATATTTAGAAGCCAATATGCTAGCTATTTCATCTATATACATTAGCAATTTTCCTGCAAACATAAGGTTTCCTTGAAAAGCATCTTCCGGCATTGCTAATCTGTATGTTGTTAATCTCCAGCTAAATTCATCCAAAAGTTTAATATCATTAACCTTGATTTTTCTGTCTGCTATTCTTTCATTCCTTACTTCTTTTCTTTGTTTTGCTTTCAAATATATATCATTTTCATCATTATCAGGCTCTATTTTTTCATCAAGTTCTCTTGGTCTTCCTTGATAATCTACAGCTACAAATGACATGTAAGCTTTTGTAGCATGCTTTATAATTTTTGTGGCTGATTCTTCAAGTTGCACGTCAACAGATACTTCCATAGAACTTCTGCTTATATATTCGACTTGAGCACTCAAAATTACATTATGGCCAAGTTTAACTGGTTCTAAGAAATATATGCTGTCAAGCGAACCGAGAACTGTAAATCCTTTAGATACTTTAGTGGCAGCAATGGTACCTACTAAAACGATCCAATTCATCATTCTACCTCCATATAATGTTCCAATTGGATTTGCGTATTCAGGTAAAACATAATATGTAGTTAAAATTTTTGTATCCTTTATTCTCATATAGTAGTTTTACTTATTTTTACCGACTAATATGCTTTATGAAAAAGATTTGAATAAGACTTTATTTTTCATTAAATACTGTTTAATTGTTGTATAAAAATGTTTGTTAAATTATAGATATAATTAATTGACAAATTTTCTATTAAAGAGCACTTTTTCTAATTTAGAAAATAATTTGTCAACATAACCAAGATTATATTAAAAATTTTTTTAAAATATTATCAATAAAAGTTTATATATTTAATTATTACTAAGAAAAATATGAATGAATTTATTGAGAATGCTTTAAAACTTCTAAAAGAAAACGACGTCGATTGGGTTGATCTACATTTTACTGATTTGCCAGGAAGATTGCATCATATAACTGTAAGAGCAAAGGAATTCAATGAAGATAGCTTCAAGAACGGATTTGGTAAGCTAGATGGTAGCAGTATTAGAGGGTTTACAAATATATATGAGAGTGACCTTGTTTTAGTTCCAATACCTGAAACCATGACTTTAGTTCCTTGGTCGCAAAAAATGGCAAGAGTAATATGTAAAGTTTTTTGGGGAGGTGATAAGGGAAGGTTTGAAAGGGATCCAAGATTGTTTGCTGAAAATACAGAAGAATACTTAAATAATCAAGGTTATTTAACATTCTATGGTCCAGAACTTGAATTTTTCATATTTGATAAAGTAGAATTGGACATAACATCTCCTCAAGGAGGAACCGGTTATAAAATTTATTCTCGTGAAGCACCTTGGTCTAAAAATGGTTCTTATTTGATTAGATATAAAGAAGGTTATTATCCTGTTCCACCAATAGACCAGTTAATGGATGTAAGGGTTGAAGCAATAGATGTATTATCTAAGAATTTTGGATTTTTAATAGAAACTACTCATCATGAAGTTGCAACTGCTGGTCAAGGGGAAATAGATTTCAGATACTCTACACTTGTTGATACTGCAGATAAAGTTCAAACGTTGAAATATGTAGTAAAAAATGTCGCATCAAAAAGAGGTATGGTTGCGACGTTTATGCCAAAGCCTTTATACGGAGATAATGGTACAGGAATGCATGTCCATATTAGCTTTTGGACTAAAGATGGGATGAAGAATTTAATGTATGATCCCAATGAAGATTACGCAGAAATAAGCCAAATTGGTAGATATGCAATAGGTGGTCTTCTCGAGCATGCTAGATCTTTATCGGCTATAGTATCCCCTACAACAAATAGTTATCGAAGACTTGTACCTGGATTTGAAGCACCTGTTTATCTTGTTTGGAGTAAATCAAATAGAAGTTCAATTATTCGAGTTCCTGCATATTATAAAGGTATGGAAAAATCTAAGAGAATTGAATATAGGGCTCCAGATGCAGCTTGTAATCCATATCTTGCATTTGCTGCTATATCATTAGCTGCTTTAGATGGCATAAATAAAAAAATAGATCCTGGAGACCCGGTTGATGATAATGTTTATCATTTATCACCAGAAAAAAGAAAGCAATTAAAAATAAGAGAGCTTCCCAGATCTTTAGATGAAGCTTTAGATGAATTAGAAACTGATAATGAATATTTAAAGCCAATATTTAATTCTTCTATTCTCGATACTTATATAGAAATTAAAAGGGAAGAAGCAAAATCTATACAACAATATCCTCATCCCATGGAGATTTATTATTATTTAGATATATAATTAAGCCTAGATATTTTTCTATTTATTCCAAATAATTCTTTAACTATATCAAAAGATTTTCCGATTTTTATGATATCGTAAATTAGTAATCCCGCTCCTATGAAATCTGTTATATGAGTTGGGTCTGGTATAGCAAGTAAAGCAATTGCCAGTTTCCTAATTTTTAGACTTTTTAAAAAATAATCGTCTCTTAATTTAATACTTTCATCAATTTTCTTTAAATCAAATGCGAGAGAACGATAATAGTTTTTATATTCATTTAGAAGCCAGTTTACTTTTTTAAAGTTATTCATTCAATTATTATATTGATTATTTAAAAAACGAATAAAAAATACTATTTTTTGTATTACATAGATAATACGTTCATGAAAGCTTATAATCAATTAGATGTTTGGTATCTAGATTTTAGTTCAACCTATACCTAAGATTGCTTTAGCTTCCTCAGACATCATTTCCGGTGTCCATCTTGGTTCCCATACAAGGTCAATTTGTACGTCTTTTACACCTGGTAATTTAAGTACTTCAGTTCTAACCTGGTCTAATACAAAAGGTCCAGTTGGACAAAATGGAGTTGTGAAAGTCATTTTAATGTAAACTTTATCTTCTTCAATTTTGATATCATAAATTAATCCTAAATCAACTATATTTACAGGTATTTCAGGGTCATAGCAATTCTTTAAAGCATTTAAAACTTCTTCTTTAGTTACCATTTCTTTGTTTAAACTATTTTACTATTTATATATTTTTTACGTCTTGTTTTGCATATTTGCTTAACGCTATAACGCTTATACGTGCAGCAACTTTCTTTGCAATTTCATAATAACATCTGCTGGCTTCATTATGACTTATATCTATTGTTATAGGTTGTCCTTCATCTGATCTTTCTCTTATAAATGAATCTAGTGGTATTTCTCCTAAAAAAGGCATATTAAGTTTCTCAGCAATTGCTTTACCTCCACCATACCCAAAAATCTCTGATCTTTTACCGCAGTGAGGACAAATAAAGTAACTCATATTTTCTATTATGCCGATGATATTAGTATTCAACTTTTTAAACATTTGTAATGATTTGGTTGCTATTGTATATGATGTAGGTTGAGGAGTTGTTACAATAATAACTCCAGCTAATGGTAAAGTTTGTGCGAGCGTTAGTGGAATATCTCCTGTTCCAGGAGGTAAATCTACAATAAGATAATCCAAATCTCCCCATTCAACTTCAGTTATTAATTGCTTTAAAACATTAGATATTATTGGCCCTCTCCAGATAAGAGGCGTATCTTCTGTAATAAAAAAACCTACAGAGATAACCTTTACATTATGTACTTCAGGCGGGTATATTTTTTTACCATCAGTTTTTGGTGGCTCTTTAACGCCCATAATTCTTGGTACACTTGGACCATAGATATCACCATCTAATAAGCCAACCTTTGCGCCTAAATTTGCTAATGCAATTGCTAGATTGCATGCAACAGTTGTTTTACCGACACCTCCTTTTCCGCTCGCTATAGCTATGACATTTTTTACTGTAGGCAAAATATCTTCAGGCATTATAATTCTAGAAGGATTAACCTTTGCACCTACTTTAACTTCAATTTTTCCAATTTCTTTTAATTCAGATAAAGATGCCTTAACTCTAGCTTCCACCTCATCCTTCAAAGGACAAGCAGGGGTTGTTAAATCAACATATACAGTAACATCGTTACCTTTAATTTCAACCTTTCTTACCATGCCCAATCTTACAATACTTGCACCTAGTTCAGGATCTTTAACTTTAGATAAAGCATCCATTACTTCTTTTTCATCAACCATACAAAACTCATGTAATCAATAACGTATTTAAAAGTTAAACTAATGAAAAATTAAAAGAAATCTGGTAAATTTATCTTTTTATTTTTTATTTCATTATATATTGAAAGAATCGTTTTAAAATCCTTTAATAAGGCATCTTTCATCTTTGGATTATATAAAGCTACTGCAGGATGATATGTTGGAAAATAAATTGTGTTATTTTTGATGTATTTTTTTCCACGTATTTTACTTGGTTCATTAAGTTTTAGTACATATTTAATTGCAACGTTTCCTAGAAGGACAATAAGGCTAGGTTTAATCAGTTCTATTTGTTTTTCTAGATAATTTTTTATACAAGTATTGCTTTCTTCATCATTCGGTTCTCTATTATGTGGAGGTCGACATTTAACAACATTGGTTATAAATACTTCTTCTCTTTTAATACCTACTTCCTTTAATATTTCATTTAATACTTGTCCAGCTTTCCCAACAAAGGGCCGGCCTTGTTTATCTTCTTCCTCGCCAGGAGCTTCACCAATAAACATAATCTTTGAATTATAAGCTCCTTCTCCTGGCACAGCATTTTTCCTATATTGACGAAGAGGACATAAATTGCATTTTCTTATTTCATCTTCAAGTACTTTTAATTGCTTTATGTTATCTTCATGCATTCTTATTTAAACAATATTTAGATAAATTAAATAATTATGAGTTTATTTATTCAGGTTCTGTATGAACAGTTATAATTACATCTTCTCCTAATTTTTCTTTTATTAAATTCTCTAGCTTTGTTGATAAAACATGAGCTTCTTCAACATTTATATTTTCAGGAACTTTACAAATTATATCAATATATGAACTTGGTCCTGAAATTGCTATAAAACACTTCTTAACGTTAATCTTCTTGAAGAGTTCCTTTTCATTTTTCATAATATCTTGTAAAACTTCGTTTATTTCTTTATCTGTTATCTTCTTTATAGGTTCAATATGTATTGTAATTGAATTTATATTCGATAATTTACTCTTAATGTTTTCTTCTATCTTACTTGATATCGAATGAGCTTCAACTATTTTCGTGGTAGGTTCAAATTCTACATGCATTCTTACATCGAATTTGTTATTAACTTGGTTTATCTCTATATTATGAACTTTTAAATCATTCTGCACATTCTGTGCTATTTTAATGATACTGTGCTTTAAATTGTTTATTTCATCTGTTAGCACTGGTTCAGCATGTATCATGATATCAGCATCGTAGTTACCAATAATAGAATTTATCCTTTTTTCAATTGATTCAGTTATTCTATGTATGTTTACTATGTCGGACGTATTAGGTATCTTGATAATAGCGTCTATGAAAATTTTATTACCTACTTTCCTAGATCTTACTCTTTCTACATGAGCTCCTTCTTCATTAATGATTTTTCTTACTTCATCTACAATACCTTTTGGGGCTCTATCCATCAACTCATCGATTGCCTTTTTAGCTAATTTTATACTTGGAATGGTAAAATAAAGTGAAACAGCAATAGCAGAAATTGGGTCTAAATAAAAGGCCAATATTGAATTAGAAAATAAAGTTGAATTTAAGAGTATAACTATTAAGACAGAAGTAGTTCCGTATAAATCACTTAAAAAATGCAATGCGTCAGCTTCTATTATTTGGTTTTTGAATATTTGTGCCGCCCTTACTAGAGTTCGAGCTCTCCACAGGTTAAGAACCAATGTTATACCAATCAAAGAAACTATAAACAAATTGAAATTAATTTGTACACTCTCGATACTAATTAATCTCTCATAACCATCGTATAGAATTAGAATTAATATTAGAACTAAAATTATTGCCTCAAGAAAGCTTCCAATATTTTCAGCTTTTCCGTGACCGTATGTATGTTCAACATCTGATGGCTTTGAAGCTACAATAATTGCATAAGTAGCGATTATTCCAGACGCTAAGTCAAATAATGAATGTAATGCATCCGATAATATAAGAATGCTATTGCTTAGGAAAAAAGCAATAAATCTTATTACAATAATAGCTATCGTAACAAATAGTGATATTATGACTACATTTATTTGCTTTTTCTTTAATACTTTCATCCTACATCGAATTTAATAATTTAATTTTTACAAACTAAGAATATATATTCTTTTAAAATTAATATAAAAATTTATGAATGAATGGCATGAATTGCTTAGAAGTTACGGGGGATTTAAAAAATTCTTCAACCATTTAAAAGATTCCAACATTAATTTGGTAAATTACTTTAATGAAGAAATTCTAACTAAAGAAGAGCTTTATAAGTTCATAGGACTAAAATTTATCGAAATAAAAGAAGGGAACGTTATTGCTACATTCCCAGCTAAGAAAGAATTATTAAGAAGGGGCGGAATGGTAAATGGAGGAATAATCATGGCAATTGCTGATGTTGTTATAGGTGTTTCAGTTATGACACTAAGCGATGGAATTGATCAATTCACCGCAGAATTAAAAGTAAATTTTCTTGAACCTTTAAAAGATGGACCTTTTACTTGTATTGGTAAGGTTATTAGAATTGGTAGAACATTGGCAGTTGGAGAAGCGGAAATATTGGATAATAATAAGAAATTATGTTCAAAAGCTCTAGGTACGTGGTATATCGTTAAATGATTAAAAGTATTTTCTTTATTAAAAAATTTAAATAGATATAATCTAAATTATTATATGGTTAAATTTTATAAAATAAGAAAATTATCTCTATAATAAATGTTAATCTATAATGGATGGGCTTTGTTATTAAGGTAAAATTAATGTAAACAAAAAAAGTATTATAAAATTAATTAATGTAATAATAAAACCATATTTAAAAAATTCAAAATAACTAATTTTTATATTCATTTTCTCAGCGAGTTCTACAATAATTAAATTGCTAGCTGCACCAAGTAATGTTAAGTTTCCTGCTATTGTACTAGACCATGCCAAAGTTATCCAAACTTTAGCTTGTAATGATGAAAAAGTATGTGTAAAAATAGGCAGATATAAAAATGTCATTGGAACGTTACTTAAAATCTGGCTGAGTAGAATGGATGTTAGAGCCACATTCGTTATTTGTGTTATTTGCATATTGTAGTTTTTTATAAGTGTTGAGAATATATTTAGAATTCCTTCGTTATATACTGTGCCCATCAATACAAACATCGAAGTAAATAGAATTAATATCCCCCAGTCAACTTCCGTTATTAGCTCTCTTCTTGAAGGGTATAAAACTATTAATAATGTAGCTCCTATCAAACTAATCCAACTTATGTTTAAATATTCTATACCAAATATCTGAAGTATATCTGCTATTATTATTCCTAAAAATGTTAACAATGATACTATCAAAGTAATTTTTGCTACATACCTATCTTCAATGACAGTTTCGTTTGCCTTTGTTATGATCTCAAGTCGGTGCTTAAAATCCATTCTTGTCTCATCCAGCTCTTTTTTAAAAAATCTTTTTAATATATAGTAAAGAAGAAAAAGATTGATAATTGTGGGCAAAGTTAAATAGTACAAAAATGTAATAAATGGAGCTTTTATTCCACTTTCGATAGCTATTAACAAATTCTGAGGATTTCCAATAGGTGTTAAAACGCTTCCAGTTGTAACAGTGTAAGCTAAAGCTAACAAAAGTATTTTTGGTTTTATATTTAATTTTCGAGATAACTCTAAAATTATAGGAGTTCCTATCAATGCCAGTGTATCATTCATTAAAATCCCTGACATTAAGCCTATTCCTAAAACAATAAACCATAATATATGTTCAGGTTTTGATGATTTTGAAATCAAAAGTTTAATAATATAATTTAGAATTCCTGACAATTTTAACGCTGCTCCAATTACAAACATGCTGAATAAAAATACAATAACATTATAATTAACAGATAAATATGCTTGTTGAGGTGTAACTACATTTAGAGCAATCAAAGCAACTGAAGCTAGAAGCATAATTGCCCAAATTGGGAGATTGATTTTTAATATGTTCCTAAAAACAATCAATGAATAAGCGAAAAGAAAGATGATTAGCGTAAGCAAGTAATCAATGAACATATTATTGGTTAATAATTTCTCTTTAATAAAATTAAGTTGAGAATTTGGTAAATGTTTTTTATTAGAAAATATACTATAATAATCAATGTGCTCTTTTGCAATCGATAGAAGAAATTACGTACTTGGGAAAGGAAAATTCGTTGATGATTTGTATTTTGAGGATATGTTGTATTTGAAAATTATCAGAAGTCCTTATGCACGAGCAAGAATTTTAAAAATAAAAGGAGGTATTACAGGGCATGAATTGCGAGCTTCTATGACAGCTACTGGAGAGGAAGCAACAGGGTCTGAAATTCAGGTTGATTATCCCGTTCTAGCAACTGATTATGTTAATTATGTAGGACAACCTGTGGCTGCCGTTTTAGGAAAGGATAGGTATGAGGCTGAAGATAAAGCAGAAGAAGTTGAAGTAGAATATGAGCCTTTAAAACCTGTAGTGGATATTTTCCAAGCTTTAAAATCAGAACCTATTCATAAAAGTATGAAATCAAATGTTTATGCTTATTATGAAAGAGGAGAAAAGCAAAAAATCGATGCACCTGTTGTTATTTCAGATGAATTATTCAATGAGAGGGTTATACCTAATCCTATAGAACCGAGAGGTATAGTTGCATATTATGATGGTTCAAAACTAAATGTATGGGCTTCAACTCAATCAGTTCATAGCTGGAGGGAAGGATTGGCATCAGTGCTTAATATACCTATGGAAATGGTAAGGGTGATACACATGGATACAGGTGGTGCTTTTGGTTCTAAAGGAAGTGTATATCCAGAATATGTAATTGCAGCTTATGCTTCAATGAAAACAAAGAAACCTGTAAAATGGATAGAAACAAGAAGAGAACACTTACTTAGTACACACCATGGTAGAGGTGCTTATGCAAAAGTTACAATTGGATCAGATAGAAAAGGAAACATACAATTTATGGATGCAGAAGTAATAGTTGATGCAGGTGCTTATCCTGTAGGGATTGCGAATTTTGCTCATCAATGGATTCCTTATCAAATAACCGGTCCTTATGCAATAAGAAATTTGCATGTAATTGGAATGACTGTATGCACAAACAAAGTTCCGGGCGGGCCTTACAGAGGTGCAGGAAGACCAGAAGCAGCTTTCTTTATTGAAAGAATGATGGATCTATTAGCAGATGAATTGAAAATGGATCCTATCGATGTTAGAATGAACAACTTGATAGATGAAGAATTTGTATCAATAACAAAACTTAGGGTCCCTCCTGCAAAACAATTTTTCTTAGACGCAATTAAAGCTATGAATTATTACAATTATGTTAAAAAAGGAGAGAAGGTGGGCATTTCATTCTTTATATTGATACCTGCTGCAACAGGAGGAGAATCGGCCAAGATTTTAGTAGATAATGGTAAGGTGAAAGTTTGGTTAGGCGGAAGTGTTCACGGCCAAGGTCATGAAGAATTTGTAAAGAAATTAGTTAGTAGTGAGCTTGGTGTAAATGGAGATGTGGTTGAGTTAATGCATGGAGATACAGAAGAATTGGATGAAGGTATAGGTACCTGGGGTAGTAGAAGTGCAGCTTTGGCAGGTTCAGCAATAATAGAAGCATGTAAAAAAATTTTAGATTCTGCAAAAAAAGAGCTAGGAGAAAAATTTTCAGTTGAAAGAATGCTTAGAGGTAGATATGAAGAAAAAGTGTTGTATTCTCCTCAAGGTAATTTAAATTCCTTAGGTGCAAATCTTGCAATTGCAAAATTGGAAAATAATGTTGTTAAGATAGCTAAAGTAATTTCATATTATGATGTAGGAAAAATTCTAATAAAAGAAGTTGCTGAAGGTCAAGTTGAAGGTGGTTCTTTACAAGGCTTATCACAAGTTTACTTTGAATTTGCACCATATAATAGCGATGGTCAGCTTTTGGTTAGCAGTATTGCAGAAGCCGGAGTAGCATCAGCAAATGAAACATCTGAATTTATATCAATTTTTGCAGAGAACCCTTCATTTACTCTAAATAAGGCAAAAGGATTGGGGGAAAGTCCGACAATTGGTTTGCCTCCTGCGGTGGCTAGAGCTATAGAACAGGTTATAGGTAGGAGAATTAGAAAAACTCCTATAGATTTATCGGAATGGTTTATGGTAAATGAATAAATTAAAAAATTTAACGGACATGCTTTATTTTATTTGTAATAATAAAAATAATGTATAATTTAGAATCGTTGAGTTTAGAAGATCTAAAGAATATATTTGAACAAGCAAAATATGTTGCTGATGAAAATATACTTTTATCAGTTTTTCTTTCATTAAAATTAAAAAAACCTCTTTTAATAGAAGGTGAACCCGGATGTGGTAAAACAGAAATAGCTAAGGTGTTATCTAGCGGATTAAATACTGAATTAATTAGATTGCAATGTTACGAAGGTCTAACTGCATCTGAAACTATATATGAATGGGATTACATGAGACAATTGATTGAAATAAAAATAAAAGAAGCTTACAAAGATACAGCTAATTTAGAAAATTATATATTTAGTGAAAAATTTCTTTTAAAAAGGCCTCTTCTTAAAGCAATACTTCATGAAGGACCTATGCCACCTGTTTTACTCATTGATGAAATCGACAGAGCAGATGAAGAATTTGAAGGTTTCCTATTAGAGTTTTTAGCAGAATATCAAGTTACTATTCCAGAATTGGGAACTTTTAAAGCTAAACAAGAACCATTAGTAATAATAACTTCAAATAGGACTAGAGAATTGGGAGATGGACTAAGAAGAAGGTGTTTATATTTATACATTGGTTATCCTAATTATGAAAAAGAATTGAAGATTGTGAAGCTTAAAGTACCACAATTGAATGAAAAGATATCTGAACAGATTGTAAAAATCATTTCTAAAATAAGAGAAATGGATAATATTTTAAAAAAGCCTGGAATATCTGAAACTTTAGATTTAAGTAGAGCTGTAAACGTTTCAAACTTGAAAGAACTGAATTCTTCAACAATTTTGAAGTATTTAGGATGTATAGCTAAGAATCCAGATGATTTTTCTACATTGTTAAAAGTTGACTTTAGTTCATTGATTTCTGAACAGAACAAATGAACTCCAACAAGCTTATTGTTTTTGTATTAAGTATAGCAAGATATTTAAGATTCAAGGGCGTAAAAGTTTCTCCGATGGACAGCGTAGATGCCTTAAGATCACTTATGTTTTTTGAAAATCCATCTAGAAGATTGATTTATTCTGTCCTTAAAACTATATTCGTTAAAAGATATGAAGATTATTTTATATTTGATTCATTATTCCAATTACTTTACAATCAAATATTTAATCAGCAAGAAGAAGGTGGAGAAGAAGCGATAATTCAGTCATTAAAAGCTTTAGATAACATAATAATAGAACAAGCTATGGAAAGTAATCAAGATAACATTAATCTTGGATATAAAGTAATGTATAGTCCATATGAATCAAAATCAAAAAGAGAACTCAGAATTCAAGAATATAAAGATGTGATATATGTACGCAGGTCTCTACGCTTATTGGCAAAATTGTTAGCTACATATAAAGGTTTAAGATACGAAAGTAAAAGGAAAGGTTTGATAGATATGAGAAGAACTTATAGAAAAAATCTGTCTTACGGAGGTGATATAATCACATTGATGAAAAAAGATAGAAAACTTAACAAGGCTAAAATTCTTTTGATTTGTGATATTAGCGGCTCTATGGATGATCATAGTGAAAAGCTTTTCGCATTAATGTATTGTGTTGCAAATAAATTTCATAAAGGTTCTACATTTTGTTTTAGTACAAGATTACTTAATGTTAGCGATTATTTGAAAGGCTGTACATTTGAAAGAGCTAAAGAGAATTTATCTGAGAAAATCGATATTTGGAAGAGTGGAACTAGAATAGGATTGGCCTTAAGCACATTAGTGAATGATTATTCTAAATTTTTAGATCAAAGAACGATAATGATAATAGTCAGTGATGGTTTAGATTTAGGGGATGCAGAAATATTAAAAAATTCTATGAAAGAAATTAAAAGAAAGGTTAAGTATGTGGTTTGGTTTAATCCATTAGCTGATGAAAAAGATTATCGACCTTACGCTATTGGCATGAGAGCTGCCTTAGATTATATAGATGTATTTGCCCCATTCAGTTATCTTTGGAATGAAAAGTATTTAAGAAAAGAAATAATAAAACAGCTAAGCAATAGTAAAAGTAAGAACATTTTATTTCAAGCTCAAAAAGAATTAAATGTTTAAAAGCTAGTTTTCAGCTTTTGTGTAGCATATTTTATGGCTTCAATTATTTTAGTATATCCCGTGCAACGGCAGAGATTACCTGAAATAGCTTGTTTTATTTCTTCTTCTGTAGGATCTTTATTTTTGTTTAAAAACCAATAAGCTGTCATTATAATACCAGGCGTACAATAACCACATTGCAATCCAAACTTTTCTACAAATGCTTCTTGAATTGGATGCATTTTCCCTTCTTTTGAAAGACCTTCAATAGTAATTAATTCACTTCCATCAGCTTGTACTGCAAAAACGCTACATGATTTTATTGCTTTTCCATTTAAAACAACAGTGCAAGCACCACAATTATTGGTATCGCATCCAATATGTGTTCCAGTTAGTTTCAGGACGTCCCTTATAAAATGAACTAGTAGCATCCTGGGTTCCACATCTGCCTCTTTTCTTTCGCCATTAACTTTTAAAGAAATATGAATTTTTTCCATTTAAAATCCCTTTATTCTACTTAATGATAATTTTAAAGATAGAAAAGTTAAAAACTTTGCTAATTTCTTTTTAAACTCTGCTGATGCTCTTATATCAGAAACAGGGTTAGCACTTTCATAGCTTATCGTAGAAATCTGTTTAAATACATCATCGCTCGCTTTAGATCCTATAAAGTTTACATCAATTTTAACAAGGAAAGGCTTAGAACCTAATGATGTCAAACCTATCCTAACATCTTTAATTTTATCATTTTGATCTATACTTAAATAACTTGCAACAGCAGCTGCTGCAAAATCTCCATCCTTTCTTTTAACTTTAATGTAGGACGCGCCTGAAAAATTATCTAAATTTGGAATTATTATTTCGGTCAACATTTCATTTGGTTTCAAATCTACAGTAAAACTATCTATGTTAAATTCAGAAGCTTGAACATATCTAACACCGTTTAAAGATTGAATTTTATACCTTGCATTTAATACCATCATGACGGCAGGTAAGTCATTTCCAGGATCACCGTGGCAAATATTTCCTCCAATCGTAGCTAAATTTCTAACCAATGGATCTGCTATTGTTTTAGCAGCGTCTATTATGATTGGATATTCTTTATTAATAAGTTCAGATTCCAATATATCTGATATTCTTGTCAAAGCGCCTATTTTTAACTCATTACCCTCTTTCCTTATATATTCAAGTGATTTGATTCTATTTATATCAATAATATATCCAGGTCTGACTAGTCTAAATTTCATTAATATTGTCAGGCTTTGTCCACCAGCAAGAATTTTAGCTTCATCAGCATATTTTTCAAGTAGATTTAAAGCATCTTCAATTGTTTGAGGCGCGTAGTAATTAAATTTCGAAGGAAACATTGAAATTATTATTATTCTAATTGTATAAATTTTTAAATATAAATTTCCAAACACAATATAAAAACGATGCATTACGAGGGTACTGTTGAAGTAAAGAAAAGTATAAAAGAAGTTTTTGACTTTTTAATCGATCCTAGAAAAATATCTACAGTTATTCCAGACTTAGAAAATTTAGAGGTGATTGATGAGAATAATTTCAACATAAAAGCTAAAGTTGGTATTTCATTCATCAAGGGTTCTATGAGTTTAAAATTCAAGATAGAAGAAAAAAAAGAGCCCAAGCATGCAAAAATTTCTGGAAATGGCACTGGGATGCAGAGTTCAGTTAATATGAATTTATCATTTGATTTAGAAGAAAAAGAAAACGGAACTTTAATCAAATGGTTTGCAGATGTGCAAATTGGTGGCTTATTAGCTTCTGTAGGTTCTAGATTAATTGATAATGCTGCTCAAAGATATATTCAAAACGTTGTTGATGGAATTAAGTCTAAGCTTTCATGATTTTTTTATGAATAAAGTTATATTATTTATTTGTTATCTATTTCAAGTTGAGAAGAAAAGAAGATAATTGGATAATAATCTATAATGAAAGGAGAGAAGCGATATATAAGCTATTGGATCGAGTGAATATTTTTATAGAAAAGCTGAAAAAAGCAAAAATTCCTACAGTAATAGTCAACTTTTATACCTATGACCAAGATGAGGTATCGATTAAAATGGAAGGTAGCAGCGATAATGACAAAATTAAAAGAAGACATTATTCGATAACGCTTGAGAACTTATACATAGAAGGTGAGAAAATTTATTGCAGAATTAGATTAACTACATGGGTCTATTCAAATATGAGCAAAGTTTTCTACAGAGAAAAGTTTGGAAAAAATAGGAGAGGTTTTGGAGAAATCGTATTTAGAGTAAAAGGAGAAACAATCAATTCAATACCAAAAATTCTTGAGAAAAGCTATAATAAGTTAAGAGCGTTTTATACAACTCTGCCTGAATTAGATTAAAAATAAAAAAATATTTTATCTTAAGATTTTATGAAAGCTGTAATATTGGCAGGAGGTTTTGCAACTAGGCTTTATCCTTTAACATTAAACATTCCTAAACCTCTGTTGAAATTAAACGGAAAGGTTATTCTTGATATGATTATAGAGAAAGTTAATGAGTTGGATGTTGATGAAATTATATTAACTGTGAATAGGAAATTTTATGAGCATTTTATTGAGTGGCTAAACGAGAGAAAATATAAAAATATATTTTTAAAAGTTGAAGAAGCAACAAAGGAAGAAGAAAAACCAGGCGCGATTAAAGCCCTTTCATTTTTGTTAAACGATTTAAAGAATAATGATGTTATTGTTATAGCTGGAGATAATCTATTCACTGATAGTTTAAAGTCTATTTATAAATATTATTTAAGTGTAGATTCAACTACTATAGCAATTTATGACATAAATGATTTAAATTTAGTAAAAAAATATTCTACTATTATTTCTGATAAAAAAAGTAGGATAATAAGTTTTGAAGAAAAACCAAAGAATCCTAAAACAACTAAGGTTGGTACAGGGATATATTTCTTTAAGAATGAACATTTTCAAATGATTCGAGATTATATTGCTACAAATAAGAATAAAGACAGTCCTGGTAATTTCATTGCATGGTTGGTTGAAAGGGTGCCAGTTTATGCTTACGAATTGAAGGGAGTATGGCTGGATATTGGATCATACGAAACATACATGAAAGCGAGAGAGATATTTGGCTTTAATAAACATTGATGTTTTTTTCTTTAGCTAAAAAATAAGACAGTAATTGTAATGGTAGTGTGTAAATAATAGGCGTAATAAAATTATGCATTCTAGGCATCTCTATAAATATCTTTGACATTGAACTCAATTCCCTATCTCCTTCAACTCCAAACGATATAACTAAAGCATCTCTTGCAGCCATTTCTTGGACATTACCCAAAATAAGCTTTCTTGTTTCATCTGGCGGTGCTATGAAGATTACTGGCACATCTTTTTCAATTAGACTTATGGGTCCATGTTTAGATTCACCAGCAGGATAGGCTATTGCGTTGATTTTAGCAATTTCATTAAGTTTAGTTTTTCCTTCTAAAGCTGTTGCATAATTAATTCCTCTTGAAAGAACAAAAATAAAATTTTTATTCGCAATAATTTTTGCTATTTCCCTTATTTTGTTAAATGTGTTTTTTAAGACAACACTAGCTAAAGAAGGAAGTTCTTTTATTTCATCATAAATTACGTCTATTTCATCTTGAGAAATTTTTCCACGCTTTTTAGCCAAAGTTAATGCTAAATTTAAGTATATGATTAGTTGTGAAGTAAAGTCCTTAATTGAATATTTTGTTAATGGAGCTCCTGCATTCTGAACTATATACGTTCTAGACATTCCTGTTAAAGGACAATAAGCTTCATTACTCATAGCTAAAATAGTACATGCTCTCATTCTAGCAAATTCAACTACGCTTAGTATTTCTTTATCTCTTCCGCTAGGAGATGAGAATAAAATCGTAGTTGATATATCAATAGAAGATCCAAATTGTTCAATAAATTCGCTAGCATGTGAAGGATATACAGTGATGTTAGCTAGCTTTGAAAATAAGTATGAAGCTGCAATTGCAGCGTTGTAAGAAGAGTAAGATGCTACAATAAAATTCCTATTCGCTTTATCAATATATTCAGAAATTAACTCGAGGTATGGCTTTTGGGCATGCATAGCTGTTTTAAAAGTATAAGGTTGTTCCATAATCTCTCTTAAAACCATATGTTCATATCCTAATTTTTTTGCCTCATCTTCATTCCATGTTGATTCCACAGCTTCTTTATTCAATTCTAATAAGCCATTTATACTGAATATTTTATAGCTATCTCCACCAACTAGAGCTATTTCATCTTCTTCTAATTTTAAGAACTTATACGTTTGTTTAATAAAACCTGCTGGTTCAGAGGATACGTAATTCTCTTCTTTTCCTAACCCTATATATAATGGTAATCCTTTACTGAAAGCGATTAAGTAATTCTTTAAATTTTTACTAATAATTACTAAAGAAAAACAACCTTCTAGTTTTTTTAATACTTCTGTTATTTGATTAAAATAGTTTATATTATATCCAGAGATTTTTTCTAAATGGTGGGCTATAACCTCTGTATCTGTTTTAGAAACAAATTTGTGATTCGATTGAATTAATTCATCCTTTAATTGAAGAAAATTTCCTATGACTCCATTTTGAACAACTGCTATATTGTTATAACAATCTGTTAAAGGATGCGAATTAAATTCTGCAGGTGCTCCATGTGTTGCCCATCTAAGATGCCCAACCCCAATTTTACCACTCAAATTTTTTAAGTCTTCTTCAGAGAATATTTCTTCAATTTTACCCTTGTTTTTCTTTATATGGATTGAATTTCCGTTGAAAGTCGCTATTCCTACGGAATCGTATGGATAAAAATCTAATTTTTTTAATCCCTCAAATATTTTGTTTGAAACCTCATTATTTTTTGAGACAATTGCAAATATCCTACTCATATATAAACGAATAATGTTCTTATTTCTAAATAACGATTCAACTTATATTTGGATTATATATTTGATGCCATCAATTCAATTTTTAATTTTAATTTGTTTTTTGAGAATTAATTTTAAATTCACAATTAGAGAAAATGTGGAATCTATTAATTAAATCCCTATTAAGAAGCAAAGGAATAGGACTAGCTATATTTTCTATAGCGTTAATAGTAAGTTCTATTATAGCTACCACCTCAGTTATGAACAGTATAATTTTGCAGAATGAGAATATATCCAAACTAAGTTATTCTAACAACAATTTATCCAATGATTTACCTTTAGCTGCAATTATAGGCATTCAAGCTGAAAAAATTTTAAATATAAGAATAGGTCAATGGATAGCAATAGTTTCTGCAATATCGGGCAATGTAGCTGATTTAAAAGTGGTTGGAATATTTGAAACTCAATCTCCTATGGATTCTGAAATTTTTGTAAATTTGAACATTGCTCAATCAATTATAAGCATAGGTAAAGATTTTGTTAACTTTATCAGAGTTAAAATTAATCCTCTTCAAACAAATGAATATAAAATTTATTCGGATTTAGGAATAATAGTAGAAAGCTCAAAAACCAATCAAGATAATTTGCCCATTTCAAGCATTTCTCCATCTGTAATAAATTTTAATCCTAATTTATTAGGGATTTCATCGCCCAACGATGCTATAAATTATTATTTATCTAAATATGGGTTTAATTTTTCATCTTTAATTGTTGTTGCTTCAATATTGCTTCTTATTATGAGCGTAGGGATTTTTGTTACTTCGAGAGTAATAATATCAGATAATAGAAAAGAGATTGATTTAATTAAAGCTATAGGTGTAACTGAAAAAAAATTGTTATCGACATAATTTTGAAATTGCTTCCTTATGTTCTTATTTCATGTATGTTAGGTATTATTGCAGCTTATATTTTCGTATATATTTTTAATATGCTAGTGAATATTCAGTTCCTTTCGGATTTTATACTAAAAGATGGCAAGCTATTTGAGCTCACTAATATATAACAATAAAATTGTTAAAAATTGTGCTCAGTAAAACAATTTACACTAGAGATTTTGCCGTTGCTACAGAGCATTATCTAGCATCTTTAGCAGCTTATGATGTACTAAAAAAAGGCGGTAATGCATTTGATGCTACTATTGCTGCATCTTTTTCTTTAACAGTATTGCAGCCACATTTGAATGGACTAGGAGGCGATTTTTTTGCAATGGTTTATAATTCAGGAGAAGATAAAATTTATTGTTTAAATTCTAGTGGCTGGTATTATAAAAATGTAAATTTAGATAATTTGGAAAAAAATGGCATACCATTATATGGCCCTTTTTCTTCAGTAGTTCCTGGTTATGTAAAAGGTATTTGTTCACTTCATAAAAAATTTGCTACATTAGATCTTAAGGATTTAATGAAATATGCGATAAATTATGCTGAAAAGGGCTTTCCTATAACTGATAAACTCTCACGCTCTATTAAGAATGAATTTGGAACGCTTTTGAATGAAGGCTTCATTGAAAATGTTTTAGATGTATCAGGGGGTTATATATTAAAGCAAAAAAATTTAGCAAAAGCTTTGAAAGAAGTAGAAGAATCAGGTTCAGATGCTTTCTACAAAGGAAAAATCGCTAAAAAGATTATTGAAGAACTTCGAGCAAAAGGATTGGAAGCTATAGAGGAGGATTTTTCTCAATTTAAAGAAGAATGGATTGAACCTATTAATATTGAATATGGAGGCAAAAGAATTTTTGAATTTCCTCCTAATAGTATGGGTGCAACAACATTATTAATATTGAAATTACTTTCAATTCAAGATTTAAGAAAATATTCTCCTAATTCTGAAGAAAGAATTTTAAAAATGATCAACGCTGCTAAAATTGCTTATAAAAGGACAGATGAAATGATTGGTGATCCAAGGTTCGTCAAATTCGATATTGAAAAATATCTTGATATAAGTAATATAGGTACATCATTTCAATTATTCAAAAAAAGTGAAGGAGATACTACTTATTTTGCAATAGTTGACAAATATGGTAACTTGGTATCTGCTATACAAAGTTTATTTCATTATTTTGGTTCAAAAGTATACATTAAGGATTATGGTTTCTTTTTAAATAATCGTGCATCAGCATTTAGCACAAAAGGTCCAAATAAGTTGGAACCTAGGAAACGGCCACTTCATACACTATCTACATTAATGATAGGTGAAGAAATTCCTATTATGGCGATTGGTACGAGTGGAGGTAACTTTAGACCTCAGCAACATTCTATTTTTGTAACAAATATCCTTGATTACGGTATGAAAATAAATGAAGCAATAGATTTTCCAAGATTTTTATTGAACGGTGATAACTCTGTAATAATTGAGGAAGGTTTGCCTAGCTTAAATAAACATGGATTTTTAGTCAACTTTGAAAAATATCCAGGTAGAACAGGAGTAGCACAAGCTATTGAGATTAAGAAAGAATATAAGGTTGCAGTTTGTGATGTTAGAGGAGACGGTTTTCCGATGGGAGAATAAACCTTAAATATCTATTTCATAATATGGTTTTGTGATGGGCTTGGATACATATTAAAATGCGTTAATTGTGGCAAAATCTATAAAGCGAGCATATGGTTATTTAATTGCGATATTTGTAAAGGATTGTTAGAAGTTTCAATAAATTTTAAAAAAGAGTATCCAAATGTAGAAAAATATTATGAAGGGATTTGGAGATACCATAAATTTCTTCCTCCTGTAAACGAAATTGTATCTTTAGGGGAAGGTAATACACCACTTATAAAGTCTAAGCAACATCAAAATTTATATTATAAATTTGAAGGTTCAAATCCTACAGGAAGTTTCAAAGATCGTGGAATGAGCTTTGCCATAAGTTTAGCGAAAAGTAATAACGTAAAGAAAATTATAGTTGCATCTACAGGTAATACAGCAGCTTCAGCCTCAGCATATTCTGCTCGAGCAGGTATTGAATGTTATGTTATTTTACCAAAAGGAAAAGTTGCAAAGGGGAAATTGATGCAATCTATATTACATGGCGCGAAAATAATTGAAATTGAAGGTAATTTTGATTTAGCATTGAAATCTGTATTTGAAAGAATAAAAGAGAATAAAATAATTTACCCTTTAAATTCGTTTAACCCATGGAGACTGGAAGGACAGAAGACGATAAGCTTAGAGTTATATGAGAAATTAAATTTTATTGATAACATTATTGTTCCTGTTGGAAATGCAGGAAATATTTCTGCTATATGGAAGGGATTTAAAGAATTGCACGAATTAGGCTTGTTAGAAAAATTACCTAAAATGATAGGAGTTCAAGCAGAAGGAGCTGCTCCTTTAGCGAATGCATGGGAGAAATCTTTAGATAAGCCGGTCTTTGTTGAACAACCTGAAACAAAAGCAACAGCCATAAGAATTGGAAGACCTGTCAATTGGCAAAAAGCTATGAAAGCAGTAAAAGAATCTGAAGGTTTTTTTGTAAAGGTAAAGGATGAAGAAATTATAGAAGCACAAAAAAGATTAGCTAGAATCGAAGGAATCGGTGCTGAATTAGCAAGTGCAGCTTCATATGCAGCCTTTTTAAAAATTAAAGAAAAAATAAATCTGAATATAGAAAAAACTGTATTAATTCTAACAGGTCACGCTTTAAAAGATCCCGAATCGATACTAAATAATTATCTTTGACTTGGATATTTTTGTCATAATCATCTTTAAGCTAAAATAGATTTTTTATTAATGCAGAGTAAGCTAAATTTTTTAAAAAGTTTTAGAAAAAGAAATAATTAGTCGTATTATAAAATCTAATTAAAATATTTCTTACAAATTATAATATTTATTAAGATTTCTATATATAATTGAATGCGAATATAAATATTAAAAATATATTTTAAGAAATTGTTATTTAATTAAAAACATGGATGTAATTAAAATTAAGGACTTGTTTTATGAGAAATTAAAAATGAGTTATCCAATGATAGAAGGTGATGAGTATTTAATCGACGTTGTATCTATCCTTTCAAATATTAATCTTGATTCTATAATAATAAGAACATCGCCCTTAAATAAAACAAAAATTGTTTCCGGTTATTCAATATTAAGAGGATTCGTAAAAGAAAAAATAGAAGACATATGGGGATTTTTATATAAGGAAGCTAAAAGCTTTACTGTTGATATTGAATCTTTTGACATTAATGATGAGGCAACAACATTGTTAAGATATTTGTCTACTTATACAGTATCACAAGCAGCAATTATCTATAGAGATTTTCGAACGATAATAACCTTAAGGGATATACTTAACTTAATATTAGATTATCAAATTAGCATAGATATAAAGCTAGAAGAACTTGTTTCAAGCAATTTAATTGTCATTTCTCAGAATTCTACAATTTATGAAGCTATAAGAGAAATGGTAAGCAATAAAGTAAGAAGATTGTTCATTGAGAAATCTGGTGAATATATAACAGATAGAATCATTTTAGGTTTCTTATTCAGCCCCTATTGGCTAAGTAAATTAAGGTCATCTGAAGAATCTTTGCTTGATTCGAACATTGAAAAGTTACCTAAAAAGAAACCCTTTATAGTTGAAAAGGAGATAAGTGTTATAGATGCAGCAAAAGTATTGTTAACTAATGATATAATTTTTTATAAAGGACTAGGTATTATAACCCCCTACGACTTAACAGCTAAACCATTCATAATGAATAAGTTTAAATTTGTAGAAAAGAAAAAAGATTTTGAAATTCTTCAAACATAAGAACTTAAATTAAATGCTAATTTAAATTTTTTTCAATTCTTTCTAAAAGTTCTACTTTATTAATTCCCTTTGTTTTGCAAATTTCATCGATCACTAATTTAATATCGTCTGGTTCCAGGAGCCTATTGTTATACACATATCCACCATCGCTTTCAGTTAAAATTATTTCTAACGAAGCTTTTTCTAAAACTTTTCTATGTTTTTCTTTGTACGTAAAAGAGGGGTTAATCGTTATAAAATATCCGGCACCTTCTATATCCTTTAATAATTCCAAAGGCCCATTGTACCAATGCAGAATTGCTCTTTTTACATCATTTCTTAGCAATAATCTAAAAGCTTCTTTCCAAGCAGCATATGCATGAATGTTTAAAGTTTTATCCATTTCTTTTGATATATTAATGAAATAATTGAAAATTTCTTTTTGAATTTCCCTATTAACTTTGGAATATTTAAAATCTAATCCAACTTCTCCTATAAAATCTGCTTTTTGGACTGTTTTCAAAATTTTTTTCACTTCTAATTTATTGATATACCAAGGATGCATACCCATACCCTTAAGAATATTCTTTGTCTTCAAAGCTAAAGTTTTTAAAGAACTTCTATAATCTACTGACACTGCAGCAATGAAAAAATCATTATATATTTTTCCTAAATTTGAGTAGTGACAGTGAGCGTCATAATAAGTTATCATTTTTTAATTTTATTATTCAATTGTTCTGAATAAAAAATATTTTATATTATTGTATTATAATGCATATTTATTTTAAAATCTCATATTAACTTTATCTTATTTAATTTACAATTTAGAAGTGGATAGATAAAATATATTGGAACATTTATTAATAATTACGATATAAAATCATTTATAGCTAATACATTAAATTTAAATAATGAATATCGATTTTCCTTTACAACGAAGAAGATCAATAAATTGAAAGGAACATTTTTTCTACTATTATTATATATTTTCATAGTAATTATTGTGTGGTTTTTAGTATATTTCTTATTTACTAGTGGAGGTGGTATTTCATAAATAAAGCTGAATTAATATGGATAATTGTTATAATGTTTGTTATTACTGCCTTAATAGCAACATTAGCATATTCGGTAATCATGGGTTATAACACTCCTAGTTGTATAACAACAAGTACTGCCACTTTAAAAACTTCAAACCTGGAGTTTTTGAGAAAGAACCCGGTGTTTACGTTGTCAACATTATAGCTCAAAGATTTTATTTCTTGTCATCACAAATTTTGCTGCATAATCCAAAGAAAATTATATTTAACATAACAAGCAGTGATGTTATACATGGACTAAGAATTATTGGCACCAATGTTAATATGATGATAATCCCAGGCTATTTCACAGAAGTGACTTGGTATCCACCTAGCAATTTTGAAGGGACCTATTTGATAATTTGTACTGAATATTGCGGAACTTATCATTCAACTATGTATGCAACTATTATTATTGAAAAATGATAAATGAAAATTTTAAAGTTGAAGATAGAATCATAAAGATATCTTTAATATTTGCTCTTATAGCACTCTCTATAGGAGGAATATTTGGCATAACGCAGTTGATATCAAGAACACCTTATTTAATTTCTATTGATCCAAGTACTTATTATACGCTGCTTACAGGTCATGGTGTTTTAATGGCCATAGTCTGGATAAGTTTCGTTATTATCGCAATTGCAATTTTCGTTGTAACTAGGGCGTTAAATATCAGCTTAAATAAAAGCCTATTAAATAGTTCAATTTTACTTTCTTTAGTAGGATCAGTAATATCTTTGATAACTATATTGAGCGGAAATTCAAACGTACTTTATACATTCTACCCTCCGTTGGAAGCTTATTCTACATTTTATATAGGTTTACTTATTCTTGTCATAGGAACCTGGCTATTTACAGCATGTATATTTATTGCGTATTTTAGATGGAGAAAAAATAATCCACGATCTTCAATACCAATTCCTGTTTATGGAGTACTAACTACATTAATTGTCTGGCTTGAAGCTACTCCTGGACTTTTTATTGAAATTGTTAAAGATCTGTTGCCAATGTCTTTATTAGGATTATCTATCAGTCCACTAGAGGCAAGAACTTATTTCTGGTATTTTGGCCATCCATTAGTTTATTTCTGGCTAATACCTGCTATTACTCTTTGGTACTTTATTATACCAAAAGTTCTGAACACAAATCTTTATAGCGAAAATATGGCAAAAGTGGTATTTATTTTGTTTATAATAACTTCTACACCAGTAGGTTTACATCATCAATTTTTTGACCCAGGTATAGATAATTATTTCAAATTCTTACAAACAATATTAACTTACATTGTAGCTATAGCAAGTTTTCTAACAGCTTTTAACATACTGGCTACACTTGAGAATAAATTTAGAGAAGAAGGAAATAATAGCATACTAGGGTGGTTAAAATATTTACCATGGAAAAATCCTACATTTTCATCTATTATGCTTGCATTCATTGTATTTGGGGTAGGAGGAATAACAGGAATTATAAACGCAAGTTATATGTTAAATTATGAAGTTCATAATTCAACTTGGATAGTAGGCCATTTCCACAACACCGTAGGAACAGCAGTAACTTTGACATTCATGAGTTCTTTATATTTTTTAGCGCCTATCTTGTTTAGAAAAAATCTATTTAACTTTAAACTAGCTCAAATTCAACCATATATTTGGTTTGTAGGAATGATGATTTTTTCTATTAGTTATTACATAGCTGGTTTATCTGGAATGCCAAGAAGGACCTCATCAATATTGAATTATCCATTCATACCTAATGATTGGATTCTTATTTCTATAATAGCATCATTTGGAGGAATATTCTTGTTCACCTCAGGTGTTTTTTTCATTTACAACACATCGATGACGCTATGGAGAGGGAAAGTTGGTCTAATTAATGGTGCGATAATGAATTTTGAAAAAAACAAAATGACAGTATTAGATAATTTAAGAATTTGGGTATCTATTGCAATAGTTATTATAATTGTAGCATATGGACTTCCTATTTATAAATTATATTCGATGGGATTAAACACTCAACCCCCAGTTATACCATAATATTAATACGGATAATTTTTTATGATTATTGAAGAATGCTAAAAAGATTTGAGTTGAGTAATATCAAAAAATTCGGAAAAGTCAGTATTGGTAAAACACCTTTATTATGTGCATCTGTAACAAGCTTTGATAAAAAAACGATGAATAAAATAAAAATTTGTTATGAAAAAAAATTATTCCAAATATATGAAATCAGATATGACTATCTTTATAAAAAAAATATAAAACTTAATGATATACTGCCTTTTTTTAAAAAAGAAGAAATACCTTATATTTTTACTTTCAGAAGAAAAGAAGAAGGTGGCAAAGTTTATGTTGAAGATGATAAAAGATTGAAGACGATTTTTGAAGCTTTAAATTACGATCCTACTTTAGTTGATATAGAGTATGAATGGGCTAATAAATACAAAGAGCTTAAAACATCTTTAGATAAAATTAAAGGAAAATCAGGAATAATATTATCTTACCATAACTTTAAGAATACACCAAGCATTAAGCATCTTAAATCTATAGCGAATAATTGTCTTGATTTAAATGCAGATGTTATAAAAATAGCAACTTTAACTAGATCTTTTAAAGATGCACTTAAAATTTTGCAATTAGCCTACTGGATAAGGAAAAATTTAGATATTCCCGAGATTATAATAGGCATGGGTAAAATTGGGTCAATAACAAGGATAACTGCACCTTTTTTTGGCTCGGACATTATTTATGTTCCATTATTTGAAAGAACAGCTAGTGGCCAATTAAACGTCGAATATTATCGATTAGTTTTCAGATTCAAATAACTTAAAATATTTTTTATTCGATTTTGAAATTGTGGATATTATTAAGCAGCTTACAAGCATTTTAGATAAGAATTCATTATTATATAAAAAAGAAGAAATAATTCCTTATTCAAGAGATGCATCTTTTTTTAAAGGTTCTTTACCTTTAGCTGTAACAATTCCAAATAATGTAGAGGAATTATCAAGGATAATGAAGCTATGTTATGAAAATGAAATACCAGTTTATATTAGAGGAGGCGGAACTTCATTAACAGGCGCATCCGTTCCATTTGAAAATAGCATTGTGATTAGCATGGCAAAGTTTGACAAAATACTTGAGCTGGATACTATATCTAGATATGTTGTTGCTGAAGCAGGTGTAAGGCTTGAAAATTTAAACTCTTATTTAGATATGTTTGGATACTTTTATCCTCCTGACCCTGCGAGTTCTATTGCTTCAACTGTAGGAGGTACCATATCTACGAATGCTGGTGGTTTGAGGGCTGCAATGTATGGTACAACGAAGGAATGGGTTTTAGGCATGGAAGTTGTTTTTCCCAATGGAGAAATAACGAGATTTGGTGGAAAGGTTTTGAAAAGATCTTTAGGTTATGATTTAACTGCATTAATGATCGGTTCGGAAGGAACTTTAGCTGTAATTACAAAGGCTATACTTAAAATAGCTCCCAAACCTAGAAAAATTGGAAGAATACTTGCTTATTATGATGAAATTGAAAAAGTTGGAGAAGCTGTTGCGAAAGTTAAAGAAGAGGGAATAACTCCAATGATCGCTGAATTCATGGATAAAATAGCATTAGAATCTATAAAGAAGACAAAAGGAATAAGCTATCCTGAGAATTCCAATGTAATGTTAATATTAGACATTGCTTCGGAAGAAAGTTCATTGGATCCCTTACTAGAAAGAGCATATAAAATTATAAATTCTCTAAATCCAATACAAAGTAAGGTTACAACTGACCCTATTGAAATGGAAAGGATTTATTTGGCAAGAAAGGGAATACTTTCCTCTTTATTGGTTGAAAGGGAGAGCATGAATCAGTACATGATTATTGGAGATATAGTTGTACCCCCTTCAAAATTAGCGATCACGTTAAAAGAAATTCAGGAGTGTAATAAGAATTTCTATTTCAAAATTTCGTTGTTAGGACATATCGGTGATGGTAATATTCATATTACGATATTTACAGATCCAAATGATGTTGAATTAATGAAAAAAACAGAAGAATTTCTCTTAGAAACAGGGAAAATCGCTTTAAAACATGAGGGTAGTGTTTCAGCTGAGCACGGTATAGGTTTAGAGAAGAAAAAGTTGTTAATAGAAGAATTCAAAGCAAAGAATTCTTTAGTAAATTTAGAAATTATGAAACAAATAAAAAAGGTTTTTGACCCTAAAAATATTCTAAATAGAGGTAAGTTACTTGAATAAAATTCTTGAAGAATTGAAAAAAGAAGCTAGTAAGTGTATTAATTGTGGCTTCTGCGATTCTGTATGCCCGACCTTCTCAGCTTCAGGTTATAAAGGTTTTATTAGTGCAAGAGGAAGGGTAAATTTAGCAAATAGTTTGATAAAAGAGATAAAAAATAGTTCAAACTTTAGTTTGAATATAAGTGAAGCATATTATTCTTGCCTTGGTTGTTATGCATGCTTTGAAGTATGTCCTGCAGGAGTTAACGCAGGAAAGGTAAGCGAGTTAGGAAGAAAATTGATAATTAAATATAGAAAGGATCAAAAAAAATATCTAGCTGAACTGCTTGTAAAAATAATTTTAAAATATAAAGATCCGTTAGGACTATCAAAAAAATGTGCTGAATGGTCTCAAGGTATAGAAATTGATGAAAAAAGTAACATTATTTTTTATACTGGTCATATGTATCAATTGATGGGCTATAGTAAAAAGCTGGAAAAATTTATGTTAGATAATAAATTAATATTCAATTTAAGTTTGAAGTTTTTGAATTATTTTCCTTTTTTAAATAAGTTTTCTTCTTATTTTTATGATAAAGAAATTGAGGAAAGGATGAATAATATACTTAAAAAGATATTTAATTTGTTGAAAACATGCAACATTAATTTAAACTATTTGAAAGAAAAAGAACCTTATCCTGGGACTTTATTACTAGATTTTGGATACGAAGAAGAATTTGAAAAATATTCCAATTACGTTACTAAGTTATTTCATGAAAATAATGTTGAAACAATTGTAACAATTGATCCGCATACATTAGAACTATTTAAATTTCATTATCCTAAATACGCTAAAGATTTTAATTTCAATGTTGTATATTATCTTGACTTATTAAACGTTTCAAATATTAAGAAATTTGATAAAAGAGTAACTTATCATGAACCCTGTCATTTTGTAAGAAGATTAAATTACAATTTACATCTGAAAATACTTAAAGAAATAACTGAGGTAATAATGCCATTACATAAAGGCAGAAACACATTATGCTGCGGCGGACCAGATGCAATGTTATACCCTGAAATTTCTGAAAACATAGCATGTAACAGATTTAATGAGTTAGAGAGAACGGGTGCAGATTATATTATAACATCTTGTCCTGTTTGCTTTACAAATCTGTATAAATCTAATAAAGTTTTTGATTTAGCCGAAATATTTGAATATCAATGAATAATATTAAATTTATATAAGATATATATATACATTACGATTTTTTAAAATATTTATTATTCATGTGAAATTATTTTAAAATTTTAAAATGACTTTGCTATGAACGGTAAAGTTTAAATAAACAAAAAAAAAAATTTATGCTATATTTAAGAGAAACGGGAGCAATTAAATTGAAATTTATGGTGCCAATAGTAGCAATAATTTTATTTGCGTCTGTAGCATACGCTGCATCCGTTTCCATTCAAACTGTAAATTATTCTCAATATCAAGGCGTGCTGTTTAACAACTATGGAAATTTTACATTAACTTTCGTAGGTTTCTTTGTTGCACATGTTACACAATCTGCAACAAGCTCATGTACTTGGACAAACAATGGTGAATGCCATAATGCAATAACTATAGGTCATTGGGTAATTGTTGTAACAATATCTAATAGCACTCCTATTAAAGGTACTTTCCCGAAAAGCAATATACCATTTGTTATTCAATGGAATTCAACCAGCACCAATAACTATGTCTATACAACAATTTGTAACATACCGTTCACAATTTCAAGCTCATTTACTGGAACTCAAACGATGACTTTTACGTGTGATACAGGTGTATCTACATTTAATACTCCAACAGGAATTGTAATCACAGTAGGCCCATTACCATAAAAAATTTAAAGTAAAATAAAGGTATATCGATGGGATTAAAATGGATATTTTTTTCTATAATTTTTTATAGTATAATTTCTGTAGCATTCAGTCTAGTTATTAACGTAGTTAATTTTAGTTCTTACCAAGGTTTTTATAGTATAGTTTTCTTCGAAATAAGTGCACCTGTAACGACTACCACTTGTCCTAATACGCCTAATACATCTCCAAATCAACCAAGTACAAGTAGTTTTTCCACTTTTTCAACCACATCCTACATTTTTTCACCTAAATTTACACAAACAACAATTATACCTTCACAAACTATGATCGTTGCTATTTCTGCAGCAGCAATAGGTGGTACTATAAATACGAGATACTTAATAGTTAGAGTTCAAGCAGTTAGTCCTACAGGCTCTAGCACTACTATAGGTAGTTCTACAACGCCAATTTTAGGAACAACACCTAAAGAAATTGATCTTAAAATTCCAATTTCTCAAGTAACTATTAATCAGAACGGCTGTATTAGAATTGATTTTATGACACAACCAGGTCATATCTACTATATATATTGGGGATCACCAAATTTTACTAACTTTCAATACACTCAAGTTTTTCTTTATACTTAACTAATGAGAAAAGTATTGAATATCCTTTTTTTAGTTATTGTCATATTAATTTTAATATCACCGTTTATATTAAGTACTAGTACGCTACCAATTGCTATTGTCGCTGGTAATTCTATGTATCCAACACTTCAAAATGGAGATTTAATAATCTTTAAAGGCCCTCCAACTGGTCCTATTCCTGTAGGAACAATTATTATATATGTTGAGCCACAAATAGGAAACAATTTTCTTGGCTGGTTAACAGGTAGAATCATTATACATAGGGTAGTTTCTGTTCAAAAAATGAATGATAATTCCTATTATTATATAACAAAAGGTGATAATAATCTATTTAATGATACTTTACCTGTAAAACAAAGCAATGTGCTGGGTATTCCTATATTAGTAATTCCTAAACTAGGATTGTTATTTTTGTTTATTAGCACACCCCAAGGAATCATTGTTATAATTGGTATTCTAATCGTTTATTATTTGAAAGAAGAAGATAATCGAAGAAATTTTGAAAGAAAAATGCATAAATTTTTACTTTTGTTAGGTAATGAAATGTATAAAGGTCATATATCTAAAGACTTATTCGATAAGCTTGATGTAGATTTAAGATACGCATATGAACTGGAAGAAATTGAAGACAAAGATGTTAGGAAAATAGGAGAATGGGTAGCTAAAACTAAATTAAAAGATTGGAACATGAGTTATTTTGAATGCGATGTATGCAAAAAAGGCATTCAATTTGAAACAAAAAAACTTACATTAAAAATTTGTAACCATAAAGTTGATTTAATCGATAGAACAAAAAGATAAAGGAAAAGTTTATATTCAGTATTCAATAAAATTCTTAAATTGAAATATGGATAATATTGACTCGCTTTCTTCATTAATTAATAACCTTTGAGAGGTGGACTTTATGATTTCAAAAGTTAATCATAAATTAGTTGGGAGTAAGTATAATTGGCTTTACTCTATTATGCTATATAATATTGCGGCTAGCCCAGTTTCAACAATCGTCGTGCTCTACATTATCGAAGTCGGTGGTAGCGTAATAGATGCATCAAACGCAATAACAACTAGCACTTTAGTATCGATTGTTGCATCCTATATTTGGGGTAGAATCTCTGATGTATACAAAAGCAGAAGAAATTTATTGTTAATATCTATCAGCAGTCTATCTCTTTTGACAGTCTCGCTATATTTTGAAAGAAAAATATTAGAGATAATTTTAACATATGCCTTATTTTCTTTTTTGAACTCTGCCAACTCAGCAGCAATCAATCTTTTAATTATGGAAACTAATCATGAATCTAAATGGAAGAATGCCTTTTCTAGATATTTATTTTTATCAAGTGTTGGAAACACTGTAGGTCTAGCTTTCTCATTTGGTATAACAGGACTTCTTTCAATTCAAGATTTAATTTTCTCATTATTTATTATTTCAATTATTTCCTTAATCTTTGCATATTATTCAATTCCCGAAACAATGACAAAACAAGAAAGAAAGATTTTCATCTCAAACCTTCATGCGTTCATATCCAGAATATTTACACATCCATTCATGATATTGCGTAAAATAAATGGGAACCATAACATGAACATATCGAACCTAAGTAAAAATTTAATATATAGGATTTATGCAGTAATATTCGTTTTTTATTTTGGTTCAGGAATGTTCAATACAGTTTTTCCAGCAGGTCTCAAAGTTTATACATTATCAAATTTTTTAGTATTCTTAGTACTGTTCTTTGGAATGTTCATACAAACTGTTAGCTATTATTATTTGGGAAAAAGAATTACATCAAGCATTAGGGAAATTTATTTAGCTTTAATCGTAAGGGGTATCTCATACAGTCTTATAGGTCTAACTTTCCTTTTCCCGGTTATACCAATAGTATATTCAAGCTTGTTGTTTTATCCTATTGCTGCAGGGATAGGATTTTCTATGTTTTATATTAATTCAAACATTTTAATTTTCCATGCAATCGGAAATAATGAAAGAGGTAAACTATTAGGTCTTTATACTGCTATGATTAGCTTTGGAAACTTATTAGGTGCATGGGTCTCTGGCTATTTAGCTTATTACGTTGGATATTGGTTTGTATTTATTCTAGCCGGTATAGTAATATTGTTATGTGAAATTTTATTTAGCATTATAAAAATAGAAAAAATTATTTAGATAAATATTCGTAGCCAGGATACCAAGTTATACTATCTGATGTAAAGCTATACAAACTACTTGAACCCATTGATATCTCCCGTTTTGATTTACAATCGTCCAAAGACCATAATCTCCTCCGAGTCTGTCATGATTCTGATCAAGATTTAGCCATCCTGTTGCACCAAATAATTGTGAAGCTACTTGTGGTAATACTTGATTTACCTTTACTGGGTCATAAGCATCGACTTCAACAATAGCTTTAATTTATACCCAAGCAATATCATAGGCTACATATGCGTATTGGTCAGGTTCTCTACCAAGTTAGGAAATAATGTATTGTCTTACTTTTTGTGTTATATTAGTAAATGTTGGGTTAAAAACAGCGTGAACCATCCGTGTTTGGATGTTAAACTGAGCTACCGTTGTATCCTGTATGAAATATCCACTCCCTTCTGTTCCATCTGAACCAAACCATTTCACATGCTTTAATGCATTGTAGCTTGCTGAATCATGAATTAAAAAAGCTCCTTCATCACCTGCGAATAAAACAACACCTACTTGATTATTTCCATAATTCTGTACTGCAGCTGTTACTCTATTGTTTAAGTCAGCTACGATGGCTGTGAAATCAGTTGTTTCAGGCGGGTATTGAAGTATTTCAAATTGTACTCCCAATTTAGTTAACCTATCAGCCAATCCATTTGCTCCACTATCTCCCCATGAAGCATGTCTTACTACGATTATTACATACTTTACATTTGCGTCAATAATCATTCTTGAGAGTGCATAATCTTGATATACATCAGGAGGGTCGAATCTATATACAAAAGGCTTATTAACTGCCAATTCCATGGAAGTTGATGATGCACTGACAACGATGATTTGATTACTTTGTGCGTAATTCATTATATTTTTAAGTTCTGCACTTGTTACAGGTCCAATGATAAATTTAACACCTTGAGCTGCCAAAGTTTGTAACTCAGATAATGCAGTATCTGGATTAGTACCTGTATCTTCGTATATAATTTGTAATTGTACTCCTGGCCTTACTGTTGCATGCCAATTGTTGATATCTATTTGTGCAAGCTGTAATGCAGCCTTTTGTGTTTCACCATAAGATTTTATCGTTCCGCTTAGCGAAAGTAATGCCCCTATCTTTATTATCGAAGGTAATTGAGTTGTAGATATTGACTGGGTAGGATTCGTTGCAGGATATACAAAGTAACCCACAACTATTCCGATTAACAATCCCATGATTACCAGGGCTATGACTTTCGGTAGTTGTTATAGCTTTTTGTGGCAACAAAAGTTTTAAATTTATTACATATATATAACATTTTTATTTTATTTGTAATATTTCTTTAAATATTTTGAATAGCAATATAATTTAAAAAATGAGAAGAGTTTGCCCCAGTTGTAGGAGAAGGTTGAAAAAAAGCCATTATTCGATTCATGTTGCTTCATGCAAAACTCCACCTCCAGTACATATAATGATAAGTGGGAGAGGTCCCAGAACGTTTATATGCAGAAAATGTAATGCAAGAATTGAAGGAAGAAGAAACTACAGGAGACACATGAAAGAAGCACATTAAATGTATAACCTTGATAAAATCATAAATATTGGTTTAAAAATAGGTGTTGATTTTATTGAAGCAAGATTTCAATCCAACTCCAATTTAACTATAACTTATTTTGATGGAAAGCCTAGAAATATCCAACATGGATTCGATAATGGAATTGCTATAAGAATTTATTACAAAGGTGCTTGGGGTTTTTCGGGCATAAACAATGAAGATATTGAAAAAGGAATTCATGTAGCTTATAAGATGGCAAAGAAGGCCTCTGAAAAGATAGATCAAAAGAAAGAATTGAAAATAAGCAAGCATGAAAAAGCGAGAAGTATAACCAAAGTTCAAATTCCCTTTGAAAATGTTTCAATTGAAGATAAATTAGAAGTGGTTAAAACAATATCTCAGGATATTGAAAAGCATTCAGAGCACATAAAAAGTAGTACGGTAAATTATAATGAAAATGTTGATAAGAAAATAATTTGTAATTCATTTGGTATTAATGTTGAAAAAATAGAATCCTATTTGCATTTAAGTTGTACAGCGATAGGATTAATGGAAGGTAATAGATCAAGGGGTTATGAAGCTATAGGTTCTACAGGAGGTTTTGAAGTAATTAAAGAAAAAAATGGATACAATTTAGGTGAAAAAGTAGCAAAAAAGGCAGAAATGCTAATTTCTGCAAAAGGAATTAAGCCAGGAGTTTATGATTGTGTTATTGATCCTATATTAGCTGGAGTTTTTGCTCATGAAGGAATAGGGCATCCATCTGAAGCAGATGCTATAGTTGAAGGAAATTCAATTTTAAAAGATATGCTAAATCAAAAAATAGCTTCTGAATTGGTCACGATTAAAGATAATCCTTTAATTGAAGGAACGTATGGTAATTATGAATATGATGATGAAGGTATAAAAGGTCAGGAAAAAATAATCATTAAAAATGGTTATCTTAACCAATTTTTGAATAACATTGAAACAGCAAATATATTAAACCATGAAATGAATGGTTCAGCAAGAGCAGCGTCTTATTTAAATGAACCTATAGTAAGAATGAGTAATATTTTCTTTGATAAAGGCGATTATAAATTCGATGAGTTGATAAATGAAATAAATTTTGGGCTTTATTTAAAAGGTTTTGTATATGGTTATGTAACTCCTAACAACGGTCAATATACGTTTAAATGTGAGTATGGCTATGTTATAGAAAAAGGAGAGATTGAATATCCAATTAGAGAAGTATCTACAAGTGGTCAAATATTGGAAACTCTTAAAAAAATAGACGCGGTAGGAAATGATCTTGTAATTGAGGGTGTAGGACACTGTGGCAAGGAAGGACAATTTGTTAGAGTAGGTGATGGAGGTCCTCATTTGAGAGCGAGAAAAATCGTTATTGGTGGGTCTGAATGAAGGATTTAATTGATATATGCAATAAGGCAATTCGATTCTCTAGAAAATATCAAATTGATTCATGTGAGGTATTTTCATCCTCATCATATATTTTTGAAATTGGATTAAAGAAAAATGAATTAAAGATTCTAAGAAACAAAATAGATAAAGGGATTGGTATAAGGGTTGCTATAAATAAGTCTGTAGGTTTTTCTTATACATCAGATTTATCGAAAATTGAAGATACAGTAAAAAGTGCATACAACATTGCTAGGGTTTCACCTCCAGATCCTGATTTTAAATCTTTCAACGATAAAGGTGCAGATAACAGAATCGGTTTAGTAAATGATGAAGATATAAAGAATTTGAACGTAGAAAAAACATTAGATATAATAACTCAAGTTAGGGAATTGAATTTGGATAAGCGTATCATATCTTTAAATGCAAATTTAACAGTAGAATATATTCAAGTTGCTATAGCAAATACATTTGGTGTTGAAAATTCAGATGAACTTACAACCTCAGGAATAATAGTAGAAGCATCTTCAAGGGAAGGCGATAATTTTTCTGGTTCTTTTGATTTTATGTATACTAGGACGTTAAAAGAAATAAACGCTGTAGAACTAGCTAAAGAAGTTTGTAAAAGAGCAATTTATAACTTAAATAAGTCTAAAGTTTCATCAATGAATACAACAGTCATATTAGATCCAATATGTGTTTCTTCAGTTGTTGGTGAAAGCATAGCTGCAGGTCTTAATGCTGAGAATGTGCAAAAGAAAAGGAGTTTTCTCTCTGAAGATATTGGCAGTCAAGTATTTTCTGAAAAGCTTAATATTATAGATGATGGAACCATAGCTGACGGAATTGGTTCATTAAATTTCGATGCTGAAGGTTATCCTTCAAGAAGAAATGTTCTCATAGATAAAGGAAAAATAATTTCGTTAATGCATAATAGTTATACAGCAAAAAAAGAGAATAAAGAAAGTACAGGAAATGCTATAAGAGGTTCTACATTTTGGGATTATTCCAGCTTACCATCGATATCGCCTAGAAATCTAATTGTAGAAAAAGGTAACAAAAAGATTGAAGATATGATATCAGATTTGAAAAAAGGTATTCTTATAAGGTATACAGGAGATTCGCCAAACATTGTAACTGGAGATTTTACAGGTATCATAAATGAAGGTTATTATGTTGAAAATGGAGAAATAAAATTTTCAATTGTTGAGGCTACATTTTCTGGAAAGATAAAAAGTATGTTAAAAAACATAGTTGAATTGAGTTCGGATTTAAAAAACGTAGGCAACATGCGCTTACCTTATATAATGATAGAAGATGTTTCTATCGGTGGCGGAATCTAATGGATTATATATAATAAGATGAATTGGAAAATTATAACAAATACGTAAACAAGCAGTAAAATAATCCCTTCAATTTTAGTAACTTTCCTATCAATCATTAAAATCGTAGCAATTATAGCAACAAGCATTGATAATAATGCCTCCAAAAATCCTATATAATCGAAAGAGATTTTGCTACCAAAGATTAACGAATGAAGAACTATGAACATTGTAATTAGTAATGAACTATTTAGAATTTTTGAGCCGAATATAGTTCCAATCATTGTATCTATACTTTCACCACCTTTTCTTGCTAAAAATATTAAAGAAACTTTCTCTGGCATTTCTGCAGCAAGAGGAGAAACAACAAGTGTAAGAACGATTGCAGGAATACCTATGCTAATTGCTATACTATTTAAAGATGATGTGAAAGTCTCGCTTACAAATATCAATCCTATCGCACCTATTGCAACAAAAAGCGAACTTAAATACAGTATCTTTTTGTTAATTTTTCTTTTTGATTTTGAATCCATTTCGAATACTTCTATTTTTCTCTCTTTTGCAGTTAAGTATAAATATAAAGAATAAGCCAGCAAAAATATTATTGCATCAAATATGCCATAGCCATCGATATAGGTTATAGGAATTATTATTGATAGAAGCAAAAAGACTATTATATCATTCTTAAATTTATTTAAATTTATAGCTTGAATAGGTTTCAGAGAAAATCGTGTTGTGGATGCTAATATAAAGACAGCCAAACCCAAGCTCATCATAAGTATATTACTACCAAAAATTGCGCCTAAACCTATATCTGGAATATTTAAAATTACCGAGTATACAACAATTAAAAACTCAGGAAGCTCAGAAGTAATACTTAGAATAATTCTACCTGAAAATCTTCTTCCAATAAATATTCCTATATTGTCGCTGCCTTCAGCTAAAAGGTATCCTAAAACTACAATCGAAATAAAAGAAGTGAAGAAAATTAGGTAATCCACTTATACACTATAAATTGCAATTATTTTAGTAAGCATTTGTAAGTCTATTTCAGCATAAGTTCTCCATCCTAAGCTTAAAATATTGTTCTCATCAATTTCTAAGTAGCCTTTCTTTATAAACTTGTCAATAAATCTTCTAGTCTTTAATTTGGATATTTTATTACTCAAAAAATCTATTAGATTTTCATATTCGTATTTATTATTTTTTGAATATATGAGCAATATAGATGCTGCTAATGCCCCCAATTCTTCCATATTGAATTGGCCTTTAAGCGGAGTAGCGATTATAGGCTCAGATGTTGTTATATAGAAATAAGCTTTATCATAATCTTGTAATGAAGGGTTTTCAATATTTTTATCCTGAAAAACAATCTTTAGCTTAAGACCGTAAGTTTCCAATTCTTTATTTAGTAAATTTGCAATGAATGTATATTTCGTACCTATTAATTTTTTTAATTCAAATCCTTTTGCGCCCGGAATGCTTCTTCTTTGAACTAGCAAGTATACGAGCATTTTCTTCATTTTATTGAATATAGTTAATTTTCGTTTTTCGAACTTTTTCTTATCTTTACTCATAGTTTTATCCTAAATATAATACTATTTGTGAATTTGGACGGTCCTGCATCGACATATAATTCTTCATTTTTCTCAACTAAATGAACTTTTCCTTGAGCAATTAAAAATGATAAATAATATAGCAAATTAATTTTATCCTTAGAATTCAAATTTTCTATTTCTTTTGTTAAGTTTAATGGCAATTTACTTAAAATCACTTCTTCATATTTTTTTAAATCATTAATAAATTTTCTATCTGAATAATAAAATTCATCTTTATTGATGAGATTTATTTTAGTTTCGTAAGTTCTTCTTTCACTTCTTATTGATGATTTGGCTAACCAATATTCGTAGCCTATTTTTATTGAATCATTGTTTATAAAATTGGTTGTAGCAATAGGATACATGCACATTTCCATAATTTTTCCAATTTCAAGAATTGATATCTTTGTCAATTTTTCAATTAATTTTTCTGCAGCTAAAAATAAGGTGGATGATTTATCATATAAATAATTGGATTGTTCTTTTACAATTGTTGCTAGTAGATTAATTGCTTCAGCATCTTTGCTATATTCCTCAATACTTTGCAATTTTATATATAGTTCATTTAGTTTTTTCAGTAAACTTTTTATATTTATCTCGAAAGGATCTTTTTTCTTTTGAATAATAAGGTTTATTTCTTCAATTATTTTTTCTAATTCGTCCGTTGTATTGTTCATGTTATTTTACTTATATACCATAATGAACCAAACTTAAAATCTTCGATTTCAATGCCCATTTCTTTTAATTTGTTTCTAATAATGTCGGCCTTTTCAAAATTTCCTTCTTTTCTCAATAAATTTCTTTCTTCTAACATTTTTTCTACGATCCAAAAATATTTAGACATATCAATTCTTATTTCTCTACTGTATAGATTTCCAAATATTATTGTAATAATTGGATCTAAAATTTCTAATATTTTTAGTGAAAACTTAGAATCAATTGGTCCATAACTTTCAATATACTGCAATATTTCTTTCGCAATATCTTGAAGAGATTTTATAGCTAATGGGGTGTTTAAATCATCATCCATAGCTTCGATAAACTCAATTCTTTTATTTTCAATTGTATCTATTAAATTCTCACCTACATTACTTGAAATATTTTTTAAAATAAACAGTTGTAAAAATTGAATCGCTTTCTTTATTCTATTTACAGTTAAGCTCGCTTCTTCAATTCCCTTTTCATCATATAAAAGCTGTTTCCTATAGTGTGTTTGAAGTAAATAAAGCCTTAAATTTAAACTCCCAAATTTTTTAACAGCATCTCTTAAGTATATAAGCTTTTTATAAGATTTAGACATCTTTTCTCCTCCTAATAGTACATGTCTTGTATGAAGCCAGTATTTTACAAATCTTTTGCCTGTAGCAGCTTCACTTTGAGCTATTTCATTTTCATGATGCGGAAAAATATTGTCTTCGCCCCCCGTATGTATATCAAAACTCTCTCCAAGATATTTCATAGACATCGCTGAACATTCAATATGCCAACCAGGTCTACCTATACCCCATGGAGAATACCAATAAGGTTCATCAGTGTTTGTTTTTTTCCATAGTGCGAAATCACCAACGTTTTCTTTATCATATTCATCAGCTTTTATTCTACCACCTGCACCTGCTATTAATTCTTGAGATCTAATTCCAGATAATTTACCATATTCCTTAAATTTTGAAATGTTAAAATAAACACCATCCTCTGTTACATAACCATAGTCTTTTTCAATCAATTTCTTAATAAGTTCAATCATTTCCTGTATATGTTGTGTGGCTAAAGGATGTACATCAGCTCTCAATAAACCTATAGATTCTCTATCTTCAAAATAAGCCATAGTGTATTTTTCAATTAGCTGTTGAAAGCTAATGTTTTCTTCTTTCAATCTCTTAAGAATTTTATCATCGATAGAAATATCTGTAACATTCGAAACATAAGTAACCTTATATCCTTTAAATCTTAGATATCTTACTAATACATCCCATATTAAATATGTTCTTGCATGGCCTATGTGCATGTAATCATTCACTGTTAATCCACATGCATATATTCCAACCTTATCTTTGTTGATGGGTTGAAATTCTTCGATATCTTTAGATAAAGTATTGTAAATTCTTAATTTTGAACTATGAACAGGTGTTACCACCTTGCATATAAAAAATTGAATTTTTGCAGTATTTATTTTTAACAGGTGTTAGATTATTTGTTTTATATTTTTAATTACTTCTTCTGTAAATTCTCTATTTGAACTTTCCTTTATATCGGAAAATCCAGCATTCTTTAGAATTCTTACCATGTCGTATGTTAAAGCTTTTTTTTCGTTTAACGTTTTAAATACCGCTTTTTCAATTAGCTCTGCTTTTTCGTTTAATCCCAAAAATCTAAGCATGCTTGTAGCAGTCAAAATTTGCGCAGTCGGATTAACTTTCCATTGATTTGTGTATTTAGGAGCAGAACCATGAACTGGTTCAAATATAGCATATTTATCGCCAATGTTGCTACTAGGTGCTACACCTAATCCTCCTATAAGACCTGATATTAAATCGCTCAAAATATCTCCCATTAAATTTGTTGTGACTATGACGTCGTAATCTTTTGGTCTAAGAACCAATTGCATAGCCATGTTATCTACAAGCATTTCTTCTTTCTCGATTTCAGGGTAATCCTTTGCAACATCACGATAGACTTCTAAAAAGAGTCCGCCAGTAAGTTTAAGAACGTTTGCTTTAGTTACAACTGTGACTTTTTTTCTTTTATTCTTTTTTGCATATTCAAAAGCAAATCTAATTATTCTCTCACTATTCTTTCTTGTAACTACACCAATACTTTCAGCAGCTATTCTTTCTCCTTCAGCAACTATATCATGTTCTATTCCAGCATAAAATTCTTCGGTTGCTTCTCTAACAAGAACAAGGTCTATATTTGAATATCTTGGCACATCATGGTAAAGCCAACTAACAGGCAATGATCTCGCAGGTCTAACAACAGCATATGTATCAAAAACTTTCCTCAATACTACATTTACGCTTCTATATCCAGTACCTATAGGAGTTGTCAATGGACCTTTTAACATTACATTATATTTTTTCAATTCATTTAGTAATTCTTCAGGAGCAGGTTCATTGTATTTTTTAATTGCAGGTTCCCCCAATTCGAATACTTCAAACTCTAAAGGTACTTCTGCGGCTTCTAAAACTTTTAATGTTAGGCTAGTTACTTCTGGTCCTATACCATCACCAGGAATTAAAGCTGCTTTAATTGTGGCCATGATATAGTTATGTTATATAATTATAAAAATAGTTAAAACAATCGCTTATAAGACAAGATAGCCTCAATTATGAATAAGATTGAGGCAGATATTATTAAAGCTATTAGTGCGAACAAATCAACTAATGTAAATCCAAAAATTAAAAGTCTTAAAATGAAATAGAATGAAATAATAAGGAAGAAAATACCATAGAATAACATTCTTGGAATTAGAAGCGAACCTATTTTAATTATATGGCTAATTATATCAGGTTTTTGATTATTAGATATGTAATATCTTCCTTTTTGTTCATAAACTAAACCCATACTTTCAAGTTTTTTTAAATAATACTCTGCAAGGCTGGGAGATTTAAACTTCAAGCTTCTTTGTACTTCTCTTACGCCTACCTCATTGTTTTTTAGGACGTATAAATAGACTTGTAACAATTTTCCCTTTAATTCCATTAGCTAAATCATAATCTTATTTTAATTTTATAAATTGTTTTAATTCATGTTCAAAAATATTTTATTATATTAAACGAATATTTATTAACTATTGTGAGCGAGTTAGGAAAAACAAGAATTGCAATATATGTAGTATCTTCTATTTTATTGGCTCTTGTTGTGGTTGCTGTGGTTAATAATTATTCTTCAAGCAATTACATAAGTCCTGGGCTTATACAAAGCCCACAAAACAATTTTGTAATCTTGATGAATGACCCTCCTGTTCTTCCTTTAGGTCAAGTTAATTCACTTTATTTATATTATTCGAATATTTTATTGCATTCATCAAGCGATAAATGGATATCTTTAAATGAATCTGGAAGTATAAACTTGTTAGAAGTTCAAAATGTTGCTAGAATCATCGCAGTTGAAAATATTCCTATGGGTAAGTATAATATCATAAGACTTGAAAATTTAAGTGCTACAGTTAATTATTATGGACAAAATTATTCTGTTGAAGTTTATCCTAAGAATTTAGACTCTAATCCAAGCAACAGTATAATTGTCAATAGCAAAAATATTACATTCGTAGATATTGCAATATTCCCAAAATTATTCATATTAGGAAATGAAAAAGGCGGTATTCAATTTGATATGATTCTTAAGTCTAAAGCATTTGGTACAAATGATGCTAGAAGCATTTTCAATTTCGCTTCAACCACTCAATTAAGTGATTTCCTCAAAAAAGGCAATAATGTAACAATAGTAGGAACAGAAATTTATAAGCATATATATTCGAATATTGCTAATGCGAAGGTAATAATTACTAACGTAACAATTAGTGAGGATGAGCTAAGTATTAATATAATGAATGTTGGCAATGCCACTGTTGAAGTGAATTATATTTTAATCTATAGTTTCAAGAACCAAAGAAGCAATGCGCCATCTTTTATTTCTACGATATTTATTGTAAATAAAGATGGAAGCTTACAACAGATTAACACTTTAAATACTACAATTTTATATTCCAATTCCACTGGTTATATTATACAACCAGGAGAAGAAGTTACACTTTATTATAACGGTGAGCTTAATTTCGTTGAATTCAATAATTCACATGGGTGGAAGTCATCGCATGCCAAGCTTGAGTTAATTTCAGGAGAAAAATTCACAATTGTTTTAGTAGGTGATTATTCAATTTTAGCATCTACTCAAATAATTTTGATAAAAGAGTAATTAGATTTCAATTGGAAGATTATCAGTTTCAAAAATTACGGAACCGTTTGCCTTTAAGTAAAATTTTATTGCATGTATTTCAATAGATTTACTGCTGTAAGCTTCAGAAATAAGATAGTATAATTTTTCATCACCTTCTTTTGAAGGTTTAAATGCCTTAGCTTCTGGATGAGCTGAGATAAATGCGATCATACTTTTCTTTCCTTCATTGCTTATATTAATTAGGTCTATAACATGCTTTCTTCCTCTTAAACTAGGACAATCTGGGTACATAGAATAATATCCATCAAATAAGACTGCAGATTTAATTTCTAAGTAAACATCTTCTCCATTATTTTTTTTAAAAAGATAGTCTATAAAAGAATTGAAAACTTTCACATTCCGTTTTATAAAGTTTGCATTTTTTAACCAATTGATTTTTCCTTCATTAAAAAGTTTTTCGAAAATTATCATTTGGTACCTTGTGTCGATCAATGTATAATTATCATCTTTTACATAAGTTCCCAATAAAACATATCCCAATTTTTTAACTTTATCTTTTTTTAAACAAATTCCAATATTGCCTTTATATATTATATCCTTCAATCTCCCTGTGTTTGTTAATAAAGCTAAATCTTCTTCGTTATTTTTTAAAATTTTTACAGTAAATCTATTAATTCTTTCAAGAATTTGACAATGAATAATATTTTGGAATCTAAATATTTCCTCCATTTTTCAATATATTTTGTAAACTTAAAAGTACTATAGTTTATTGAAAATTATGGCACAAAAGTTAGTAAAAGATATTATGAGGCATGACATACTTGTTACAGCTTCTTCAGATACTAAAATATTAGAAGTAGCTAAAAAAATGTCTAATTTTAACGTTGGAAGTGTTGTAATATTAGATAATGAAAAAATAGTAGGTATAGTAACTGAGAGAGACATTGTAAGAGCGATTTCCAAAGGTATAGGTTTAGATGAAAAAGTATCAGTGATTATGACAAAAAATCCAATCACAATTCTATATGACGAATATATAAATAAGGCCAGTTTGATCATGAATGAAAATAATATTAGGCATCTACCGGTAGTAAATAAGCAGGGTCAATTGGTTGGAATGTTATCTATGAGAGATATAGCAAAAATAAAATATGAGTGGATGGAAGAATAATTAAAAAGATAACAAAATTTTTCCACAATTACCACTTTTTAATGTTTCGAACGCTTCTTCAAAATTATCAATTTTAAATCTATGTGTAATAAAGTCTTGAAAGGGAAAACCGTACTTTTTTAAGAACTTCTCCAACTTATACCATGTATCATAAATTTTTCTACCAAAAATACCTTTTAACCTTATTTCCTTGAATATGATTCTATCAGCAACATTTAGAGAAATTTCCTTAGAAGGTAGACCAAAAAGAATAGCTAAACCACTGGATTTTAAAGTTTCTAATCCAATATTATAAGCACTTTGAGCACCCGACATCTCAAAGAACACATCTACACCAATTCCATTCGTTGATTTTAAAATTTCTTCTTTCAATTTTTTATCCCTAGCATCCAATACCGTATCTGCTCCCATTTTATATGCCATTTTCATTCTATATTCTGAAATATCAACAGCTATTATATTAATAGCACCCAATTTCTTAGCCATGAATATCGTCGCTAATCCTATAGGACCGCAGCCAAATACTGTTATATCTTTTCCATTAACATTTGCTTCAAAAATAGCATGGATAGCATTTCCTAGTGGTTCTAATGCGCTTGCATATTGTTTTTCAATATAATCTCCAATCTTCCATAACGATATTTCCTTGGTCTTACAATATTCTGCAAAGCATCCGTTAATATCAACACCTAATACCTTTAAATTCAAGCATATATGCATTTTACCTGTTCTGCAATTATAGCAAGTTAAACAAGGAATGTGAGATTCTCCTGCAACAATATCACCTATTTTCACATTCTTTACGTATGAACCCACTTCAACAACTTTTCCTATCATTTCATGTCCAACTATTAATGGCGGCTTTATTCTATTTTTAGCCCAGTCATCCCATTCGTATATATGCAAATCTGTACCACAAATAGAAGCTCCTAAAACATTTACAATTACATCGTCCATAAATTCTATCTTTGGTTCCTCAAAATCAGAAAGAATTAAGCCTTTACTGTTAGTTATCTTAGCTAGACACTTCATCAATACTACTTTATTAGTTTAAGTATAAATTTGATTATTAAATAAATTTTTCAAAATTTTCTACTTTTATATTTAAACCTGTATATTATATTATGTTATCATTTTCTAGAGGTGGTCTATAATGGAAGGTGCAAGAACTAATTCTAAATTCCAATATATGGTCAAAGCTTTGGAGGAAATGGAACAAAATTATTTAATTTGGGAAGAGAACATTTTAGAAGCACCAGCCGATGCATGGACAGTTGTAAATGGTAAAAAGGTATTAATGCTTTGTTCGAATAATTATTTAGGACTAGCTAACGATGAAAGATTAAGGCGTGCAGCAATAAAAGCGATTGAAAAATATGGTGCAGGTTCAGGTTCAGTAAGACCAATTGCAGGAACAATGAAAATCCACATAGAATTGGAAGAAGAGATGGCTAAATACAAAAGAAGAGAAGCATGTGTAGTTTTCCAAACAGGATTTACTGCAAATGCAGGATCTATTCCTCAACTTGTTGATCAAGGCGACTTGATTGTAAGTGATGAACTGAATCATGGAAGCATAATAGATGGAATTAGACTTAGTAGAGCTGAGAAAAGAATTTACAAGCATAAAGATGTATCTTCATTGGATAAAATTCTTCAAGATGAATCGAGGAAATATAATAAAATTCTTATTATAACTGATGGCGTATTTAGTATGGATGGAGATATTGCACCGTTGCCTGATATAGTTAAGATTTGTGAAGAATACAATGCAATCTTGTATGTTGATGATGCACATGGCGATGGCGTGCTAGGAGAAAATGGAAGAGGAATAGTGAATCATTTCAAATTAGAAGGCAGAGTTGATATTGAAATGGGAACCTTTTCAAAGGCATTTGGATGTGTAGGTGGATACATAGCAAGCTCTGAAATCGTATGCAAATATCTAAAAAATAAAGTTAGGCCTTATTTACTTACAGGTTCGCATCCCCCACCTGTAGCTGCTGCATGTTTAGAAGCTATCAAAATAGTTCAGCAAGATGAAAGCTTGTTTGAGAAACTTTGGGAAAATACTAGATATTTCAAGAAAGAGCTAGTTAGCTTAGGTTTTGATATAGGAGAAAGCCAAACACCCATTACCCCAATTATAATTGGTGAAAACAAACCTACAAAGGAACTTGCAAAACTTTTATTCGAGGAAGGAATATTCGTTACACCAATCTTTTATCCAATGGTTCCTAAAGGTAGGTCTCGAATAAGAACCATTGTTACCGCTCAACATGATAAACAAACATTAGACATAGCATTGAATGCTTTTGAAAAGTGCGCTAGAAAATTAAAAATAATTTAAAATGAAAAGATTAGAGATAACTAGACTTATATACCAATAATCAATCAATATCATATATATGCCAACTCTTAATACTGGTACGATAATTGCGGGTGCATATGCAGATAAAGTTAGGAGAACATTATTTGCCACTACTAAACAATTGCAAGAAAGTGGAGTTTTAAAAAGTGAAGATGTTGCATATGGTTCAGCTGTATTGAATCAAGTACTCTATAAAATAATAGTAGAAACGTTAAAATGTGATAAGGGAGATGTTGTAAGAATCACAGTAGATTATGATATAAAGGATTCAAAAATAAATTGGAAATTAGATACATTAAAAATTGAATGGTTTGTTCGTAAAAATCAAGAAGAAGTTGATAAATTAGTTAAAGAAACTTTAACAAAAATAAATATATAAAAAAAATTTATTTAAATTAATTTATTTCTTAAGTTTTCCTATTCTGTATACTGTACCTCCGCAGATTGGACAGGTGCCTTTTACAGCTGTCCTTCCATTCTTTAGTGTTACTTCCTGTGGATTCTTTACTTCAACAGATTTCTTGTCCTTTACGCAATAGGCTGTTACCATGTTTCTCTATAGTTAATAAAACTATCTTAATATATAAATCTTATTCTTTTTATTCCGTAATTATTCGTTTTGTTATCTTACAAAAAAATCGTAAAAAAAATAGTAAACCTTAAATATTAAAATCATGCATACTATTTAAATGTTGATGTATATTTATTTATATTTCTTTTTAAAATATGCGTAAAGTCTCTTTAACCTTTCCGATTCTGCTTTCACTAATGAAAGATAAAATTCTTCACTTTCTTCTTTATACTTATTTAATAAATTTAAAGTATCTTTAATCGAAGCATTTGAAGCAAACGCAATCATAGCAATTTTGCCCCTTTCTCTAATGATGTTCGCAATCCTTTTTAGCTTATTCTCAAACATTCTAACCTTTCTATTTTTTTCTTTTTTTATGATTTTTTCAATAATTTTCTGCATTTTATTGAATTCAAGTTTACTTATAGCTATATTTTTTGAATTGCAATATGGGCAAATTAATTCATTCGTATTTAAAAGCAAAATTTCATCAATATATTCCCAACAATCTGTACAAACTACAGTTAGAGGCTTATTTAATAATCGTGTTTTAAATAGTTCTATTATAAATTTGTCCTGTGCTGATTGTAATGGATGGCTCATATATTCAGGCAAAAATTTCAATAAATCTGAGGAAAGCTTTGATAATTTATTCAAGATTTTTATTTTAATTTTATTCTTTCCGATTTTCCTTGCTAGATTTTTTAGTCCATCTAAATCTAAATCTTTAGACAAAATTTCCTTAATTGTTTCTTCAAATATTGGCGAATTCTTATAAGCTGCTATAAGACCTTCAAGGATTTTTCTTTCTACGCTTACATCATGTTTTATTATTCCAAATCTTTTTGCTACATGAAGAAATCTGTATCTTACTAAGCTATCGTCCTTTGTCAATATCCTATGCAATAACGAATCTATGTCTCTTAAATAAATTTCTTTTATCGAACTTTCTACAATTTTAGCATCAATATTCTTAGATAGAAAAATAATATTATACGGCGTTATGAACAATCTAATTCCCTTTCCTCTTTCAAAAGATATTAAATATCCTATTATTTTGCCTAATGTCCGATTTATTTTATTACCGTAGCAAGAATTTATAACAACTATTCCATCTCCTTGTTCTATCGTAATTAATTCTTCATTAGCAAGCTCTAGCTCTTTTTCTTTTGCATCATATAGGTAACTTATTACATTTTTGAGACTTTGTTCATCAACGATTTCTGAATTTATTCGTTTTCTTATTGCTGAATAATTATCAAGGTTGTTATACACGAAATTCCTCAAATTAGCCGCTTTAATTGCAATTTCTTTAGTTACTGGTATCTCTTCTCCCACCCACGAAGGTATTGCACCGAGTATATCTTCAGCCATTTTGCATTTAACTATTTTTTCGTCTTCATTTATATTTGTAATTTCCCATACTTCTCCTTTTAGAACAAACTTTATGCCTTCTTCACCATATTCTGCTACGAAAGATTCATCAAGTTCACCTATATATTCTCCTTTGTCATTTATAACTGAAAATTGAACTTGGTCTGGAATCATACTAAGATTTGATATGTAATAACCAAGACTTCCAGAAGCTCTAATTATTATATTACCATCTTTTATTAGCGGTTTGGGTTTAATATTTTCGAGTAAAGATATTACATCTTCGATCTCATTTAAAGTTATATTCCTAAATGGATATGCTTTTTTAAGAGTTAATAATAATTCTTCAACGCTAACCTTGTTTTTATCGATTAATACTCCTACAATTTGGTGAGCAAGAACATCCAATGGCTTTTCAGGAATATCTATTTTTTCATAATTTCCTTTAAGTGCATCTTCAACGATTACATAAGATTCAAAAAAAGAATCTATGTTTGCAGGAATTATACCACCTTCAGCTATTCCTTTAACAAAATGACCACTTCTACCTATTCTTTGAACAAGTCTAGTAACCTGTCTAGGCGAATTGTATTGAATGACATAGTCAATGTTTCCTATATCAATTCCTAATTCAAGTGAGGAAGTGCATACAATACCCCTTATTTTACCAGTTTTTAGAGAAGTTTCTGCAAATGTCCTAGAATCTTTTGATAAAGAACTATGATGCACATAAAAGTTTAAATTTAATAATCTTAATCTACTTCCTAAAACTTCTGCTTCTGTTCTAGTATTTGTAAATACAAGACATGCTTTTCTATTTTCACTTAACTCTTTAATCTTTCTTAATCTAGATATTACATCAGGATATATGAGTAAATTGCTTGAAAGCTTGAAATCTTCTTCATCGGCTGAAGGATAAAAAACTTTAATCTTCATTTTTCTTTCTTCAGAAGCATTTGCAGTTTCACAGCCTTCATCGTTTCCAACTAAAAATTTTGCTAATTTTTCAGGTTCTCCAACGGTGGCTGAAAGACCTATAATTTGAAAATTGTTTGATAAATTCCTTAATCTTTGAATCGCAATTGATAGTTGACTTCCCCTTTTATCTTCAGCTAATTCATGAACCTCATCTATAATTAATATTTTAACATTTTTCAGATGTTCTTTCATGATTTTACTTATTAAGAGAATTTGAAGTGTTTCAGGAGTAGTAATGAGTATATCTGGAGGCATTAAAGCTTGTCTTCTTCTTTCTGAAGCAGAAGTATCTCCATGTCTTACAGCACTTCTTAAATCTAGCTTACTGCACCATAAACTAATTCTATCTATTAAATCCCTATTTAAAGACCTTAAGGGGGTTATATATAGTAAGCTTATTCCTTTTCCTTTATAGCTGTGAATTAAATCAAATGAAGGTAATAAAGCAGCTTCGGTTTTACCTGTTCCTGTTGGAGATATAATAAGAACGTTCTTTCTTTGCAGAATTAAGGGTATTGCTAATATTTGAGGGGCAGTAGGTTTATTAAAATTAAATTCTTTAAGGACAATTTGAATTCTTTTAGATAATAATTCAAATACCACTATCAAAGAATAAAAATATAACTATATATAAAATATAGTTGATAGTTGTCAACAATTAATAGATATATTGTATTTGCAAAGAAAGGAAAGTATGATGTTAAAGACAGGATAACTTTAATTAGAGAACTGAGAAAAAATTATTCGGTGTATTTTAGGATCGTAGACATAAGATTCGCTAGTGAACATATAGAGATTGACCTTATTAGTAATCAACTTTCAAATTTAAGTAAATTAAAATCTCTTTTTGAATTAACATGTATTAGAGACTTGAACATTGAACTAAAAATAGATGCATTTTTATTAGCTAAATATTTTTTTAATAAGGAAAGGTTTTGGGAAGTTCATGAAATTCTAGAAAATGTTTGGAAGAAAAAGGAAGGAAACGAAAAGAAAATATTGCATGGATTGATCTTGTTAGCTGCAAGTTATGTCCATTTACAGAGAGGTAGAGAAATGGTAGCTTTAGAGGTATTGCAAAGATCCTATGATGAATTTATTGATTTCAAAGTAAAATACAGAATATTTGATTTAGACTTAATAAAAAATATGATTGAAAGAATGTTAAAGGATAAAAAGATGGTTATGTTTAAAATTTGACTTATTTAAAAAGCCATTTTTCTTCATGCATGTTCAATAGCTTAGCAGGTTGATCTTCATCAATAACCCTTAAACCTCTTATTATAACAGCAGGAATGCTTTCGTCAGCTTGTCCAATCAACAACTCTGCTGCAGAAGCTATCTCATCAGCTTGAGCAATGTTTTTAACATGCAAAATATATCCGTATCTATCTTTTTTGCCTCTATAATCTCTGAACAGAGAGACACCTGAAGCTCCAATTGCAAAATTTATCTGTCCTTCTCTTAAAGGCCTTCCATAAGTATCAGAAATTATTACGCCTACTTTTTTTCCAGTTAAACTTTGAATTCTTCTTCTAATTTTCATTGCTGATGCATCAGGATCTAAAGGCAAAAGTATAACAACATCTTCTCCTTCAGCATTTGACTTATCAATTCCTGCATTTGCGCATACAATCCCTTGTTTATTTTTAACTATTAAATGCCCTGGTGCAATCTTTATTACCTTTTCACTTTCCTTTAAGACCAATTCAACAAATTCCGGATCTTTATTACATAGTTTACTAATTTCAATAGCTTTTAAACTCGGTTTGATATCTTTAAGATTAACTATTCTTCCTTCGCTTTTAGAGACAATTTTCTGCGCAATTACAAAAATATCGTTATCCTCTACTTTTATTCCTTGTTCTTCTAAAGATTTAATTAAAATATTTGCAACATCATCATTAGGTTTTATTTCAGGAATACCTTCAATTGCTATGATTCTGATTTCCTTCATACAAAGCACCTTTTAAATATTTAATTGAATATTTATCAGCATCTAACATAGATAAATATAATAATCTAGTATCGTCGTCTATATCTAGTGCAATTCTTTCATTCGAAATTACTTTAACATTAAGCTTTGATTCTATAGCATTTTTTAAATGTGAAATAAAACTTTTCTTACCTTCTCCAAATTCGAGTTTAAAATCATTAACTCCTTTTATACATAGTAAGTTCGTTCCTGAATCACATGAAGGTGATAGAATTATATCATATTTTATAGCATTCTCTATTATGAAATCTATATCATAACCTTCCAATAACGGTATATCACATGGTATAATAATCTTTATATCATATTCTCTTAGCCTTAATATTGCATTCTTTATGGCTTCGTTTAATTCACCTGAATCAACGATAATTTTTATTTCATCTCCAAAGTCGCTGAATTTTATATCATCTTGAGACACAATGAATATACTGTTTAATCTTTTTGAATTTAAGCACGCATTTATGACATCTTTAAGCATGCATAATGTTAATTCTTTTCTTTGTTTTTCATTTAAAATTGCTGAGAGCCTACTTTTACTGTATAAAAGTTTCTTCAAAGGAATTATTGCACAGGTTTTCATTTTAAAAAGAATAAAATTTATCCAAAATTATTTTAGCCAATCGCTTTTTATCATTCATATTTTGCATATCTATGTTCGTCTTGATTACATCTATTCCAAGCTGTTTTATTCCCGAATCATCATCATTTTCATCGATTACAAAATAATCTATGATATCTTGGTATAGTTTGGCTACTTGAAGAGGTGAAACTTCTAAACCTAAACTTTGCATTAATTTAGCTGCTGGCCCGCTATAAGGGTTATTACCTTTGATAGGACTTAGAGCTACTTTTTTAGCTTTGCTATCTTGAATTGCTATCTTTATTTTATTCAAGCTTAAAATAGGCCCGATGCTAGTAATTGGATTACTAGGACCGATTATTATCAACTTCGAACTTAAAATTGCATCTATCGCTTTTTCACAAGGCTGGGCTTTTTCTATACCTTCAAAAATTACTTGCTTAATTGGCATGTCTCCTCTAAATAGAACCCAAAATTCTTGAAAATGTTTTTTATTAATACCATCGAATATAAAAGTAGTAACTTTATCATCGGTCATTGGAATTATATTGCAATCTACATTGAATTTATTTGCTAAAAAATTTGTTACTTGGCTTAACTTCATACCATTTCTCAATAAATCTGTTCTTATCACATGTATTGCTAAATCTTTATCACCTAAATTAAACCATGAATATGTTGGAACTATTCTTGTTATCATATTATGGAAATTAAATGTATCATCTTTAATTCCCCAACCTCTTTCTTCATCAAAAATTCCTGCAGCAGCATAAAGTATAGAATCTACATCTGGGCTAATATGTAATCCATAAATCTCAATATCATCTGCAGTGTTGCAGATTACACTTATTTCTTTTTGAGGCAGAATGCTCATTAATCCTTCGAATAATTTTCTACCTCCTGTTCCTCCTGATAGTAAGGTGAGCATTTATTATTAATCAAATGTTTAACTATATCTTTTTAAGCTGTAGTCTTGTTTTCCTATATTAAGTGATATCTAAAAGAAAGTTTTTGAAAACAGGAGTAGGATTATTAATCTCATTTAATATCATTGTTTTTATAATAACTGTTGTAACAGCTGGATTAAATTTTACTGATATTTATGGTTGTGGAGCGTCACCATTTCAAGTTTTTATTGGTGAAGGAGTTTCAAGCTTGCAATGTGAATTAGGACAAATAAATTACCTTGTTTTATATAATTTTCAATATTGGCAAATTTTTACTTCTATGTTTGTACACTTTGGAATTGTTCATTTAACCCTTAATATGATAGCTTTATTTTATTTTGGTTCAATAATAGAAATGAACTACGGTAAAAAAAATTTACTTTTAATTTATTTTTTATCAGGAATAATTGGTAATATTGCTTCACTATTTCTTCTACCATTAATTTTTGGTTTTCCTAATGGAGATTTCGTTTTATCAGGAGGAGCATCTGGTGCAATATTTGGTTTAATAGGCGCTTTTGCTATTTTAGGAAAAATATCTGGTTCATTTTATTCAGCTTTAATCTATGTCATAGCAATATTTATTATGAGTTCTTTTATACCGGGAGTAAATATTATAGCCCACTTATTTGGTCTTGTATCTGGAACAATCATTTCCTATTTATTTACGAAATATTATGATAGAAGAATTTCATTGATTATTTGAGAATTTTGCTGCGATTATATATGCGATTGAATAAGATATTAATTTTGTAGTGTAATTGTTTAAATCGTAGAGAGGAGCAAGTTCTACAATATCTACCGCTTTTAAGTTTTCTATTTTACAAATTTCTTTAATAATATTTAAAAATTCCATAGAATTAAGTCCATTAATACAAGGTGAATTCGTTCCTGAAGCGTACAACATGTCCAAAACATCAACATCGATGCTTAAGTAGGTAACATCAGATTGTTTAGCTGCATCAAAAGTCATACTTAAAATTTTTTTTATACCAACTTTCCTTATTTTATCTACGGTCAATATTTCAATACCATAATCTTTAGCTTTTTTGTAATAATAGTAATTATTGTAAAAATCTCTTATTCCTATTTGGAAAATATAGCTTGGTTTATTTTCTTCATAAATTATTCTTCTTAGAAATGTTCCACTAGATGAATAAGGTTCATTTATTTCTCTTATGTCATGGTGAGCATCTAAAATTATTAAGTTAAGTTTACCGTAATTTTCGCAATATGCTTTAACTAAAGGATAGGTAATGCTGTGATCTCCTCCTATATAAATTGATAATTTTGAATTTTTCATGCATTCCTTTGACGCCTTAAAAATATTTTCAAAGGTAAAATTGAAATCTGTATTTGATACTTTTATATCTCCAAAATCTAAAATTTTAAGTTTTGATAGATCAAAATCAAATTCATAAGAATAGGTATTTAAAGAAAGTAAATGCTCTCTGATATATTTTGGCGCATATCTAGCTCCAGGTCGACCGAATGTTGCACCATCAAATGGAATACCTGCTAAGCTTACATCGCATTTATCTTTACTTTCTGCAATTACATCTTTTAATGTAAGTTCATTTTTATCAATTCTAGAAATGCTATAATTTGGCTTATTGAATAAATTCATAAACATTTTTATATTATATTTATAAAAGGTTATTTTGTAATTAAGCTAGAGACAATTATTCCATATGGAAAATCAACTAAATTTCACATACTTAATTAGATTTTCAGGCGATGTTACTTATAGAAGACATAATTCTAGGTCTCTTTTTGAGAAGCTTGTTTTGAGAAACATAATTTTGGCTATGAAAAAGCACAATGTCTTTTTCAAGGTTTATAAATTATCTTCAAGAATAATTTTAAAAACGAATAAAGATGTTTCAAACGTATTAAATAAAATTTTTGGTATCAGCAGCTTCTCTTACTGTAATGAAATAAATTTTGAAAATCTAGAAGAACTAGCAAAAAAAGTTTTCGAATTAAACAAAAATAAAATCAAGAATAAAACATTCGCTATAAGATGCAGAAGAGTGGGTAAACATGATTTTAATTCAATGCAGGTTGCTCGTTATATTGGAGGTTTATTGAATCCTTTTTCGAATGGAGTAGATTTAGAAAATCCTGAAGTAGAAATAAATTTAGAAATTAGAGGCAAAAAAGCATTCGTTTACGATAATGTTTTCGAAGGATCAAACGGCTTACCTATTGGCTCTGGAGATAAATTGATTTCTTTATTTTCAGGAGGTTTTGATTCACCAGTTGCAGCTTGGTTTTTAGCTAGAAGAGGATGCAAAGTAGATTTTTTGCATTTCGCTTTTGGTAGTTTAACCGATACTATTGATGTAATTAGTGTAGCTAAAATTCTTGCAGATAACTGGTTTTACGGTCATGATTCAAAATTTTACATAATACAAATGAATTCATTCATAAATGAAATCATGAAGAATATAGAACCAAGAATTTGGCAAGTAGTACTTAGAAGAGGAATGTACCTTGCATCGGAGAGATTTTCAATTATGAAAAATTATGAAGGAATGATCACCGGTGAATCTGTTGCCCAAGCAACAAGTCAAACAATAAGAAATATAAGAGTTGCTGAAGAAGGAATACAATTACCAATATTTAGGCCTCTAATAGGTTGGGATAAAAAGGATATAATTGACTTATCTAAAAAAATAGGAACTTATGAATCTTCATTGAGAGTTCAAGAGTTATGTTCTATAGCAATAGGTCCTTTAACTCCAAAGGCAGACCCTGAAAAGTTTAGAAAAGATTTTGAAAAATTGGATTTAAGCATCATTGATAAAGCTATTAACGATTATATTGAGATTAACTTAAGTAGTTTAAACGAAGAGCAAATATTAAAATTAAAAGAAAAAGAGGATTATGTTATAAATTATATTCCAAGCGATGCTATTGTTGTTAATTTGATGCCTGAAAAAATGAAGATACCCAATTCTTTAACTTTAATGGATTTAAATGATGAAAAATTAAAGAACAATATGGTAATCTTCGTTTGTGAGAAGGGTCTTACCAGTAAGGGTCTAGCGAAGCATTACAGAAGCTTAGGTATCAAAGCATATAGTCTTTTTGAGGGATTTGAAGGATATAAAAAGCTTCAAAAGAACGCTATTCTAAAATCTCAACCTTAACTTTATTGTCCTCTATGAATCCTTTAACAAACTTTCCATCTCCAATTTCAATCCAATTATCGTCATCTAAAGGTTCTGAAGCAATTATCAATTTTTCTTCATCATAAAAATATACCATTCTATAATACTCTCTTTTTTCATCCTTCAATCCTTTTCTTAATCTATCAATATATCTGTTATAGGCATAGATTTCATTTCGTTTTGTGATCATAACATTTAAGCTGGAAAAGGGATAAGGACGGTCTGATTTGGTTCTTTCAAATAGATTGAACATTAGATTTTCTACTTTCTTTAAAGCTTTAATAACATTATCATCTTCTTTGTAGAATTTTATGAAACTTGCAAAATAAACTTCGCTGTCATTTAAACTCTTTATAAAAGTCTTGTAATTACTTAATTCATTCTCTAATTCATCAGGTATGTAAACTGTTCCATTATGGGCAAATAAAATATCATCATAGCTAAAGGGTTGTGTAGCATCAATCGTCAACAGTAATTCTTTTTTTAAATTTCTAGGATTGCTTGCCTTCCTTATAAAGAATAAATATAAATTAGCATTTGTAGAATTGACAATTGATTTAGCTAATTCTAAATTTTTATTTAAGGGTTGTATACTTTTTGCAATGAAGCTTATTTTTCCATCTTCGTATGATCCAAAGCCCCAGCCATCTAAATTTTCTTCTTTTACAGCTTGTTCATATAAACTATACTTAGAATCAAATATATAATAAGAACACGAATTCTTATCTTTAGATAAACTACCAAATAGTCTGCACATACTAATTCAAACTATCATAATATTTTTTTAATAATAATGAGTCGTCTTCTAAGTTTGGGCTTTCGCAGATTAAAACACCTTCTACATTAAATTCTTTTAATAACTTTAGAATTTCCTTCCATTTTAAATCTGACTCATTCAGATTAACATGCGTACCCGCTTTATCCAATTTAATTCCTGATATATGTATATGCATAACTTTTAAGGAATCTTTACCTAATCTATCTTCAATTTCTTCTAACACGTTTCTGAATTTTATCTTTGTATTCCAATGATTCCTATATCTCAAGTGAGCAAAATCTATACACGGTTGAACGCCTTCAATTTCTTCAGAGAGCTTAATAACTTCATTTAGGTCTCCAAATTTAGAGTCCATTTCCATTGTTTCAGGTCTAATCCAAACTTCATAACCTTTGTCTTTTACTTCATTCATAGCCACTTTTAAAGAATTTTTAACTCTTTCAAATGATTCATCCTTAGGAGTTTTTTGATACCATCCTGGATGAAAACATGCGGAATAACCTCCTGCTAAATAGAGAGCTTTTGCGCTTTCGACTATAAAATAAATGCTTCTCTTTAATTTTGCCTCATCTTTACCATTCAAATTTATGTAATAAGGTGCATGTGCTGTTAAAACAACATTACTTGAGCTTGCAACTTCGTTAGCTTGTTTTGCCTGTTCTTCATTCATTTTTACACCATATACAAACTCAAGCTCCATCGCATCTAGACTTAATTCAGCAACTCTTTGTATTCCACTTATGGTATCTTTTTTCTTAGATGAATGTGGTACACCTGCAGGTCCAAAGTGTAATCCTTTTATGAACTTCATTAAAAATAAATAAATTCAATTAATTAAACTTTAACGTATAGTTACATAAAATTCAATGAATTCAAGAATAAAAGAAATTATAGACGAATATATGTCTAAAGTTGAGAGTATATCAAGCTATTGTAACAAATGTTTACAAACTAGAAGATGGGGCGGTAACGTAGTTTTAATGGTTGTAGATGCAAGTTTTACATCAATCGGATTAAATTATTTTACAGCTGTGGTGCCAAAAGTTTTAGAATTTGACAGGCTCTTTGTTAAAACTGGTTACATAAAAAATCTTAAGGGTTTAAGTCTAGCACCTTTAGATCAATTAAAGGTTGTATGGAAGAATCAAAGGTCATGGAATGTCGCAACTATGATAGCAAGAGTTTTGTCTAACATTGATTTAGATGATAGAGAGGCTTTTAGAAAGTGGGCTAAAGAATCTAATTTAGAAAAATGGAAAGAAGATCCCATTGGAAGAATAAAAGGAGTTGGGCTAGTAACTTATCAATATTTAAGAATGATGGGTGGAATTGACACGGTTATGCCTGATAAAATAGTGAAAAAAGTTTTGAATGAAATATTAGAGAAAGCGGGTCTCAAGAAGATAGAAAATGATATGCATTTCATTCTAAAGATAGAAGAAATAGCTAAAGAAACAGGCTATAGACCTATTGAATTAACATGGATGACATGGCTGATACAATCTGAAGGCGATAAAATAAGAATGAATAAGTATAAATTTATACTTGATTTGATCTAATAAATTTTTGCATTTTTAATTCGAAAGATATGAGTTTTGTGATAATATAATTCCATATAGAAATTAAATCTTTAGTATATTCTGTTTAAAATAAATTTATAAATTGCTAAATTTTCTATAACAAGTGGATTACAATATTCTAATAATCGGCGGCGGTGCATGGGGATTAAGTACAGCTTATAATTTATCTAAAAAAGGCGTTAAAAACATAGCAGTTTTAGAAAAAAATTACATTGCCTCTGGTCAAAGTGGTCATACTAGCGCAATAGTTAGGCAATTTTATTCTAGCGAAATAACTGCAAAAATTGCACAGCTAAGTCTTAACTTTTTTAAGAATTTTAAAAACAACATTGGTTACGATGCTAAATTCAAACAAACTGGTTTAATTGTTGTTAGTTATGATAAAGATTCTATTATGAATACTGTTAATAAATTAACTAAATTGGATATCCAATATCACATTCTTGATAAAACATCTTTATCAAATTTAGATCCCAATTTGAATTTGAAGGAAGATGAAGTTGCTGTATATGAACCTGAAGCAGGTTATGCTGACCCTATAGAAACTACTTGGGCTTTTGCTAAAGCTTCCAAAGAAATGGGAGTAAAAATTTTAGAAGGCGAAAAAGTTGTTTCAATTCAGAAAGAAGATAAGTATGTTGTTAAAACATCTACAAAGGAATATAAAACTTCAAAATTGCTTATCGCAGCAGGCATCGATTCACCGAAAATTGTTAGTAATCTAAACATTAATTTACCCATATATTTAATTCCTTTTCCAGTATGCTATATTAAAAGACCTAATAATTTTGAGTCATTGAAATATGTTTTCTTCGATTTTTCAGTTAGCTATTATACGAGGCCTGAAGGTGAAGATCAAATAGTAGTAGGTGCAGTTCATCCACAAATGAGCTACAGCAGCGCAGAAGGATATGAACCAGACGAGGCCTTTCATTGGTCTAAGATAAATACCGAAGTGGCTTCTAGACCTGATTATGAGACATTAAAAGCATATACAGAAGGTTTACTTGCTCGGTTTAATAACTTGAAAGACGTAAAAATTGTTAGAGATTTAATGCCTTATATTGATATTACTCCAGATTGGGAGCCCATTATTGATGAAGTTGAAGAAGATTTATTCGTTGCTTGTGGCTCAAGCGGTCATGGATTTAAGCTCTCTCCAATCGTAGGAAGAATTTTAGCTGACCTAATTTCTGAAAAGGAAGTTAAATTCATAGACATAAATCCTTATTCAATAAAAAGATTTAAACTATGAGCAAGACATCAATTGAAGGCATATATACAGTAGCACATAATAAAGAGCGAATATTTTCTTTCTTAAGTAATATGAATAATGTGTCAAAATGTCTTAAGGGATTACAAGATATAAAAGAGTTGTCAAGTAACTCCTTGTCTTCTAAAATAAAAATAAGTGAGGGTATAATAAGAGGTCTATTTAATATAGAAGCTTCTGAAAAAGTAGAAAATTCTAGTATTATAATATACTTTAAATTGTACGGAACATTGGGGAGAGCAGAAGGCGAGATTAAGATTCAACTTGAAGAAGTTGAATCTAAAAATACAAAAATTCTCTACAAAGCTGATATAGAAGTTAAAGGTCTCGGTGCTACTTTGGCAAAAAAGCAAATATCTCAAATCGCAGAGAAAATATTGAAAGATATATTTGAATGCTTTGAACAAAGTTTTGTATAGGTTAAATAAAAAAATTTAAGTCAGATAACAATTTTTTCAATCATTAATGAATTATTCAACAAAAATTTTGCTCAATCTTACTTCAATTGCTTTACTAATTAATTACGTTGAAACTATGGTTGTTCCTGCATTGCCAACAATACAAGAAGAATTTGCGACCACCTCTTCATTAGCTGCATGGGTCACTTCTGCTTTTATAATAGTTGGCGCAATTACTTCTCCCATATTTGGAAAGCTTGGCGATATGTTCGGTAAAAAGAAAATGTATCTAATTTCTATGTTATTTTACATACTATCAGTGGGATTAGCAGGGTTCTCTTATAGCATATACTTTTTGATTTTTGCAAGAGCTATTCAAGGAATAGGCTTTGCTATGTTTCCTATTAGTTTAGCAATAATTACGGATGTTTTTCCAAAAGAAAAAGTCGCAGCTGCGCAGGGTATAATAAGTGGTATGATAGGAATTGGAACTGCATTAGGTTTAATAATCGGTTCTTATATAGACCAATACTTAGGTTGGCGTTTTGCTTTTCATACAGCTTTTATAATATCTATAATTCTAGTTTTAGTATCTTATTACATAATAAAAGAAGATGAAAAAAGACAAAGAGGAAAAATTGATTACATTGGCGCATCAACACTTGTATCTGGGATATCCTTAATTTTAATATATCTTACTGAAGGACCTTATCTTGGTTGGTATACGTTTGAGGAACTGTTATTTCTAATACTTGGTCTTTTCTTAACAATCTTCTTTTTCTATTATGAATCTAACAGAGAATATGACCAATTAATTAGCATTGACCTTTTAAGGATAAGAAATTTCATGGTAGCTAATATTGTAGGCCTTCTCTCAGGAATATCTTTATTCCTTATGTTCTTCATGGTCATATATTATTCACAGCTTCCTAAGCCTTACGGATTGGGCTTAGATATAGTATCTGCAGGATTGACTTTGGCACCAGCAACTATCGTGATGCTTGTTATAGGGCCTATAGTAGGTAGGTTAACATCTAAAATTGGTCCAAAGCCAATACTCTCGATTGGGTCGCTAATATCTATATTGGGCTTCTATTTATTAATTGTTAATAGAACGGATCCTTATCAATTAACAGAAGATTTGCTTATTGCAGGAAGTGGAATAATTTCTTTAATAATACCGATTGTAAACATGGTGGCTATTACTGTTCCTGAAGAAGCTAGAGCTGTGAGCTTAGGAATGAATACTCTAATAAGAAATCTAGGCGCTTCTATAGGACCTGTTGTTGCTTCAGTATATATGGCATCTTATCAAACGCCTGTAATATTGTTTTATGGTAATACCATTTTAAATGTTTCATTTATTCCTTCAAACACTTCTTTTAATTTAATGATGCTTACAGCAATCATGATCACTGTATTGATATTTTTGATCGTTGTTGTTTATGCAAAAAATTATGTATTTAAGCAAGGCGTGTATACTTTAACTTAATTCTCGAATAGAAATTAATATTAAATTTATTTGCAACCGAATCATTAATTCTAAATTATGCATAAATTAAGCACTTCCATTGCTATTATTTCGATTGTAATTATTGCTATTTCACTACCTTCAGCTTTTTCAATTAACCTATTTCCAGCTTATTCACAATGGTTAACATCCAATGGTTTAGCAGCACCAGGGCAAACAAGTTTACCTATTAAAATAAGTATTACAAACTTGTATTCTTCCATCAGCTTTGTAAATTTAACGTTTATTAACACGTACCCTTTCAAAATATTCAACGTTAGCTCAAATAATTACACATTCTTTATACCAAGATGGATTCAAGGTCAAACACTAAATTTTACATTGTTGTTGAACATAGCAAATAATCTTAAAACGGGAATATATGCAATGAATTTTTCTGTTTATTCTGGATCCTTTAAATATAGTAGTTATGTAGCAATACCTGTTGAAGGCTATGTAGAATTTAGTCTTCAATCTGTTTGGGGAGAATTAAACAACACGCTAATGGCTTCTCCTGGCCAAAATAACTTACCCTTTACTATAATAATAAAGAATGAAGGAAATGTTCTTGCTAATAATGTCACTATTATTTTGAATAACTCTCAAACCTATCCCATCTTATTTTATGAAAATGAACTTAAAGTTGGCTATGTTCCTCCAAGCAGTTTTAATATTGCTACCGACATAGCTAATATAAGTAATGGAATCAGAGACGGATTATATTATTTACCTGTGGAAGTAAAGTACTTCAATAATTCAATTGTAAATGAATATCTACCTGTGTACATCTTAGGTCATGTAAATTTTGATCTACAATCAATCTGGGGTAGTTTAAATCAACAATTTGCAGCTTCTCCAGGAATGCAAGATGTACCTTTGACTATTTTGATAAAGAATATCGGGAATGTATTGGTATCAAATGTATCTTTATTCATTCCTAATCAATTTCCTCTTATCTTATTTAGCAACAAAATAGAAATCGGTTATATTCCTCAAGGCCAATTAAATTATGCGATAGTTTATGTATCAATTAATAGTGATGCAAAGCCAGGACTGTATTATTTAAATGTTACAATTCATTACTTTAAAAATCAAACAATAAATTCTCAATTACCCGTTTTAATTTATTCTCCTAATATAAACATACAAGCATTTACTTTCCCACCCCAATTGTTTCCTGGTTATACAGATGCTCGTTTGAACGTTATAATATCAGATTTGAGCAATGCAATTGTAAACAGCGCTAATTTAACTGTAAATTTACCTTTTCAATTAATATCTTCAAATCAAATTAACATTGGCACAATACCCTCTTTCAAGCCAATAAACGTTACTTTTCTATTTAATATTCCAAATAATGTTACACCAGGATCGTATTCTTTAAATTTAACTCTGAAATATGATGGAGGCCAATACAATTATATATATAATGTTCAAGTCTATCCTAAAGCAAATTTTGAAGTAGTTCATTTATCTTATAATCCATTAACTCCAGGAAGTTCAAGTAATATAGTAACAATAGCTTTAAAAAATATTGGTTTAGCTGAAGCTAAGAATGTAAAGATAATTTTACAGCCTAATCAAGTAATTTATCCTCATGTTAGTAGCTCAAATCCTTTAATGGCGTTAACAATATCTTCGATATTTATTGGAGATTTGTATCCTAATCAGGTTTACAACATTAGTTTGGTACTAGATGTTAGTGACGGTGCTTTACCTGGTTATTACAACCTAGAATTAACTGTTTTGTGGAATCAAACAGGCTCAATATATCCATTTATCCAAAATATCAACGTTTCATTGAAGGTAAGTCCTACTTTCGAACAACAGCTATTAAGCCCTTCAATAACAAATATTTACTTTGACATCCTTTTATTGATAGTAATTGCAATAATAATTGTAGCTGTATTAGCCATTGTTAAAAGAAGGAAAAAGTAATTTCTCTCATTAATTCTTATAAAAAGCACACGATGCTTAAGAGTAGATTTTTCACAAATTTCATAAATAATTTTTGCGCTGAATTATGCATAGGCAACTTCTTAAATTAGAAACTTAAGCTAAAAGTAAACTTAATAATTGAGCATCTCATCTTATTAAATCATTTATAAATATTGTAATCAATAAAATTCGATATGAAAACAAATCAATTCATTGCACTTTTAGTTTTAATACTTTTAACCACAATATTTTTATCTCTAACGTTATATTTTTTTGACATATTTAAAATAATTCCACCAGATTATTCGTTGTATATTTATGCTGCAATTTGGTTTGTTGGCGCTTTATTAATATTTTATTTAATATCCTATTTCATTCATGGCAAGCTCACTCCTATTGTAGGTAAAACTAACGCAGCAACGTTAAGTTTGCTTGTAAGATTGCTTGGATACATAATCGCAGTCACGGGCTTTCTTGCACTAATTAAGGTAGGTTTAGGAACAGCTTTAGCCGTAGGTGGCTTTGCAGGTTTAGTAATTGGTTTAGCAGCTCAAACAGTATTGTCTAATGTAATTGCAGGCCTTATGCTAATTATATCAAGACCTTATAAAATAGGAGATAGAGTAACGGTTTCAACATGGCAATATGGAATGGTTTTTCCAATTTATCCACCAAAATATTATTCACATAACTATCTAATTCCAGGATACACAGGAAGAGTAAAGGATGTATCTTTATTATACACTATAATACAAACAGATGAGCTTGTTGAATTAAAAATACCGAACAGTATAATGATTCAAGCATCTATAGAAATTCATACTAAAGACGAAATAAGAAAAATCAGAACAAGATATGATGTTCCTAAAGATTTAGATATTGAAGTATTAATTAAAAGAATAAAGGAAGATTTTAAAGGATGGAATCTTATAGTAAGCGAGCCTGAAGTTTATATATTGGAGTCTTATCAAAATATTTTTTCTTTAGCTATTGATGTTGTTGCTAAGACTTTTTATGAAGAGCCGATAAGAAGTGAGGTAATAAAGAAAGTTAACAAAATATTAAAGGAAATAAAGACGTAGCTATCCTAATTTTTTTAAACAGATATTCGTGTTGAATTGATTTAATATAAGAATTTGAACAATTTTTCGATAATATCTTAGTTGGATTTTAGTATTAAACAATATTATACTTCATCTATGAAAATGTAATCCTGAGATTAATTGAGAAATGCTTTAAAAAGTGTCAATACGATATTATAAGAAGAGCTATGACTAAATAATTTTAATTTAATAACACAAAGCTTTTTAGTTAATCTAATTTTAATATTATTAAAAATGGAGTATTATCCAAGAAAAATTGAGGAAAAATTGGATAAATGGATGAATAGAAATGAAATTATTATAATTAAAGGTCCAAGGCAAAGTGGAAAAACTACTTTGCTTCTCCATTTGAAGGAGAAATATGGAGGAAAATACATAACTTTTGAGGATTTGGATATGCTAGAGTCATTTGAAAATTCACCAAAAGAATTTATAAAACGTTTTTTGGAAAACAAAAAAGTAATTATTTCAAATATTAAGTTTGACTAAGATTTATCAAAATATTGTCAGTCATATTTATAATACTGACTTACCCTTAGTAGGAAGTCTTATTATTAATTAGCAAATTGAGAAACTGATAGAGCT